>Ga0302313_10000859_pt1 | contig 24470 bp, 25 predicted proteins | sample III_Palsa_N2_2_FD_200454 | JGI IMG/M metagenome (GOLD analysis project Ga0302313, IMG submission 200454) | Peat permafrost microbial communities from Stordalen Mire near Abisko, Sweden - III_Palsa_N2_2 | ecosystem: Environmental > Terrestrial > Soil > Palsa > Peat permafrost | place: Sweden...
CCATGGTCGGGCGTGACTTCAGATACTTCGGACAGCCGTCCACGGCTGCGTCGGGCCACACCGGCGCTAACGAATAGGGATACACCATGGAACTCATTCTTCTGCAGAAAGTCCGCAACCTCGGCACACTCGGCGACAAGGTCGTCGTGAAGCCTGGTTATGGCCGCAATTTTCTCCTGCCGCAAGGCAAGGCAGTTCGCGTCAATGCCGCCAATCTGGCTGCGTTCGAGCAGCGTCGCGCCGAGTACGAAGCCAAGGCTGACAGCCAGCTGGCAGATGCCCAGGCACGTCAGGCCAAGCTGGCCGATGCGTCGGTCACCATTGCGGCGCACGCCAGCGCCGAGGGCAAGCTGTTCGGTTCGGTCGGCCCGCGCGATATCGCCGAGGCTCTGGCCACTGCTGGTTACGCCGTGAACAAGGGTGAAGTGATTCTGGGCGAAGGTCCGCTTCGCAACACCGGCGAATACGACGTGGCGGTGCACCTGCACGCCGACGTCCACACCACCGTCAAGGTGATTGTGGTCGGCGACAAGTAAGTCGATACATCCCAGTGATGTACCAGAACGGGCGCCTTCGGGCGCCCGTTTGTTTTAGCGGCGGTATCGACTGATTCGGGTGATGGCGCGGAGTGATATCGCCGTTCTATCCACAGTAACGCACAGCTTATCCACAGACTTATTGTCTCGGCGGCTGAGATGACGCCGCGTATGATGATGGTCAGTGCCGCCATGCCTTCGGCGTCGGCGCACCGCTGCTTTTTTGTGAGGTAAATCCATGTCCTTTGTGCCCGAACGCAAATCTTCTTCCCCGGCGATCGAGGCGTTGCGCGTACCGCCGCATTCGATCGATGCCGAGCAGGCGGTGCTGGGTGGCCTGATGCTGGCACCCGATGCATTGGACAAAGTAGCCGACAAACTGGCCGAGCTTGATTTTTATCGCAAGGATCACCGGCTGATCTGGCGCGCGATCAATGAGCTGGCGAACAAGGGCATGCCTTGCGACGCGGTGACCTTGGGTGACTGGTTCGAGAGTAACGGTCTGGCCGAGATGGTTGGCGGTGCGAGCTATCTGATCGAGTTGGCCAACAGCACGCCCAGTGCGGCCAACATCAGTGCGTACGCAGGTATCGTGCGCGAGAAGTCGGTCATGCGGCAGCTGATCGATGCAGGCACATCGATCACCGAAGATGGCTATCGCCCCGAAGGCAAGAGCATGCAGGAGGTGCTGGAAAGCGCCGAGCAGCGCGTGTTCCACATTGCCGAATCCGGTGCGCGTGGCAAGAAGGATTCCGTCTCGATGCGCGAGGCGGTGAAGGATGCCTTCCGGCTGCTCACCGAGCGCTATGAAAATCGCGGCCAGCTCACCGGCATCACCACCGGCTTCACCGATCTGGACAACCTCACATCAGGCTTGCAGCCGTCCGATCTGATCATCGTGGCGGCGCGCCCGTCGATGGGCAAGACGGCATTTGCGCTGAATATCGCCGAGACCGCTGCCATCCGCAGCAAGAAGGCGGTAGTGGTGTTCTCGATGGAAATGTCCGCCTCGCAGCTGGCATTTCGTCTTATCTCCTCGGTCGGCCGCATTCACCAGCAGCATTTGCGTAACGGTGACCTGCAGGAGGAAGACTGGCCGCGCGTCTCCAATGCGATCCAGATTCTGTCCGAGGCGAAGATTTTCATCGATGACACGCCCAGCCTGTCGCCGGTAGAGCTGCGCTCGCGCTCGCGCCGATTGCACCGCGAACACGGCGGTCTTGGCCTGATCGTGATCGATTATCTGCAGCTGATGCAGGTGCCCGGAAACAAGGAGAATCGCGCCACCGAAATTTCAGAAATTTCGCGTTCACTCAAGGGCCTCGCCAAGGAGTTAAACGTGCCCGTGATCGCACTCTCCCAGTTGAACCGCTCGCTCGAGCAGCGCGCCGACAAGCGGCCGATGATGTCCGACCTGCGCGAGTCCGGTGCCATCGAGCAGGACGCCGACGTGATCATGTTTATTTACCGCGACGATTACTACAACAAGGAATCGCCGGACAAGGGCATGGCCGAAATCATCATCGGCAAGCAGCGTAACGGCCCCACCGACACCTGCAAGCTGACCTTCCTCGGTCACTACACCAAGTTCGAAAACTACGCGGCCGACTCGTTTGGCGGGACGTTCGATTGAGAGCGGGGAATTCCCGTTTCCTGCAGCCATGAGCCGCACCACGGTCGCCACCATCCATCTCGGTGCACTGCGCCATAACCTGGCGCGGCTCAAAGCCATCGCTGCGCCAGCGAAAGTGATGGCGGTCGTCAAGGCGGATGCTTACGGTCACGGATTGGAGCGGGTCGCGCGTGCGCTGGCGGCCGATGCCGACATGTTCGCTGTGGCGGCGATCGGCGACGGCCTGCGGCTGCGTGCAGCGGGTCATCATCAGCGCATCGTGGTGCTGTCCGGTCCTGACAACGCCAGCGACATCACCGAGATGCAGCGGCTGACGCTGGAGGCTGCGATTCATCATGAGGCGCAACTGCAGTGGTTGACGCACGCTACGCCACCGCGCGGCAAACTGCGCGTATGGCTGAAGATCGACAGCGGCATGCACCGACTGGGCTTTGCGCCTGAGCGCGTTGCCGATGTGCACGCGCGACTATTGACGATGTCGGGCATCGATCCAGACATCGGACTGATGACGCATTTTTCCGAGTCGGAAATAGCCGATGGTCTTCAGACGCCGCTGCAGATGGCGTGCTTCAGTGAAGCCACGAAAGATCTGCGAGGTTCTCGCTCATTATCCAACTCGGCGGCCGTGATCGGCTGGCCTGAATCGCGCGCCGACTGGGTCCGCACCGGCGGCTTGTTGTATGGCCTCTCGGTGGTCGATGGCAAGACCGGAGCCGACTTCGGTTTTCGTCCGGCAATGAGTCTGAGCACGCGGCTGATCGCGATCAATCCGATCAAGCGCGGTGAGCGCATCGGTTACAACGGCACCTGGATCTGTCCTGAGGACATGGACGTGGGCGTCGCCGCAGTTGGCTACGGCGATGGTTATCCACGCAGCGCCGTGGCTGGTACACCGGTATTGATCGGCGATCAATCCGTGCCGCTGATCGGTCGTGTCTCGATGGATCTGATTACGCTGGATCTGCGCGATGCGCCCCAGGCCAAGGTCGGTGATCGCGTGACGCTGTGGGGGCCGTCGTTGCCGGTTGAGCGCATTGCGGCCCAGGCTGGCACGATCTCCTATGACTTGACCTGCGGCATGACGCGACGGGTGCTGGTTGTCGAGGACGAGAACTAGACAGCGGCAACGTTAGTGGGCGAGAGCTGACAGCCGTATCCGTCAAGGCGTCTCGCGATCTGCGACCACGGCAGGCTAAGCTCGCCGCATTGATTGCATCGAGTACGAGAATCTGATGGCCAAAGCCAAGACAGCCTATGTCTGCACCGAGTGCGGCGGCGAACACAGCAAGTGGCAAGGCCAGTGCATCGAGTGCGGCGTATGGAACACGCTGAGCGAAATCGTGCTCACGCCATCGTCGGTCGCCAAATCGTCGGTGGGTGCGCAGCGCTCCAGCTACGCCGGCAATGCGGCAGGCAGCGCGCGGATCACGCCGCTGACCGAGGTGGCCTTGACCACCGAGGCACGCACGCATACCGGCATCGGTGAGCTGGACCGCGTGCTGGGCGGTGGACTGGTGCAGGGATCGGTGGTGCTGATTGGTGGCGATCCGGGTATCGGTAAGTCGACCCTGCTGCTGCAGGTGCTGGGTACGCTCGGTACCCAGCTATCCAGTGTCTATGTCACCGGTGAAGAATCGCTGTCGCAGGTCGCCTCACGCGCGCAGCGATTGGGCTTGCCGCTGGAGCCGCTGCAGGCGCTGGCAGAGACCTGCATCGAGCGGATTCTGGAACAGGCCATCGCGACGCGACCGCGAGTGCTGGTCATCGACTCGATCCAGACCATCTGGACCGAGCTGCTGACCGCGGCGCCCGGATCGGTCAGTCAGGTACGCGAAGCGGCGGCCAAGCTAACGCGCTTTGCCAAGGAAACCGGTACCTCGGTGTTTCTGGTGGGCCATGTCACGAAAGAGGGCGGCATCGCCGGCCCGCGCGTACTCGAGCACATGGTTGACGCCGTGCTGTATTTCGAGGGCGAATCGGGCAGCCGTTTTCGCATCCTGCGTGCGTTCAAGAACCGCTTCGGCGCGGTGAACGAACTGGGCGTGTTCGCGATGTCCGACAAGGGCCTGCGTGAGGTACCCAACCCGTCGGCCATTTTCCTCTCTGCGCATACGGGTCCGACGTCGGGCAGCGCGGTGATGGTGACGCGCGAAGGTTCGCGGCCACTGCTGGTCGAGGTGCAGGCGCTGGTCGACCAATCGTCATTGGGCAATCCACGTCGCGTAGCGTTGGGTCTGGAACAGAACCGGTTGGCCATGCTGCTGGCCGTGTTGCATCGGCACGGCGGCGTGGCAGCGTATGACCAGGACGTGTTCGTCAACGTGGTCGGCGGTATCCGCGTGCAGGAAACCGCAGCGGATCTGCCGGTGCTGCTGGCGGTGCTTTCATCGCTACGCGATCGGCCGTTGCCGGAGCAGACCATCACGTTTGGCGAAGTCGGCCTTTCCGGCGAAATCCGCCCGGTGCCCAATGGCGAGGAGCGCCTCAAGGAAGCGGCCACGCACGGCTTCAAGCGTGCAATCGTGCCCAAGGCCAATGCGCCAAAGAAGGGGCGCGTCGGTGAGATGGAGGTGATTGGGGTGGAGCGTCTGTCGGATGCAATCGACGCCTGCCGTTGATCGCCTGCGCGTCAATTGATCAGATCAGCCCACGGGCCGGTGCAGGACCAGCTCCAGCACGAACTTGGACCCGAAGAACGCCAGCCCGAGGGTGGCCATGCCGATCAGGGTGAGATTGACCGCGCGCTGCCCGCGCCAGCCGTGCTGCCAGCGCCCGTAGAGCAGCACGCCGAACACCAGCCATGCCACGATCGAGAGAATTGTCTTGTGTGCCAGGTGCTGGCCAAAAAGGTCATCGACAAACAGCGCACCGGTCACCAGCGTCAGCGTCAGCAGCAGGAAGCCTGCGGCGATCAGCCGGAACAGCAAGGTTTCCGTCAGCGTCAGTGGCGGTAGTGCGCGCATCCAGGGACTGAACTGGCGATGGCGCAGCGCGCGTTCCTGCACGGCCAGCAGAATCGCGAGCACGGCGGCCATCGACAGCACGCTGAAGGCGATCAGCGCCACCGTGACGTGCAGCTTGATCTGCCAGTCCATCGTATGCGGCAAGGTCGGCGGTGCCACGAAGCTGTCGATCAAGATCAGCAGCGCGGTCAGCGGAAACACGATCACGCCCAGCGCCGCGACCGGACGTGAGAGATTCACCAGCAGGGTCAATGTTGCGACCACGAAAGCGACCAGTGACAGCGCCGCAAAGAAATGCAGGTCCAGCGCACCACGATGCGCCCCCAGTAGAATGGCGGCATGCAGAACCACGGCACTGCCGGCCAGGCCCAACGCTAGCCCGTTCAGCGGCTGGCCGCCGTTGAGCAGCGGCCGCGCCAGCGCCGCCGCAGCGGCGAGGTACAGCACGATGGCGAACAGGGCGGCGGTGTGGATGAGCATAGTCTGGGAAGTGTCGCACAGGCTCTGCGGGGCGTGCAGGCGGCGAGTGTCGATACGTCCGCTATAATCGAACACTTTCCTGTTTGCCGGTCCCGTCATGTTCGAGTCGCTCAGCCAACGCCTTTCCACCACCGTCAATCGCCTGCGCGGCCGCGGCCGGCTGACCGAGGAAAACATCCGCGAGTCGCTGCGCGAAGTCCGTATCGCACTGCTTGAGGCCGACGTCGCGCTGCCCGTGGTACAGGCGTTGATCCAGCGGATCAAGGTGCGTGCGGTTGGCCAGGATGTGATGAAGAGCCTGAGCCCGGGCCAGGCCTTGGTGAAGGTGGTCAGCGACGAGCTGACCACGGTGATGGGCACCGCCAATACCGAATTGAATCTGGCCCAGCAGCCGCCAGCCGTCGTGCTGTTGGCTGGCCTGCAGGGTGCCGGCAAAACCACCACCGTAGCCAAGCTGGCACGCCTGCTGACCGAACGCAAAAAGAAAAAGGTGATGGTGGTGAGCTGCGACGTTTACCGTCCAGCCGCGATCGAGCAGCTGCGCACGCTGGCCGAGCAGGTCGGCGTGAAGTTCTTCCCGTCCGATGCGTCGCAGAGCCCGGTCGAGATCGCGAAGGCTGCGATTGCCGCGGCCAAGCGCGAAGTGATCGATGTACTGCTGGTGGATACCGCCGGCCGTCTTGCCATCGACGAAGCGATGATGGCCGAGATCAAGGCGCTGCATGCTGCGATCAATCCGATCGAGACCCTGTTCGTGGTCGACTCGATGACCGGCCAAGATGCCGCGATCACGGCCAAGGCGTTCAGCGAGGCCCTGCCGCTGACCGGCGTGATCCTGACCAAGACCGATGGCGATGCGCGTGGCGGCGCGGCGCTGTCGGTGCGCTACATCACCGGTCGACCGATCAAATTCTTAGGTGCCGGTGAGAAGACCGACGCGCTGGAACCGTTCCACCCGGATCGTCTGGCCCAGCGCATTCTCGGTATGGGTGACGTGCTGTCGCTGGTCGAGGAGGTCGAGCGAAAGGTCGATCAGGAGAAAGCCCAGAAACTCGCTCAGAAGGTGATGAAGGGCAAGCGCTTCGACCTGAACGACATGAAGGATCAGCTCGAGCAGATGGGCAACATGGGTGGTTTGGCCGGCCTGATGGACAAGCTGCCGGGCATGTCCAGCCTGCCGGACAGCGTCAAGTCCAAGGTCAACGATGGTGAGATGAAGCGCATGATCGCCATCATCAGTTCGATGACCAAGAAGGAGCGTCGCCATCCGGACCTGCTGAACGGTTCTCGTCGTGCCCGCGTGGCGCGGGGCTCAGGCACCCAGCCAGCCGACGTCAACCGCCTGCTCAAGCAGTACATGCAGATGGAAAAAATGATGTCCAAGCTGTCCAAGGGCGGCACCAAGGGCCTGATGCGCCAGATGCGTGGTGCCATGAAGGGCATGGGCGGAATGGGTGGCATGGGCGGTTTGCCGCCGCCGCGTTGATTGTGAAGCCAGGGACGAGGAGCGAGGACGGAATACCCGGGGCTACGGCGATTCTGAAATGGTTGTTTTGCATATCCGCTGCACTGGCGGGTTTTGGCGCCCTCGCAACTCGCCTCTAATGCCTTAGCTCTTGTAACTCTTCCCTTTTCCCCAAAAACCGCTAAAATGCCCCGTTTACCGCGCACGTCTCTCGTGTGCCTGCCGATATCCGGCAATTCTGGAGTTTTACTATGGTCAAGATTCGTCTTTCGCGCGGCGGCGCCAAGGGCCGTCCGTTCTACCACGTTGTCGTTACCGATCAGCGCAACAAGCGCGACGGCCGCAACATCGAGAACATCGGCTATTACAACCCGGTTGCTTCAGGCAAGGACAAGCGCCTTGAACTGAACGTCGATCGCGTCAAGGAATGGGTTGGTAAGGGCGCCCAGTTGAGCGACAAGGTTGCTGCACTGGTGAAGGAAGCCGGTAAGCAGCAGGCTGCCTGAACATGAGTGAATCCGGTCGGCGCGTCCTGATAGGGCGCATCGTCGGACTGTACGGTGTGCAGGGCTGGCTCAAGATTGAATCCTGGGCCGAACCTCGCATGAAGATCTTCGATTACCAACCATGGCTGCTCAATACAGCGCCCGGTGTGGAAACGCAGATTGCGGGTGCCAAGGGTCGTCAGCAGGGCAAGGGCATGGTGGCCCAGCTGCCTGGCATCGATGATCGCGAGCAGGCGGCAGCATTGATCGGCATGGATATCCATGTCGATCGTGGACAGCTTCCGCCACCCGGCAAAGACGAGTATTACTGGGTCGATCTCGAGGGTCTTGAGGTCGTCACCACGGAAGACGTGGTTCTGGGTCGTGTCAGTCACCTGTTCGCGACCGGTGCCAATGATGTCGTGGTAGTAAGGGATGGCGAGCGCGAGCGGCTGATTCCTTTCATCCAGGGTTCTTACGTGCGTTCGGTGGACCTGTCCGCGAAACGCATGGTGGTGGACTGGGATCCTGAATTCTGACGTTGCCGGATGGCGAGACAAAGAGTTCAAAATCCAGGGCTCCGGCACCGAGGTTAAGCATCATGCGCATCGACGTCGTCACTCTGTTTCCCGACTTCGTGCGCCAGTGTGCTGCGGTGGGTGTGGTAGGACGCGCGCAGCAACGCGAGTTGTTGCAGGTGGAAACCTGGAATCCGCGCGACTACACCACAGACCGGCACCGTACCGTGGATAGCAGCTCTTACGGCGGCGGTCCCGGGATGGTGATGTTGATTCAACCATTGCGTGCAACCCTCGAGGTCATGCGCAATGCCGCACCAGAACCGGTGCATGTGATTTATCTCAGCCCGCAAGGAGCGCGGCTGACGCAGGGCAGAGTGGAAGCGCTGGCAAAACGGCCGCGCATCGCTCTACTTTGTGGGCGTTATGAAGGTGTGGACGAACGTCTGCTGACGCATGAGGTCGACGAGGAGCTTTCGATCGGCGATTATGTATTGTCAGGCGGCGAGCTGGCGGCGGCGGTGATCATCGACGCGGTTGGCCGCTTGCAGGATGGCGCATTGAACGATGCGCAGTCGGCCGAGCAGGATTCATTCTCGGATGGCCTGCTGGATTGCCCGCACTATGCGAAACCGGTGCACGATGCGCTGGGTTCCGTACCGGAGGTGTTGCTTTCCGGTGACCACGCGGCCATTGCCCGCTGGCGCCAGAAGCAGTCGCTGGGACGAACCTGGTTGCGCCGTCCGGAGCTGTTGTCACAGCGCGCGCTGGATGCTCAATCCCGTGCGCTGCTGGATGAATTCCGTCGCGAACATGTTCAATACGAACAAAAGCGGCAAAACGATGCGGTCGACGACTGACTGCAGTTGATTGAAAACAATAGGTGTTGCCATGAACAAGATCATTGAACAGTTCGAAGCCGAGCAGATCACCCGCCAGCTGCCGGAGTTCGGCCCCGGCGATACCGTGGTCGTCAACGTCAAGGTGAAGGAAGGCAACCGCGAGCGCGTGCAGGCGTTCGAGGGCATCGTCATCGCGCGTCGCAGCCGCGGCCTGCATTCGGCCTTTACGGTGCGCAAGATTTCGCACGGCACCGGCGTGGAGCGCGTATTCCAGGCACATAGCCAGGCGATCGATTCGGTCACCGTGAAGCGTAAGGGCAAGGTCCGCGGCGCCAAGCTGTATTACCTGCGTGGCCTGGAAGGCAAGGCTGCCCGTATCAAGGAAGACGTCGCTGCTGCCGCTGCTGCCAAGGCTGCCAACAAGGCCAAGGCTGCCGCCGCTTCCAGCGCCGAGTAAATCAGCGCCGGATAATCCGGTCAGCGTTGTTCGATGCAATAAAAAAACCGCGGAGCGATCCGCGGTTTTTGTTTTCGGGATGCGGGACGGTCAGCTGATGACGGCCTGTGCGACGCTGCTGGCTCCAGTCAGCTGCTGCGGTATCTGCAGGAAATTGCCCTGCACAAAATCCACGCCATACGCGAACAGCAGCGACGTGCTGGTCGCATCTTCCACCCACTCGGCGATAGTCTGGCGCTTCAGTTCACGGGCCCGATCGCAGATCTCGGCGATCTTCTTCTGACTCTCTGCATGCTGCGGCAGGTCGGCCATGTAGCTGCGGTCGATCTTCAGATAATCCGCATCGATATGGTTGAGCAATTGGAACGAGTTCAGGCCGGAACCAAACTGCTCCAGCGCGAACTTGCCACCAAGCTTCTTCCAGCCGTTGACGAACTCCTGTGCGGGCCGAAGCATCGTCATCACCTTGCTCTCGGTCATCTCCAGCACGATCTGGCCATGTTTTAGCGCTGCCCGCTTCAGCCGATCGGCCAGCCATGGCAGCAGGGTTTCATCGTTCATCGACGCGGCGGTGAGCTTGACGAAGAACGTGGTGTCCATCCCGTGGCTTTCGCGAATCTGCAGTGCGCTGATGGTCCGGTGCAGCACCCAGCGATCGATCGCGCCGTTGAGGTTGTGCTTCTCGGCGATCGGCATGAAGAAGCCTGGCGATACCTCGCCCTGAGGACCATTCATTCGCACCAGGATCTCGGAATAGTCGCCTTCGGCATCCTGCAGGCTGATGATTTGCTGGTGGTAGAGCACCAGACCGTTTTTTTCCAAGGCCTCGCGCAGCAGGTCCAGCCAATAGCGGTCGCGCTCGTCGTCGGCTTTTTCGCCGGCTGCCGGGTCGTTCAGTTCCACCTTGCTGCCGCCAAGGCTTTGCGCCATGCGCAGGGCTTGGCTAGCCTGATTGAGCAGCAGGTCTGCATTGGCATTTTTCTCGCCGAGCAGGCTGCCACCGATGCTGGCGGTTACGCTCATCGAGCGTGCGCCGACATCAAAAATTTCGTCGCTGACGCTGCGTTGCAGCTTGGCGATCCACTCTTTGATGGCATCGTCCTCGCGTGTGTCCAACACAATGCCCAAGGTATGTTCGGCAAGCATGCCTGCCACGTCACCGGTATCGAGAAGCATCCGGACTCGGCCAGCAAACGCGGCCAACAGTCCATCGGCCTTGCCAAGGCCAATGCCGGCAACGAGGTTTGTCCAGTTGTCGGGCTCGATCAGCAGGAGGGCCTGCCCTTTTTTACCGTTGGTGGCATCAGCCACCGCGTTGTCCACGCACTCGAGCATGCGTGAGCGGTTGAACAGACCGGTGACTGGGTCGCGCTGAAGCTGTTCAAGCACGGCAGGGTCGACCAACTGCCGCCGGAACACGATCTGCAGACACGATTCACCCTCGAACGTGGCGGGTGCGAACTCAACGGTGGCATCGAATTGACTGCCGTCGGCGCGGCGCGCATGCAGGGTCAGTTGCGAGAGCATCTTCTCGTGGCGCGCGTGACCCTTGAGCAGCACCTTGAATTCATCGGCGTTAGCCGAATCGACCATGTCCATCACGGGGATGCCGAGCAGGTCGTCGAAGCTCGCGTAACCGAAGTTGTCCAGGTAGGCCTGGTTGGCACGCACATGCATGCCTTCGTGCACATAGGCGATCGCATCGTTGGATGAATCCAGCAGTGCATCGCAGCGCCGTTCCGATTCGCGCAGCGAGGTTTCCAGCCGGCGCACTTGCCGACGCGTCTGCAGCGCGTCAAATTCACGCTGCAATATGATAATCAGCTGCTTCGGCTGATTGCGCGGAGCGACGCCACGGGCGCCGCCGACAAAGAGGTCGGCGACCTGCTGGCCCTCGAGCTTGTCCGGTAGACCAATCAGCGAATAGTCGCGGCCGTAGGCATCGAGCGCCTGGACGACTTCGCGTAGCTCCAGGCCTTTGACGGACGGATCGAACATCACGATGTCCGGCTCCAGCTCGTCGATCGCTTTCTGCAACTGTTCGGCGTTGGTAGCGCGGGCCGGACGCACGGCGATGCCGCTGTTGCGCATGAGGCTGATGATCTGTTCGGCCTCTTCGAGCGAGTTCTCGATGAAGAGGATCTTGATGACGTAATCTTTTTTCATGAGGCGTCGAACTGTCCGTTGAGCACCGCTGACTGTACTTTATCGATCTTCCGGAACTCCCGGTTGACGACATTCATACTTACGTTTGTAGCGGATTCTGCTACGTGCCGCTAGCGAAATGCGTCGCCAAAGCCGATTACAAAGGTCGCTTGGACACCTCGCCACCCACTTCGCGAACCAGCTTGGGAACCAGATAGCCCGGCAGCTGCACACGCAGGCCATGTACCAGCTCCAACGCGCGGGCGTCATCCACTTCGAAATGCGCCGCTCCCTGGACGCGATCCAGTTGATGCAGGTAATACGGCAGCACACCGGCAGCGAACAGTTGTTCGGAGAGTGCGGCCAGTGCAGCGACGTCATCATTGATACCGCGCAGCAGTACCGACTGATTGAGCAGCGTAACGCCGGCATCGTGCAGTCTTGTGCAGGCGGCTGCGACGCTGGCATCGATCTCGTTGGCGTGGTTCGCGTGCAAGACCAGAACCTTTTTCAGCGGCAACGATTCCAGCCAGGCGATGAAAGGTGAATCGACCCGCTCGGGCAGGACCACAGGGAGACGCGTGTGGATGCGCAGTCGCGTGACGTGTGGAATATCGGCCAGGCCGCGGCTTAGCTCTTCCAATTTGGATGTGGCCAGCGCCAGCGGGTCGCCGCCTGAAAGGATCAGCTCCGTGATGGAGCTGTCGCTGCGCAGATGCTCCAGTGCTTGCCGCCACTGGCCCGCCGCCGCCATTTCCTCGCTATAGGGGAAGTGCCGCCGAAAACAGTAGCGGCAGTTGATTGCGCAGCTGCCGCTGGCGATCAGCAGGGCGCGACCGTGATATTTGTGCAGCACGCCGTGTGCCGCCCGGGCGTCCATGTCGCCAACCGCATCGGTCACGAAGCCGGACACCTCTTCACACTCGGCCAGCTGCGGCAAAACCTGCAGCAACAGCGGATCACGGGCGTCACCATGGCGCATGCGTGCCACGAAACCGCGCGGCACGCGTAAGGCGAAGCCGGCATCGTTGGAAGGAAGCTGCGTGGCGAGTTCATCAAGGCCCAGCAGCGCAAGCAGCTCAAGCGGGTCAGTCACCGCATGGCGCCACAGATGACGCCAGTCGCGACCGTTGGAGTCGGTTGCTGAGGTTAGGCGGGCGGCGGTGCTTGCGGTTATCATGTGCGGCCTTGGGGCGGGCGTTGAGCCCGACTGACCCGTGATTTTAACCGCTGACAGTGGCGGTTTTTACGTTACAACCTACAACGGAGTGAAATGCATGGCGACCCTTGGCCTCAATGATGTCAAAACGGGCAAGAAGATCCTTCATAACGGTGATCCCTGGATCATCACCGAAGCCGACTTCGTCAAGCCCGGCAAGGGCCAGGCATTCACCCGTATCCGCATCCGCAACCTGAAGGATGGCCGCACCACCGAGCAGACGCTGAAGTCCAGCGACTCCTTCGAGGAAGCGGATGCCACCGATACCGACATGCAGCTGTCCTTCATCGACGGCATCGGCAAGGATCGGGTGTGGAACTTCATGCAGATGGAGACCTTCGAGATGGCACAGGCTCCGCTGGCTGCCATGGGGGACGCATGGAAGTGGCTCAAGGGTGAGGAAGAGTGCGTGGTTACCCTGTTCAACGGCCAGATCATCGCCGTGCAGGCGCCGAAGTTCGTCGAGCTGAAGATCACCGAGACCGATCCTGGCGTTCGCGGCGATACCTCGGGTGGTGGCGGCAAGCCGGCCACGCTGGAGACCGGGGCCGTGGTGCGCGTGCCGCTTTTTGTCAATCAGGACGAAATCATCAAGGTCGACACCCGCACTGGCGAATACGACAGCCGCGTCAAGTAAGTGCGTCAAGCTCCGGTCATGCCGGAGCGTCAGCATCGATGGGGCGGACGTCGCAAGGCGTGCCGCCTCTTGTTTTATCAAGTCACGTTATACCTGCGGCCAACCGGAGCGAGCCCACGATGAGCGAAACCTCACTGCAGCCGATCGACCTTTTGATCGAAGCACGCTGGGTCGTGCCGGTCGAACCCCATGCCGTGGTGCTCGAGGATCACGCGGTAGCGGTGCAGGGCGATCAGATCATCGCGCTGCTGCCAATCGAGCAGGCCCGCGCGCGCTACGCGCCACGCGAACGCGTCGAACTGACCGAGCACGCGCTGATTCCCGGTCTGATCAACAGCCACACGCATAACCCGATGACCTTGCTGCGCGGCCTAGCCGACGATCTGCCACTGATGGTGTGGCTACAGCAACACATCTGGCCAGCCGAGGCCAAGGTGATCGGGCCGGAGTTCGTCCGTGACGGCGTGGAGCTGGCCGTGGCCGAGATGCTGCGTGGCGGTACAACCTGCGTCAACGAGAACTATTTTTTCCCTGACGTGATTGGCGCGACGTATCGCCAGCTTGGTTTTCGCGCGGTGGTCGGCCTGCCGGTGATCGATTTCCCAACCGCCTGGGCCAAGACGCAGGACGAATATTTCGAGCGCGCCTGCGAGGTGCACGACAGTTTTCGCGGCGATGCGCTGATCAGCACGGCGTTCGCGCCGCACGCGCCGTACACGGTGTCTGACGAAAGCTTCGAGCGTATCCGCGTGTTGTCCGACCAGCTGGATATTCCGGTGCATCTGCATACGCACGAAACCGCGCACGAGGTCGAGGAAGAGAAAAAGAAGAGCGGTCTGCGCCCGTTCCAGCGCCTGCAGAAACTGGGCCTGATCAATGACCGGCTGATCGCCGTGCACATGACCCAGCTCACTGATGGCGAGATAGCCGTCTGTGCTGAATCGGGCGTATCGGTGGTGCATTGCGCCGAGTCGAACATGAAGCTGGCCTCGGGTTTCTGCCCTGCCGAAAAACTGCGCCGGGCCGGCGTCAACGTTGCGCTCGGTACCGATGGCTGCGCCTCCAACAACGATCTGGACATGTTTGGCGAGATGCGTAGCGCGGCACTCATGGCCAAAGTCGTCGCCGAGGATGCCGCCGCCTTCGATGCGAGTTACACCTTGCGCGCTGCCACGCTCAACGGCGCGAAAGCGATCGGGCTGGAAACGAAGATCGGCTCCATCGAAGTCGGCAAGCAGGCCGACCTTGCTGCCGTGCGCATGAGCGATCTGGAAACTCAGCCGATGTTTCATGTGGTGTCACAGCTGGTCTACGCAGCTGGCCGTCATCAGGTCACCGACGTCTGGATCGCCGGCCGGCGCAAGCTGGCCAATCGCGTTTTGCCCGATATCGACACCGCCGTCGTGCTCACCAGAACGCGCGCCTGGCGTGAGCGCATTGCTGCGCACTGAGTGCAACAACTGGGCCATCATTGATCACTGGGAATCGCCATGAATCGCTATCTCGTTCTCGCCATGCGTCGCGCCCAGTTCGATGCCGCCGTCGTGCCGCTGCACCAGCAGTTTCTCGAGGACCTGCGTGCGGAGGGTCGGATCGAACTGTCAGGTCCGTTTGGCGACAAGTCCGGCGGTGCCTATTTGTTGCGTGCCGATGACATGGCCGAAGCAAAGGCCATCGCCGATCGCGATCCGGCGCATACCAGCGGCGGCTGGGATATCACGCTGTACGAATGGGCCGCCCGCTAAACTCGGCCCCTGTTCCGGAGAATCGATGATGCAGACCGAATCGCATACTCGCGCCAACGTAAGCGCCGAGGAAATTGCCCATTTCGACAAACTGGCCTCGCGCTGGTGGGATCCGGATGGCGAATCGCGTCCGCTGCACGATCTCAACCCGGTGCGTGCGGCTTACGTCGCCAAGCACGTCGACCTGCGCGATGCGCACGTGGCCGACGTTGGCTGCGGCGGTGGGCTGCTCAGTGAAGCGCTGGCGCGCGCCGGGGCCAAAGTCACCGGTATCGATCTGAGCCACAAGGTGATCGATATCGCCAAGCTGCATTTGTACGAGTCGAATCTCAGTGTCGATTACCGTGTGCAGTCTTCGTCGGATTTGGCTGTCGAGGAACCGGAAGGTTTCGACGCGGTGTGCTGCATGGAGCTGATCGAACACGTGCCCGATCCGGCCGCGCTGGTGCAGGATCTGGCAACGATGCTGAAGCCCGGTGGCTGGCTGTTCATGTCCACTCTGAATCGCACACCGGCGTCTTTTGGCGCGGCGATTCTGGGCGCCGAGTACGTGATGCGCATGCTGCCGAGAGGCACTCATCACTATGCGCAATTCCTGAAGCCGTCGGAGCTGGGCCGGCTGCTGCGACATACCGGGTTGGAGCTGGAGGAAGTATCCGGGCTCGCTTATAACCCGCTGACCCGCAAGGCATGGCTGAGCCGGTTCACGGCGGTCAATTACATACTCTGTGCGCACAAACCCCTATGAAATCACACGCGTCGAAGTCGTTGCCTGAAAGCATCCAGGGCGTGCTGTTCGATCTGGACGGTACCTTGCTCGATACCGCGCCCGATCTTTATGCCGCGCTGGTTGCGCAATGCGCTGAAGAGGGCGTGCCACCATCGCCGTATGCGCCGGTGCGCCAGGTCGTTTCGCACGGTGCGCGCGCCGTGCTTCGCTGTGCGTTCGTCGATCGCGATGAGCCGGCGATCGACGCGCTGATGCCGCGCTATCTGGAAATCTATCAGCGTCTGATGGGCGAACAGACCACTGCATTTGACGGCATCGACAACCTGCTGGAACGCATCGAAGCGCAGGGCATGCCCTGGGGCATCGTGACCAACAAGGCCGGTTTTCTTACCGACGATTTACTGATCCGTATCGGTTGGGGTGGCCGAGCGTATGCGGTGGTTTCCGGTGATACGTTGCCAGTGAAGAAACCCGATCCTGCGCCGGTACTGCTGGCCTGTGAGCACGCGGGGATCAAACCGGCAAACGCTGTCTTCGTCGGCGATGACCGACGCGACATCCAGGCTGGCGCTGCAGCAGGGCTCTACACTGTCGCAGTGAGTTGGGGCTATCTCGACGGTGGCGATCCGCATACATGGGGCGCCGATGCCGTGGTGGATCATCCGGCTCAGCTCGCCGAGCTGCTGCGGTTGCAAACGGTTACTGCCTGAGATGGTCGAGCTGGTCGAACAAAGCGCCAAGCTGCAAAGTTTCATCGACAAGTGGTTGGCGGTGCAGCCGCAGCAGCGCGTCGCGCTGGTCTTTGTCGATGGACAACGCCACCCGGGGCATATCGCGCTGGCTGCGTTGGAGCAGGAGCTGGTTGCCGCGGCCTACGGCATTCGCGAGCCGCAGGTCGCCGTGGCGAAGCTCAACTGGTGGGCGGAGGAACTGTCTGGAGCGGCAACCAGCGGCGGTCGTCATCCGCTGACCCAGGTGATCTTTGACGACGAGCGCGCCCATGCCATCGCTAGCGAACGCTGGCTGGCCCCGGTACTGGCTGCGATGACGCAACTGGAGCAGGGCACGGCGGCGGACTTCGCCACGCAGATAATCGCCGCGGCCCCGCTGCACGGTGCGTTGGCGGCGCTGGAAACAGCATGGTGGTATGGCGCCGAGGCGTCGCCCGATCGCGCGGCACGCGTCGCCGCGCTCAATCACCTTCTGTATGCGCTGCTGCGCCTGGAGCAGGACGCCGATCATGATCGCCTGCCGCTGCCCATGGCACGGTTGGCGCGCCACGGCCTGAGTCGAGCCCAGCTGCGTACGCCCGGCGATGCGCGCCAGGCAGCGATCAAGGCACAGCTGGACGATTTGCTGGCGAGTTGGCGCGAGTCATCCCGATTGCCCGGGCCGCTCAGCGTGTTTCGTGCGCTGGAGTCGCGCCATGGCCAGCAGCTGGCGCAAAATGCCGCAGGCGCGTCGGATTCGCTCGTTGCCTTGCAGTCGGGTCAGCCGCGCACTGGACTAGGCACCACGATTCAAGCCTGGAATGCAGCGCGTGCCTGGCGTCGCCAGATGGCTTGACGGCAAGCGATGGCCGACGTTTTATCAGCAGGCTTTGGGGAACCTCTAAAAACCTACTGCGCTCGATAATTTGCGCGCCGGCGGTGCTCGGAATCCTCACATACTCCCCTGTATGCTCCGGTTCCTGCGCTCCGGCGACGCACAAATTCTCTTCGCTCGCTACGGTTTTTAGAGATTCCCTTTTGTTATTTGTTTGACTGAAAAGCAACGCTTTGACGTTGCGAAAGCACTCATGCAAGACGCACTGTTTCCAGCAAACCACTATTGCGCGACACCCGGCTTGCCCCAAGATTGAAAGCTTTCGCGGCGATCTGTTCGTCGATGTCAGGATTCACCCATGTCAAATCAAGAAAATACCGCCCGCCTCCTGCCCGATGTTGCTGTGCACGCGCAGCCGCATCTTGCCGGTGCACTGGACTGGGTCGGCATGGCCGATATCCAGGTACCGGTGCATTTCGATGCTGGCGATGGCGAGGTGCATCGCGCCAGCGCCAAGGTCGGTGCCTTCGTCAATTTGAAGCGAGCGGACAAGCGCGGCATTCACATGTCGCGGCTTTATCTGCAAGTCGAACAGGTGCTCAGCACACAGCCATTGACGGTCGATACGCTGCAGGTATTGCTGCGCGGTTTCCTAGAGTCACACAAAGATCTCTCCGACCGTGCCTGCCTCAGCGTCAAGTTCGAGCAGCTGGTGCGTCGCCCTGCGCTTCGCAGCGACAACAGCGGCTGGCGCTCCTATCCGGTGACCATCGAGGCGAGCCTCACCGGAGATACCTTCCTGCTCGAGCTGGGTACCGAGGTCGTTTACTCCTCGACCTGTCCGGCCTCGGCGGCGTTGTCACGGCAGCTGATCCAAGACCAGTTTTCCAAGGACTTCGATGCCGCCAAGCCGATCGATGCCGCCGCCGTGCTGGCCTGGCTAGGCAGCGAGCAGGGCATCGTCGCCACTCCGCATGCCCAGCGCAGCGTCGCCTGCCTGCGAATTCGTCCCAACGTTGGCTCGGGCCTGCATCTGATCGATCTGATCGACCGTGTCGAACATGCGCTGGGCACCCCGGTGCAGACCGCCGTGAAACGCGAGGACGAGCAGGCTTTCGCGCTGGCCAATGGCAGCAACCTGATGTTTTGCGAGGATGCTGCGCGGCGCATTCAGAAAGCACTGGATGCCGATGATCGACTCAGCGACTTCCATGTCCGTGTCGAGCATCAGGAGAGCCTGCATCCGCATGATGCGGTGGCTTATGCGAGCAAGGGCGTGGACGGAGGTTACGGCGCGACGCCGTGACTCGTCCTTCCTGCTTCGCTATGTTGGGTAAAGAATCCAGCTGAGTCTGAGCACGCTTTTCCTCCTCTCCCTGCCGGCGAGAGGATTGCGGTGAGAGGTGGGTGATCGCGTGGCAACCTGATTTTTCGTATTTAAGAGTTTTTCGTGCCCCTTCGGAGCCCGAGTCTCTCTCTGCGGAGTTACTTACGGAGCCACGATCCCAGGCAACAACAGTGGATCGAGCCTTACGCCAAACCAGTTGAATCCCCAATGCAGATGCGGGCCGGTGGCACGGCCGGTCATGCCCGAGAGGGCAATGATTTGGCCCTGACTGACATGCTGGCCGACATGGACTTCGAGTTTGGACAGGTGCAGAAAGTTGGAGCTGAGGCCGAAGCCGTGGTCGAGCAGGATGGTGCCGCCGGTCAGGTAGAGGTCGGGCTGGGCGAAGGTGATGATGCCGGCGGCAGGCGCTCGGACGGGTGTGCCTTGCGGTACGGCGATATCCATGCCGGAGTGCGGGGCCTTGGGCTCGCCGTTGTAGATGCGCTGATTGCCGAAGCGGCCGCTGATGTGCCCTTGCGCCGGCCAGCTGAAGCCGCCGAGGAAATCTTCGCGATTATCGTCACGGTTGCGTGCGGTGGCGACGGCGGCCTGTTCGCGTTCGATCCGTGCGGCGAGTTCGGGTGGCGGGTTTACTGTCGCGGGCGGTACGCCGTTGACGCGCTCGATCGGCCAGTCGCGCGGCGTGATGGCTATGCGTGTGTTTTGTTGATGGCCATCGGATCCGACCACGCTCACCATCAGCTGGCCTTGTTCGTCGCGACCGACACCGAAGACCGCCACACCGTCTTCCCCCACATGCACGGGTTTGCCCGCGACATTGAGCTGACTACCAGGTTTCAGCTGGACGACAACCAGGCCGCCCTGCGATAGCGTGCTGGGCAATCGGGTAGCGAGGGATACAGCGAGCGCGGGTGCGCAGAGACCGACGAAGAGCAGCAGCGCGAACCAGCGCGCCGGCCTCATCGATCGAAGGCCAGCCAGAGGCTGCTGGCGTCGATCACCTGCGCGCCCTTCACGCGGAGGTCAGCGTGGCAGCGGCGGCCTTCGTTGACAAATTCGGCGTTCTTGATCAGCCAGTCATGGGACATCAGGGGAGTCTCCTGGGCCGCGGCAGCGCGGGTAGTGAAAATGGTCGGGCACCGGGTCGTTGCCGCCCGTGCACAGCGGTTGGCAGCGTAACAGCCGCCAGCCGGACAGCAGACTGCCGCGCCACGGACCGAAGCGCAGCACGGCAATCCGTGCATAATCCGAACAGCTGGGATGGAAGCGGCAGCGCTGCCCAAGCAAAGGACTGATCCAGCGCTTGTACAAACGGAGCAACCACAGTATCAATCGGGTTGGGGAATTCACGTTACCGGCACGACGTACGGCGTCTAGTGGCTCGATTATTCCAGATGCATGCTTGCCGGTGGTGAACACTTTGAGCTATAACACCCGGCCGTCACGGCCGAAATGGTGAAGGGATATGGCAAAGACAACGCGTAGTGCAAATGCCACGAAGGCGCAGAAAGGAAAGATTTCGGCGAAGGCGCATGATGTCAAAAGCGGCGGGTCGAAAACAGTTGCCAAAAAGGGAGCAGCCGTGAAGAGCGCCACCAAGACACCCGCAAAGAAAACCCATGCTGCCAAGCCAGTCAAGAAAGCGGTTGTAAAAAAGGCGGCGCCCAAACCGGTAGCTGCCAAAAAGCCGGCAGCTAAGGTTGCTGTCAAGAAAGCCGTCGCCAAACCGCAACCAAAAAAAGTCATTCTGCCCAAGAAGCCTGTCCCGCCCAAGAAGCCCGTCGCCAAGAAAGCTGCAGTAAAAAAGGTAACAGTGAAAACACCCGCATCCAAAGCCGCACCTACTAAAAAAGCCCCGGTCAGCAAACACGCTGTCAAGGCAGCGCCAGCAAAGCCAGCCGCCAAGCCGCTGGCCAAGAAAGCCGCTGCACCAGTCAAGCCGGCGGTGAAGACCTCGGCTCAACCTGCTGGCAAGCCGGTATCTGTCAAGGCGGCGCCAACCAAAACGGTAGTCGTCAAGCCGACAGAGAAGGCTGCTCCGGCTCCGGCTCCAAAAAGCGCATCCCCGGCATCCGCAACCAACCTTTTCAAAGGCAAGGTCGCGAGTGCCACCGCCATGGTGACACCGCGTGCAGCATCGGCTGACGCGCATCATGCTTCTTCCAACAAAAATCAGAAAAACTCGTCATCCTCAATGAATAAATTGGCTACGAAAAAACTCGATAACGGCGTTACCCGCGAAGACGGGCGCTATGCATTACCCGCGACCAGTGTGATTGTGTTGCCGAAGGGCTTCAAACCCTCCAGCAAAGAGGAGTACATGAATCCGGAGCACCTGGCCTACTTCCGCAACAAGCTTCGCGATTGGCGCGATCAGCTGGTGGAAGAGTCGCGCCAGACGATGGACAACCTGCGTGATGAAGTGCGTGATGTCGGCGACGAAGCTGAGCGCGCCACGCGTGAAACCGAAAACTCGCTGGAGCTGCGTACCCGCGACCGCTACCGCAAGCTGATCTCCAAGATCGACAAGGCCTTGCGCCGAATCGAGGATGGAAGCTACGGTTTCTGCGAAGAGACCGACGAAGAGATCGGCGTCGAACGTCTCGATGCTCGTCCGATCGCCACGCTGTCGCTGGATGCGCAGGAACGTCGCGAGCATCTGCAGAAGCAGATGGGCGACTGAGTAGTTCGTTGTTCCTTGCATAAAAAAAGCCCCGCCGATGTGTGGGGCTTTTTTTGCGTTGAGCCTGGCGCGGGTCTGGTTTCTGGAAAATATCCGTAGCAATTACACCGACTTCAGTTCCTGCGCGGCGTACTGCTTCAGCTGCGTCAACATCGCGGCCAGGCCATTGGAGCGTGTCGGTGAAAGGTGCTTGGCCAGCCCGATCGTGCCGATGAATTCCGGTTGGGTATCGACGATCTCCTGCGCCGAGCGATCGGAGTAGACCCGCAGCACCAGAGCGATGAGCCCCGATACAATGGCAGAGTCGCTGATTGCATCGAAATGCATGTTGGTCGCTTCACCGCTGGGTACCAGCCAAACCATCGACTGGCAGCCGTGCACGCGATGTTCTTCGGTTTTCCAGTTATCCGGGAAGGGCGGGAGCTGTTTGCCCAGATCAATCAGGTACTGGTAGCGCTCGGTCCAATCACCGAAAAAGGCGAATTCTTCGGCGATCTCGCGTTGTGCGTCGGCAGCGCTGGCGGTGACAGTCGTATTCATGTGTGGATTATCGCGCGCTTTGCGTGAATTCACGCGTGCGCTCGAATGCCTCAGGCTTTCACCACGCTCCAGCGCGTGCCCTGGGCGCCGTCCTCGATCACGATGCCCATCGCAGTGAGTTCGTCGCGGATGGCATCGGCTCGGGCAAAATCCCGGGCGCCTCGGGCGGCACGACGCTGCTCGAGCAGATCGTCGACGTGCGCGGCGTCGATATCGCTTTCGCCGCGCTTGAGCCAGGCCTCAGGTTCTTGTTGCAGCAGGCCGAGCAGGGCGCCACCGCCGAGCAACGCTGCCTTGGCTTCGCCGTTTCCGCTGTGTCTGGCCTGATCCGCCAGCTGCGATAGCTCGGCCAACGCCTGCGGCGTGTTGAGGTCGTCGCACAGGGCGGCTTCTACACGCTCGGGAACAGGCAGATCACCGGCAGGTATCTCGATATGAGCCAGATCACGCAGCACGCGATACCAGCCGTCGAGCGTGCTGATGGCCTGCTGGATCGCGTTCTCGGACCAGTCCAGCGGCTGGCGGTAATGGCCGCGCAGCAGCAGCAGGCGCAGCGCCTCCGGCGGGTGCAGCTTCAGCAGCTCATGTACCAGCAGCACGTTGCCAAGCGACTTGGACATTTTGCGGCCATCGAAGGTCAGCATGCCGTTGTGCATCCACCAGCGCGCGAATGTCTTGCCGCCGTGTGCGCTGGTCGACTGCGCGATCTCGTTCTCATGATGCGGGAACAGCAGGTCGACGCCGCCAGCGTGAATGTCGATGGTCTCGCCAAGCTGCGCGGCGCACATCGCCGAGCATTCGATATGCCAGCCCGGGCGGCCGCGGCCCCAGGGGCTGTCCCAGCCGGCAAGGTCAGGTGTGGAAGGTTTCCACAGCACGAAGTCGGCGGGGTTTTTCTTGTACGGCGCAATCTCGACCCTGGCGCCGGCGATCAGCTCCTCGGTGTCGCGGCCGGACAGCGCGCCGTAGGCCGGGTACGAATCGACATCGAACAGCACATGGCCTTCGGCCGCGTAGGCGTGGCCATTGGCGATCAGCGCTTCGTTCATCGCAATGATTTCGCTGATGTGGGCGGTGGCGTGCGGTTCCAGATCGGGTGGGGTGATGCCGAGTCCGGCCATGTCGTCGCGATAGGCCAGCGTGTAGCGATCGGTAATGGTGGCGATCGGCACACCTTCGCGCTGCGCGGCTGCGTTGATCTTGTCCTCGACGTCGGTGATGTTGCGGGCGTAGACCACATTCGGGTAATGCCGGCGAAGCAGTCTCGCCAGTACATCGAACACCACGGGGCCGCGCGCATTGCCGATATGCACGTAGTTGTAGACCGTGGGGCCGCACAGATACATCGTCACCCGTTTCGGGTCGAGCGGGGCAAACGGCTCGGTGCGGTGCGTCAGGCTGTTGTAGAGCGAAATCGGCATTGGCGAAAAGTCCGCAACGTGGGGCGTGTTTTGGCAGGGCAAAGTTAGCCCAACATCTTAACAAGATGTAAGTGGAACGGTTGCGAAACGTTAATTCTAAGCCTGTATTCAGCGTGAACTTGATGCAATGATCACAGGGAGCACACATCGCGCTCCACGTCCCGAGATTGGAGGTCGAAATGACCAGGTTATGGCTTTCCACGCTGGCATTGGCCTTGATGGTCACCAGCATTCATGCGCAGGACGTGCGTTATTCCGATCAACCACCGCCGCCGCCTCCGGGTGCTCCCGGTCCGGGCCCCGGTCCCGATGACAACGCGCATTTTGGTTGGGCCGATGTGCTTCGCGCCGATCCGGTGCAGGGCATCGTGCGTACCAGCGTGCCGCAACAGCAGTGCTACAACCAGCAGGTGGTTCAGCACGATCCCGGTAACAGCGGCGTCGGTACGGTACTCGGCGCGGTGGTCGGCGGCGTGCTCGGTAGCACCATTGGCAAGGGTGGCGGCCGGGTTGCAGCGACGGTAGGTGGTGCCGTGGTCGGCGGTGCCGTGGGTAACCATGTGTCGGATCAGGGTGGCGATTACGCCACGACCCAGACCAACTGCCAGCAGGTGAATACGGTCAGCGATCAGCGTCGCATCATTGGCTATGACGTTGAGTATCGCTATCGCGGTGAGGTGTACACCTCACGCCTCAACTACGACCCGGGTGAGCGTTTGCGGGTTCGTGTGCAGGTGCAACCGGCGGATTGATCGGCCCGACAATCCATAGGTCGTTGCCAAGATCGCCGCCCTCGGGCGGCGATCTTCATTCGGGGCCTCGGATTTTTCTGTTGCAAGGCAGCGGAATTCTCGCCATCATGCGACTTCACTAGCTGGAATCTGCATGTCCGCAGCCGTCTATACCGCCACCGTACTTACCAGCGCCCGCGCGGCTGCTGGCATGACATCGCGTGCGCGCCGACCGTTGTATCGACATTCGGCCGGGTAGGCTGTCGCACGCGTTTCATGTGTATCGACGATAAAACCCGGCCATGTGCCGGGTTTTTTTGTTTTAGGAGTTAATTTCACGCAGG
>Ga0302313_10000862_pt1 | contig 24440 bp, 18 predicted proteins | sample III_Palsa_N2_2_FD_200454 | JGI IMG/M metagenome (GOLD analysis project Ga0302313, IMG submission 200454) | Peat permafrost microbial communities from Stordalen Mire near Abisko, Sweden - III_Palsa_N2_2 | ecosystem: Environmental > Terrestrial > Soil > Palsa > Peat permafrost | place: Sweden...
CACACCAACCCTCGTCATCCTGAGCGTAGCGAATGGACCACTGTATTGGCTGTTGCTGTTGCTCTTGCTCTTGCTCTTGTTGCTCTTGCTTATGAGATAAGCCCAGGCATTACAACCCCCACAAATTGGGCTTCAGCCCCTGAGACTTGCCTTCTTATCCAGCGGCACTCACTCTTCTACTCCCCAACCACAACTTCCCGAATATCAATGTGCTCATGCGTAAACGGTCGCTTGAAAAACGTAGTCCAGAAGTAGTTGATCGCGTACCGTCCCGCCATCGTCAACATCCCTTCCTTCTTCAACCGCCGCGCCGACGAAAACATCTTCAGCCCAAACGTAAACCGCACCTCACCCACCGCATTCAGCCGCCGCGCAATGTCCGTGTCTTCGCCATAAAACGTGATCGCCGTATCGAACCCACCAATCGCCTCCAGCGCCCAGCGGCTGGTCACAAAGTTCCCACCCTGCACCATCGACCCAACCCGCAGCACATAGCGATTGATCGCATAGGTTCCAAACGCAAGCAGATAAAACGCCTGCACAGAGGCGCGCTGCCTCGCCGAAAGGTCGTAGTAGACCACCGGCCCCGAAAACGCCGCCAGCTTCCGATCTCCCTCAAACGCCTTGAGCACCATCGCAACCCATCCCGGCGTCAACCGCGAATCCGAATCAACGTTCGCGATCAAATCACCTGTACTGGCCGCAAAACCCGCCTGCCGCGCAAACGTAAGTCCCTTGCGCATCTCGTCCACCACGGTCACCCCGGGATAGCGCATCGCCACCTCGCGCGTCCCATCGGTACTCGCATTGTTGACCACAATAATCTCGGTAAGCGCCGGATCAAGCGAACGAGTCTGTTCCAGAATCGATTCCAGGCAAGCGGGCAGATAGGCTTCTTCGTTGTACGCGGGAACAACAAAGCTCAATCTCATTCGCTCAGGCTAGCGAAGTTATGTTGCTGGCAGTTGAATTCTGGGAGTATCGCCGCAGGAACATCCCGTTTCTATGGCTGGTAGCGCCACACGTCGTTGATGAAGCCCCCATTGCCCGTGGAATCTTCTGCCAGTTCGCCGAACAACCACAGGTTGCCGCTGCCGTCGATCCACGTAGCATTTCCATCGCGTCCTCCGGGCTCGTTGGAAGCGGAAGGAACACCGAGAATGCCGTAATTACCATTCTGAGCATTCAGACTGCTACCTGCCATCCACGTCCACTCCTGCGTGGCGGGATTGAACTTCCATAGATCGTTGCTAACGGTTGGACTTCCTCTGACAGTATCGACGGCCGCTCCGCCAAAAAGCCATAAGTTACCCTGGCTATCGGTCCAGTTAGCTGCGTAATCTCTGCCGGAAGGAACATTGTTCACCGAAGGCACGCCCTGTGTCCCATAGACTCCGGGATCGTTTCTGCCATCGATGCCACTTACCCACGTCCACAACTTCGTGGAAGTATTGAACTTCCATAGATCGTTCAATTCCATGTACCCATCTGGATTAGTGGACGAGTCGTAGCCGATTCCACCGAAGAGCCAGATATTCCCCGCGCTGTCTGCCCAGCAGTTCGCACTGATACGTCCTCCCGGCGTATTCCCGGTCGCAGCCACGCCTTGTGTTCCGTATACTCCCGGCTGGCTGTAAGCCTGGCTTCCACTCGCCCACGTCCACTCCTTGGTCGTCGGGTTGAACTCCCACAAATCGTTCAGATATCCATCTGCTTCGAAGCTCAACGTTTGGCTGAAGCCACCAAAGAGCCAGAAGTTGCCGGCGCTGTCTGTGCAGCCGGGAGCACCGCTCCGTGAACCCGGATCGTTACTCGCAGCAGCGACACCGAGAGTCCCATAAGTCGGAGCCTGGTTGTAGCCGCTTGTTCCGCTCACCCACGTCCACTCCAGCGAAACAGGATTGAACTCCCATAGGTCGTCGAGTTCCACTGACGTATCTATTGGAGTACCCAATATTGGAACAGTTTGCTCGTTCCCTCCTCCAAAGATCCAGAGGTTGCCGCTGCTGTCCGTCCATGCCGAATTGCCGGATCGACCTTGCGGAGCGTTCCCGCTGGCGGCCGTTCCCTTGGTGCCATAAACGCCGGTTGGATTCGGTGTATTGCTTCCGCTCATCCAGGTCCATTCACTGGTTGTCGGATCGAACTTCCATAGGTCGTTCAAAGCCCCCATATAGTAAGTCGCGGCGTTATACGCGGCGCCACCGAAGAGCCAGAAACTCCCGTTATTGAAGGTCGACTCTCCGCCGCGTGAGCCGGGAGTATTGCTTGCGGCAGGGGTGCCCATCGTTCCATAGACCGCCGCGGCCCCAATCACGTTGCTCCCCGCCATCCATGTCCACTCATTTTCCGTGGAAGCTGTACCGATCCGATAGGTTGCCGTCGCGACAGCACTGTTGGAGTACCCCGTAGCCATAGCGATCGCTGAAATTGTCTCGCTAGAGGCGACCGAAATAGCACCCGTGTATGGGGTAGAACTCGTCGTAGGCGCCGAACCATTCGTTGTGTAATAGATCGTAGCTCCGGGCGTCGTATCGGAGATCGTCACGGACTGCGTTGTCGCGTAAGTCCCCGCTGCCGGACTGAACGTAGGTGTTGCTGCTGCCGGCAGCGTAATCGTATAGGCCGCTATCGCGACAGCGCTGTTGGAGTATCCCGTAGCCACAGCAATCGCTGAAATCGTCTCACTGGAAGTGACCAGAATAGCACCCGTGTACGGTGTAGAACTCGTCGTAGGCACCGAGCCATTCGTCGTGTAGTAGATCGTAGCTCCAGGCGTCGTATCGGAGATCGTCACGGACTGTGCTGCTGCATAACTTCCTGCTACCGGACTAAATATAGGGGTCGCCGCAACAGGCAGTGCAATCGTGTAGGTCGCCGTCGCAACGGCACTGTTGGCATAACCTGCGGCAACAGCGAAGGCTTCAACCGTCTCCGTGCTGGAGACGGTGATGGGCCCACCGTAAATAGCCGAACTTGTCGTCGGTGTCGTCCCGTTGGTCGTGTAGTAGATCGTTGCGCCCGGAGTTACGTCTGAGATTGAGACGGATTGCGTCGCGGTGTAGCTGCCGGCCGGCGGACTAAACATGGGAGAAGTCGCAACCATCGTCGGCGCGATCGTATAGATCGTCGCAACGACGAAGCTGTTGGCATACCCTGTGGCGACGGCGATCGCCTCAATCGTCTCTGTGGTGGAGACCGTAAAGGCACCACTGTAACGCATCGAGTTTGCTGTTGGTGTGCTGCCGTTGGTGGTGTAGTAGATCGAAGCACCCGGTGTCGGGTCCGAGATGCTGACCTGAATCGGCGCGGCATAGCTGCCACTTGTGGGACTGAAGACAGGGTCCATGACGACTGGCATACTCTCCCACCCACATCCGGCGCACAAACTGGCGACCGAGATCGTAAGTACAGAAAGCAAGCAAGATAAGGAGCGCATACCCGTCATCATAAACATGCACCCCTCAGTAGCCGTAAAGATTGGAGAAGACCTATCGAGACTCCCAGTTGATTGTGTCTTCGATCCCTTGTTCCTTGGACATCTTCGGCGACCACTGAATCAACCGCTCTGCCTTCGAGTTATCCGCCACAAAGAACCTCTGATCGCTCAGCCGCCACGGCAGATTCTTATAGTTCAGCTTGATCCCCAACCGCTTCTCCAGGAACAGCAGCAACTCCAGCAACGACATGCTGTTCTCAATGCCGCCACCGATATTGAATGCCTGCCCCCGAGCCGCCTTGATGTGCTCAAACGCCGAAACGTAAGCACTCACCGCGTCCGAAACATGCAGCAGATCCCGCACCTGCTTGCCATCACCCGAAACGGTAAACGCCTCGCGATCCAGATGCTGCTTCGACTCAATCGCCTGTCGGCAGAACCAACCCACCCAACCCTGATCGTACGTGGCAAACTGCCGGCCACCATAGATCGTCGAGTGCCGGAACACCACGGTATTCAAACCAAATCCACGCGCATAATCCAGCATGTACTGGTCCGCCGCGCCCTTGCTGCATCCGTACGGCGTATGGAACTCAATCGCCACCGATTCATCGACACCTTTCTGCGCACTCCGCGGCTGATAGCGAGTCTCCGCCTCCACCAAATCCAGGTGGTCGAGATTTCCATAAACCTTGTTCGACGACGCATAGATAATCGCCGTCTTCGGCATGTACTGCCGCACAGCCTCCAGCACATTGATCGACCCAAGAACATTGATCTCAAAGTCACGCCGCGGACTCTGCATGGAAGTCGTCATCGCTACCTGTCCGGCAAGATGGAAGATCACATCCGGCTTCATACTCTTTACGGTCTCTTCCACATCGAACGCATTGCGCACATCGCCATGGATGAAGTTCTCCATTCCCAGCGACCGCAGCCAAGCAAGATTCTCCGAAGCTCCATGCCGCGCAAGCGAGTCGAACACAGTAACGCTTTCGCCTTTGCCAAGCAGACTTGCCGCGAGGTTGGACCCCACGAAGCCCGCGCCTCCAGTAATCAGTGCATTCATCGATACTTCTCCGGTTCTGTAACAGTGAGTTTGGGAAAGCTGGAGCGCGCCAGTTGCCACACCGCATAAGCGAGGTTGATCTTCGGCCGCCAGCCAATGCTCTCTATGCGAGAGATATCGGCGACCAGACCATTGGGTTCAAAGCGGTGAAAAGGCCGCGCACTTAGCTGTATCTGGACATCAAGATCAAGTTGCCGCACAACCGAGGACACAATACGTCCCAGCGAAACAGACAGACCGCTGCCGACGTTGAAGATGTCCCGGCTTTGCTGTTCGCCTTCCTCCAGAACCAACCCGATCGCCTCAGCAACGTCTTCCACCGCGCAGAAGTCCCGCAGTTGCGTGCCCGGAGACATCGCAAACGGCTTGCCCTCCATCGCCGCTCTCAGCAGCGACGGAAAGAGCCGGTCGCCGCCATCATGAACCCCAGTGAAAGAGAATGGCCGAATGATCGTCAGATGACGGCCAAGGCTCTCGGCGCCGGCGCGCAGCAGGCAATCAGCCGCAGCCTTGCTGGCGCCATAAGGATGCAGCGTATTGATCGGATCACTCTCTCGGCAGGGACGCTCCTGTGAACCATAGACAAGACCAGTGCTGATATTGATAAAGTGGCAGCCATCGATCTCGCACGAGGCGCGGAAGAGATCGAGCGTTGCACCGACATTGACGGAAATGAAGTCGAAGTAACTGAACTTCGACGGACGAACTCCACTAGCCGCGCAGTGAATGATGGCGTTAGGTCGGAAGCCGGCAACAGTTGCTGCGATCCGTGCCGGGTCCGATAGATCAACCTGCTCCAGCTCAACATTCGGAAGCGCAGCAAAAAGCTCGCGGTCCAGCGTCCGCATCACGATAAGAAATCGTGTCTCCGGATGACGCACAGCAACGTGCTGCACAACGTTGTAGCCAAGCGTGCCGGAGGCTCCAGTAACCAGGACCCGCTCTAAGTGTGGTTTCAGCATTAGGAAGTAGTCTACTTGCTCGCTGGACTCCGGCCAAATACAAAGGCTCGCCATCAGGCGAGCCTTTGTACTTAACTTTGTTGCAACCTACATCTCTTTGACGCCATCGACGAACGCCTTCAGCTTCCGCGACCGGCTAGGATGACGCAGCTTGCGGAGGGCCTTCGCCTCTATCTGGCGGATGCGCTCGCGCGTCACCTGGAAGCTCTGTCCTACCTCTTCCAGCGTGTGCTCGCTGCCATCTTCGAGACCGAAGCGCATCTTGATCACACGCTCTTCCCGCGGCGTAAGCGTGCGCAGAACCTGCGACGTGTACTCCTTCAGGTTCACCGAGATCACAGCATCAGACGGGCTCACAGCCATGCGATCTTCGATGAAGTCTCCAAGATGCGAGTCTTCCTCCTCACCGATCGGCGTCTCCAGCGAGATAGGCTCCTGCGCAATCTTCAGCACCTTACGGACCTTCGCAACCGGGATATCCATGCGCTTGGCGATCTCTTCCGAGCTCGCTTCACGCCCAAGCTCCTGCACCAACTGACGCGAGGTGCGGATGAGCTTGTTGATCGTCTCGATCATGTGGACCGGGATACGGATCGTACGGGCCTGATCTGCGATCGCGCGCGTAATAGCCTGACGAATCCACCACGTTGCATACGTCGAGAACTTGTATCCACGCCGGTACTCGAACTTGTCCACGGCCTTCATCAGGCCGATGTTGCCTTCCTGGATGAGGTCGAGGAACTGCAATCCGCGGTTCGTATACTTCTTCGCAATCGAAACCACGAGACGAAGGTTCGCCTCGATCAGCTCGCGCTTGGCGCGCTCCGCGTCCATATCGCCCTGGATCATCTCGCGCTGCGTGCGCTTCAAATCTTCCAGCGAAATACCCGAATCAGCCTCAACGCGCTCCAGATCCACGCGGCAGTTCTTCTGCTGCCGCTTGTACTCCTTCTTCAGCTCTTCCGAGCGCGAAGCCTCGTACTTGTGGTCCAGCGACTTGATCTGACGCTCCAGCGTACGCATCGAGTCAACAGTCTTGTTCACCTTGTCGAGCAACCGTTTCTTCTCATTGTTGGTGTACTTCAGTTCGCGGATGATGCGGTTCACGAACACATGCTCGCGGCCCATCAGCCAGCGCGCCTTGCGCTTGTCCTTGTCCTTGGCTTTAGCGTCCTTGCCGTGCGGCTCGTTGACACGTGCCAGGTGATCGGCAGCCTTCTTCTGATGCTTAATCAGCTCGTCAACCTTCGCAACAGTCTGCTTCACGCGTGCAGCCAGAATCTCTTCGGTGAGCTCTTCCTCGTCGAAGACCACGACTTCCTTGATATTGCGAACACCGCGCTTCAGATCTTCGCCCAGGCCCACAATCTCGCGGATCACAATCGGCGAGCGGGAGATAGCCTTCATCACGCGAATCTGTCCGCGTTCGATCCGCTTCGCAATCTCAACTTCACCTTCGCGAGTAAGCAGCGGAACAGTACCCATCTCGCGCAGATACATGCGAACAGGGTCGTTGGTCTTCTCGAGCGTCCCGGGCGAAAGGTCCAGCTCAACATCGTCGCCTTCTTCGCCGGACTCGTTGTCGCTATCTTCCGCGGCGCGCTCAGCAGACGCACGGCGTCCTTCGCCGGACATCACTTCAATGCCCTGCGTATTAATGGTGGTCATCAGATCATCGAGCTCGTCAGGCGAAGTAATATCGCCGGGCAACAGGTCGTTGACCTCACCATAAGTGAGATAACCCTTCTCCTTGCCGGTGTCGATGATGCGGTCTACGTCTTCTTCGTACTTATCGATGTCTTCAGCCACTGGGGCGCTCCTGGATGCTTCTCGCGCAGTTAGGCGCGAGATAATATTTCGCGGGATTTCTTCGCGGCGAAATCTCGTCGCGGAGCACTCCCTTAGTTATGACGGATCGCTGAGCACGGGGGTTGCGGTCAAGGCCGCGGGCGCGGGCGGAAGCAACATATGACTCACGTCAGGGAAGGCTTCGGCAACTCGAAGGCGCACGTCTCCAGCGACTATCAGTGTACCACTAGATAAGACGCATTTCTCTGGAAATCGATTCAAGCACCCAACAAATACCCCGTTTTGCTAGAACAACCAGGGATTGATGAGATTGACGGGCAAACCACTCATATCGGCGGTGTTGCGGGTCACCAGCGTTAAATCGTGGACAATCGCCGTCGTCGCCAGAAGCGTATCAATTACCGGCCGCGACCGGTCTGCGGAGAGTCTCCCCCACAGCTTCGCAATCTTGCCATCAATGCCCAGAATGTGGCCGTCATAGGCCACTTCCAATCCATCGATCCAGTTTGTATAGATGCTCGCGATCGCGACATCGGAGCGCTCTTTGAGAGCAGCACCCTTTCGCAACTCCCCAAAAGTCAGGACGCTGATATACAGCTCGGACGACTGAACCGCAGCAAAAAAGGAAGCGACCCGCTCGTCCTGCCGCTTTCGACGAGTCTCGGAGACGACATTCGTGTCGAGAAGGTATCGAGTCACAGATCGATCTCGCGGCCCATATCCCGATCCCTCGTGATATCAAGCATGTCCGCATCGTCGAACTTCGGGCCATTCAGCAGGTAGTCCCTCAAATTCGGCTTTGGCCCGGAATGGGTAAGGTTACGGTACTCCTCGATCGAAACCACCACCGCCCGTTCTGTCCCATGCCGCGTAATGATCTGGGGGCCCTTCGTATGAGCGTCCTCAATGACCTCGCTCAAATGCGTCTTGGCGTTTTGCAACTGCCAGATAGCCATCTTCCCCTCCATTTCAACCATAATTATGGTCGTTTCAACTATAATTATAGTCGAAAATTACGGCCCAGCGAAGCTCGAAACCCCTCAAATTGCCGACGTACCAGAAAAGTCAAACATCGGCGCCGTCTCTCGCAGCGGCTCACCCTGTGCGCCATTCTGGCACTTCGGACAGCATCGCCCCTTGATATCCATCCCACTACAACCGTAATCATTACCACACTTAGAGCACCGCAGGTGGTAGACCGTCTGGCTGTCGCGGGTGGTCGAACGCGCTCCCGTGGCCGCGATCACGACCTGTCCGTTCGGATTGCGAAACCCGGGAGCCGTGGTCCGAGCCAGGGTATTCCCAGCGGAAGCTCGTCCGCGGCCTGTCGGAGGAGTCAGCTTCATGATTGCGGCGTATCCAGCGGCTTGGCGAAGATCAGGTCCGAACACTCCTGCACCCCGACCTTAAATACCCGCGTCCCAACCACTACAAAGCCATTCCGGCGATAGAACCCAATCGCCCGCTCGTTATCCCCATGGGTGCCGAGTAGCAGCCTCTTACAACCCAACTCGCGCGCATCGGCCACGGCGGCATCCATCAGCGCCTGCCCCGTCCGCACGCCAGGACGCCCCACCACCTCTGTCTTCGACGACCGAAAACGCGAGAACAGATAAATCCGCTTCAGCTCAACATCCGCAGCAGTGGTCTCAATCGTAGGCAGGTCGGGCACGGTCAGCATCGCATAGCCTACCGGTGCGTCCAGCCCCGCCACGGCCAGCGTAATCCGCGTCGTGGGCAGCGCAAGATAGGCGGCGTATGCCTCCGGCGTGTGGTTCTTCGCGCAGTGCGCGATGATGTCCGCCCCCGGGAGCATCCACGTAAACGCCTCAAGAAAAGTGGCAGCGCCCACTAGGGCCAGCGCCGCGGCATCGGCCGGCGTCGCAGGACGCAGGGTTACGGCTTCGCTTGCGGACTCAAGCGTGGACGCATCAGACTTCACAGGATCGTTTGGCATGGCAATCTCAATCGTTTCGTATGACCCATGATATCCAAGGTCGTACTGAGGATAGCTTGGAGAGGAGGGATAAGATCGCGGTGCAATCTGAAGTCCAACAGAAAGATCTAGCCTACGCGCGACTCGCGGAGGAGTATTCACGCAATGCAAGCATCCCGGACGCGCTGCGCAAACTCGCGGACGATCCTCGGGTAACCATCCGCCGCAGCGGCGCGCCCGCCCGCGACGGCAAGTGCATCGTCTACTGGATGCAGCGCGCACAGCGTGGCCGCGACAACCACGCACTCGATAAAGCCATTGCCGTCGCTAACGCCCTCGGCCTTCCGTGCGTGGCCTACTTCGCCGCCATCAGCAACTTCCCCCACGCCAATCTCCGGCACTACGCCTTCCTCAACCAGGGCCTGCCTGACATAGAAGAAGACTGCGCCGAACGCGGCGTCGGCTTCGTCGTCCGATGCGCCCCTCACGAAGACCACGAACGCTTCTTCGCTGATGTGAAAGCAGCGATGCTCATCGGAGATGAGAACCCCATGCGCATCGCCGAACAATGGCGCGCGCAACTGGCAGAGTCTCTACGCATCCCGTTCTGGACCATAGACGCGGACGTCATCGTGCCCTCGAAGCTGCTGGAGAAGGCACAGTTCAGCGCCGGCGTAGCGCGCCCACGCCTCTACCGCGCTCTTCCGGAGTTTCTACAGCACTACACAAACCCCCACGCCCTCAACCTATGGAAACGGCCTCGCGGCCTGCTCGTTGACGATGTCCGTGCCGACATCACCCGCGAATGGCAGGACTTCGACCGCACCGTAAAACCCGTAGAGGCCTGGCACGGCGGCCACCACGCAGCAACGAAGCGCCTGCAAAAATTCTGCAACGAGATGCTGCAGACCTACGACCACGACCGCAACCACCCTGAGATCGATGGCTCCAGCAAGATGAGCCCGTACCTGCACTTCGGCCACATCGGCCCGCAGACCATCGCCCTCGCCGTCGATGCAGCCGCAAAGAAAAACCCAGCACTCAACTCCGCGCGCGACAGCTACTTCAACGAGTTGATCGCATGGCGCGAACTCGCCGTAAACTTCGTTCGCTACCAACCCGACTACGACACCCCCACCTGCGCCGACAACTGGGCGCGGCAGACCATCGAAGAGCACGACCGCGACCAGCGTGAGGTGCTCTACAAACTGCCCGTGCTCGAGAACGCGGAGACCCACGACGAGCTATGGAACGCCGCGCAACTACAGATGCTCCACTACGGCTGGATGCACAACTACCTGCGCATGTACTGGGCCAAAAAAATCCTCGAGTGGACACCCAACGTGCGCATCGCCATGAAGGTAGCCATCTATCTGAACGACAAATACTTCCTCGACGGCCGCGACCCCAACGGTTACGCCGGCATCGCCTGGGCCATGCTCGGCAAATTCGACCGCGCCTGGTTCGACCGCCCCATCTTCGGCAAACGCCGCTACATGTCCGGCGCGAGCACGGGGAAGAAGTTCAATTCAAAGCTGTACATCCAACAGGTGAACGCGCTGCGGCAGCGAGGATAAGGATTAGGCTGAAGGTATGCGGAGACTCAGCATTGCAGTAGCGTTGACCCTTTCAGCAGCGAGCCTCGCCGCCAACACTGCCGGCGTAAAGCAGCAACCCATCAGCCACGTCGGCCTTGCCACCAGAGTCTTCCACCCCACGGCCCCCCGCAACTGGCGCGGCGCGCAGGAGAAAGATCTCCGCTGCACCATCTGGTACCCCGCCGTCGATACCGCCGTGGAAGTAAAGCAGACCATCGGCCCACCGGACGCGCCGCTCTTTGACGCCGGCATGGCTTCACCCCACGCCGCATTCGCACCCTCGCTCAGCCCATACCCCCTAGTGCTCCTCTCGCACGGCACAGGCGGCTCCGCGGAACAAATGGCATGGCTCGGAACCGCGCTGGCAAAGGCCGGATACATCGCCGTCGCCGTCGATCATCCCGGCAACAACTCCAATGAACCCTATACCCCCGAGGGCTTCGCGCTCTGGTGGGAGCGCGCCACCGACCTCAGCGAGGTGCTCGACGGCATGCTCGCCGACAAAGAGCTCGCCCCACACATCGATGACTCACGCATCGCCGCCGCAGGCTTCTCCATCGGCGGCTTCACCGTGCTCGAACTAGCAGGCGCACAGACCGACATCAGCGAGTTCTACGACCTCTGCAGCACAAAGAGTGACGCCCCACGCCCCGACGTAGACACCACCATCTGCCACGTCCCGGAGATGCGCTCCATGGGCACGGTCGACGACCTCCTCAAAGCCGTCCGCAAGACCAGCAGGGAATCGCTCGCACGCTCCGGCGAGTCCTACGCCGACCCGCGCATCAAGGCGGTCTTCGCCATCGCTCCGGCCATGGGTTTTACCTTCACCGAAGACAGCCTGCACGCAATCAAGCTTCCGGTTGAGATGACCGTCGGCTCAGCCGACCGAATCGCCCCACCCCGCGAAAACGCCGACTACATTCGCGCGTACATCCACGGCGCACGCGACACCGTTCTACCCAAGGTCACGCACTACACCTTCCTCGACACCTGCACCGCAGAGGGCAAGCAAAAGCTCGCAGTCTACTGCGCGGACGAAGTCGACCGCGACGCAATCCACGCCCAGGTAGCGGCGCAGGCCATCAAGTTCTTCAACCGCGCCCTGCACATGTAGCCACGCAGATGTACTAAGGTATCCATTTTAAAGAATCGTCATCTTTATAAAGATTTGTCATCCTGATTAAGAGTTGTCATCCTGAGCGCAGCGAACGGACCTGCTTCCTCCCGTTCTTCGCTCGCCGCACCCAGATACCGGGTGCCCCATGCCCCTCGCACTTGGGGACATGGGTTTGCAGGATGCCCACTCATCACCCTCAATCCACCCGGCAGATCAGGCACTTCAGATACCGCGTCTCCGCCAGCGTCAACACCTCTGGATGGTCCGGCGCCGCGGCCCGCGTCTCCAGCAACTGCACCCGCCTCCCTGCATCCGCCGCAGCCGCAGCCACAATCTCCGTAAAATCCGCCAGCGAAACATGGTGCGAGCAGGAGTTCGTAATCAGCGTCCCGCCCGCATTCAGCATCTTCATCGCGCGCAGGTTCAACTCTTTATATCCCCGCAGCGCACCCTCCGCCGCCCGCTTGCTCTTGGCAAACGCCGGTGGATCGAGCACGATCGCATCGAACTTCTCACCCTGCGCATCGTAGGCCCGCATCAACTCAAACGCATCCGCCTCAATCCAATCTGTAGCCGCGCGCAGTTCCGGATTCAGCGTCAGATTACGATCCGCCGTCTCCAACGCAGCCCGGCTCGCATCCACTCCCGTAACAACCTCGCAGACCTGCGCCAGATGCAACGCAAACCCACCCTGATACGTGCAGACATCCAGCGCCCGCTTCGTCCGTCCCGAAGCTCTTACCTGCGCCGCTGCCGCAGCATAGTTCAGCCGCTGGTCGAGAAACGCACCCGTCTTCTGCCCCGCGCTCGCGTCATAGCTGAAGCGCAGCCCATTCAGCGCAAACGTAGTCGTCACAGGTGCGAGCAGCCGTTGCGATGCCGTTTCATCCGCTACGCTGCGAAACGAAAGCCCATCCGGCGCAACCGAATCATGCGTCGTAAACAGCGGCCCAGGCGCAGGCGCTGCAAGCTGCTCCAGCTCGCGAATCCGCGGATCAGGCCGCTCCCAGATCGTCAGCGGCTCTTTGTTCGCCGCCAGCCCATCGCGCAGCGCTTCCACCACTACCTGCCGCACATCATCCTGTGCGGTGCCTTGTGTCAGCAGTTGCAGCAGAACCAGGTCGTTGTACCGGTCGGCAAGAATCCCGGGCAGGTTATCGGCTTCGGAAAAGATCAACCGGTGCGCATTGTTCTCCGCATCCACAGGCGCCAACTCTCGACGCAGTTGCAGCGCCGCACCAATCCGCTGGCGGACATCCTCCAGATACTGTTCACGGCTCAGCTCCGGCGTCCGCGAAACCACCCGCCCCGCAATCTGCGACGCACTCGAATACAGCGCCGTCCCCAATGGCCCACGGCCATCCGTCACCGTAACCAGCGATCCAGCCTCCGCCTGCACATCACCCTCAACATCGCTGCGATACACCCAAAGGTGCCCCGCACGAATCCGATCCGCTGCACGACGGTTCACACGAAGAGTCGTCATAGTTCAGTCCAACTCCGGCACAGCACAGCCAAGCAGTTCCGCAATCGCACCCACCACCAGCGCATGGTCCGCCCGCTGCGGCAGTCCAGAAACAATCGCGCTCCCAATCATCCCAACGCCGTTCACAAAGATCGGAAACCCACCACCATGCGCCGCATACTCAGCAAGCGTCAACCCATGCCGCGCCTCCATCGTCTCGCCATCGCGCTCCAGTATCCGCCCCACCGCATACGAGCTCCGCGCAAACCGGCGCACCGTATTGCGCTTCCGCCGAATCCAGTCAGCCTGCCCCGGCGTCGCCCCCGTAGTCGCGCAGGCAAACAACACCTGCCCCGCAACCTCGATCTCAACCGTCCCACCAGCCCCAGCGGCAATCAGCCTCTGCCGCATCAACCCGCCAAGCTGCCACGCACTCCCGGCATCAAAGCCCGTAAACCGAAGCAGCTTCTCCTGCTCCTCAATAATCTTCAAATCTTCCGCTGCGCCCATCACATGTACGCTCCATCCACTATCATCGGGCAAGCGGCCGGGGTTTGCACGTCCCGTCTGCATTTCGGAGACCGGCCAATCATGCCCATGCCCCTCAACTACGCCGAGCGCCACGCCCTCGGCGTCCGCGCCCGCAAGCAGGTCGCCCGCAGCGCCAACGGCGAATTCCACCACAAAGCCTGCCCGCAAGACCCGCTCCACCTGCTCAAGGAAGCCGAACGCGGCCGCGTGCCGCGCCTCATCAAGATCAAGCACGAGCGCATGGCCGCCTCGTCCTTCGGATTCTTCCGTGGCGCCGTGCCCATCATGGCCGCCGACCTCGCCTGCCATCCCAACACTGGCATCACCACCCAGCTCTGCGGCGACGCCCACGTCCTCAACCTCGGCGCCTACGCCGCTCTCGACGGCCGCCTCGTCTTCGACATCAACGACTTCGACGAAACCATCCAGGGTCCCTTCGAGTGGGACGTCAAACGTCTCGCCACCAGCCTCCTCCTCGCCGGCCTCGCCGCCGGCATCAAGCGCAGCGTCCGTCACCAGGCCATCGAAACCTTCACCGCCCGCTACCGCCGCTCCATGCGCGAGTTCGCGGTCATGCCCGTCCTCGATCTAGCCCGCTATCAGATCCATCGCCTCACCACGGTCGAACCTGTGGCCTCCATCCTCCGCACCGCAGAGCGCTCCACCCCGCCCAAGTCTCTAGCCAAACTCACCGAACTCGTCGACGACGGCAAGACCCGCCGCTTCCGCTCGCAACCGCCGCTGCTGGAACGAGTCCCCGCAAAGGAAGCCGAAGCCGTCCTCGCATCCCTCGCGCCATACGCCCGAACATTGCAACCGGAGCGCCGCCACTTCCTCGCGCAATACCGCCCCGTCGATGTAGCGTTCAAGGTGGTTGGCACCGGCTCCGTCGGCCTCCGCGACTACTGCGTCTACTTCGAAGGCGTCGCCCGCGCCGAATCCACCGACCCTCTCTTCCTCCAGATCAAAGAAGAAACACCCTCCGCCTACGCCTCCTACCTTCCCGAAGGAGCCGCCGGCCACACGAACCAGGGCCATCGCGCGGTCGACGGCCAACGCGCCATGCAGCTAACCTCCGACCCCTTCCTCGGCTACACCACCCTCGAAGGCCGCGACTACCTCGTCCGCCAGTTGAACGACCACAAGGCCTCGCTCGACATCGCAACCCTCACCCCACAAGGCCTCCTCGGCTACGCAGATCTCTGCGGCGAGCTCTTCGCCCGCGGCCACGCCCGCGCCGGCGATCCCGTAGAAATCTCCGCTTACCTCGGCAACTCCGAGCGCTTCGACCGCGCCATCCTCGCCTTCGCCCGCACCTACGCCGACAAAACCGAGCACGACTGGAACCTGCTCAAAGCCTCCTTAAGCAAGTCCTAACGCACGACTCAAAGAAACTTCAGCATGGTCTCCTTGTAGCGCGAGTACAGAAACGAAACCAGCAACAGCGCCGCACCCATCACGATCAGCGTGATGTAGCGGTCGCTCGGCGAAGCATGCCAGATGTCGATAAAAATGATCTTCGCCACACCCAGCATCAACAACGCCAGCCCAGCCAGTCGGTAGCTGCGCTCGCCCACCGTCAACGCAAAAAGAAACGCCAGCACGCCAAGCGCGCTCCAGCCGATGGTAATCATCCCATCGCGCATCTCCACCGCCAGCAACACCGTAATCAACAGTAGAGGCACAAAGAAGAAAGGCTGCTCCGGCCGGTACATCGTAAAGACCACCCACGCCGGCTTATCCTTCGGCGGCACCGGATACTGCCGCCGCACCGCAAACGCGACAGGCAGCGCCAACAACAGAATCGCACTTGCGAGGCTAACCGTGAAGACACGCGAGCTATAGAAGGAATGGCTGTCGCTGATAGTCCCATCCATAAAGCTGTAAAAGAGCGCCTGCTGCGCAACGAGAATAACGGCGACAAGAGCCTGTTCAAGAAAGATAGCCCGCTTCAGCCTCCAGCCAGCAAAGAGCAACGCCCACGCCATGCAAGCCAGCGAAAGAACGAACCACTCCGGCCGCATCTCAAAGTAAAGCAGCATCCCCACAGCAAACGTGCCAAGCCACGCAGTCAGCGCAGCGATGAAGCGGTCGACCTTCGACGCATCCCCCTCGCGATGCAGCCTCTCATAAACCCAGAAGTATGCCGCGATCAGCGGCAGCACCGTAGACACACGCGTGTTGAACACATGAGTCGCAGTTCCCGCCGCAGTCAGGTTCACGAAGACCAACCGTACGAAGCTCACAACAAACAGCACATAAGCCTGTTGCCGCAGGTAGTCCTTGCGAAACACACGGCCCAACTCAAACAGCACCACCGCCAGATAAGCCCAAGCCACAGCAACACCGATTGGCTTAACCTCGTACCAGAGCAACACCGCCAGCAGCGTCGTCGCAGGCCACGAGTAGGCAACAGCGATCCACTCCATCTGCAAAACACGCGACGCCGCACTTCTTCGCATGCCCACATAAAGCATCGCCACAACCAGCGCAACCGTCACACACCGAACCGTCAGCGCGCCAAGGTGATCTTCAACAAAAAAGTTAATACCCGCAGTCCGCACAATTACCGCAAGCGCCATCACATCAGCCTGCATCGAAAGATCGAACGATCCGATGCGCCCCGCAATCCACCCCATCAGCAACGCAAGCAGCATCCAAGCCACAACCGTCCACGCACCTGGAATGCAGACCCATAAGCCAAGCAGCGCCAAAGCAGCCGCAAGATAAGACGTCACCAGCAACGCAACGCGATCCAGTTCGGTCTCGTTCAGGATCGTCCACCGTCTCGGCCCAAACTCCGAGTTCAACCAAAACAACGCCGTCGCCGAAAGCAACGTGACCGCAAGGCTCACATGCCGCGAAGGATCATGCCCCTGCTGACGAAGCAAAACAACAGGAGCAACACCGGTAACCAATAGCTGCGCCGCAACAGCAAATCCCCCCAGCATCCCCAACCGCCGAAACACACTCTCACGCAGCCGCAACCCGGCGACCAGCAGCACCTCCGCCTCAAGCAGCCACAACAGCGACCAATTCGCTCCGCTAAAGCGGAAGGGAATCGCCGCCAGCAGCAATACCGATCCAATGCTCGAAAGCACAACAAACGCCGTCTGCCACCGCTTCCGCGCAACAAACGCCAACACCAGCTCCATCGCGCCCAGCACCAGCAACCCCCAGAACGCCCACTCTGGATGCGACGACTGAAACTTCAGCAACGACATCAACCCAACCGAGTTCAAAATCGCAGTCAGCGAAGCCACCACCTCCTGGCGATGGTTCTTCGGCACACGCAGCACATAAAACAACCGGAAGATCAGCCAATACAACAGCAGCAAACCCGCACTCGGCAGAAACTCCGGAAACACATGCCCCGGTTGCCCACCCTCAGGAAGCACGCGATAGAGCCACAGAAAATGATTGAAGTAAACACCAACCAGCCCCGCAAGCCCCAACTCATACCAGCACTCCCGCGCCGCAACCAGCACCAACGCCGCCGCCAGCAACGCACCCGCAACCAGCGAGAACAGCGTAACATCGCTAATGCCCACCGTCACAAACGCCAGCAGAAACGCCAGGCTCGTAACCACCTGCGACTTGTACCGCAGCGAGTGCCACACCATCACCGCCGCAATCGCCAGCATCAGCACCAGGTCAACCGCCTGCGAGTTCAGCACCTTCATCGCCTGCACGTGATACAGCGCGAACGTAACAAAGAAAGTAAGCGCCCAACCCCCGCCGATAGCGGCCCGCGCAAAAATTCGGTATTTCTCGCGCCGCTCCAGCACCAGCCCGCCAGCCAGCAACGCCACACTCAACGACAGTCCGATCAAGCTCTTTCCCAGCGGCCCAAGCGTTCCGAACTGATACCCAAGAAACAGCGCGACGCCAATCACCAGCGTCACAATTCCCAGCTTGTTCAGCCAGTTCTGCCCCAGCCGTTCCTCAATAGAAAGGGACCGCGATACAACCGTCGGCTCCGGCTTCGAGGCCGCAACAGGCTCATCCTGAAATGCCTCTGTGTATGCCGCTTGTTCCACCGACGCAGTCGTCGATTTCGTAAAGCTCGCAACAACCGGCACAACACCCTTTTGCGCAGAGACCCCAAGCGCAGGAAAAGGTCTATGGGGCGGCCGAGGAACAGGCTGCGGCGTAATGATCGGCGGCGCGACCGGCTCAGCCTTCTGCGCAGCCGCCCGCGGCATCTCTTCGAGGCGCGTCAACCGGCGATCAAAGCTCTCCAGCTCCTCGCGAAGACCTTCAAGTTTGCGAAGCCGCTGACCCAAACCGCTCTGCCGGATCAACAGAGCGGCCACTGCGACGAACAACACAACTATCAGAAACTCATCCATAGCGTTATAGGTCGATCGCCAATGAGTATTCCACAGACGAACCGCCAATACCGCTATTTCGAGCCGGACTGTGACACTAAATCAGCTGTCACAAAAATCCAGCCTGCATCTTCACCGCTACCGGTTCAGGTTGTGAATCGTCTGTCCGGTAGCCTGCGCCACCTGCCCGGCCGCACTCTTCAGCGACCCGGCAATCTGCTGCCCAACGCCTTTATCCTGAAGGTCAGCATCACCCGTAACCCGGCCAACACCCTCCTTCAACTTACCCACAAATTTTCCGCCCGCGCCGCGAACACGATTCTTCGAACCCCACTGCGACGTGCCACGAGCCGCATCTTCCAGCGTGTCGCTTCCGGTTGCGTACTGAGGTCCAGGTGTCTTTGCGATTGCGTACGCCACAACGCCAAGGCCGAGTGCTGCGAGGAACCAGGGAAGGTTTTTCATGGTCATATTTCTCCTGCGAAATTCAGATGCACTTCAGCGTCAAAACGTCCATATACCCGCATCCGGATCTCCCGCCCCGCACGACAACTACAATCAACACATGAGCATGAAGTTTGACGTAGTGGTCCTCGGCGCAGGCGCCGCCGGCCTGATGGCCGCCATCGAAGCCGGCAAACGAGGCCGCCGCGTCCTCCTCCTCGACCACGCCGACCGCACCGGCAAAAAGATCCTCATCTCCGGCGGCGGCCGCTGCAACTTCACCAACATCGGCACCAAAGCCGAAAACTTCCTCAGCGCCAACCCTCACTTCGCCAAATCCGCGCTTGCTCGCTTCACGCCAAAGGACTTCATCGCCCTCGTCGAAAAGCACGGCATTCAGTATCACGAAAAAACTCTCGGCCAGCTCTTCTGCGACGGCTCCGCGCAACAGATCGTCTCCATGCTCGAAAAAGAGGCCCGCGAAGCCCAGGTCGACACCCGCTGCGGCGTCAAGGTCGCAGCCGTCCGCAGTTGGACCGAAACATCTGAAGCCGCCGGTCGCTTCCACCTCGAAACCTCTGCGGGCGACTTCATCACAACCTCCCTCATCGTCGCCACCGGCGGCCTCTCCATCCCAAAAATGGGCGCCACCGGCTTCGGCTACGATCTCGCCAGACAATTCGGCCACGACCTCATCGAGCCTCGCCCCGCACTTGTGCCGCTGGTCTTCAGCGCCGCCGACCGCGAAAAGTGGTGCGACCTCGCCGGACTCTCCGCCGAAGTCATCGGCACAACCATCATCAAAGCCAAAAAGCCAGTCCCCAAATTCCGCGAAAAACTCCTCATCACCCACCGCGGCCTCAGCGGCCCCACCGTCCTGCAGGTCTCGTCCTACTGGCACCCCGGCGGCGAACTCCGCTTCGATCTCGCCCCCGGCATCGACGTCTTCGCCCCACTCCTCGCCAAGAGCTCCGAGCGCGACTGGAACACCGCCTTCGCCGCCCTCCGCGCAGTCCTTCCCACGCGCCTCGCCGAGCGCTGGGTCCGCGTCCGCGCCAACACCACCCCCGGCGACTGGACCAACGCCGGCATCGCCCGCCTCGAGCAGGAGCTCCACGCCTGGACGCTAACCCCCGCCGGAACCGAAGGCTTCGAAAAAGCCGAAGTCACCGCCGGCGGCGTAAACACCGACACCCTCGACGCCCGCACGATGGAAAGCAAACACACCCCCGGCCTTTACTTCATCGGCGAGGTAGTCGACGTAACAGGCTGGCTAGGTGGCTACAACTTCCAATGGGCCTGGGCCAGCGCCGCCGCAGCAGGCGCAGCAGCATAAGAGCGGCAACAATGAAGAAACATCCCGGGCCACGCAGCGGCACGATCCGGGTGCCATACTCTTTGGCGCTTTTGCCAAAGGGTGGGGTATCGAGCAAAGCTCGACCGCTCTCTTCCAACCCCCTTAAACTGTCATTTCGACCGAAGCACAGCGTAGTGGAGAAACCCCTGTATTGGCTCTCCTCCACACCCGCAAAAATTTGTCATCCTGAGCGGAGTGCAGCGCAGTCGAAGGACCTGCCATACCACCAGCACCCGCACATCGCTCGAACCTTTCAACCACAAATCTTCAGCCCTCGAGGCCCCAAGCCCCGCTACTGCACAATCAACGTCAACGGCACCGACCGCGTAATCCCCGCCGAAGTCGCACTCACCATCAGGTTATACGTCCCCGACGCCGTCGTATAAACCACAGGGTCCGACCCAGTCGTAGGAATCTCCCGCCCAGCTCCACACCCACCAAGCAGCACCAGCACCCCAAAAACCAACACCACCACACCCTTACGCCGACGCCAGCCAAGCATCATCGGCACCAGCAGCGCCAGAAAGACCTCACTCCCACGCCGCCACGGCGCAACCCCACCCGGCTCCAGCTTCGCCTGCACTCCCGTCTGCACAGTAGCCGTAAGAGTCACCGTCGACCCCAACACCGGCGCAGCAGGCGAAACCGTGCAGCGGCTATTGCTCGGCGCGCCACTACAACTCAACGCAACATTCCCGCTCACACTCGCCAACGAACTAAGCAGCAGCGGATAGCTCGCACTCCCTCCACTCGCAAGCGTCGCCGTAGTCGCCCCATTCGCACTCAGCGAAAAATCAACCCCCACCCCGGTCAACGAAACACTCTGCGTCGCACTCGCCGCATTGTCAGTGATCGTAAGCGCACCCGTCAGCGGGCCAGCGACAGTCGGCGCAAACACCACCTGCACCACACAAGCCGCGCTCACCGCCACCGTCGCACCACAGGTATTGCTCGCAATCGTAAAGTTACTAGACACCCCCACACCCGACACCACCAGCGGCAATCCACCATTATTCGTCAGCGTAACCACCTGCACAGCCGACGCCAGCCCAACACCTGTCGCCGCGAACCCAACCGAAACCGGACTAACCGAAACTCCCGGCGGCGCCACACCCACGCCCGTCAACGCCACTGTCTGCGATCGCACCACATCCGTAAACGTCAGCGTAGCCGTCCGCGCCCCCACGGCCGTCGGAACAAACCCCACCGTCAACACACAAGCCGCATGACCCGCCAACGACGTCCCACACCCATTCACCACCGTAAAATCCCCCGCCGACACACCCACGCTAATCAACGTCAGCGGCACATCCCCTGCATTGGTAATCGTCACCTGCTGCGTCGCGCTCGCAGTGTTCAACTGCTGCTGCGCAAAGCTCAACGACCCCGGCGCAAGCGTATCGCTAGCTGGCGACTCACCCACACCCGTAAGCTGCGCCGTCTGCGTCCCGGTCACACCCGTAGAAGTATCCGTCACAGACACCGTCCCAACGCGGTTCCCACTAGCCGTAGGCGTAAACACAATCGACAACGCACAACCCGTAGAAGCCCCCAGCGTAGCTCCACAAGTATTCGCCGAAATCGAGAAATCCCCGGTAATCACAGGACTTTGCAGTGCAGCCGTAGTCCCGCCAGTATTGTTCAACGTAATAATTTGCGCCGCCGCACTCTGGTTAACAATCGTCGCCCCAAACCCCAACGCCACCGGATTCAAAGTAATATCCGCCGCCGCCGTCCCCACACCCGTCAACGCCACCGTAGCCTGTCCGCCACTAACGTTCGCATACACCGTCAGCAACCCACTCCGAGCCCCCGTAGCCGTCGGCGCAAACACCACACTCACAGTGCACGTAGCATTCACCACCAGCGTCTGTCCCGCACAAGTATCCGTCTCCGCAAAGTCCCCACTAACAGCAGGCGAGCCAAACGTAACCGGAGCATTCCCCGAGCTCGTAACCGTAATCGTCTGCGCCGCCGACTGCGTAGCAACCTGCTGCGCACTAAAACTCAAGCTAGTCGCCGAAAGCGTAATCCCCGGCTGTGCCAGCGACACCGCCGTCAACAGCGGCGTCTGCCAAATCCCTCGCCCATATGTCCCCGCCCGCAGCATCCCTCGTCGTCCATCGCCCGTAGCCAGCCCCGCGCCCGCAGCCAGCGAGATCACCGGCGAATTCGGCAGCCCTGTCCCCATCAGGCTCCAACAGTTCGAAGCCGCACACGTCGCCACCTGCCTCGTGAAATACACACCGCTATCCATCGCCACATAAACCGTATTCGCATCATTCGGATCGACCACCACAAAGTTCGCCGGCACACCCGGCAGATTCGCAGACACATTCAACCAGTGCGCCCCAAAATCCGTAGACCGATAAACATGCGGCCCCCCGCCAAATCCCTGAATCGTCGCATACACCGTCGCACCCGTGGCATCATGCGGATCAACCGTCAGCGACGAAACATCGAACCCATCCGGATTGAACACTCCCGCATTCGCCGTATCGTTCGTCACCGGACTCGTAGCCACATTCACCCAGCTAGTCGCCGTAAACGCTGCATTCGCCGCCCGCGTAACAAACACCGCCCCTAGCGTACCAAGTCCCCCATCCACCGTCCCCGCCATCCCCGCATACACCACCTCCGACCCCGCCAACTCCGCCGCCGTCCCACTCCCACTAGCCCCGCCAACACCCAACGACCGTATCAGCGAATTGCTCGTCGAACACACTGCCGCATTGCTCCCATCAAGCGCCGCACTAATCGCATTCGCACTCGACCACCCCACACCCGAAGCCGCTCCACGCCACACCCTGCAACTCCCCACCAGCACATTGCTAGTCAACGCCGGGTCCAGCAGCATCGGAGCATCCAGCAAGCTCGCATCGTAGTTCACCTGCCCCGCTCCCACCGTCGCCGGAGGCACAAAACTTCCCGCAGCGCAGCTCCCACCCAGCGCACACTGCTTCAGATTCACGCCCGCCCCAATCCCCAGCATCCAGTTCGTCGGCGTGCTCGCATCAATCGCCGGCAACCCACCCTCACCCGCCGACATCTGCGCCCACGCCCCCACCGGCAGCGCCGCCGTAGTAGCCGCCGAGCCATTCGCTCCCAACCCCACCAACAGCGTATTCACCGCCGCCGGGTCCTGCGCCAACCCCACAACCTCCGCCAGCGAACCAATGGCCCCATTCAAATTATCGAAGTGCGTCCCATCCGTCGCATCACACGCCGACCCAGTCTCAGCCACTCCATCCAGCGACCGCCAAAGCCCACCATCGTTCCCCAGAAACACCACCGGCACACCACTGCTCTCGCCCAACACCGCCAGCGCGTGTTCCGCCGGGGCAACCATCGCCGGAGCCCCACACCCATTCAGCGCATTCGTAGTATTCCGCAGCGAGCACGCACTTGCCCCCGCAGCGAGTACGCAACGATAAAGATCCACCGTCCCCACATAAAGCGCCGTCCCGCCCACCGCACCCACCGCCGCCAGCGCAAGGTTGTAATCTCCCTGCGCAATCGCCGTGCTCCCACCCCCAACCTCCAGCGCCCCATTGTCCACCCGAGTGGCAAACGTCGGCGCAGGCATCGCACACGTCCCCGAAGCCGCGTTGCAAAGGTCCTGCCAAAGCCCCTGGTCAAGATCATTAGCGTCCACCGTCAACGCATACAGATCCCCCGTATCCGCTCTCACCGCCAGCGTCCCCCGAAAGATCGGGCAACTCGCCCGTCCCACGCCACCCACTCCCACCGGGCAATTCGCCACCGTCAAATTTGTCCCTGGCTGCACCGCCAGCCGCGTCCACGTCACTCCATCCGGCGAGCTGTAATACCCATGCATCCGAACCGCCGCAAAGAACTCCCCCCGCATCGCATCCCAAACGACAGAGGTAGCCGCATTGCCGGTTTCGCTAGTCCCCAGCGGCTGTGGCTGCTGCACCACGCTGCTACCGTCATACAGCGTCGCCATCTGCCACGTAACACCTGCATCGGTCGAGTAATAAATCCCCGGTATCGATTCGCTATTCGTAGCCTGCACAATCGCGCCCTGCAGCGAAGTAGAAAACGCCGCCACCGCGAGCGACGGCGTAGCCGTACTGAACGCCATCCCCGCCACACTCAACCCTGCAAACGAGTGGTTCCCATTCGCCCCATCATGCGACCCACCAATCAGCGTCCACGTCGCTCCACCATCTATCGACCGCAGCAACCCTTCACCGTAGTATGAGTCCGCCGCATCATTCGGATCGCCCGTCCCCGCCAGCACCACCGGGTTTGCACTCGGCTGTACCGCCAGCGCCCCTATCGAAAGCGAAGGAACATTAGCCGACCCCGAAAACACCGGCAGCGTATCCGTCAGCGGCACAATCGCAACCGAACCC
>Ga0302313_10000869_pt1 | contig 24175 bp, 24 predicted proteins | sample III_Palsa_N2_2_FD_200454 | JGI IMG/M metagenome (GOLD analysis project Ga0302313, IMG submission 200454) | Peat permafrost microbial communities from Stordalen Mire near Abisko, Sweden - III_Palsa_N2_2 | ecosystem: Environmental > Terrestrial > Soil > Palsa > Peat permafrost | place: Sweden...
ATCCGCCGCGATCTCCACTTTCTTCGCCTCATGCTTGCCGGTGAGGGTGATCTTGACCATGCCGCCGCCGGCTTCGCCGGTGATTTCGGTGCGGGCGATTTCGTCCTGCACGCGCTTCATCGCTTCCTGCGCCTGCTGCGCCTGGCGCATGATTTGTCCGAGGGGGCCTTTCATAAAGAACTCCTGATTCAGTGATTATTTGCCGTCGACCGGCTGTACCGAGCCTGGCCGCACGGTGGCGCCGAAGGCTTCCTTGAATGCGCGCACTTCGGGATCAGCGTCGATCGAGGCTTCCGCCGCGCGCTGCCGCTCGATCAGGCGCTTTTCTTCCGCCGCCGCCGGGCTCAACGCGGTGGTTTCGCCGCCGACTTCGATGCTGAGGCTGATTTCGGCACCGGCCTGTGCACTGAGCGCGCGCTGGATCGCGGCGCGCCGTTCTTCCGTCAGCAGGTGCTTGGTACGGGTCTCCAGCGCCAGCCGCACGGTCCCCTCGGTCTCGCCCATCCAGGCGCAGTGACGTGCCAGCTGGCGCGTCATGCCATCCAGGCCGAGCGCTTCGATGCGCAGCGTCCAGGGATCGTCCGAGACGACGGCGCGGGGCGCGGCGGCAGCGGGGCGCGGCGGCGCAGCGGCCGCCGTGGACGGCAGTGTGATCGGCGCGGCTGCGGGAGTCCGCATCGACTCGACAGCAGCCGGCGGCGCTGCCGCGGCAGCCGCACGCCCAGCGACGGGAGCTGCCGGCGGTGCGGACTGGGTCCTGCCGCCCGCGGCGGGCGGCGCGGCCGATCCCGGGGCGGCGGTGTCCGGCCGGAAGGCCAGCATGCGCAGCAGGGTCATTTCAAAACCAAGGCGCGGATCCGGCGCCCACGGCAGGTCGCGGCGGCCGAGCACGGCGATCTGGTACCAGACCTGCACGTCCTCTGGGGGAATCGACTTGGCCAGCGGCTCCAGCGCGGGATCGTCGTCCTCGTCGCCAGCCTTGGGCAGCAGCTGCAAAACGGCGATGCGTTGCAGCGCGGCGGCCAGGTCGTTGAGCAGGGCGGCGTGGTCGGGAGCGGACTCGTCCAGCTTGTGGATGCCGTCGAGCAGGGCCTGGGCATCGCCGCGGCCCAGCGCGCCGAGTATCTCGAACAGGGTGCGCCGGCCCACCGTGCCGAGCATCTCCTCCACCCCTTCGCGCTTCAGGCCGAGGCCGCCGGCGAAGGCGATGGCCTGGTCGAGCAGCGACAGGCCGTCACGCATCGAACCGTCGGCGGCGCGGGCCAACTCGCCCACCGCGGACAGCTCGAACTCCATCGCCTCTTCCTTGAGGATGTCGGCGAGGGTGTCGCGGATCAGGTTCTGCGGCAGGCGCTTGAGGTTGAACTGGAGACAACGCGACAGCACCGTGATCGGCAGCTTCTGCGGATCGGTGGTGGCGAGGATGAACTTGACGTGCGGCGGCGGCTCTTCCAGCGTCTTCAGCAGGGCGTTGAAGGCGCTCTTGGAGAGCATGTGCACTTCGTCGACCAGGTAGACCTTGTAGCGGCCGCGCGCCGGGGAGTACTGGGCGTTGTCGATGAGCTGGCGCACATCGTCGACACCGGTGTTGCTGGCCGCGTCGATTTCCAGCAGGTCGACGAAACGGCCGTCGTTGATCTCCTTGCAGGCGGAGCAGACGCCGCAGGGCTGCGCCGTCACCCCGGTCTCGCAATTGAGGCCCTTGGCGATAATGCGGGCCAGGGTGGTCTTGCCCACGCCGCGGGTGCCGGTGAGCAGAATGGCGGGATGCAGGCGGTCGCGCTCCAGCGCATGTTGCAGCGCCTTGACCACGTGGTTCTGGCCGCGCACGTCCTCAAAACGACGCGGACGCCATTTGCGCGCTAGCGCGAGATAGCTCATTGAAAGATGCTGGAGGGAATCACCACTGCATTGTCGCGGATGATCCCGAACCGCGCCAGTCACATAACGCAAGCCACTGAATTTCCGCACGAATGCACGCGGAAGGCGCGACACGGAGTAAAATCTGCGACTTGCATAAAAGGAGCCTGCCGTGATCGAACCGAAAGCCGCCGCACCAACCCCGGGCCATGCCCTGGTCACCGGCGGCGCGGGCTTCATCGGCAGCCACTTGATCGACGGCCTGCTGGCCGACGGCTGGAGCGTCAGCAACGTCGACAACTTCGACCCCTACTACGCCGAATCGACCAAGCGCCTCAACGTCGCGCCGCACCTCGATCACCGCAATTACCGCCTGCTGCAAGTGGACCTGCGCGATGCGGCGGCGCTGAATGCGGCCCTGGACCAGCCCTTCGGCGGCCCCTACACGGCAATCGTGCATCTCGCCGCCAAGGCCGGCGTGCGCAACTCCCTGCTCGACCCGCTCGGCTACCAGATGACCAATGTCATCGGCACGCAGAATCTGCTGACTTACGCCCACCAGCACAAGATCAAGCAGTTTGTCTTCGCCTCCTCCAGCAGTGTCTACGGCGACTGTCCGCGCCTGCCCTGGAGCGAGACCGACCTGGACCTGCTGCCGATCAACCCCTACGCCAGTACCAAGCTGGCCGGCGAACAGCTGGGCTACGTCTATACCCGCACCTTCGGCCTGCGCTTCGTCGGCCTGCGCTTCTTCACCGTGTTCGGCGAGCGGCAGCGGCCGGACCTGGCGATCCACAAATTCGCGCGCCTGATGCTGGCCGGCAAACCGATCCCGGTCTACGGCGACGGCTCCTCCGAACGCGATTTCACCTACTGGGACGAGATCGTCAGCGGCATCCGCGCCTCGATGGCCTACAGCGGCAGCGACTACGAGATTTTCAATCTCGGCAACAACCGCACCATCAGCCTGATCGACACCATCCACAAGCTGGAGGAGGTGCTCAACGTCAAGGCGAAAATCGACTGGCAAGACTGGCAGCCGGGCGAGATGCGCCGCACCTGGGCCAATGTCGAGAAGCCGCAGCGCCTGCTTGGGTATCGGGTGAAGACAGACTTCGATACCGGGCTGCAACGCTTTGCGGTGTGGTTGCAGGAGCGGCTGCGGTTGGAAAACGCTGGCATTCGATGATCCCTGCCGCCCTACAACATCAGCGTCATACCGGCGAAAGCCGGTATCCAGAGCATCGAAGTGCGCGCTCGGAACCCCTGGATACCGGCTTTCGCCGGTATGACGTGTGCATTTGAACTTCAGAGCACAGACGACATGAGCCGCCTGCGCGCCGGATGGCCGGCGCTGCTGCTCAATGTGCTGGTGCTGGGCCTGTTCGCCTGGGCGGTCGAGCACTACTGGGGCTGGGGCAAGCTGCTGTCCCCCTGGCGGGAACTGGCATTGCCGCCCCTGCTGCTGGCGGTGTGCGGCCTGCTGCTCAGCTACGGTGTGCGCGCGCTGCGCATCTACCTGGCCGAGCGCGACATCCCGCGTGGGCAATATCTAGCCTGCCTGCGCCTGATCCTGCTCAACAACACCATCAATCTGCTGCTGCCGGCGCGCTCCGGCGAGGCCAGCTTTCCGATCCTGATGAACCGCTGGTTCGGCATCGACCCCGCTCGCGCCACCGGCACCCTGATCTGGCTGCGCCTGCTCGACCTGCATGTCCTGGCCACCGTCGGCGCCGCCTGCGCCGCCGGCGGCTGGCTCGATGCGCAGCATGGGCTGTCGCGCCTGGCCTGGCTGGCCGCCGGCGCCGCCGCGATTGCACCACTGGTTTTCTTCGCCCTGCGGCGGCCGCTGGCGGCCAGGCTCACCGGCCACGGCGGTAGGATCCCGGCGCTGCTGGCGCGGGTGCTCACCGGCCTGCCGCACCGCTACTCGGGCCTGGCGCTGGACCTGAGCCTGAGCTGGCTGTCCTGGGGCATCAAGCTCACCGCGCTGGGCTGGGTGCTGTCGCGGCTGGCCAACATCCCGCAAACGCTGGGCACGCTCGGCGCCATCGGCGGCGATCTGAGCACGGTATTGCCGATCCATGCGCCGGGCGGCTTCGGCACCTACGAGGCCGGCGTGATGGCGCTGCTGGCCCCCGGCGCCCCGCCATCCGGCGAACTGCTGGCCGGGGCGGTGAACCTGCACCTGCTGGTATTGACCACCGCCCTGCTGTCTGGCGCCGCGGCCTGGCTGGCAACGGCTGCGCGCAAGCCCGCGGATGCTAAACTTTGAGGATATTCAATAACGGAAACGCCGCCTTGACGGACCGACCGGCCATCAGCCCCAGTCTCAGCATTGTCATCCCGATGTACCGCGAGCAGGACAATGTCGCGCCCATGCTGGCCCGGGTGCACGAAGGCCTGGCCGCCTACAGCGGTCCGTGGGAGCTGATCTGCGTCGACGACGGCAGCCAGGACGAGACCGGCAAGCGCCTGATCGAGGAAGGCCACAAGTACGGCGGCCATGTGCGGGTGATCCGTTTTGCCCGCAATCACGGCCAGACCACGGCGATGCAGGCCGGCATCGACGCCGCGCGCGGCGAAGTCATTGCCACGCTGGACGGCGACCTGCAGAACGATCCCGCCGACATCCCGCGCATGGTCGACGAAATGGTTGCGCGCGACCTGGATCTGCTCGCCGGCTACCGCGCCAACCGCCAGGATGCATGGCTATCGCGCAAGCTGCCGTCGAAGCTGGCCAACAAGCTGATCGGCAAGGTCACCGGCGTCAACATCCGCGACTACGGCTGCAGCCTGAAGATCTACCGCGCCAAGGTGATCAAGGAAGTGCGCCTGTACGGCGAGATGCACCGCTTCATCCCGGTGTGGGCGGCGATGGTCACCTCGCCCCGCCGCATCGGCGAGACCGCGGTGAGCCACAATGCGCGCCAGTTCGGCGAGAGCAAATACGGCATCTCGCGCACCTTCCGGGTGATTCTCGATCTGCTCACGGTGTTTTTCTTCCTGCGTTTCCGCTCGCGCCCGGGGCATTTTTTCGGCTCCATCGGCCTGATCTTCGGCGCGCTCGGCAGCGTGGCGATGACCTATCTGGCGGTGATCAAGTTCGTCCTTGGCCAGTCCATCGGCGGCCGGCCACTGTTCCTCGCCGCCGTGCTGCTGCTGGTGTTCTCGATCCAGTTCCTCACCACCGGCGTGCTGGCGGAAATGCTCACCCGCATCTTCTACCAGCGCCAGGAAGGACCGCTGACCATCGCGCCCGAACTTCCGGGCGGCGCCCTGGACTGGCAACAGGCGGTGACAGTGCCGCAATCCGGCGAGGTTGCGTCGCACAGTGTCTGAGGCCGAACGCCTGCCCGCGGGACATATCCTGTTCCTGCTCGCGGCGCTGCTGCTCGGCTTCTGGAGCAAGATCGGCTCGGTGCCGCTGTTCGATCTGGACGAGGGCGCCTTCAGCCAGGCCACCATCGAGATGGTGGACAGCGGCAACTACCTATCCACCACACTCAACGGCGAGCCGCGCTACGACAAGCCGATCCTGATCTACTGGCTGCAGGCCGCCGCGGTGAAAACCTTCGGCTTCAGCGAATGGGCTTTCCGCCTGCCCTCGGCGCTGTGCGCCAGCATCTGGCTGCTGGCCGTCTACGGCTTCACCTGGAGCTTCACCGGCGAACGCCGCGCCGCCCTGCTCGCCGCCGGCAGCCTGGGACTGGGGCTGATGCCGAGCGTGATCGGCCATGCCGCCATCGCCGACGCGCTGCTCAACATGCTGATCGCGCTGACCATGCTGGACATCTACCGGCACTGCGTGGCGCCCAGCCTGGTCAAGGTGCTGCGCATCTACCTGTGGATGGTCCTGGGCTTCCTCACCAAGGGCCCGGTGGCGGTGGCGCTGCCGCTGCTGGTCAGCCTGATTTTCTACGCCTGGCAGCGGCGGCCGCTGCAGTGGCTCAAGGCGGTGCTCAACCCGCTCGGCTGGCTGGTGTTCGCCGCGGTGGTGCTGCCCTGGGCCTGGGCCCTGTACCAGCAGGATCATGGCGCCTTCTTCCGCCACTTCCTGCTCGAGCACAATCTCGGCCGCTACGAGAACACCCTGCAGGGCCACGGCGGCCAACCCTGGTACTACCTGGTATGGCTGCCGCTGATCGTGCTGCCCTTCACCGCCCTGCTGCCGGCGGCGCTGTGGCGCGCGCGCAAGCCCGATCCGCTCGACGGCTATCTGCTGCTGTGGTTCATCGTGGTGTTCGTATTCTTCTCCTTCTCCGGCACGCAGCTGCCGCATTACCTGCTCTACGGCTGCACGCCGCTGTTCATCCTGTTCGGCCGCGGCTGGCGCAGTGCGCCGGCGCGCGGCTGGGTACTGCTGCCGGCGCTGCTGCTGGTGGCGGTGCTGGGCGCGCTGCCCTGGGTGCTGCCGCTGATCCACATCCCGGATCAGCGCGTCTACGAGCGCGGCATCGTGGCCCTGGCCGCCAGCTCCTTCAACTGGACCTATTACGCCATCGCCGCCGCGGCGCTGCTGAGCCTGCTGGTGCTGCTGTTCCGTCCCGGCACCGAGTCCTGGCGCGCGGTGCTCGGCGCCGGCCTGGCGCTGGGTGCGCTGGTCTGGTTCGGCGTAGTGCCGGTGCTGGCCGCGGCACAGCAGCAACCGGTGCGCGACGCGGCATTGCGGGCCAAGGAACTGAATCTGCCGGTGGTCAGCTATCACACCTTCCTGCCCAGCTTTTCCGTCTATCGCGGCGCGGTGACGCCAAACCGGCTGCCCGAGCCGGGCGAGCTGGTGTTCGTGCGGCTGGACCGGCTGCAGGAGCTGCAGGACGAGCTGGGCAAGCAGGTGACGCTGATCCCGGAGTTCAACCGCGGCGGCGTGGCGCTGCTGCTGCGTCCGCCGGCACCGAACACGCCCGCGCCAGGCCAGCCCTCCGGTCCGGCATCGAGTCCGGTCTCCGGTTCCGCGAAAAGCGGCAATCCGCGGCCCTCCTGAGATGGCCGCGGCGCATGTCACAAGGGCCTACCGGCGCCTGCTAGTCAAAGATCTCGACGCACGCCGCGACATCCTGCCGTGGCGGCGCGAAGGCGCGCCGGCCACGCTGGGCTGGTGGCTGGGGGGATCGCTGATCTTCGGCGTCATGTGGCTGGCACTGGCGGGCTATCACGCCGTGTTCCTCCCACTTAACAGCGAATGGGTGCACGTGGCGGACTGGCTGGCCCAGTGCATCACCAGCTGCGGCGACAGCCTGTTCGCGCTGGCGCTGCTGCTGCTGCTGGCGCGGCGCTTTCCGCAGGTGGTGTGGCTGGCGCTGCCCAGCGCGCTGATCGCCACCCTGCTGTCGCGCGGTCTCAAGGCCGCGTTCAACACGATGCGGCCCGGCGCGGTGCTGCCGGCCGAGGCGTTCAACCTGAGCGGCCCGCTATACCTGACCCACAGCTTCCCTTCCGGGCATACCGTCACCGCTTTTGTAGCCGCCGGCAGCTTTGCCTGGTTCCTGCCGCGGGCCTGGATGCGCTGGTGCGCCTTCGCCCTGGCCCTGCTGGTGGGCCTGAGCCGCGTCGGGGTAGGCGCGCACTGGCCGCTGGATGTACTGGGCGGCATGGCCGTCGGCACGCTGTCGGTGCTGCTCGGCTCGCTGGCCGCGCGGCGCTGGCAGCAATGGGGTCTCAGCGCCCCGGCACATTTCCTGTCGGTGACCCTGCTCGCCGCCTGCGCCCTGAGCCTGCTGCTGCGCCAGCCGGACTATCCGCTGGCGCTGTGGTGGATGCGCGGTGTGGCCCTGCTGGCCCTGGCCCTGGCGGCCTGGGACTATCTGATCGAGCCGGGCATGCAGGCGGCCGATCGCCGCGCCGCCGTGCCGCTGGACCGTAAATAAACAAGAAGTGATTATCTTGTGGGGCGGCCCCTCACCCCGCCACTGGCTCCGCCAGCGGCCCTCCCCTCTCCCCGCTCACGCAGGGCGATGGACGTTGGTCGGCGGCCAAAGGCCGCCGCATCGTATCTAGGCGGCCCGCGCCAGCGACACCCCGGCACCCGGCTACACCGCTACCGTTGCTCCCTTCCGGGCCTGGCGGGGTTCACAGCTTGCCGTCGCGAGGGCACCGGCGCGGACCGGTGCGCATTGTCCTTTGTATGACGCGAGACAGCAAGATGCGCGCGGTGGATCAGGCTGAAGCCCCCGTCATTCCCGCCCAGGCGGGAATGACGGGCAGGCCGGAGACTACTTGTGGGTCTTGAGCAGCGCGGCGACTTTCGCGATGTACTGCTTCAGCGCATCGTCCTTGCCGGTGCCCTTGAACTTGGCCCAGGCGTCGTACTTGGCGCGCCCCACCATGTCCAGCATGCCCGGCCGCGAGCCGGAGACATCGCCCTGGCTGCCCTGCTTGAACAGCGCATAGAGCGCCAGCATGTCCTCGTTGCCCGGGCGCTTGGTCAGGGTCTTGACGTCCGCCTGGGCCTGTTCGAACTGCGCTTTCAGGTCTGCCATGTTTGAATCCTCGCGTTCTTGGAATAGTGGCCGGCCGCGGGCCGATCAACGAACCCGCGCCGGAAGCGTTTTATAGCAGGCGCCCCCGGCCCGCTCAAATTGACCCAATTTGCCGAGTACAAAACCGGTATTGCATGGCTGTACAGGATCTTGGCGTCAGTAATCTTGCCTGTGTACGGCCTTTCCATTACCTTGAAAGCCATGGAAGTCAGTATCAAGCCAGACCTGCAGGCCAAGCTCGCCAAGCTGGCCGCCGAAACCGGCCGGGCCACGGACGAGTTGGTAGAGGATGCCGTATCGGGTTTTTTCGACGAGCTCGCGTTGACCAAGGCCATGCTCGATCGCCGTTACGATGAAGTGAAGAGCGGCAAAGTGAAGCTGATTGACGGCGAGGAAGCCTTTGCCCGCCTGAAAGCGAAGGCGGGAGCACAACGCACTCCGTCGGCATGACCAGCGGATATGCGCCTCATCCGGAGGCGCTCGCTGATCTTGAGGATTTACACGACTACATTGCCCAGGACAATTCCGAAGCTGCCGATCGGGTGATAGCGGACATTTTCGACACCCTTCGCTCCCTGGCGGATTTTCCACATCGTGGATTTTTACGCCCGGACCTCAGCTCACGTCCCTTGCCGTTTGCCGTGGTTCGCGACTACGTGATCGTGTATGCACCGGGCGAGAAGCCCTTGTGGGTATTGGCCGTAATCCACGGAAGCCGCAGTCCACACACCATGGCATCGATTCTCAGGGGCCGGGGATAAGCTCCAGGCACTCCAGCTCAGCGCGCCTCGTTGCGGAGCAGGGTCAGAAAACTATAGGCGTAGGCATGACGCTCGTCTGCCGCATGATCCACCCGCGCCGTCTCGCGCCATTGCGCCGCGTCGTAATCCGGAAAATGCGTATCGCCCTCGACCCGGGCATGCACCCGCGTCAGCTCCAGCCGGCTGGCCAGCGGCAGGGTCTGCCGGTACAGCTCGGCGCCGCCGATCACCAGCAGCTCGCCCTGCGGCTGCGCCGCCAGCGCCGCGTCGAGATCGCGGAACACGCGAGCACCCGCCGGGGCAAAGGCGGGATCGCGGGTCAGCACCCAGTTGGCGCGGCCTTCCAGCGGCTTGCCCAGGGATTCGAAGGTCTTGCGCCCCATCAGCACGGTGTTGCCGAGGGTCAAGCGGCGGAAGTGCTTGAGGTCTTCCGGCAACCGCCAGGGCAGGCCGCCTTCGCGGCCGATGACACCGTTTTCCGCGACGGCAACCACCAGGGTCAGGGTTCGCTGACTCACACCGCGACCGGCGCCTTGATGTGGGCGTGCGGCTCGTAATCGCTCAGCACGAAGTCTTCCGGGCGGAACGAAAACAGGTCCTTCACGTCCGGGTTGAGCGTCATCTTCGGCAGCGGACGTGTGTCGCGGCCGAGCTGCAGGCGCGCCTGCTCCAGGTGGTTGGAATAGAGGTGGCAGTCGCCGCCGGTCCAGACGAAGTCGCCGGGGCGGTAGCCGCTGACCTGCGCCACCATCATCGTCAGCAGGGCGTAGGAGGCGATGTTGAAGGGCACGCCGAGGAAGATATCGGCGCTGCGCTGGTACAGCTGGCAGGACAGCTTGCCGTCCGCGACGTAGAACTGGAACAGGGCATGGCAGGGCATCAGGGCCATCTGGTCCAGCTCGCCGACGTTCCAGGCCGAGACCAGCATGCGGCGTGAATCCGGACTCTTCCTTAGCAGCTCGAGCAGCTGCTTGATCTGGTCGATATGGCGGCCGTCGGCGGTGGGCCAGGAGCGCCATTGCTTGCCGTAGACGGGGCCGAGGTCGCCGTTTTCGTCGGCCCACTCGTCCCAGATCGAGACGCCGTTTTCCTTCAGGTAGGCGATATTGGTGTCGCCGCGCAGGAACCACAGCAGCTCGACGATGATGGAGCGGATGTGCAGCTTCTTGGTGGTGAGCAGGGGGAAACCCTGCGACAGGTCGAAGCGCATCTGATGGCCGAACACCGAACGGGTGCCGGTGCCGGTACGGTCCGACTTCACCGCGCCGTGGTCCAGCACGTGCTGCATCAGATCCAGATATTGCCGCATAGCCTACACCTCCAGCTTTTTGACCGGCGCGCCGACTTCCGAGCCCGGGATGCCGCCGCGCAGCCCCCAGTTGTCGGGCGCCACTTCATTGAGAATGAACTTGGTGTCCTGCGGCTGCACGCCGAAACCGCCGAGCGCCCGCACCAGCGCCTGGTACAGCTCGCGCTTCACCGCCAGGCTGCGGCCGGGATACAACGAGATTTCCACCACGGTGTAGTTCTCGCCGGCCTGCGGTCCCACCGCGAACTCCTCGGCGGCGAAAGTCTGCAGGCGCACGGTGCGGTCATGGCTGGGCACCTTGAGCACCGCGACCAGCACCTCGTGCACCGCTTCGACCAGGGCGCGGCGTTCCTCAAGAGGGCGCGGCTTGCGGATCGAAATCAGGGTGCTGGGCATGCTTATGCCACCCCCGGCTTTCGGTGATAGGCGATCCAGATGAAGGAGGCGCCGAACAGGAACATCGGCAGGCACAGCTGCATGCCCATGGTGAACCAGCTCGTGCCGTAGAGGTAGCCGAGCTGGCTATCCGGCAAGCGCACGAACTCGATGGCGAAGCGGAAGGTGGCGTAGAGCAGCAGGAACAGGCCGCTGATGGCGCCGCGTGGGCGCGGCTTGCTGCCGAACCACCAGAGGATGGCCAGCGACACCAGGCCCTCGAGTAAAGCTTCGTAAAGCTGGCTGGGGTGGCGCGGCAGGTTGTCGTGCGCGGCCTGGAACACCATGCCCCAGGGCAGGGTCGTGGGGGCGCCCCACAGCTCGCCGTTGATGAAATTGCCGATGCGGCCGGTGAACAGGCCGAAGGGCGTCAGCACGGCGGCGAAATCCGCCACCTCGAAGAAGGTGAGCTTCTGCTGACGGGCGAAGATGATCATGGCCACGATCACCCCCATCAGGCCGCCATGGAAGGACATGCCGCCATCCCAGATGCGGAAGAAACTCAGCGGGTCCTGCCCCAGCGCCCAGTGGCCCTGCGGGTCATAGGCATAGAACAGCATATAGCCGGTGCGGCCGCCCAGGATCACGCCGAGCACGCCGTAGAACAGCAGATCGCCCACCCGCTCCTTGGGCCAATTCACATGGGCCCAGCGGGCGCGGATCGAGCCCAGCCACCAGAAGCCCCAGAAGCCCAGCAGGTACATCAGTCCGTACCAGTGCACTTTCAGCGGGCCGAGACTGAGGGCAACCGGATTGATGTTCGGATGGACGAGCATGCGGGACTTTATGAGCGCTGGATGAGGGCTGGAGGATGCGGAGAGCGGTTAATACTGGGCCGGCCGCGGCCGGCGCCGCTATTGTAACGGTTCACTCCTGCGCGGCGGCGCAGAAATAGGCCTTGAGGTAGCGCGTTTCCGGAATCGCCGGGTGCACCGGGTGATCCGGCCCCTGCCCGCCCTGCTCCAGGATCTGCAGACGGCGGCCGCTGGCGCGCGACTCGCGCAGCAGCACGCGCTGCAGCTCGGCCGGCTCCAGGTGATGGGAGCAGGAGCAGGACACCAGGAAGCCGCCGGGGGTCAGCAGGTTGAGGGCGGCGCGGTTGAGGCGGCTATATAAGGTGAGCCCCTCCTCGTGATCGCGCTTGCGCTTGATCAGGGCCGGCGGATCGACGATCACCACCTCGAAGCGGCGGCCGTCGGTGGCGAGCTGCTTCAGCACGTCCAGGGCCTGGCCCTTGAGCAGCTCCAGCTTGGCGCCGTTGAGTTCGGCGTTGTGCCCGGCGGCTTCCAGGGCCGGGGCGGAACTGTCGATGCAGCTCACTTCCTTTGCACCAAAGCCGTGCGCGCGCAGCGCCCAGCCGCCGACATAGCTGAACACATCCAGCACCCGCGCCTCGCGGACATAGCGCCCCAGGCGGTCGCGGTTGTCGCGCTGGTCGTAGAACCAGCCGGTCTTCTGGCCGCCGTGCATGGCGATGTCGAAGCGCACCCCGGCCTCGGCGATAGTCACCGTTTGCGGCACTGCACCAATATCTTCCACGTAGAGCGGCAGGTTTTCCGCCTCGCGCGCCGAGGAGTCGTTGCGCAGCACCACGCCGCGCGGCTTGAACTCGGCCTGCAGGGCATCGAGCAGCTGCGCCCGCAGGTTTTCCATGCCGGCGGTGCCGATCTGCACCACGAAAACATCGTCATAACGGTCGATCACCAAGCCGGGCAGGCCATCGGCCTCGCCGTGCACCAGACGGTAGAACGGTTGGCCGTAGAGCCGCTCGCGCATCGCCGCGGCGGCGCGCAGGCGGCGCGCGAACCAGTCGCTGTCGATGGTGGCGTCGCCCTGCCCGGTGAGCAGGCGCGCGCACAGCAGCGCATGCGGATTGACGTAACCGGTGCCCAGGGGATTGCCGCGCGAGTCGGCGATGCGGCACAGGGTGCCGGCGGGAATGGTCTTGAGCGGGGTACGCTCGGTATCGATTTCGTTGGAGTAAACCCACAGGTGGCCGGCGCGCAGGCGCCGTTCTTCGTTGGGTTTCAGGCGCAGCAGGAGGTCGGTCACTGTCTTTTCGGGGCTTTTAACTTATGGGGAGAGGATCGCGCAAGCTGCGATCGCAGGAACGTTCGCGTATCATACGCGCCATCTGATTTTGGCCGCCGCCAACGACGCCCGGGGCTGTTCCGCCGGACTTTGCGTGGACGGCGCATCGCAACCTTTCGTGAGACTGGGGCGTGCATTTCCTAATCGAAAATTTACCGCGCTCGCCGCAAACCTGGGCCTTCCTGGTCTACACCGCGGCGGTGCTCTTCGTAGTGCTTCTGATGCTCGGCCTGTCCTGGGTCCTGGGCGGGAGAAACACGGGCCGCGCCAAGAACGACCCGTTCGAATCCGGCGTGGTGTCGGTCGGCAGCGGCCGTCTGCGCATTTCAGCCAAGTTCTACCTGGTGGCGATGTTCTTCGTCATCTTCGACCTGGAAGCCGTGTTCCTCTACGCCTGGGCGGTGTCGCTGCGCGCCAGCGGCTGGGCCGGCTTCATCGAGGCAACCATCTTCATTGTGGTGCTGCTGGTCGGCCTGCTTTATATCTGGCGGCTGGGCGGCCTGGACTGGGCGCCGAAACCGCGCCTGCAGCGCCTGCGCGAAGCGCAGGCGGCCGCAGCCCCCGACAAGACTTGAGAAGAGTGCAGGCATGGAATATTCGCTGACACGCATCGATCCCAACGCCAGGCGCTCGGCCACCCCGGCCGGCGTCAACGAGGGCACCGGCTATATCGAGGAGCAGGTGAAGCGCACCGTGCTGACCACCACGCTGGACAAGGTGGTCAACTGGGGCCGCAAGAATTCGATCTGGCCGTACAACTTCGGCCTGTCCTGCTGCTACGTGGAGATGGCCACTGCCTTCACCGCGCCGCACGACCTGGCCCGCTTCGGCGCCGAGGTGATCCGCGCCTCGCCGCGCCAGGCCGACCTGATGGTCATCGCCGGCACCTGCTTCGTAAAAATGGCGCCGGTGGTGCAGCGCCTGTACGAGCAGATGGTGGAACCGCGCTGGGTCATCTCGATGGGCTCCTGCGCCAACTCCGGCGGCATGTACGACATCTATTCCGTGGTGCAGGGCGTGGACAAGTTCCTGCCGGTGGACGTGTATATCCCCGGCTGCCCGCCGCGTCCGGAGGCTTTCCTCCAGGCATTGATGTTGCTGCAGGATTCGATCGGCAAGGAAACCCGCCCGCTGTCCTGGGTGGTGGGCGACCAGGGCGTGTACCGCCAGCCGATGCCAGCGCAGCGCGACGTGAAGCTGGCCGAGCGCCGCGCCCAGACCACCCTGCGCACGCCGGACCAGATCTAAGACCCCCTCGGTTCCAAGACCAAGAACATGGCAGACGACGCACCCGCCCCGATCGGACCGACAACGACCCCCGGCACGCTGCCGGAAGTGGTGCGCGAACTGTATGCGCGCTTCGGCGAGAATGCCTTCACCTTCCAGGCGACCAAGGACGACGTCCCCACCGTGTGGACGCCGAAAGAGCGCTTCGCCGAAGTGCTGGCCTTCCTCAAGAACGGCGTGCCGCGTCCGTACAAGATGCTGCTCGACCTGCACGCGGTGGACGAGCGCCTGCGCCGCCATCGCCTCGGCCCCTCGGCCGACTTCACGGTGTTCTACCACCTGCTGTCGATCGACCGTAATTCCGATGTCAGGATCAAGGTGGCGCTGAGCGGCGAAACGCCGAGCATCCCCTCGATCTGCAAGCTGTGGGCGAACGCCAACTGGTACGAGCGCGAGGTCTGGGATTTATTCGGCATCGTCTTCGAGGGCCATCCGAACCTGCAGCGCATCCTGCTGCCGCGTACCTGGAAAGGCCATCCGCTGCGCAAGGACTACCCGGCGCGCGCCACAGAATTCGATCCGTTCATGCTCGACGCGGCCAAGCAGGACCTCGAGCAGGAAGGCCTGAAGTTCAAGCCCGAGGAATGGGGCATGAAGCGCAGCGCCTCCGATCATGATTTCATGTTCCTCAACCTCGGCCCCAACCACCCGAGCGCGCACGGCGCCTTCCGCATCGTCATGCAGCTGGATGGCGAGGAGATCGTGGATTGCGTGCCGGATATCGGCTACCACCATCGCGGCGCCGAGAAGATGGCGGAACGCCAGTCCTGGCACACCTTCATCCCCTACACCGACCGCATCGACTACCTCGGCGGGGTGATGAACAACCTGCCGTACGTGCTGGCGGTGGAGAAGCTGGCCGGCATTACGGTACCTGACCGGGTCAAGACCATCCGCGTGATGATGGCGGAATTCTTCCGCATCACCTCGCACCTGCTGTTCCTGGGCACTTACATCCAGGACGTGGGCGCGATGACGCCGATTTTCTTCATGTTCACCGACCGCATGAAGGCCTACGACGTGATCGAGGCCATCACCGGTTTCCGCATGCACCCGGCCTGGTTCCGCATCGGCGGCGTCGCCCACGACCTGCCGCGCGGCTGGGACAAGCTGGTGCGCGATTTCGTCGAATGGCTGCCGAAACGCCTCGACGAGTACGAGAAGGCGGCGATGCAGAACGGCATCCTGCGCGCGCGCACCATCCACGTCGCCGAGTACACCACCGCCGAAGCCATCGAATGGGGCGCCACCGGCGCCGGCCTGCGCGCCACCGGCTGCAACTACGATCTGCGCAAGGCCCGTCCCTACTCCGGCTACGAGAACTTCGAGTTTGAAGTGCCGCTGGGCAAGAACGGCGACGCCTACGACCGCGGCATGGTGCGCCTGGAGGAGATGCGGCAGAGCGTGCGCATCATCAAGCAGTGCCTCGACCACATGCCGGCCGGCCCCTACAAGGCCGACCATCCGCTGACCTGCCCGCCGCCGAAAGAGCGCACCCTGCAGGACATCGAGACCCTGATCACGCACTTCCTCGGCGTGTCCTGGGGACCGGTGATGCCGCCGGGCGAATCGTGCCAGCTGATCGAGGCCACCAAGGGCATCAACAGCTATTACCTGACCAGCGACGGCAGCACCACCAGCTACCGCACGCGCATCCGCACGCCCAGCTTCCCGCACCTGCAGATGATCCCCACCATCATCAACGGCAGCATGATCCCCGACCTGATCATGCTGCTGGCCTCCATTGATTTCGTGATGGCCGATGTCGACCGTTAACACTAATATGGAAAGCACACAGCCGATCATCAAGCTGGCCGATTTGCCGCGGCAGGAACCGTTCGTGCTGCATCCGGACGACCGCGCGGCGATGGAGCACGAAACGCATCACTACGAAGATCCCCGCGCCGCCACCATCGAGGCGCTGAAGATCGTGCAGCTCCGTCACGGCTGGGTGCCGGACGGTGCCATCGGCGCCATCGGCGAGGTGCTGGGCATTCCCGGCACCGACGTGGAAGGCGTGGCGACGTTCTACAACCTGATCTTCCGCCGCCCGGTCGGCCGGCATGTGATCAAAGTCTGCGACAGCGTGGCCTGCTTCCTTACCGGCTACGACGAGGTCAGGCAGGCGTTTAGCACCAAGCTCGGTATCGAGCTGGGACAGACCACGCCGGACGGCCGCTTCACCCTGCTGCCGATCTGCTGCCTGGGCGCCTGCGACAAGGGTCCGGTGCTGATGATCGACCAGGACACGCACTTCGACGTGGCGCCGGACAAAATCAACGAACTGCTGGAGCAATACAAGTGAGTATTGCCCTGGCACACCGTGCTTTTAGTCCCCTCTCCCTCTGGGAGAGGGCTAGGGTGAGGGCCGCCGGAGGCGCCACCATGCCTGACAACAAGCGGAAACCCCTGACCCGAAATCTCCGCCAACGCATGACCGACGCGGAGACAAGACTGTGGTATCTGCTTCGCGATCGCCGTTTAGTGGGCACCAAGTTCCGTCGCCAATTTCCGATCGATTCTTACATTGTCGATTTTTTCTGCCACGAATACGGCGTTATTGTTGAAGTGGACGGCGGGCAGCACCTTGAAAGCCGTGAGGACGAGCATAGAACTCACGCCCTCGAACAGCAGGGCTATGTGGTCGTGCGCTTCTGGAACGATGAGGTGCTGAAGAATCAAGATGGCGTGCTGGAAAAGATCCGCGAGACCTTATCAGGCCGCGCGCCCTCACCCGCCGCTTCGCGTCGGCCTCTCCCAGAGGGAGAGGCAAACAAAAACACCGGATCACGGACATGAGTGCTGCTGAAACCAAGCCGCTGACCTATCGCGTCAACCTCGCCGCCCCGCTGGACCTCAAGGGCTACGAGGCGCAGGACGGCTATGCCGCGCTGCGCCAGTCGTTGAAGGAGCAGCCGGCCGAGGTGACCAAGCACGTCAAGGACGCCAACCTGCGCGGCCGCGGCGGCGCCGGCTTCCCCACTGGCGTGAAGTGGGGTCTTGTGCCGATGGGCGTCGATGCGCCGAAGAACAAGTACATCGTCTGCAATGCGGACGAGATGGAGCCGGGTACTTTCAAGGACCGCATGCTGATGGAAGGCGTGCCGCACCAGCTGATCGAGGCGATGATCGTCTCCGGCTACGCCATCCAGGCCAGCCGCGGCTATATCTTCCTGCGCGGCGAGTACGTGGTGGCGGCGGAACGCCTGAACAAGGCGCTGGCCGAAGCCAAGGCCGCCGGCTACCTGGGCCAGAACATTCTCGGCTCCGGCTGGAATTTCGAACTGTTTGTGCACACCGGCGCCGGCCGCTACATCTGCGGCGAGGAAACGGCCCTGATCAACTCGCTGGAAGGCCGCCGCGCCAACCCGCGCGCCAAGCCGCCGTTCCCGCAGATCGCCGGCCTGTGGGGCAAGCCGACGGTGGTCAACAATGTCGAGACCCTGTCCAACGTGCCGCATATCGTGCTGCGCGGCGGCGCCTGGTTCCAGGGCCTGTCGCAGGGCAAGAGCAAGGACTCCGGTACCAAGCTGTACGGCGTCTCCGGCCGCGCCAAAAAGACCGGCTGCTGGGAACTGCCCTTCGGTACCAGCGCCCGCGAGTTGCTGGAAGAACACGCCGGCGGCATGAAGGACGGCCTCAAGCTGAAGTGCTGGCTCCCGGGCGGCGCCTCCACCGATTTCCTGATGCCGCAGCACCTGGACCTGGCGATGGATTTCGACACCATCGCCAAGGCCGGCAGCCGCATGGGCACCGGGCTGATCACGGTGGTGGACGACAAGCAGAACATCGTCTCGGTGGTGCGCAACCTGGAAGAATTCTTCGCCCGTGAATCCTGCGGCTGGTGCACGCCCTGCCGCGATGGCCTGCCCTGGACCGAGAAGATGCTCTACGCGCTGGAGCAGGGCCAGGGCCGCACCGGCGACATCGAGACGCTGGAACAGATGACCCATCTCCTCGGCCCCGGCAAGACGTTCTGCGCCCATGCGCCCGGCGCGATGGAGCCGCTGCAATCGGCGCTGAAGTACTTCCGCCCTGAATTCGAAGCTTGCATCGCCAAGCCGGCGCAGGTGGCGGCATGAGTAAAGCAGTGATTAGTGGTCAGTGGTTAGTGATTAGCGGTGCGCGGGGCGGCGCCGCGTCGCGCTTCTGCGTGACGCTTTTACTAACCACTAATCACTGGCCACTAACCACTAATTTGGATCGGCCACTGGCCACTAATTTGGATCGGCCACTGGCCACTGGAAACTGATTTTCATGGCGATCATTCACGTAGACGGCAAGCAGTACGAGGTGGACGGCGGCGACAACCTGCTGCACGCCTGCCTGTCGCTGGGCCTCGACATCCCCTACTTCTGCTGGCACCCGGCGCTGGGCAGCGTCGGCGCCTGCCGCCAGTGCGCGGTGAAGTCCTACCGCGACGCCAACGACAAGCAGGGCCGCATCGTCATGTCGTGCATGACGCCCTCCGCCGACGGTACCTACATCTCCATCGACGATGAGGAATCGAAAGCGTTCCGCGCCAGCGTGGTGGAGTGGCTGATGACCAACCACCCGCACGATTGCCCGGTGTGCGAGGAAGGCGGCCACTGTCACTTGCAGGACATGACGGTGATGACCGGCCATGCCACGCGCCGCTACCGTTTCACCAAGCGCACCCACCAGAACCAGTATCTGGGGCCGTTCATCAATCACGAGATGAACCGCTGCATCTCCTGTTACCGCTGCACCCGCTACTACAAGGACTACGCCGGCGGCACCGACCTCGGCGTCTACGGCACCGCCGCCAACGTCTACTTCGGCCGCGAGAGCGACGGCATCCTGGAGAACGAGTTCTCCGGCAACCTGACCGAGGTCTGCCCCACCGGCGTGTTCACCGACAAGACCCACGGCGAGCGCTACAACCGCAAGTGGGACATGCAATTCGCGCCCAGCATTTGCCAGGGCTGCGCGGTCGGCTGCAACACCAGCCCGGGCGAGCGCTACGGCGAGCTTCGCCGCATCGAGAACCGCTACAACGGCGCGGTCAATCATTACTTCCTGTGCGATCGCGGCCGCTTCGGTTACGGCTTCGTCAACCGCAAGGACCGGCCGCGCCAGCCGCTGGTCAAGCGCGACGGCGGCTTCGTCGCCCTGCCGCCCAGTGAAGCGGTGCTGCACGCCGCCAATCTTTTGAAGTCGGCCAAGCGGGTCATCGGCATCGGCTCGCCGCGCGCCAGCCTGGAAGCCAACTACGCCCTGCGCAAGCTGGTCGGCACCGAGAATTTCTTCGACGGCCACTCCGCCGCCGAGGGCAAGCTGGTCAAGAAGGTTGCCACCATCCTCAGCGAAGGCCATGTGCGCATTCCCAGCCTGCGCGTGATCGAGCAAGCCGATGCCGCCTTCGTGCTCGGCGAGGACGTCACCAACACCGCGCCGCGCATCGCCCTGGCCCTGCGCCAGACCGCGCGCGGCCGCCAGATCACTCTTGCCGCACAGAAGCACATTGCCGAGTGGCAGGCCGCCGCGCTGTCCGACATCGGCCAGCACGAGAAGAACCCGCTGTACATCGCCAGCGTCGACGCCACCCGCATCGACGACGTCGCCGCGCAGACGTTCCGCGCCGCGCCGGAAGACATCGCCCGCCTCGGCTTCGCCGTGGCCCACGCTATCGATGCCGCCGCGCCCGCCGTTGCCGGTCTCGATGAAGCCACCGCCGCCCTGGCCAAGACCATCGCCGCCGGCCTGCTCGCCGCCGACAAGCCGCTGGTGGTTTCCGGCACCGGCACCGGCCTGGAGTCGGTGATCGACGCCGCCGCCAACGTGGTGCGCGCTCTGCAAGCCAAGGGCAAGCACGTCGAGCTGAGTTTGTCGGTGCCGGAAGTGAACAGCATGGGCCTGGCGCTGATGCAGGCCCCTGGCCTGGACCAGGCGCTCGAGGCACTGCAGTCCGGGGCCGCCGATGCGCTGGTGGTGGTGGAGAACGATCTGTACCGCCGCGCCGCCAAGTCGCGCGTCGATGCCGCCCTGAAGAACGCCAAGCTGGTGGTGGCCGATCACCAGATGACCGACACCGCCCAGCAGGCCGAGGTGGTGCTGTCCGCCGCCAGCTTCGCCGAGGGCGACGGCACCGTGGTCAACAACGAAGGCCGCGCCCAGCGCTACTTCCAGGTTTACGACGCCACCTACTACGATCCGAAGGTGACGATCCGCGAAGCCTGGAACTGGCTCAGCGAGCTGCGCGCCCAAGTCAATAGTGGGGTCAGCAACGTCGCGTCCGAGTGGAAGCACTTCGACGATGTCAGCGCCGCCTGCGCGCAGGAGCTGCCGCAACTGGCCGGCATGGCCAAGGCCGCGCCGAACGCGCAGTTCCGCATGAACGGCCTCAAGGTGGCGCGTGAACCGCTCCGCTACAGCGGCCGCACCGCGATGCGCGCCAATATCTCGGTGCACGAGCCGCGCGCCAGCCAGGACGCGGACACCGCCCTCGCCTTCTCCATGGAAGGCCATCACGGCACCGAGGCGGGCGACCGTCCTTCGGCCCTGATTCCCTTCGCCTGGGCGCCGGGCTGGAACTCGCCGCAATCCTGGAACAAGTTCCAGGATGAAGTGGGCGGCCATCTGCGCGGCGGCGACCCCGGCGTGCGCCTGTTCGACCCGCAGGCCCATGCCGCGGCGAAGAGCTATTTCGACGCCATTCCGGCCGCCTTCGCGGCCAAGGCCGGCGAATGGCGCACCGTGACCCTGCACCACATCTTCGGCAGCGAAGAGCAGAGCTCCCGCGCCGCGCCCATCGCCGAGCGCGCACCCAAGCCCTATGTCGGCCTCAATCCCGCTGACGCCGCCGCCCTGGGCGTCGGCGCCAACATGCTGCTCGACGTGGCGCTGGCCGGTTCCGCCGTGCGCCTGCCACTGCGCCTGCTGCCGACGCTGCCGCGCGGCACCGTGGGCCTGCCGCTGGGTGTGGAAGGCATGGCCTATGCTGAAGCCGGCGCCAACATCAAGCTCTCGCAGGTAGCCACGGCATGAGACCTTCCATGTCAATCTCCGAACAGAACGGATCGCTCTTACACCTGTGTAACCCCGCGCTGACAGGCGCGCGGGTCTCATGCCTGCGCCGACTCGCGACGCTAGGATCCCCATGCTCCGCACGGGGCCCCTCCACGCTGCTCGCGCCGCTATGATGAACTGGTTCTCAACCCATCCCGCGGTGGTCGACGCGATCATCGCCTGCCTCAAGGCGCTGGTGCTGCTGTTCGGCTCGGTCATCGTCGCCGCCATGCTGATCTGGGTGGAGCGCCGCCTGCTCGGCGTGTGGCAGGACCGCTACGGCCCCAACCGCGTCGGCCCCTTCGGCCTCGGCCAAGTGGTGGCGGACATGATCAAGATCTTCTTCAAGGAAGACTGGATTCCGCCCTTCGTCGACAAGCCGGCCTTCCTGGTCGCACCGCTGGTGGCGATGACCACCATGATGATGGCCTTCGTGCTGGTACCGGTGGCGCCGGGCTGGAACGTGGCGGGCGACCTCAACATCGGCGTGCTGCTGTTCTTCGCCCTTGCCGGCCTCGCCGTCTACGCGGTGATGCTGGGCGGCTGGTCCAGCAACAGCAAATACGCCCTGCTCGGCGGCCTGCGCTCGGCCGCGCAGATGCTCAGCTATGAAGTGTTCATGGGCGTGGCGCTGATGGGCGTGGTGATGCAGACCGGCTCGTTCGCGGTCAACGACATCATCGCTTACCAGGGACAGCACGGCTGGTTCTTCCTGCCCCAGTTCTTCGGCTTCTGCACCTTCTCGCTGGCCGCCGTGGCCACCACGCACCGCCATCCCTTCGACCTGCCGGAAGCCGAGCAGGAACTGGCCGCCGGCTACCACACCGAATATTCCGGCATGAAGTTCGGCATGTTCTTCGTCGCCGAATATGTCGGCGTGGTGGTGGTGTCGGGCCTGCTGACCACGCTGTACTTCGGCGGCTGGCATGGGCCGGGCGCGGAGCACTGGCCGCTGCTGGGCTTTATCTACTTCTTCATCAAGACCTTCATCTTCATCATGCTCTTCATCCTGCTGCGCGGCTCGCTGCCGCGGCCACGCTACGACCAGGTGATGGCGGGCGGCTGGAAGTTCTGCCTGCCGCTGGCCCTGGTCAATATGCTGGTCACCGGCGCGGTGATCCTGGCGAAGGGAGCTTGACCCCATGAAAGACTTTTTCGCCAAGCTGATCGCCATCTTCATCGGCATCTACACCAACTTGCGCAGCATGGTGATGGTGGCCAGCCATACCTTCCGCAAGCGCGACACCATCCAGTATCCGGAAGTGAAGCCCTATGTGCCGCCGCGCTACCGCGGCCGCATCGTGCTGACCCGCGATCCGGACGGCGAGGAGCGCTGCGTTGCCTGCAACCTCTGCGCCGCCGCCTGCCCGGTGGGCTGCATCTCGCTGCAGAAGGCCGAGACCGACGACGGCCGCTGGTATCCGGAATTCTTCCGCATCAACTTCTCGCGCTGCATCTTCTGCGGCCTGTGCGAGGAAGCCTGCCCGACCAACGCGATCCAGCTGACGCCGGACTTCGAATTGGGCGAATACCGCCGCCAGGACCTGGTGTACGAGAAGGAGCACCTGCTGATCAGCGGCACCGGCAAGTACCCGGACTACAACTTCTACCGCATCGCCGGCCTCAGCATCGCCGGCAAGCCCAAGGGCGCGGCGAAGAACGAGGCCAAGCCGGTCGACGTCAAGTCCTTACTGCCGTAAGGACTAAGTGATTAGTGGTTAGTGACTAGTGATTAGTAAAAGCCGGAAGGATGATCAAACGTTATACGGAATTGGTGGTTTGGCAAAAGGCGATGCAGCTTGCAAAAGATGTATATCGCTTGAGTCAACAATTTCCGGGTGAAGAAAAGTTTGGATTGACTGCACAATTGCGGAGAGCAGCTATATCTGTACCGAGCAATATTGCCGAGGGGCAAGGCCGCATGAGCAAGGGCGAGTTCAAGCAATTTCTCGGGCATGCAAGGGGTTCGTTGTACGAGTTGGAGACGCAAATGCATTTAGCGAATTCTTTTGGTTATTTGAACGAAGAGGCAATCGACGGGCTGATGACTTCATGTGACGAAGTCGGCCGTCTGCTGAACGGGCTTCTAGTTGCGCTTAAATGAACGGCGTCTTTTACTAACCACTAATCACTAATCACTAACCACTAATCACTAGTCGTTATGGAAATAGCCTTCTATTTAGCTGCAGCCGTCGCCGTGATCGCCACGCTGCTGGCCGTGACCAACACCAACCCGGTGCATGGCCTGATGTACCTGATCGTGTCGCTGCTGGCCGTGGCGATGGTGTTTTTCGCCATCGGCGCGCCGTTCGCGGGCATTCTGGAAATCATCGTCTATGCCGGCGCCATCATGGTGCTGTTCGTGTTCGTGGTGATGATGCTCAACCTGGGCCGCGCCACTGTGGAACAGGAAAAGCGCTGGCTGCGCTGGCAGGCTTATGCCGGCCCGGGCCTGCTGTGCTCGCTGCTGCTGTTCGAGCTGGTGCGCGCGCTGCATCCGCTGGGCAGCGCCGGGCCGCAGATCGGTTACGGGGTGATCGGCGCGCGCGAAGTCGGCATCGCGCTGTTCGGCCCCTACCTGCTGGCGGTGGAGCTGGCCTCGATGCTGCTGCTGGCGGCGCTGGTCGCGGCGTTTCACCTGGGGCGGCACGAAGACTGAAGTAGCGAAGCAACAAGCTGCAAGTTCTCCCCCTGCCCTGGTGGCCGGGGCGGTACCGACAAGGAAAGAACGAACTTAAGAAGATGAACGGAGTGAGCGCCATACCGCTGGAGCATGCGCTGATCCTGTCCGGCATCCTGTTTTCACTTGGGCTGCTGGGCATCATGATCCGCCGCAATATCCTGTTCGTGCTGATGTCCATCGAAGTGATGATGAACGGCGCGGCACTGGCCTTCGTCGCCGCCGGCAGTCGCTGGGGCGCGGC
>Ga0302313_10000871_pt1 | contig 24168 bp, 17 predicted proteins | sample III_Palsa_N2_2_FD_200454 | JGI IMG/M metagenome (GOLD analysis project Ga0302313, IMG submission 200454) | Peat permafrost microbial communities from Stordalen Mire near Abisko, Sweden - III_Palsa_N2_2 | ecosystem: Environmental > Terrestrial > Soil > Palsa > Peat permafrost | place: Sweden...
ACGACGGCATCCCTGTCAACCGCAAGCCGTTCTTCACCTTCCAGAACGTCTCCCCCGGGTCGTCGTCGCTCACCCCCACGACGTCCTTGCCGGCGCGTTTCTTCGTATGCTTCTTCCACAGCTGCGGCGCCTTCGGATACATCCATTGCGCGAACTCCACATCCCGTCCCGGCAGCCCATGGCACGACGCGCACATCTCCTTGTAGGTCGCCGCGCCCGCCTCGTATACATCCTCGCTCACCGGAAACGGAGGCTGCTGCATCTCCTTGTCGATTCGCGCATGCAGCGGCACACGCACGATCTGCGCCTCCATCGGGAACGGCTTATCGGCCACGGCCACCGGCAGATGACCATACTTCAGGTAGATCCATCCACCCAGGCAGATCAACACAATCGCCAACACGAATCCCAGCAGAAACTTCATCGCCTCGCTCCTTTAATCTTCTTCTTCCACCGGAAGCAACAAGCCCTTACGCCGGTCGAAGGTCTTACGTACAAAGTAGAACACCAGCATCAGCAGTCCTCCGAGCCCGAAGCCGATCACCAGTCCAAGGTGCCGGTGCATCACGCGGCCTACCTCGTGGAAGATCGCCGGTCCAAACCAGATATACAGCAGCGCGAACGTAAGAAACTGCACCAGCTTGCCGACAAACGTAGCCAGCAGGAACGGGATCGTCTTCATCTCGAACACGCCCGCCGCGAACTGGAACATCTTCAGCGGAGTTGGTGGAGGCCCCATCGACGGGATCAAAATCGCAATGAACTCCTGCTTCTCGAAGCGGTCCCGCATGCGTTCATAGCGCTCGCGGTTGATGCGCTTGAGCAGAAATAGCTCGCCGCCCGCGCGCCCCACATAGAAGGGGACCAGCGACCCGATTGCGGACGCGGCAGCTCCCATGAGGCAGTACAGAAACGCCTTCCGCGGCTCCAGGTGAACGTAGGTAAGAATGATGCTGTCCATCGACCCCGGGATAGGAAGGATGGCCGAGTCCAGCAGCGCGAGTCCGCCCACGCCCCACACGCCCAGCGGCTTCAGGACCAGCAGGACGACCGTCGAAAGCTTATGCATCCAGACAACGGGGTGAAGTTTCACCAGCCTATTCTACCCCTCATGCCCCGTCTCGCCGGCCAACAACTCCAGCGCATGGGGCAGCAACGGCAGCACCGCGCGCAGCGAACTCTCCGCACCCGCGGGGCTTCCCGGCAGATTCAAAATCAGCGTTGCCCCCGCAATCCCGCACACCCCGCGTCCCAGCGCCGCGAACGGCGTATGCCGCGCGCCGTCCTGGCGTATCAGCTCAGCCAGCCCCGGCACCAGCCGGTCGCACACCGCCAGCGTCGCCTCCGGCGTCACATCGCGAGTGGCCAGTCCTGTACCGCCCGTCGTCACCACCAGCTCGGCAGCCTCCGCCGACTCCCGAAGTGCGTCGACCAGCTCAACCATCTCATCGGCGACCACCCGCAGCGCCAGCACCTTTGCGCCCGCCTCGACCAGCAGCCGTGCCACCGCCGGCCCCGAGAGATCGATCTGCTTCCCCGCAAAGCAGCGGTCGCTGGCCGTCAAAACAATGGCCGTGCGTCCAGCCAGAGTGTCGTTTGAAGTCTTTGCCATCACCCCAGTCTAATTTGCCTGATCAATTTGCCAATTCCATCGCGCCCTGCACCCGGCAAGCTGCGTGCGTACCGCTCCGTAAAGTGAGAAAATGGTTTGAGCCAGCATCTAATTAGGTCTGGCGATTGGCCGCGCTACCGAAACTTTGCCTCGCCCAATCCGTCACAGACTCTAGACCCGATGCCGCCAATCCAATCACCGATCGAACCCGGACTACCGACGCCGGATCAGGCGCCCAATACCGGCATCACGCCCGATCCCAGCCTTGAGCCCGATCCCAGTCCAGATCCCAGAGTTGAGCCAGATCCAAACGCCCCGCTCTCGTTCGTCCCGCACGATCCGCCAGCCCAGCCTGGCCAGCCTCCTCGCCCGCCCCAGCGCTTCCGCACCAACCGCTACGGAGAACTCGAGGAGCACGAACTCGTTCGCCTGCTCGACACCATCGAGGACGAGCGCGCCCGCGGCCGCTTCCGCGAATCCATCTACATCTCGCTCTTCTTCTGGCTGGCCGTCGCGTGGTTCGTCTTCTACGGCCCGCGAGTGCTCTGGCACGCCCCGGTCCTCATCAATCCCGCCGACGTCCTCAAGCAGCGCGAGTTCACCCAGCTCAACATGCCGGTCTTGTCGCCGCACCTGGCCAAGTCCGTCCCGAAGCCCGCGCCGCTGAACAAGCAAACCATCAAGCAGCTCCAGGCCATGACGCGCGAGGCACCCCTGACCCCATCGCCCGCGCCACCCCCGCCGGCTCCGGTGGCCACGACCCCGCCGCCGCCCTTGCCAACGGCCCCGGCGCCCCGCATCCCGCTGGCTTCGGTTCCCGACGCCCCCACCCCTCAGCCCTCCGCGCACACCACCTTCCCCTCCACCGATAACTCTCCGGGAGCGAATATCAGCAAGGCGCTCTCCGGCAGCCGCCCCGGCCGCCCAGGAGACTCCGGCGGTGGCTTCGTCCACACCGCCAAGGGGGCTGACGCCGGCGGTGGTGTCGAGGTGCTCTCCGACATGCAGGGTGTCGACTTCTCCGCCTACCTCCGCCGCATGCACGACGACCTCCTCCGCAACTGGATTCCGCTGCTGCCCGAGGAGACCGAATCCCCTATCTTCAAAAAGGGCGAGACCTACATCCTCCTGACCGTCCTGCCCGATGGCAGGATCGGCGACATGCGCCTGGAAGGATCGACCAAAGATACCGCGATCGACAAGGCGGCTTGGGGCTCCATCATCAGCGAGGGCCAATTTCCCCCGCTGCCCTCCCAGTTCCACGGTCCCAACCTGGTTCTGCGCTGGCACTACGTCGTCAATGGGGAACGCTAGAACCAGATCGGTAGAACTTATGGGATCGCCCGCCCAACCGCCCCAAACTCCACCACCTACCCCGGCTCTTGAGCGCGAGGAAGAGGCCCGCAAAGCGCATCTTCTTGAGCGCGAAGGGCTGGAGCGCCGCAGCCTGGTGCGCGGCCTGCTTCTCCTCGCCTTCATCGTTCTGTTCGCCAGCATGATGCGCACCGGGTTTGGCCGCGTCTTCATCCACCGCTGGTGGCACCCATGACGCCCGAAACGCCCCTCATCGTCGTCGCCGGCCCCACCGCCAGTGGCAAGACAACTCTCGCCCTCACGCTGGCCGAGGCACTAAACGGTGAGATCGTAAGCTGCGACTCTGTCGCCGTCTATCGCCTCATGGAGATCGGCACCGCCAAACCCGCCGCCGCCGAGCGCGCCCGCATCCCGCACCACTGCCTCGATCTCTACTGGCCCAGCGAACCCTGCACCGCCGGCGACTACGCCCGCGCCGCCCGCGCCGCCATCGCCCAAATCCGCGACCGTGGCCACATCCCCATCGTCGCCGGAGGCACCGGCCTCTATCTCCGCGCCCTCCTCGAAGGCCTCGCCCCGGCCCCGCCCCGCGACGAAGCCCTCCGCGAACGCCTCCGCAATCTCGCCGCAAAACCCGGCTATCTCCACCGCATCCTCCAGCGCCTCGATCCTCGCGCCGCTGCGGCAATCCACGCCAACGACACCCCCAAGCTCATCCGCAGCATTGAAGTCACCCTCGCCGCCCGCCAGCCCCAGACCGCCCAATGGCAAGCCGGCCGCGACCCGCTCGAAGGCTACCGCATCCTCCAACTCGGCCTCGCTCCCGAACGCAAATCCCTGTACGCCCGCATCGACCGCCGCGCCGCCGCCATGTTCTCCCTCGGCCTCGTTGCCGAGACGGAGATGCTGCGCAACCGCTTCGGTGAAACTTGCCGCCCGCTTACCTCGCTCGGCTACTCCCAGGCAATGGCTGTCCTCCACGGCGACCTCACCCCCGAAGCCGCCATCGCCGCCGCTCAGCAAGGCCATCGCAACTACGCCAAGCGCCAGCTCACCTGGTTCCGCCGCGACCCCGCCATGCATTGGCTCGCCGGCTTCGGCGACGACCCTCAAATCCAGTCCGAAGCTCTGGCCCTGGTTCGCGGTCCCGCCCAAAACCCCGAAATCTTGTCAAGCCCCCCCAGGCCCTAACTCCATCATTCCAAACGCAATAAACATTGCGTATATATTCCACCCAACCTGCGATAATAGAAGCAGTCTCTGAGATCTAAGCAAATTACCTATAGGTATGGAGCTCTGGCCTGGGGGCCGGACGCCTAACCTATACCAGCGTGGGGCGTAGCCCCACGGACGCTGTACTCCTGTTAGGAAACGGCTTAGGCGAAATTAATTCCGCCTAAGCCATTTCGTATCAATACTTTGATGGATAAAGTATGGAGGGGGGGCATCTATTCAGCAGAAGACCCACCTTTATTGATTTGGGGGTCTAAATTTTTAAACCAGCGTTCGCGCCGGCATTCTCGGCATCCTCGGAAGCCGAGCTAAGGATTCTGCACTACGAGATCATCCGCCAGCCGAAAATGCACGATGGATTCAGAAGGAATCTCGATATCGCGATTCCCGGTGGTTCCAGCAATCAACGTGCCTGCACCTGCACCAGCTGCTCCGCCGATGGCCAGCCCAACGCCGCCCGTAGCGACGCCGCCGATGATCATTCCAGCGCCCGTCATTCCGCTGACGATCGCGCCTGTGCGCTTGCCTTTGCCCTTCTTGGTGCGCACATTGTCATGCGTATCGAGCCCGTACTCGCTGCCGTTCAGCGTCATCTCCGTCAGCCGCAACTCCAGCACGGAGCTGCCTTTGAAGTGCCCACGTCGATGCGCTTCATCCACTCGGCCCGAAACCGGCGTGCCGCCCGGAATGACGATCATGCCATTGTCCATCACTGGCTCCACGACCTCGCCCGAAAAGGGGTCGCCGGCATGGCTATGCTTCACGCTGATGTGCTGATTGATGCGGATCGCCAGCCCAGTTCCGGCTGGCACAGTAAGGTTCACCGGCGGAGGCGCTTGTGTCGGCTGCGGTTGTGACGCCACGGTGGTTGTCTGTCCTACCGGCTGACCATTCGCGTTAACCGGGGTAATCACCGGGTCGGTGGGTTGCGGTGTCGGCCCCGCCGCGGGCGGTATGGTGTTGGTCACGATCTGCTGCGGCTGCCCCGAAACAGGCGGCTGCACCGTGGTTGTCACCGTGTTGCCGTTCTTGTCGATGTACTGTATCTGCTGCGCTGTGTTGCTGGAGGCGGCCTGCGCCTTGGCCTGGTCCAGTGCCTTGTCCTGCTTGCTCTCGCAACCTACCAGTAGCGCCAGGGCCAAAAGGCCTGCGCCTCCGGCCAAACGAAGCATTCTAAAATTTTCTGAGCGTGCCATTCGTCCTCCTCGCCACGGAGACTCTTCGCGGCCATCGAAGGGTGTGATGCCCGCAGGTTGCAGCATTGCTGCCTGCGTAGGACATTTTTAATGTCGCTTCGTGCGGGGTTGTATTCGATTAGATTTTTTGTACACGCATCACGTCCCGCACGCCGGGAACTTTCCGCAGGTTCTGCGACAGCCGCGTCAGGTGGCGAAGATCGACCGTCTCGATAACAAAGTCGACGTTGACCACGCCATCCACCGCAGGCTTGGTATCGAGCGACCGGATATTCGTCCCGTCCTCGGAGATAATCGCCGTAAACTCTTTCAGCAGACCGGCGCGATCGTCGCACACCACGGTCAGCTTTACCGGATACGTCGTAGGCTTAGGAGCATTCGCCGCCGCGCTCGCACGGTTCGGATCGCCCCACTCAACCTCGATCCGCCGGTCGGCTTCATACAACAAATTCTGCACATTCGGACAGCTTCTCGCATGGACGGCAACGCCCTTGCCGCGCGTCACGTAGCCGATAATCTCTTCGCCGCGGATCGGGTTGCAACATCGCGCGCGGTAGACCAGCAGATCGTCCTGTCCCTCGACCTGTAGCGAGTCTGACCCTTTGCCGAAGAAGACGCGCTTCACCGCATCCGACATATGCGCGAGCGTGTTGCCCACAGAGCTTCCGGAATTTGGTTCGGCTGTAGGGTTTTCCGCGGCCATCGTGCTGCCGGGCTCCAGCTTGTTCAGCACCTGCCGCGTCGAGTACTTGCCAAACCCGATGCCCGCCAACAGGTCCTGCTCCCCGCCCAGCCCATAGTCGTTGGCGATGCGGTCGAAGTCGGCGGTCGCGAACTTGTGCAGCGATATCTTGTACTTCCTCGCCTCGCGGTCCAGCAGCTTCTTGCCGATCTCGATCGCCCGCTCGCGCTGGTGTTCCGTCAGCCAGTGCTTGATCTTGTTGCGCGCGCGGCTGCTCTTGGCGAAGCTCAGCCAGTCGCGTGAAGGATTGTGCCCGGTCTGCGTGGTGATCTCGACGATGTCGCCATTGCGCAGCTTGTGCCGCAACGGCACGATGCGGCCGTTCACCTTGGCGCCCGTCGTCGAGTGGCCCACATCCGTGTGGATCGCATACGCAAAGTCCACCGGCGTTCCGTCCTTGGGCAGCACGATCACCTTGCCCTTGGGCGTAAAGGTATAGACCTCCGCCGGATAAAGATCGATGCGCAGCGTCGACATGAACTCGTTGGGATCGGACATCTCGCGCTGCCACTCCATCAACTGCCGCACCCACGCCAGGCGCTGCTCATCGGCCGCGCTCACGTTGTCGCCGGCCTTATACTTCCAGTGCGCCGCAATGCCTTCTTCCGCGACCTCGTGCATGTCCTCGGTGCGTATCTGCACCTCGAACTGGTGCGCTCCCTCGGCGATCAGCGTTGTATGCAGCGATTGATACATATTCGGCCGCGGCATCGCGATAAAGTCCTTGAAGCGTCCCGGAACCGGTCTCCACGTGCTGTGCAGCAACCCCAGCACGGCATAGCAGTCCTGCTCGGTCTGCGTAATCACGCGGATGGCGAATAGGTCGTAGACCTGGTCCACAGGCACGGAGTGCGCCTGCAGCTTTTGCTGGATCGAATACAGCCGCTTGATGCGCGACTCCACGCGGGCATTGATGTTGCTCTCGCGCAGCTTGGCTTCCAGCGTCCCGACGATGCGGTGCAGAAACGCCTCACCCTCGCCGCGCAGCGAATCGACCTCCGTCGTCAGCTGCGTATACGCAAACGGATCGGTATAGCGGAAGGCCAGGTCTTCCAGCTCGCCGCGTACCTTGCCCATGCCCAGCCGATGGGCCAGCGGCGCATAGACCTCCAGGGTCTCGCGGGCGATGCGCTGCTGCTTCTCCGGTTTCAGATGTTCCAGCGTGCGCATGTTGTGCAGCCGGTCAGCCAGCTTGATCAGCACCACGCGAACATCGGTCACCATCGCCAGCAGCATCTTGCGGATGTTCTCCGCCTGGTGGTCTTCGCGGTTGGCAAACTTGATCTTGTCCAGCTTGGTCACGCCTTCGACGATGTGCGCCACCTGCTCGCCGAAGCGTTTGGCAATCTCCGCCGGAGACACGTCGGTGTCTTCCACCGCATCGTGCAGCAGTCCGGCTGCAATCGCGGTCGAGTCCATCTTCCACTCCGCCAGCACCTGTGCGACTTCCAGTGGATGGATGATGTACGGCTCGCCCGAAGCTCGCATCTGCCCTTCGTGCTGCTGGATGCAAAACAGCCACGCCGCTCGAATCAGAGAGAGGTCATCGGCCGGCCGATTGGCGCGCACCGTCGCCAGCATCCGCTCGAAGCGCTCTTCCAGAGGCGCGTCGGTTAACGCGGGATCAGGCTCAGCGGGCAGGCCACGGCCATTCGAAGCGACAGGAAGTCCTGCATCGACCTCCATACCGTCTTCGCTGATCGGGGGCGCGAATGCTGCTTGTGAGCCGGCTGCCTGTAAACCGGCTGCCGGTACGCCAGAATCGGGCGCAACCGGCCGCGCTATTGCCATAGGTCATTATACGGTTGGCTGAAAAACCTCAGCGCCTCGCTCTCGTCACCCGGCTCTGCTTCGTTAACGCAGCCGGCCCGGCTCCGGCCGCTCACCGCGATGGGTCCACTCCACCAGTTCGTCGAAGGCGCGTCCCACCTCGTCCTGGGAGATCACGCAGTGGCCCTCCCGGTGTACGTACTGTTGCACCAGATTTTCGCCAAACCCGGCGCCTTGCACCAGGTGGTCGTAGAGCGAGAGCGAGGTTGCCGGAACCACGGGATCGTAGATCGTATGGAGCGCCAGCATCGGTTTGCTCAGGTGGCCGTTGGGGGTGTAATGGCGGAACAGATACTCCCGCGCTTTGGGATCGGCGGCATAGCGGCGAACCCCGTCATTGAGCGCGTAGTCGCCGCTGGCGGTTGTAGCGCTGGTCCCCGTATAGATGTAGTTGCGGTTGTCGAACGGGTTCCCGCCCGCCCGCCGTTGCATGTCCCCAATCACAAAAGTGTAGTGCGCCATATCGCCGGCTACATTGCTGTCCGTATGCAGGCCGGTGAGCGAGCGGAGCGCGGCAGCTCCTGCCGGGTTCGCCCGCAGCGCCGCGGATATCTTCTCTCGAGCGGCCGGGGTGTCGTCATAATCGGGCGGCGTTGGCGCCAGCGGCGGCATCACGCCAGGGAAGTAGAAGTCGAAGGCCGCACGCAGGGCGAAGCGCCGCTCGAAGGACTCGTAGGTCGGCCCGACCGCGCCGCACAGATCGAGCCCGCCAAGGTACGGCTTGGGGTTCAGTTCCAGCGTCACCATGGTCAACGCGCCGCCCATCGAGTCGCCCGCAACGTAGGTCTCGCGGGGTGCGCCATAGGCGCGCGTGAAGTAGCGGCGCAGTTGCTCGGTCTCAGGGTAAGCCTGGGGCAGCGCCCAGCCCGGCTGCGAGTAGGCACTCTGCGCGATCGCATAGTGCCGCTGGAAGAGCGGCAGTTGCAGCCCGCCCAGCGCCTCGGCCAGATGGAAGGTGACCCCATGCATCGAGTAGCCGTGGTAGTAGACCACCAGCGAGTGGTTCCAGTCGTTGGGAATGTCGATGCGATAGGCCGCGCCGGCCAGCACGCCTACCTCTGTGCTGCCCACCGGCGTCTTTAGCACCTCGGGCTTGGACTCGGGCTTCTGTGCCAGGACGCCCGCCGAAGCAGACAGCAGCAGCCCACCCACCGCCGCTGCGGCGAAGAGGGGAGACCGGCGCGTCGAGAACTGTCTTCGCAAAGAGAGAGCCATGGCGGAGTTGGCACGATTTTACCGCGAGTGAGGAAGACTGCTCAGAATCTCACCGCAAAACCCTGCGAGATGATCGGATAGAATCGCAGGATCTTGATGTCGTTGTTGATCTCTGTCTCTTCCTGCTGTAGGTCGGATTCGTCGCTCAGGATCGAAGCGCATGTAGTCGGGTCAAAGCCCGGGGCGTTGGGATTGTCTAAGCAGGCGCTTCCTCCCAGGTACAGGTTCACCATGGGAGGCGTGCCGATGTACTGAAAGCCGATCTCGAACGGGAAGCTGAAGTGGCGTCCGCTGCGCGGGATCATGTTGCCAAAACCGATCGTCAGGCTGGGAGCGACACGTTTTCCAAAGGTCATCGAAGCCGTGCCGCGAATCGGATCGGTAGGCGAGGAATAGTAGTCTCCGTCGCCCAGGCCGAAGGGCTGCCCTGCGGGGACATAGGTGGTGGCATTGAGATTGTTGCCGTTGTAGAGTGTGATGCCGGGGCTGATGCGGAATGTCCCATTGAAGGGAAACCAGTCCAGGCTCGTCGTGCCGGAGCGAAACTTGGCTTCGCCGTTCATGGTGGTGCCATCGATGTTATAGCTGCCGCTGAAGGAGTAGAAGCTGCCGCCCACCCGCAGGTTGAAGCGCTTGGACAGGGGCGTCGCTATATCCAGACCGGCGCCCGCGAAGCCACCCTTCACGGCCACCGCAATTGTCGAGAACGCGTGGATTGATTCCGGCCGCACCCGTCGTACCGGCTCTGCCGGCTGGATACTTGCCACCACCGCACGGGGACCCAGATCGGCGGGCGGAGGCGCGGGTGCGGCCGCTGCCGCTGCTGGGGTCGATGATTTGGACGGCGGTCCGGGGTACTTGATCGAAGCCGGGGCGGTCGTGGCATCGGAAGGCGCGGGGACGGCGGCAGGGACAGGCGCCCCAGTTGCTACTGGTGCTGTAGTTGCTGCCGGTGCTACCGGCTCCACTGGCACCGCCGCCGGCTGCGGCATGACCGGTTCTGACGGGGCGGCATTCCCCACGGAAGGAATAGCGGATGGTTCCACGCGCAACGTCTTTGCCTTTGCCGGCGGTTTCGGCAGCGAGGTGATCGGATGCACGGAATTATCCTGCGTGGGCGTGCTTTGCTGGGGTGTGCTTTGCGGGGCGGTGGCAGGAACGCTGCTGGCATCAGGTACGCTGCTATTGCCCGGCGGTTTCGGCAGGGACGTGATGGGCTGCGCCGTCTGCGCTTGCAGGGACGCAGGGGATGCTGTCCACAAGACCGCGCATAGCATGGCAAGGCTGGTCAACATCGCATCTCGGCATCGTTGCATGGTCTCCTTGGTGCGCGGGCGGGCGAAAGAATCTCATGCACGCGCAGGAGGGCCCGGAAAACTCAAATGTAAATGAGGGCCACTGCCCTGGCTCGATATTTCTTGCAAGGAGTATCCAGAAAGGAACAGAAAATTACTCAGCAAACGCTGCCGGCAGCGATGGGGATTTCGATGCCGTGGATGTAATCCGAGGCAGGGGACAACAAGAGCTCGAAGGCCCCCATCAGGTCGGACGGTGTGGCATTCCGGCCCTGCGGATTGGCCGAGGCGCTCATCTGCACGGCCACTTCCGCGATCTCCTGGAGAAACTGCGTCTCTACCATGCTGGGAGAGATGGCGTTGATGCGAACGGGCGTGGCGGCATACTCGGCGGCCAGGGCGCGCATCAGCCCCAGCTGCGTGTACTTGATCGTCGTATACATGGACATGAACTTCGGCGGCACGCCATGCACCACGCTGGAAAGCACAAAGATGACACGGGCGCGCGGCAGCTTCGCCATCTTGGGCAGGAACCGCTGAAGAAGAGTGACTGCCGACTGTACCTGGATGGCAAGGTCGGTCTCGAAGCGGTCCCATTTGAACTTGGTGAAGCGCTCATAGGACAGTCGCAAGGCAGGCAAGTGGACGATGCCCGCGGGCGTTCCATACTCTCCGGCAATTTGATCCGCCATCGAGGTCACAGACACGCTGTCAGAAAAATCCGCCTGTAGCAAACGCAACTTGTCCCCAAACTCACTTTGCAGCGCGAGAAGTTTCTCCCCGGAGCTGTACGAATGCGCCAGCACCAGCGGAGCCTCCGGCTTGCTCAGCAGTTGGCGCACCAGCGCGCACCCAATATCCGACGACGCACCCGTGATCAGCAGCGGTTCATTTGCCATGGAATCCCACCCGGATCATTGCTTTGGACACCAGCTTGCGGTCTGCCTTGCGGATCGTCGCCTTGATCTCGAAGCGCTCATAAGCTTCATTCATGAACACCACCTCCCCGGCCACATGCAACACATCGCCCGCATGTACCGGCGAACTGAAGTCGAGGTCGATCCCCTGCAGCAGAGCATACTTCCCCGGAAGATAAACCCCGGCGAGCCTTGAGTACAGCGACGATGTCAGCATCCCAAACAGGACCGGCCCTGGAAACCCTGCGTCTATCGCATAAGCCTCATCCACGTGCAGCGGATTCACATCGCCTGAAAGCGCGGCAAAGGCGTTCGCGTCCTCTGCCGAGAACGTCGCCTCGAACTCATGCTTCAACCCAAGGTGAATGTCACTCCAACGGTATTCGTTCATTTCGCGGCGAGCTTTACCTGGATCAGGTCGATCATGTCGCCCACATCCTTCAGTTCCTGTAGCTCCCCCAGCGCAAACTTGATCTTGTAGCGCTTTTCAATCGCTGTGACCAGGTTGATGTGCGCCAGCGAATCCCAGTCTTCGACGTTGTTCGCGTTCGATCCTCGAGTGAGCACAAGGTCAGGCTGATCGAGAATGTCGCGGAAGATCGATTGAAGTTCTTCGAGAAGAATGTTGCTATCCATGTACGGGCTCCATAATCTTGATGTGCTGCGTGCGCGGGATGTAACCGGAAACGTCCAGCGTCCAAACAGAGACCTTACTGTCAGGGTCGAGCGAAACCGGGTCGAATCCCAGTTTCTCATAATGGTCCTCGACCATGCCGTTCTTCTTGGTTGGCAGGTACGCTCCTACGAGCGTTCCGATCCCGATTATCTTGGCCTCACTGACCAGCACATCCAGCATCGCCAACTCCATGTCGCGTTTCAACACCCGGCAGCTCATCAGCCAGAGGTCGATATGCAGCACAGCGTCTTCTCTTCGTCCCAGCACGATCGAGATCAGGCCGTTGTCGCCGAAGCGGTCGCTTAGCTTGCCATAGAGGCCAATGTACTGTTCATCCCGGGAGATCGCTTCCATCTCGGCCAGCGTATAGCGCCGGGTCGTCAGGTTGAACTGGTTGCTCTTGTTGGTAAGCTGCGCGATCCGCTCCAGGTACAGAGGCTTGAACCGCTCGATCTCCGCCGCCATCTCCAGCGAATCCAGATACTCGCCATAGTTCGCGAACTTCGCCTCCGACGACGCCCGCGCCGCATTGGTCTGGTACAGAGCGGCGCGCGCAATATCTTCCTCGGACATCGCCACCGGCTCAAAGTACCTGCCTGCCTCGATGATCGCAGCGTACTTCGAAACTTCGTTGCCCACATTCGGCACCGCAATCCCGCCAATCTGCGATTCCACAATCGAGCGCTCGGCCGGATTGTCGTCCACGAACACGAAGCTGTCCACGCCCAGGTTCAGCTCTTTCGCGATGGCCAGGATGTTCTCGTGTTTCGGCTCCCAGTTCGCCTTGAAGCACGAGATATGTTCCAGCTTCAGCACCGAATCCGGGTGCTCGAACCCCTGCTTCGCCACATCCTCATTGTTCTTGGAGCAGACGGCCAGCAGCACGCCGCGGTTCCGCAGCATCAGGCAGTACTCCTGGAACGCGGTGTAAGCCTCGGCGACCGGCGTCTCTCGCCCAATCTGGATACCATCGACTCCATCGTCTCCAATCACCCCGCCCCACAGCGTGTTGTCGAGGTCCAGCACCAGCACCTTGCGGCTCTTGCCATAGATCGCCCGGACGATGGATGCGAGCGAACGCGCCAGTGCTATGCTGCCTTCACTCGTCGTCAATATCTTGTAGCCGAAGTAACGGTCCCAGTCGAACCAGTTCGCCAACCCGATCTGTGCGGACAAGCGATGAACGTCCTGTAGGGTCAGCCGGGGATCACCAGCGGCGGCCCGCGCAAACTCCGCGTTCAGCGCCAGGAAGAAGCGCGACGCCCCGCCGCTCGATACGCTGTCCAGATTGCCCAGGAAGGCATGCGGCGGCAACTCGAAGTTGTTCTGAATGATCTGCGCCGGGACGTTCTGCTCGATGGACTGCCAAATCTGCTGATAGCGGCCCAGTTCGTCCTCGACATAGCTCTGGAAGTCCTTCTCGGAACAGGCAACCGGAGGCACGGACTGCACGTTGAGGTACGAGGTGTGGAGGTACACGATGTCCGGAGCGAACGCGATCAGATCGGCCGGGTCGAGCACGGCGTCCTCATAGAAACGGCCATACTCCGACTGGTGAAACACAGGTTGAAATCCCGAGTCGAGGAGAAAAAGTTCCAGCAGGTCAACCACTTCATTGGTCGTCGAGCCCCCCAGTACGGCAATCCGGACAGATTGAAGCCCTTCCACTGCGGCGAGCTGCCGGCGCAGGCTTCTGCGTTTCAAAAGAATCTCATCGATGGAGAGATGGTCAAGATTCATAGAGTTCATCGAGATAGAGTTTGTTCCTTACGATTCTACCGTAGCCGTTGCCGGCTGTCAGGCCATTGCAGTCCAGGATTCGGGACCGTGTGCTCATCGGGAAAATGGCCGGGGCTAAGAACATGATGGCAAACAGGGTTGTAGCGAAAGAGCAATATTGAACAGACGCCCGGTGTAAACACTGTATGATGGTGTTGCGATCCTCCCTTTTTGCCATCTAGCTGACTCCATCGGCCCTGTGATGTTTTCTTTGCGCAGCAGCAGCGCATGGAAAGCTCTCCCTCCGGACCCGAGAGCAACGTCAAGATATCGGCATCGTGCAGTTGCACGATGCCTGCGCACTTATCTTGATCTACCAGGAAGCCATCGCTCTCATGACCTTGCGTCGTTCGCTGTCCCGTATCGGAAATCTCCAGACCTCTATCTCTCTGCGTACCAAAATTGCTCTTGGCGCTCTTGCCTTGCTGGCGGCGGCGATGCCGTTAGGCCTGCGTGCGCAGACGTCAACCTTTACGCCGACCTGGGTGCAGCAGAGTCCGGCCACCAGCCCTGCGCTTAGAGACAACGCTGCGATAGCGTACAACTCGGCGACTGGTCTGGTGACATTGTTCGCCGGATACAACGGCAGCAGCTACCTCTCCGATACGTGGACCTATAACGGGACAACATGGACGCAACAGACCCCGGCCACCAGCCCTCCGGCACGATACACCGGAACGATGGTCTACGATACGGCGTTGAACGAGTTGGTGCTCTTCGGCGGCTATGGAAGTAGCGGTTATCTTGGCGACACATGGACCTATAACGGGACGACGTGGGCGCAGCAGAGCCCGGCAACCAGCCCTACAGCAAGACAGTTTTCGGAGATGACGTACGACGCGGCGACCGGGCTGGTCGTGCTGTTCGGCGGAAACGACAGCGGCACCATCGGATCCGACACCTGGACCTACAACGGAACAACATGGACACAGCAGAGCCCGGCCACCAGCCCTCTGGCAAGAAGAGGCGCAGCGATGACCTACGATCCGGCCACCGGGCTGGTTGTGCTGTTTGGCGGAAATAACGGCACCACGTATTTCACGGATACATGGACCTATAACGGGACGACATGGACGCAGCAGAGCCCGGCCACCAGCCCTCCCCAAAGATACGGCGCGACGCTGGTATACGACTCGGCGGTGGAGCAATTGGTGTTGTTTGGCGGATATAACGGTACCAGCTATCTGGCCGATACCTGGACGTATAACGGGACCACATGGACACAGCAGTCTCCGGTCACCAGCCCTGCGGGAAAAGAATATGCGAATGTGGCGTACGATAACGCGACAAGTCAGGTCGTGCTGTTTAGCGGCTACACCAGCAGCGGCTATGTAGCCGATACCTGGGCGCTACAGCTGGGCGCGGCTAATTTTGGGTCTGCGGCGGTGGCTACGGGGTCGCAGCAGGAGACGCTGACATTTACGTTCGGCACCGGCGGCTCGATTCTCGCGCCCGTGGTGCTGCTGCAAGGCACGGCAGGGCTGGACTTTACGGATGCCGGGACAGGCACATGCACGACCAATGGCGCTGGCTATCCGTATGCGGCGGGGGCTACCTGCACCGTGGTGGTGAACTTTGCGCCGTCGGCGCCGGGGACGAGGTTTGGGGCCGTGGAGCTGTTGAGCAGTTCGGACACCCTGATTGCCTCGCAGCTGATCTATGGCACCGGCACGGGGCCGCTGGGCGTCTTTATTCCGGGCACCCTGTCGACTGTGGCGGGCACCGGCAGCAGTTGCGGCGACGCAACGCCCGTCCCGGCCTGCGGGGACGGTGGCCTGGCAACCGCGGCCACGCTGCTCCAGCCCGGCGGCGTTGCCCTGGATGGCGCCGGCAATCTGTACATCGCCGATACGAACGACCACCGCATCCGCAAGGTAACGACGGCTGGCATCATCTCCACCTATGCCGGTACCGGCGCCACTTGCCCCAACCAGACGGCGGGCAGCGGCGCCTGCGGGGACGGCGGCCTGGCGACCGCAGCGACGTTCCACTACCCCTCCGGCATTGGCCTGGATGGGGCCGGCAATCTGTACATCGCGGACTACGGGGACAACCGCATCCGCAAGATCACGGCGGCCACCGGGATCGTCTCTACGGTGGCGGGCACCGGCGGCGCCTGCCCCAATCCGACCGCGAGCAGCGGTGCGTGCGGCGATGGAGCGGCTGCGACCAGCGGCACGATGAACAGTCCACAGGCGGTTACCGTGGATGCTGCCGGCAATGTGTACTTTGCGGATGTGTTCGACAACCGAGTCCGGATGGTCACGACATCTACTGGGCTGATCTCGACACTGGCAGGCAATGGCACCCAGTGCAGCACGCCCACGGCGGCCAGCAATCCATGTGGCGACGGCTCTACCGCGGCCAGCGGCAACACCTCGTTGAACTATCCGCAAGGCGTTGCGGTTGACGGCTCCGGCAATGTCTACATCGGGGACGCCGGCGACCAACGCGTGCGTGAGGTGACGGCGGCTACGGGTGTGGTTTCGTCGGTGGCCGGCAACGGAACCGCGTGCACCACCTCAAGTTCTACCGGCTGCGGCGATGGAACCACCGCGGCCAACGGCACCGCGGAGCTCAATAACCCCACCGGTATTGCGGTGGATGCAGCCGGCGATGTGTACATCGGGGATGGGACGCAGCGCGTTCGCAAGGTGGCGGGTGGCCTGCTCTTGACTGTGGCGGGCAATGGCACACAGTGTGGCAGCAAGACAGCTACGTGCGGGGACGGCAGCGCTGCTACTGGAACCGGAAGCACGGCGGAGTTCAATGCGCCGACGCAGATGACGTTGGACAAACTAGGAAATCTGTACCTGGTGGACGCCAATGACTATCGCATCCGCAAGGTGACGGCGACTGCGTCTCCGCTGAGCTTTGCGAGCACGATGGTGGGTTCGGCCACGGCGGTGCAGACCGTGACCCTGGCAAACATTGGCAATACTTCGCTGACACCCACGGTAATGAGCACGACGAGCAATGACTTTACGTTGACGGCGCCGACGGGGACGTGCGCGGCGGCGACGGCGATTCCGTTTGGGAATAGCTGCACGGTGAGTGTGGAGTTTACGCCGCAGAGTGTGGATGCGCTGATCGGCGATGCGAATATTACCGACAACAACCTGAACTTGGCCGGAACGATGCAGCAGATTGCGCTGAGCGGAACGGGTTTGGCGGATACGGACTCAACGCTGGTGTTTGAAAACTATCCGAACCAGGCTACGCTCGTGTCCGCTTCTAATACCATTGCGGCGGGGACGAATCCGGGCGTGGTGACGGTGGCGGTGACGAACTCGGCTGGGACGATCAACTATGCGTCGACGGACCAGATTCAATTGGTTGTGCAAGAGACCATTAGCGGCTCGACGACGACGGTGGGGACGTACAAGACGAACGTAACGAGTGGGTATGTTTCGCCGACGCTAACGGGCGGGATAGCGACGTTCGATCTATCGACTGTGGCGCAGTATGCGGTGGGTGCGACTGCGGTGTACACGTATACGCTTACGGACCTGACGAACACCCTCACGGCAGTGAGCGCGTATGTGAATGTGGCGCCGCTATCGTCGATCAGCGGAAACGGTGCTTCTGCGCGGGTGATGTTGGTGACGAGCGTGGCAAGCACGCAGGATACGGCGGGGACTGCGCTGACCAATTGCCCGGATCAGAACGTGGCCAGCCCAACTTCGACGATTACATGCACGCTCGCGGATGCGCTGGAAACGGCGGAGACGAGCGGGGGCGCGTATGCGGGCTCGACGATCCTCTTCAAGTACACGGGAACGCCGCTGACGATTTTGGCAAGCACGACACTTTCGGGCACGACGATTAAATTCAGTACGACATTTTCGGGGCCGGGCATGACGAACCTGATCCTTACCGGTGCGGCCTCGGCGGTGTCCACCACGCCGGTGAATGAGATTTTCCGGGAGAGCAGCGCCATCGCGGCTGGAGCAGTGGTGAATTTTTCTGGAATGACGCTGGAATATGGAGGGCTGACCACGGCTTCGAACGGCGGGGCACTGTATGTCTATGGGGCGACAAACGTGAGCAACGTGAAGTTTCTTGGAAATTCGTCAGTGACGAACTCTGGTGGAGCGATCTACAGGGTGTCGACCGCGACGGGCGCGTTGAACATTAGCAATTGCATCTTCCAGGGCAACAACACGACCTCTGCGACCGGCGGAGGAGCTATTTCCGATGGTGAATTGGCATCCGGCACGTCGCTTACGATCAGCAACACGAGCTTTATTGGCAACTACGCCACCGGGAATGGCGGTGCCATTTTGATCATCGGTGTGCCGACGGTCAACATTACAGGTAGCTTGTTCAGCGGGAACTATAGCAGCGGCTACAGCGGCGGTGCCATAGCTATTGGAGGGACTGGGCAGACATCTATCGTGACGACCGCGCTGACCAACGATACGTTCTATGGGAATTATGCTGGTGGCGCGGTGGGCGGCGCGGTGTATCTGACGGGCCTCGCGACGTATGTCAACAGCACGACGCTTCAATATGTGACGATGGTTGGCAACTATCTGACGAACGCCACTTCTACGGGCGGGGGGGTGTCCAGCGGGGCGTACAACAACCTGACCATTATGAACTCCGTGGTTGCAGCGAACTATATAAAGTCTTCGACTGGGTTTCCCGATTTAGCGTATTACATCACGCCTACGCACGCATTTAGCGGATCGATTTTTACGATATCGACGGGGGCTTTGTCGGGCGGGTACTACTACTCGTCCTATAGCCAGGCTTCGCTTGGGCTTGCGGCGCTGGGTTCGTATGGCGGGCCGACGCAGGTGATGCTGCCTCTGCCGGGAAGCACGCTGCTGAAGAATACGACGGTGGCTTCCGCGGGGGCGACGCCATCGAGTACAGGTGCCTCGCCGATTAGCACGGTGACAACGGATGCGCGCGGGTTTGCGCGTCCTTCGACGGGGGGCAAAGGATTGGTGGATATCGGCGCGGTGCAGTCGGATCTTTCGCTGGTCTTCAACAGCACCCTGCCCTCAAGTACAGTCGTAGGTGGTGCGTTCAATCAGCAGCCGGTCGTCGAGGTTTATGAGTCCGGATACCCGCTGCTATATGCCGTGCCGATTACGATGTCGCTGAGCGCGGGCACCATCAGCGGGACAGCTACGGTGTCTACGTCGGCATCTACCGGTATCGCAACCTTCAGCGGCCTCTACTCCGATACTCCGGAGACGGGTGTGGACCTGGTTGCTTCCGCTGGCACGTATGAAGCCGATCTGGGCGGGTTCAACATCACCAGCGCCGTCTCGCAGATCGTCTTTGGCACGGCGCCGGCGGCAACACTCACGGCCGGCGGCAATGCAGGCTCCAGCGTAACGGTGAACCTGGAGAACTCCTCGAACGCCATTGTCAGTGCCGACAGCAGCGTCATTACCCTCGCCGTTACTGGCCCGAACGGGTATGCAGCCAGCTACACGGCGACCGCAGCCAGTGGCACGGCTACGTTCAATCTGGGCAGCCCCGTGTTGTATAAGGCAGGCACTTATTCCTACGCGGCGAGCTATCCGGCGGGCTATACGGTTACGGCCAGCGAGACTGTAAACGTAGGCGCCGTCACGCATCTCGAAGCGTCCGAGCCCTCAACGACGGTCACCGGCTTCCCCTACACCACGACGGTGAGCGCGCTCGATGTGGGCCAGAATGTTGTGCCGGGCTTTACCGGTACGGCGACCCTGACCAGCTCCGATGCATCGGCCACTCTGCCGGCGATGTATACGTTCACGGGTGCCGACAATGGCGTTCATAGCTTCTCGACGACGCTGAGCACGGCGGGCACGCAGACGGTTACAGCGACCAGCAGCAGCCCCAGCGATACGGGAACGCAGACCAGCATCATCGTCGAAGACTCGATCTGGCTGCTGAACGCGACGGGCTCGGTGGTTGCCGGGAACGAGGCGGGCGCGGGCGTGACCGGGGCTGTGGGCAGTGCGGGAACATCGTCGACGGCTGGCGGCGTTGCCTTTGACTCGACCGGCAATGTCTGGAGCGTCACCAACCAGAACAATGCGCTGGACTTCAACAACAAGACCGGCACCGGCGCCGTAATCTACTCGGGCGGCGGCCTCAACGCTCCCGTCGCTGTCATGGCCGACGGTGCGGGTTATATCTGGATAGCGAACTCCGGCAGTGCTTCGGTCTCGGAGTTCAATAACTCCGGGACGGCGGTCAGCGGGACCTCTGGCTATGGAGCTTCCGGCTCGGCGGCGCTGGGTTCGGCGCCGAGTGCGCTGGCCATAGATGAGACCGGCGGCGTGTGGATCGTCAGCAAGACCGGCAACACGGTCGGGCACATGCTGGGCGTGGCCACGCCGGTGACGACGCCGACCGCGACCGCGGTGACGAATGGAACACTGGGAGCGAAGCCATGATCCAGGTCAATCGCTCCAGGTTACTGCACCATCTTTCAGCTAATCGCCAGAGCAGCATTTCCACGCAACAGAATTCGAGGACCACGATGCGCTTTATTACTCTCCTATCCGCTGTTGTGCTTGCTTCGGCTTCAACCTTGCTCACGGGCTGCGCCGGCTTCACGAGCCCCAGCCCAGCCGTCTCCGGACCGTCGATCCTCACCTATCCGAACGGCATGAAGGGCTCGACGTACGGCGGTCGCCAGCCGATCAATAACGCGACGATCACGCTGTACCAGACCGGCACCACGGGCTATGGTGTGGGTGCTTCCGTACTCGCGACAACTACGACCGATGCAAATGGCGCGTTCAACTTTTCGAGCTTCAGCTGCACCACGGGGACGGAGCTGTACATTACGTCCACTGGCGGCGATCCCTATGGCAACGGAGAGAATAACGTCGCGGCGACGCTGATGGCCGGTCTGGTCTCCTGCGCCAACATTGGTACGTTGACGTTTGTGTCGATGAACGAGGTGACGACCGTGGCGACGGTGTGGTCGCTGACGCCGTTTATGACGGGCACAACCATTGGCGCGCCGACGACCAACCAGACAGGGTTGGCGGAGGCGTTCGCGGATGTCAGCAGCCTGGTCAATATTGCGACGGGCGTGTCGCCGGGAGCGGGTCTGCCGACGGGAACGACGGTGCCGACCGCGGAGATCTATACGCTGGCCGATGCGTTGGCCAGTTGCGTGAACTCGGTGGACGATGGGACGACAACGAGTACGGGGTGCAGCACGCTGTTTGCGAACTCCACGCCGAGCGGTGGAACCACGGCTACCGATACGGTGGGCGCGGCGCTCAACATCGCGCGCAACCCAGGCAATAGCGTCACTGCCATCATCACCGATGCCGGGCCGCTACAGAGCCAGCCGTACCAGCCAACGATCTCGTCGGCCAACGATCTCACGATGACGATCTTGTACTCGGGCAGCGGGATCAGCAGCCCGACGGCGGTGGCGATCGATGCGGGCGGCGATGTGTGGATTGCGAATGCGTCTGCCACGGCGTCGGTGACGGAGCTGTCTCATACAGGTGTTGCGATGTCTGGGACGCTGGGCTACACCGCGGGCGCGTTGAATGCGCCGTCGGCGATTGCCATCGACAGCAGTGGCCACGCGTGGATTGCGAACGCGGGCAATTCGACGCTGACGGAGCTTAGCTCGGCGGGCGCGAATGTGGGTTTCAGCCCATTCAGCGGCGGCGGCTTGTCGACGCCAACGTCAATCTCGTTCGATGGGCTGGGGAATGTTTGGCTGGGCAACTCGGGCAACAACTCGGCGAGCGAGTTTTCTTCAGCCGGAGTGGCGATGTCCACGGTGACGACCGGATATGCGGCCACGGGCGTCTCAGCGCCGGTTGGCATCGCGCTCAATCCGCGTTAGGGGTAAGCGATTGGAAGGAAATGGTCGGGACGACTAGATTCGAACTAGCGACCTCACCCACCCCAAGGGTGCGCTCTACCAGGCTGAGCCACGTCCCGACTTGCTGCAATGAATAGCCGCTCGCGCCTCGCGGGCCAGCGGCTGGGGTAGCTTCAGTCTACACCAATGGAGTCGCTCACCCCACCCATGAACGATGAAGCCGTTCATGAAGGCGCCACCCGGCTTTAGTGGGTGGGGGCTACGTATTCTTTGGGCAGCTCACCGCCGGCGCCGAAGAAGAACTCGTTCATCTGCTCGACCAGGAACTCCTGGGCTTCCTTGGTCCAGGGCTGGAGGCGGTACTCGTTGAGCAGCATCTTCTGCCGCTCGACCCACTCGCCCCAGGCCTTTTGGGAGACGTTTTTGAAGATCTTGTGGCCGAAGTCGGAGTCGAAGGGCGGCTCGTCCAGACCCTCCATTTCGGCCTTGTATTTTGTGCAGAAGACCATGTGCGGCATTGTTGTTGAAACTCCTTAATGTTCAGTTTACTCGACGCCTGGTAGAGCAGCTATTGGATCGAGAATGCCGGCGTGAACGCGGGCAAAAATTAAACCCCCGAATCAATAAAGCTGGGTCTTTCGCTGAAGAGGTACCCCCCCCTCCCCCCCCCGTACTTTTTCGCTCAAAGTCTAGAAATGAAAGGACTTAGGCTGGATAGACTATGCCTTGGCCGTTTCTGAGCAGGAGTGCAGGGAGCGTGTCCGATTGAATTTGGAGCTTATTAGAACTTGGATATCAGAGCCTGCTTCTATTATTGCAGGTTGGAAGAAATACATACGCACTGTTTATTTCGTTTGGAATGATGGAGTTAGGGCTTGTGGGGGCTTGACAACTTTTGGGGCTTTTGGAGTTCCTCCTAAACTGAACTGGGAAGGGGGTTTCTATAATGATTGCGATGGCCTCTCAGACCCCAGACGGCGACTACACTCCCGAGCAGCGTATCGAAGCCCTGCGCGAAGAGCTGCGCCACCACGAGCACCTGTACTACGTGCTGGATAGGCCGGAGTGGACCGATGCGCAGTACGACGTTCGGGTGAATGAGCTGCGCGCGCTGGAAGCTGCGCATCCTGAGCTGGTTACGGCGGATTCGCCGACGCAGCGGGTGGGCGGCAAACCCAAAGACGGCTTCGTGAAGGTGGCGCACTCGCGGCCCATGCTGTCGCTGGACAACGCTTACAACGAGGCCGAGTTGAGGGGGTGGGCGGAGCGCGTGGTTGGAGGCCTGGCCCTTAGCGAGAACGTGCGTTATGTGTGCGAGTTGAAGCTGGATGGGCTGTCGCTGGCGCTGGAGTATGGGCTGGGTGGGCAGGAGAAGGACGGCTCTGCTGCTGTGTTGGAGAGGGGCGCGACGCGCGGGGATGGGACGGTGGGCGAGGATGTGACGAGCAATGTGCGGACGATCCGTAGCGTGCCTTTGTCCATCTCGGCAGCGAAGTTGAAGGCAGCAGGGCTGCCGCAACGGTTCGAGGTCCGCGGCGAGGTAGTGCTGCCGCAAGCCGCCTTCGAGAAGATGAACGCCGAGCGCGAAGCAGCCGGTCTCGCGCCTGCGGTAAACCCTCGCAATGCCGCTGCTGGAACGATTCGGACGCTGGAGCCGAACATCGTGGCGCAGCGGCGGCTGGAGTTCTTTGCCTACTTTCTGCTAGGTGAGGGGGAGCCGCTGCTGGAGAAGCAGAGCGTGGCTCTAGAGGCCCTGCGCGACGCTGGATTTCTGGTCAATCCGCAGGCGCGGACCGTGGACTCCATCGACGCGGTGCTGGCCTTCATCGCAGAGGCGGAGGGGCTGCGCGATGGTTTGCCGTATGAGATCGATGGGGTTGTGATCAAGGTGGATGCGGTGGCGCAGCAGCGGCGCTTGGGCTTCACGGGCAAAGCCCCGCGGTGGGCCATTGCCTATAAGTTTCCGGCACGGGCGGGGATTACGAAGCTCGAAGACGTGCTGTTCCAGGTGGGACGCACCGGCAAGGTGACTCCCGTTGCCGTGCTGGCTCCGGTCTTTATCGGTGGAACGACGGTGACGCGTGCGACGCTGCACAACCCGGATGAGATTGGCCGGCTGGGCGTGCGGATTGGGGACTATGTTTCGGTGGAGCGTGGCGGGGATGTGATTCCGAAGATTACGGAGGTGGTGGAGGACCAGGCGCATCCGCGGGGCGAGGTGGAGATTGTGTTTCCTGTGGTTTGTCCGCGCTGCGGTGCGGCGCTGGTGCGGGAGCCGGGCGAGGTGGACCTGCGCTGCGTGAACGTGAGCTGCCCGGCGCGGCTGGAGGAGGAGTTGCGGCACTTTGCCTCGCGGGGGGTGATGAATATCGAAGGGCTGGGCGAGGTGATGGTCGCGCAGTTGCTGGGGCATACGCTGGCGGAGGTGGAGGGAGAGGTGGGGGAAAGCGAAGCTGCGGGTCTCTCCACTGCGTCTTCGCAAGAGCGCGAAGACTCCGGTCGAGATGACAATTCTGAGGTGAGTGAAGATGACAATTCCAGGGTGAGTGAAG
>Ga0302313_10000872_pt1 | contig 24165 bp, 23 predicted proteins | sample III_Palsa_N2_2_FD_200454 | JGI IMG/M metagenome (GOLD analysis project Ga0302313, IMG submission 200454) | Peat permafrost microbial communities from Stordalen Mire near Abisko, Sweden - III_Palsa_N2_2 | ecosystem: Environmental > Terrestrial > Soil > Palsa > Peat permafrost | place: Sweden...
GGTTGTACTCGGAGCGGGGGGCGGGTGGGTGGTGGCGGCTGGGAGATGCGGTGAACTACATGATCGGCGGATCGATGTCAGTGCTGGATTTGGCGGCGAAGAATCATGAGACGTTGCTGTTCAATCGGTACCAGGCGGCGCGCGACAATATTGCGCACTACAAGAAGGAGGGGCCGTTTGCGTATGTGATCAGCGACAAGCAGGCGGATACTCCTGAGGCTGGGCTGCTGGCGCAGAAGATGATTGAGAACGGGTTGAAGGTGTACGCGACGAAGACTGGGTTTGCCGCGAATGGCGTGACGTATCCGGCGGGGTCATGGGTTATTCCGATGGACCAGCCGTTCTCGGGATTGGTGAAGGAGTTGTTTGAGAGGCAGAGGTATCCGGACGAGATTGATCTGGGTACGTCGAAGGCCGTGGATTTGCCGTATGACGTTACGGGATGGACGCTGCCATTGCAGATGGGCGTGGCGGTGGACACGGTCAGCGATCCGCTGACGTCGACGCAGCTTGGGCTGATGCAGCCGGTGGAAGAGGCGCAGGCTCCGGCGGTGGAGATTGCGGGTGGCGGCGAAGTGTTCATACTCAGCCGGAAACCGAATGCGTCGTATGCGGTGGTGAACGAGGTGTTGAAGCAGGGCGGGTCGGTGGCGATGGCGAAGGACGCGATTGCTACGCCGGAGGGCAAGGAGCGCGGCGCGTTTGTGATTCGCGGAGTGGGGCGCGGCGCGATGGACGGCGTCGCGAAAAAGTATGGCGTGAGCGTGGGGGCGCTAACGGCGGAGCCTGCGAATGTGATCGCGATCAAGAAGGCGCGGGTGGGACTGTATCGACCGTGGGCGCCTTCGATCGATGAGGGATGGACGCGGTGGATTTTGGAGAACTACGGGTTCGAGCCGAAGAGTATTTATAACGCGGATATGCGCTCGTCGGAATTGCGTGCGCGGTATGACGTGATTGTGCTGCCGGATATGTCGCGGGACCAGTTGATGGAGGGGTTCCATGTGGGGATGGTGCCGGGGCAGTATGCGGGCGGCATTGGGCCGGATGGAGTGGATAACCTGCGGGCGTTTGTGCGCGAGGGAGGGATGCTGGTGGCGTCGAATCGTACGGCGGCGAATCTGATTCCGCTGATGTCGTTGCCGCTGAAAGATGTGCTGGATGGAGTGAAGAGCGACAAGTTCTTCTGCTCGGGAGCGCTGCTACGTGTGGAGCAACAGAATGGCGAGTTGCCGGTGAACTTTGGTGTGCCGGAGGCTCCGGTGGTGATGTTCCAGAGGGGGCCAGCGTTTGTTCCGGAGGCGGGGTTCCAAGGCGCGATCCTGGCGAAGTATGCGAAGGGAACGAATCCGCTGGAGAGTGGATTGCTGCTGCATCCTGAGGCGATTGAGGACAAGGCTGCGGCTGTGGAGTTGCAGTATGGCAAGGGGCGGATCGTACTGTATGGATTCAAGCCTGAGTTTCGTGGGCAGGCGCACGAGACGTATCGGTATCTTTTCAATGCGCTGTATTCGTTTGATCAGCCGGAGTTGCCGGTGGTGAAGGTTCCGGCGGAGGCGAAGGACGAACATGCTGCGGCGGTGAAGAAACCGGTCGAGGAGCCTGAGGAGTACTAGCGCTGACGGCGGAGGAGAAGGGTTCCGGCGATGAAGAGGGTGGCGCCGGTGCTGGCTAGCAGGATGATGGCGTGGCGGTAGGCTGCCTGGACGGCGGGGGGAGTGGCCTGCGTATTGTCGAGGCATTGGGCGCAGCCTTGTAGCAGCGTCATTGTCCGAACTCTAGAAGAAGGAAGAGGAAGATCCAGAGGGCTCCCATGACGTGCCAGTACCAGACGGTGGTGTCGACGAAGACCTGGCGGGTGGAGAGGGAGCGCGAGAATTTTAGTGCGGCAAGGGCGACGATGAGGGCGGCGATGCCGAGCAAGAGATGCACGGCGTGGGTGATGGTGATGAGGTAGAAGAAGTGGCTGCTGGGGTTGGAGCGAAAGAAGACGTGCTGGGCGGCGAGCTGATCCCAGGCTACCCATTGGCCGGCGAGGAATAGTATGCCGAGCGCGAGGGTAATGGACAGCCAGATGGCGGCGCGATAGGAGACGGGGCGGCCGAGGCCGAACCACTCGTCCATGGCGTCAACTTCGCGAAACATGGCTCGGCGCGCGACTTCGGCGGTGACGGAGCTTAGGAGGAGGGCGATGGTGTTGAGCCAGAGGATGGAAGGGATGGCGGTGGGAAGCCAGGAGTTGATGAAGTGGTCGTAGGCGTCGAAGTGGCCGCTGGCCTTGGTGACGAAGAAGACGCTGATGAGGGCGACGAAGAACATGAGGTCGCCGCCGAGAGCGAAGAAGAGGCCGATGCGGGCCTGGGAGATGCGTTCGTGGGGTCCGCGATGACCGCGCGGCCGGTTGTTCCAGTTCTCGCCATCGCCTTCACCGTTGCCGCCGGTGCGCTTGTCGGTGGGCGGCCGTTGTCCGTTATTGCCGTCGCTGATGCGATGGCGATCAATCTCCGGAGGTGTGATGGTGGACGGCATGGCCTGGATGCCCCTGTCGGACGACGTTGTCAGAATACTTTACTCTGCTTCGGTGTTAAATGTGTTGGCGGCGCTCCATTGGGGTAAAAACTCTTTGCCGGAGTCGGTGTAGTGGCTGGGGCCGCGATAGACGATGGGCGGCTGATCGTTTGGATGCGGATTGAGGACGTTGGGTGCCCACTCCATGGTGGTGGCGTGCCAGGGATTGGTGTCGGCGGGGTTGTTGGTGGGTCTGCGCCATGCAAGAAGTAGATTTAGAAAGAAGGGTAACTGTGCGCAGACAAGGAAGATGGCTGATGCGGTGATGTGACGTTGCAGCGGCAGGGTGGATTGAAGGAGGGTTGCGCTGGGGCCGGCGAGGCCGCTGAGTTGGGAGTAGTGGCGGGGCTCGGCGGCGAGGCCCGTGAAGTGCATGGGGAGGAAGGTGGAGTAGGCGCCGAGGAGGGTCGTCCAGAAGTGGAGTTTGCCGAGGGGTTCTGAGAGGGTGCGGTGGAAGAGCAGCGGTGCCCAGTAGTAGGTGGCGCAGAAGAGGCCGAAGACGCCGGCCATGGCCATGATGAGGTGGAAGTGGGCGACGACGAAGAAGGTGTTGTGGAGGTACTCGTCGAGGATGGGCTGGGCGAGGATGGGGCCGGTGATGCCTCCGGTGATGAAGAGGGAGACGAAGCCGAGCGCGAAGAGCATGGGGGTTGTGAGGCGAGGGCGCGATCCCCAGGTGGTCGCGAGCCAGCTGAAGACTTTGGCGGCGGCGGGGATCGCGATGGCGATGGTCGAGATGCTGAAGGCAGTGCCGGCGAAGGGGTTGAGGCCGGCGACGAACATGTGGTGTCCCCAGACGAGGATGCCGAGGAAGCCTATGAGGAGTGTGGTCGCGATCATTAGGCGGTAGGCGAAGACCCGGCGGCGGCTGAAGTTGGCGATGACCATCGAGGTTAGGCCTATGCCGGGGAGGATGGCGACGTAGACCTCGGGATGTCCGAAGAACCAGAAGAGATGCAGCCAGAGGAGGGGACTGCCGTCGCCGCGATGCTGCAGGAGGACGCCACTGACGAGGTCTTGCGCGGGGAGGAAGAAGCCGCTATGGAGATGGCGATCGCAGAACAGAAGCAGGAGGGCGGCGAGCAGGACGGAGAAGGCGAGGATGCTGAGGAGCGCGGCGGTGAACCATCCCCAGACGGTGAGGGGGAGACGTTCCCAGGTGAGGCCTTCGCAACGGAGCTTGGTGATGGTGGTGAGCATGTTGATGGAGCTTAGGGTCGTGGCGACGGAGAAGAGGGCGATGCTGGCTAGCCAGAGATCCATGCCGGTGCCTTCGCCGGGGCCAGCGAGTGGGGTGGCGGAGAGGGGAGGGTAGGATGTCCAGCCGCCGATCGGGGCGCCACCGGGAGCGAAGAACGCGGCGAGCAATGTGGCGAGGGCGAGCGCGGTGAGCCACAGGCCGGCGGCGTTCATGCGTGGGAAGGCCATGTGGCGCGTGCCGAGTTGGGCGGGAAGGATGAGGTTGCCGAAGCCGGATTGCGGTGCGACGGTGAGGACGAAGAAGAGCATCAGGGTGCCGTGCATCGTTACGAACGCTAGATAGTCTTCAGGTAGGATGGCGCCGTAGATGGGCAGGCGCCAGCTGGGCCACGCGAGATGCGTGCGCATGATCAGCGAGAGGATGGAGCCGATGATGACGGCGATGAGGGAGATGAGGAGGTAGCCGAAGCCGATGGTGCGGTGGCGGGTTGCGCTGCGGAGTTTTGTGCGGACCCACTTATATCGCAAAAGGCGCGCCATGAAGGTGGCACCCGGATTGGTGGCGGGGGTCATGGCTGGGCCTCGCCCTTGTCTTTGGCCCAGAGGGCTGCCTGATCTCGCAGCCAGGCGTTGAAGTCGGCTAAGGGCAGTACGCGTAGGGTGGCGAGCATGCGGTAGTGGCCCATGCCGCAGACCTGGGTGCAGAGGATGGCATAGTCGCCGGGGGATTCGGGGGTGAAATGGATGTGGGTGGTCTGGCCGGGGATGGCGTTCTGCTTGATGCGCATCTCGGGGATGGCGAAACCGTGGATGACGTCCTGAGCGCGGAGGGTTAGGTCTACTTCGCGGTTGACGGGGAGGACTAGTTGGGAGGTGACGATGTCGTCGTGGCCGTGGGTGTCGGTGGGATCGATGCCGAGGGGATTGGCGTTGGCGGGGTCGACCAGGGAGAGTCGGGTTCGGCCGAAGGCGGCGTCGGGGCCGGGATAGCGGAAGTACCAGACGAACTGCTGGCCTGTGACTTCGACTTGCATGGCGGAGAGGTCGGCGCAGGTGTAGCGTTGGGTGGCCCAGAGTTGCTGGGCGCGGAGGGCGAGGAAGGCGAAGAGAAAGGTGAGGGCGGCGAGGGGAAGGTACTCGATGAAGAGCTGGTGGTAGGGGCGGGGCGTGCGCTTGCGGATGGCGATGCCGGTGAGCAGGATGAGGTGCGCCAGGGCCAGGAGGGCGAGGGCTATCCAGAGGTTGAGGAGGAGGTGGGAGTCGAGGGCGCGGCCGTGCGCGGCTGCGTTGATGGGCAGGTTCCAGAAGCCGTGGGTTGGCGATGCCTGCATGGGTTGATTGTAGAGTGCGGGCGGGGTCAGGCTTTCGTATCGCGCACGATGGCGAGGAAGAGCTGGTGGACACGGGTGTCTTCGGTGAGTTCGGGGTGGAAGGTAGCGGCGAGGAGGCGGCCTTGGCGGATGAGGGTGGGAGAGCCTTCGCGAGTGGCTAGCGTTTCGACGCTGGGACCGGTGCGGGTGATGCGAGGGGCACGGATGAAGACCATCTCGAGCGGGCCGCCGGGGAGGGTGGTCTCGGAGGTGACAATAGCGGAGTCGTTCTGGCGGCCGTAGGCGTTGCGCTCTACGGTGATGTCGAGTACGCCGAAGGAGGGTTGATGGGGGTTGGAGACTTCTTTTGCGAGGAGGATGCAGCCGGCGCAGGTGCCGAAGACGGGTTTCGAGTGAACGAAGGCGTTGAGGGTGTCGTAGAAGCCGGCGCGTTCGAGGTGCTTGAGGAAGGTGGTGGACTCGCCGCCGGGGATGACGAGGGCGTCGAGGGCGTCGAGCTGGCCTGGTTTGCGTACGAGGGTGGTGATGGCGCCGAGGGCCGCTAGACGGTGGGCGTGGACGTCGAATGCGCCCTGCAGAGCGAGTACGCCAATGGCTGGGGTTTTAGGATCCACAGATTGATTTTAGTGCATTGCACGGAGGGAGGCTGGAGACATGGATGCACGGCACAGGTGATAATGCTGCGATGAGTGCAACGAGCAAAACGGCTGTATATCCGAGCCTGGAAGATCGGGTGGTAGTGGTGACGGGTGGGGCGAGTGGAATTGGCGAGGCGATCGTCGAGGCATTTGCCAGGCAGCGGGCGCGGGTGGTGATCCTGGATATCCAGGACGATGCCGCGAAGAGGCTGGTGGCGCGGCTGACGGATAACGGACTACGTTCCCCCACGTATTTTCACTGCGACGTGACCGATTTCGGTTCGCTGGAGCGGACGGTTGACTGCGTGTTGGATTGGAGCGGACACGTGGATGTGCTGGTGAACAATGCGGGGAATGATGCGCGACAATCGCTTGAGTCGGTGACATCTGAGACGTGGGATGAGGGGATGGCGATTAATCTGAAGCAACAGTTTTTTATGGCGCAGGCGGTGGCACGATCGATGCGACAGGCGAGGAGGGGATCGATCATTAACATGGGATCGATTGCGTGGGTGATTCCTTCCAAGAATGTTCCGGTGTATGTGACGGCGAAGTCGGCGATTGTGGGAATGACGCGAGCGCTGGCGCACGAGTTTGGAGAGGACGAGGTGCGGGTGAATTGCGTGATGCCGGGGGCGATCCTAACGGAGCGTCAGAAGCAATTGTGGCTCACCGAGGATTATGTGCGACAGGTGCTGGCGCACCAATCGTTGAAGCGGATGATCCTGCCGGAGGAGGTTGCGCGGCTGGTGGTGTTTCTTGCGGCCGATGATAGTTCCGCAATTACGAACCAGAGTTACGTGGTGGATGGTGGATGGGTTTAAGGTGGCGACGGGGCAAGAAATGGCCCGGTCACCTTACGGCGACCGGGCCTTCGTATTGCAGTTTAGGTGAAGAGATTACTTGGTATTGCGTGCGTGTGCGTGGAAGAGCTCGTTCACGGTGCGGACGAAGTGGACGGAGCTGGGAGGAACGGGGACGCCGCCGGACAGGATTCTCTGGTAGGAGACATCGTGTCCGTAGTACGTTTCGGTGTCACTGATGTTCTGGTTGACCACGTCGCCGTTGAGGTCGACGCCCGCGAAGAGGCCCTTGTTACGGGAGTAGGTGAGGAAGCCGACGTTGGCCAGTTCGGTGGTCGATGCCTGAGAGTCACGACCGACGGGGCCGGCAGCTACGGAGACATCTGCACCCAGCTTGAGCTTGTCATGTAGGAGACGCTGGGCACCCTCGTGGGTAACCGCTACGAGAACGAGGTCGGTAGCCTGGCCGCCAACCTGGAAGCCGAAGCTGGCGCCCGTCAGCTGGATGAAGGCAGGAGGGCTCCAGCCATGGCGGGTGCGGCAGCTGACGACGCCCTGGCCGTATTCGGCGCCGACGACGAAGGCAGCTTTCTTGAAGCTGGGAATAACCGCGACGCAAGTAGCATGCATGGCTACGCTATCGGGAAGGCCGTGATCGGGGGTGTCCATGAGTTCATGAAGAACCGCATGAGCTGCGTCGATGCGTGCATCGAGTTTGGCTTGATCCGCTGCGTAGGCGTTGGAGCAGATGAAGGCGGAAAGCATTACGAGCGGCAATAACTTTTTCATTGACGATCCTTTGTAGACAGTGGAGTGGAGAATAAACCGACTCTTACTGCGATGCCTGTCAAAGGATGTAAGTTGTTTCGCGAAGTCGAGCGTGGAAAAGTTACCAGCCGCGGGTTTGCATGAGATCTTTCTCTTCGATGGCCGCAGCGGCCAGGCCCTTCATGCTGCCGATGATGGCTTCGGAGGCTTCGGCGACGATCTTGGGGTCGTCGTAGTGCAGGGTTGCGAGGACGATGGCTCGGGCGCGGGAGATGGCTTCGGCGCGCTCGGCGGCGTTGTCTTCGATGTCGAGCGGGATGGCGCCTTCCTTCATGAAGATGCCGGAGCCGACGAAGATGGTTTCGGCGCCGAGTTGCATCATGAGGGAGGCGTCGGCCGGTGTGGCGATACCGCCGGCGGAGAAGTTGGGAACGGGAAGCTTGCCTGCCTTTGCGACCATGCGGACGAGTTCGTAGGGCGCGCCATGGACCTTGGCGGCGTTGTAGAGCTCTTCTTCGCCGAGGACGGTGAGCGCCTTGATCTCTCGGGTGATCTGGCGCATGTGTTGGACCGCGTGAACGACATCGCCGGTGCCGGGCTCGCCCTTGGTGCGAATCATGGCTGCGCCTTCCGCGATGCGGCGGAGGGCTTCGCCAAGATTGCGAGCCCCGCAGACAAATGGCGTGGTGAAGGCGTGCTTGTCGATGTGATAGACCTCATCGGCGGGGGTGAGGACTTCGGACTCATCGATGAAATCGACGCCGAGAGACTGAAGAACTTGGGCTTCGGCGAAGTGGCCAATGCGGGCCTTGGCCATGACAGGGATGGTGGAAACAGCCATGATCTCCTTGATGAGTTTGGGAGAGGCCATGCGGGCGACGCCGCCCTGGGCGCGGATCATGGCGGGGACGCGCTCGAGGGCCATGACGGCGACGGCACCGGCTTCTTCGGCGATGCGGGCCTGCGCGACGCTCATGACGTCCATGATGACGCCACCTTTGAGCATCTCGGCCAGACCTGTCTTGAGTCGAAGTCCTGCGCCGTTGGTGTTGTGCGTGCCGTTCCCGTTGCTGGTTGCCATGATGTACTCCTTTGACGCGGGGAGAAACGCCACGCCACTACTGTTCAAGTTTAGCAGTTTGGGGGCTTGGCGATGTAGTGGGATCCACGCCTAGAGGCCGGATTGTTCCTTGGACAGGACGCTTTCTGCTTCTTCTGCCGGGGTGCTAATGACTGCCGCAGTTTTGTCGCGGGTGAGGCGTTTTTCGGGTGAGCGCGATAGCTCCATGAGATATTGCTGGGCGCCGAGTGCGGGGACGGAGTTGGGAGCTCGGACGTAGGAGCCGTCGGGATTCATGAGGCGGGCCTTGAGATTGTCGCGGAGATAGGAATCGAGGATCTCTTCACGGAGGCGGCGTTTCAGGGCTGGATCGACAACGGGGAAGACGACCTCGCAGCGCTCGTAGAGATTGCGGGTCATCCAGTCGGCGCTGCCGCAGAACATTTCGGATTGGCTGCCGTCTTCAGGGCCACCGTTGGCGAAGAAGAAGATGCGGCTGTGCTCGAGAAAGCGGCCGATGATGGAGCGGGCGCGAATGTGGTCGCTGAAGCCGGGGATGCCGGGACGGAGGGCGCACATGCCGCGGACGATGAGGTCGATTTCTACGCCGGCTTGCGAGGCGGCGTAGAGGGCGTCGATGGTGGGAACGTCGAGCAGGCCATTCATCTTGGCGATGATGTGTGCGGGGCGGCCGGCACGGGCGTGTTCGGCTTCGCGAGCGATGAGGGCGAGGATGTCGCAGTGCAGCGTGACGGGGGCAACGAGAAGAGGGCGATAGGCGTTGGGGCCGGCTTCCCAGTCGGCGGTGAGATAGCGAAAGACGCGGAGGACGGCGTCGGTGAGCTCGGGGCGCGCGGTGAGCAGGCTGATGTCGGTGTAGAAGCGTGAGGTGACGGGGTTGTAGTTCCCGGTGCCGAGGTGCGCGTAGCTGCGCACGATGCCGTCGGAGTCGCGGCGGACGATGAGCGCGAGCTTGCAGTGGGTTTTGAAGCCGAAGATGCCGTGGAAGACCTGCACGCCGGCGTCTTCGAGCTCGCGTGCCCAGCGGATGTTGGAGGCCTCGTCGAAGCGCGCCATGAGCTCGACCACGACGGTGACGTCCTTTGTTTCGGCGGCGGTCTTGAGGGCGCTGAAGATGGTCGAGTCGGCGCTGGTGCGATAAAGGGTCTGCTTGATCGAGATGACGTTGTCGTCGGCGGCGGCGGAGGCGATGAAGTCTTCGACGGTGCTGTAGCTGTCGAAGGGGTGATGCAGGAGGATGTCTTCTTTGCGGAGCGCGGCGAAAATGTTGGTGGGCGGCTTGGTGGATTGGTCGAGGTGGAGACGGCGGCCGTGGAACTCGGTAAATTTAAGCGCGGGTATCTTGGCGGCGCTGTAGAGGCTCATGAGGCGCGAGAGGTTGATGGGCGCTGACGTGCGGAAGACCTGCCAGGGTTCGAGTTCGAAGTTGATTCGCAGGCGTTCGGCGATCTCTTCGGAGGCGAAAGCGTCAATCTCCATGCGGACGGCGTCGCCCTTGCGGCGATTGTGCAGCTCCTCGGCGACGGTTTCTAGCAGGGACCGTGCCTCTTCCTCCTGCATGTAGAGGTTGCTGTTGCGGGTGACGCGGAAGGCGGTGCGGTTTAGGATGCTGTAGCCGCGGAACATGGTATCGATGTGGGCTTCGATGAGCTCTTCGAGGAGAAGGAAGTTGCGCTGGCCTTTGTGCTCAGGGAGAGCGATAAGCGAGGGAAGGGAACGCGGGATGGTGATGACGCCGAGGATTTTTGGGCTGGTGCCAGATTTGAGTTTGCGCTTGTGGCGGAGCAGGAGAGCGAGGCAGAGAGCCTTGTTGAGGACGCGCGGAAACGGATGCGAGGGGTCGAGGGTTACGGGGGTGAGGAGAGGGTCGACTTGCTCCTGGAAGAATTTGATGGCGAACTCGCGATCCGTCTTGTGGAGCTGCTTCCAGCTGAGGAGGGAGATGCCGGCGCGCTTGAGCTCGGGGACGAGGCGATCGTTCCAGCTGGCAGCCTGATCGCTGTTGAACTGGTGGAGGCGATCGCGAACGCGCTGCATGCGCTCATATTGGGTGAGTCCTCCGGCATCAAGGTGATGCGGAAGGTTGAAGCCTTCTTCGAGGCGCTGCAGGACACCGGCGACGCGGATCTCGACGAACTCATCAAGGTTGCTGGCGGTGATGGCGAGAAATTTTACGCGCTCGAGCAGCGGGTTGGAGGGATCGTTGGCTTCTTCAAGGACGCGGCAGTTGAACTGAAGCCAGCTCTCGTCGCGGTCGATGAGGCGGCCGCCGGGAGGGAGGGCGGGAGCTTTGGCGGAGCGGCGGGGAAGGTTCTTGGTGGGTTCGGTTTGTTTCCGGACAGCCATGCGTGTTACGAGACTAAATCAGGGCTGCACGGGGGAAGGTTAATTTCCCGCACAGCCCTGATTTTGTGGTGACTCAGTAAAAAGCTAATCGTGCCGGTGCATGGACCAGCCGAGGTAGTTGGAGGCGGCCTCGTAGACGGGGCTGGCGACGGTGGCGAAGTTGGCGGCTACGTGATGCTCGAAGCCGTTTTCGCAGATGTAGCGGAGGAGCTTTTGCATGTTGGGGATCTCGACGACACCGGCGCCGCCAAAGGTGTTGAGCGGGTCGTCGGTGAAGGCGCCTTCGCCGACGTAGCCGATGATCTTGCCGGTAAAGTCGTCGGTGGAGAAGCGGGCGAAGCTCATGTCGCCGGCTTTCACTGTGCCGTCAAGCGTGCCGTGCGTGTTTTCCTTGCCGACGGTGCCGGCGATGATGAGCTGGTAGTCCATCTTCACGCCTTCGCGGAAGAAGTGTTTAGGGAGATTAGAGCAGTGAAAGCAGACGGCCTTGTTGGGGTTGTCGCCGTAGTTGTTGTTCCAGTCGAGGAGGGCGGAGGGCGTCTCGCTGGCCAGGGTGAGGGCGTACATGGAGAGGGTTCCTAGGACGTCGACTTCGCAGGCGGAGGGGATGAGCTGCTCGCTCATCATCGACATGACGGTGCAGGGAACGATGCCGAGGTACTCTTCGATGGAGGTCCAACACTGGACGGCGGAGACGGTGAGCTCGGAGGCCGCCATCCAACCGTCAATCACGGCGCCGAGCTTGGCCATCTTCATGAGGGCGGGTTCAGGCGTGTCGCCGACCGGGATGTACTTCTTGATGGCGGAGAGCTTGGCCTGGACAGCGTCGTCGCTGTCTTTGGACTTCTCGATGCGGCCCATGACTTCGGAGAGGTCGAGGGTTTCGACGGTGATACCGGAGCGCTCGAGAAGCTTCTCGGAGTAGCGGACGGTATTGAAGGCGGTGGGACGAGCGCCGATGGCGCCGAAGCGGACGTTGCGCAGGCCGCGCACAATGCGGCAAACCGAGGCAAACCACTGCAGGTCGGCCTTGAACTCGTTGGAGTCAGGGGCTTCGGTGTGCAGGGTCGTGAGCGAGTAGGGGATGCCGTACTGCTTTAGGTTATTGCAGATCGACATCTTGCCGCAGAAGGAGTCGCGGCGGAAGGCGATGCCCATCTTGCCGGGTGTGTCGGGTGTCGCCTGGATGAGGACGGGAACGTTGAGGTTGGCGAGGCGGAGGGCGTCGGCGAGGCCGCGCTCTTCGCCGAAGTTCGGGAGCGTGATGATGATGCCGTCGATTTCCTTGGCATGCTGCTTGAATAGGGCGGCGCACTTCTTCGCGTCTTCGTAAGTTTCAACCGCCCCGTGCGCGGTTTCTTCGGGGGTGAGCACGATCGGTTTGATTCCCACGGCTTCAAGTGCTGCAATCATTTCCAGGCGTCCGCTGGTGGCAAGGTGGCTGGGGAAAAATCCACGATTACCTACAACGACGCCCATTGTCATTTGACGACCCATTTCGTTCTCCTCGTATGGCTGAAACTTGTTAATGTCTTCCGGACGTGGCCGGGTTCGAGTGATGCAGAGCGGTGGAAACGAAGCTTACGCTTTCGCTACTTCGATATGAGATTGGACTTCGCCAGGCTGAATTTTGTAGCCGTTCCATCCGTAGTAGGCGATGAAGAAGTAGCACAGGAGCGGCATCAGGAGGGAGTGGTGAATTCCGTAATGGTCCGCAAGGTAGCCCATCAACATGGGAAACACTGCTCCGCCAACGATCGCCTGCACCAGCAAACCCGAGCCGCGTCCGGTGAGCGGGCCGAGCTCCGCGACAGCCAGCGTAAAGATGGTCGGGAACATGATGGAATTGAACAGTCCGACGGCGAGAATGGTAACGGCGGCAAAGTGGCCGGAGCCGAGCAACGATCCGCCAACCAGGAGGGCCGCACCGAAGCCGGCCCACATGAGGATCTTGTTGGCGGCGATACGGCGCATAGCTGCTGATCCGATGAATCGGCCAACCATCATTCCGGCCCAGTAGAGGGTGACGAGTTTTGCGCCGTTCTCGAGCGAGATGCCCAGGATGTTCGGATCCGCGAAGTACTTTACGAGGAAGCTGCCGATGGAGACTTCGGCGCCGACGTAAATGAAGATCGCGATTGCACCGAGATAGAGATGGCGGTGATTCCAGATACTATCTTTCTCGATCTCGAGGCCGCCCGGCCGGAAATCCTGCGTCACTTCCAGACGTGGGAACTTATACAGCGCTATGGCTAGCGCGAGGACCAACGTGGCGCTCGCAATCGCAAGAAAGGGAAGCTTGATGCTGGATGCCTGATGCGTGCGGTAGGCCTGCAGGGCCGCGCCCTGGAGTTGACCTGCGTGCGGCAGTGTTGCAATTTTGCCGAGGATAAAAGCACCGCCGATGTAGGGCGCAACAGTATCGCCAAGGGTATTGAATGCTTGGGTGAGGTTGAGACGGCTCGATGCTGTTTCGGGTGGGCCAAGAATGGTGACGTAAGGATTCGCGGCGACCTGCAGGAGGGTGACGCCCGCGGCCAAAACCACTTCGGCGATGAGGAAGAACGAATAGGTGGCGGCTGAGGCTGCCGGAACGAACAGGAGAGCGCCTAGGCACATGAGGCCGAGGCCGATCACCATCGTGGACTTGTATCCGACCTTCTCTACCAGCTTGCCGGCAGGAAGTGCGAACACGAAGTAGGAGCTGAAAAAGGCCAGCTGAATGAGCGACGCCTGGAGATAGCTGAGCTCAAAGATGGATTGAAGGTGAGGAATGACCGCGTCGTTGAGCACCGTGCAGAAACCCCAGGTGAAGAACAACGTGGTGACCATTGCCATGGCACTGTAATTGGTGGATCCGGGAAGCGCGTTGGACGACCGTACGTTGGAAGCTGCCTGAATTTGCGCCATTGCTCTTTTGTATCTCCTGAACCAGCTGCCACGCGCCGGAGTTCGGCTGCAGAGGGTTTACCCGAGTTTGCAAGCCAGAAATCGTTTACTGTAAGTCGGGAATCATCATACAGTAACGCCATAAGAATCTACCATCCGGCAGTGGCGATTGGGAAGAGCTTGGATTAAAGCGTGTTAATAAAACTTTGCGGGTTGGGTGATGGGCGGGGCAAGGCGGCCGCCGGTGAAAATCTGCCCTCGAAGGGGTTACGCCGCATCCTATGAAAGATTGCTGCAGGATGCGGAGGCACGTTAATGAAGAAGAAGAAGATGCTGATTGCTTCGGGAATGGCGCTGGCGGGATTACTGGTGGTCGGGGCTGCGCAAGCGCAAACCGTTGGCCAGGATATGAAGGACGCGGGGCACGATACGGCGCACGCCAGCAAGACGGTCGCTCACAAGACTGCGCATGGGACCGAAATCGCGGCCCATAAGACGGAGCACGGGACGAAGGTCGCAGCGCACGATACGGCGCACGGGACGACGGTGGCGGCGCACAAGACCGCCGACGTGAGCAAAGAGGGGTACCACAAGACGGTGCACGGAACCAAGAAGGTCGCGCACGACGTGGATGGGCACCCGTCTACGGAGTAGCCGTGGAGCTAGGGTGTAGAGGTGGACGCCGCGTGCGCAGGAGTCAGGCGGCCGGGTGCGAGGATGGATGCGCACGCGACCACGAGGGCGATCCAGTAAAGGTCAGCCCCGAGAAGGTGGAGTACCTGGAGCCATGTGGGTGCGAGCAGAAGCACGTCGGCGGAGCCCAGCAGGAGTTGGAGGCAGACGAGGCCTAGGATTAACTGGCCGAGCTTGTTGCGGAGTTGCAGGGCGATCCAGATGGCGCAGCTTAGCGCGATGATGGCGGTTGCGGGGTGCAGCCAGCGCATGCGGACCATGAGGGGGGACTGCGCGGCGAAGTCCTGGAGGAAGGTGGCTTGCAGGGATGTTGGGGGAAAGAGTGTGTCGGCGAGCGCGGCTACGGAGCCGGTGCCGCCTACGAAGAGCGTGGCGATGAGTGAGATCCAGGCGACCATGCGGGCTTGAGGGCGGAGGTTGGTGGAGGGCTCGGGCCGATCGCGCAGCCACCACCAGGTAAGGGTGATGGCGGCGAGCAGCAGCATCGTGTTGGTGAAGTGAATGCACTGCATGACGACGCGCATGTTGGAGGCGTTGCTTTCGACATAGCCGCCTTTGACGAGGAGGGCTCCGAGGAGTGCTTCGGTGATCAGCAGTATGCCGGACCAGACGACGGCGCGGCGCGCGCGGTCGCCGCGAGGGCGTGCGAGAAAGGTCCAGCCGATGAGGATGCTGACCAGCGAAATAATCAGGCCGGTCATGGATCGGTGGGTGTACTCAATGATCGTGGCTAGACGGGGATGGTGGGGGAAGAAGTCGCCGTTGCAGAGGGGCCAGTGGTTTCCACAACCGGCGCCCGATCCGGTGGCTCGTACGATGGCGCCTTCGAGAATAACGAGCACCATGAACCCGACGACGACTGCGGCATACTGCGGGAGCGCGCGGGAACGGCTGCTGCGGGCCCGGGTCGAGATAGGAACTACTGTGCTGCTCATGGATCGATTGTACGAGCGAACGGACACAGATGTGTGCGGTATACGGGCGTGGCGACTAGCTTCCGGCGAGCTCGCGGGCTCGCTCCGTCGCTCGCTTGACGGCCTTGATGAGGGTTACGCGCAGGCCACCTTCTTCGAGTTCGAGAATGCCTTCTACGGTGCAGCCGGCGGGGGTGGTGACTTCGTCCTTGAGTAGAGCGGGGTGGGAGCCGGTCTCGAGGACCATCTTGGCGGCGCCGTAGGTGGTTTGGGCAGCGAGCAGGGTGGCGATGTCGCGGGGCAGGCCAACGTTGACGCCGGCTTCGGCAAGGGCTTCGATGATGATGTAGAGGAAGGCGGGGCCGGAGCCGGAGAGACCGGTGACCGCGTCCATGTGTTTCTCGTCGACGATGACGGTGCGGCCGACGGTGGCGAAAATCTGTTCGGCTAGGGCGAGCTGCTGATCGGTTACAAAGTTGCCGCGGCATATGGCCGTGATGCCGGCGCCGACCATGGCGGGCGTATTCGGCATGGCGCGGATGACGGAGATGTTGCAGCCGGCGGCTTGCTCGATGGCACTGGTCTTGACCGAGGCGGCGAAAGAGATCAGCAGCTTACCGGGGCGAAGTGCCGGAGCGATTCCGGTGACGACGTCGTTCACCTGTTGTGGCTTTACGCCGAGCAGGAGGATGTCCGCAGCTTTGGCGGCCTCGAGATTGTTCGTCGTGACCGGGATGCCAAACTGCTTGGTAAGGGCAGTGGCGCGAGCTTCGTGGGCCACCGTGGCGACTACGTGTTCTGGTGGAAAGAGGCCGGAGCGCAGGAATGCCTGAACCAGTATGCCGCCCATCTTGCCGGCGCCGAGGACTGCGATGCGTAGACGAGTGGCGGACTCCCACGTTTGAATGGCGGTCATGCAGCAAGGCTATCAAAGGCTGGAAGCGGGCGGCTTGCCAAATGCGAGAGGACACCTGCGGGAACAACAGAGCTTTGCTTAACCTGCCATCCGCAGAGTGGATGAGTTGGCAGATTGAGAAGAGCAGGGGTGGGTTGGTATGTCGAGCATGCGGTAGAGGGTGGAGCGGCTGATGCCTAGGACTTCGGCGGTGCGAAGCTTGTTTCCGTTGCAGGCGAAGAGAACGGAGCGAATGTGTTCCTGGATGACATCGGCGAGGCAAATCATGCGGATTTCGTGGGGATGGGCCGAAGCCGGTGCGCAGATGGAGCCAAGGACAGCATCGAGGTCCGGTGCATGCAGGATGTGCCGATTCGCGCGCTCCATGAGTCCTTCTGCGGCCGAGCATAACTGGGGTAGATTGCCTCGCCAGGGCAGTAGCCGGGCGGCATCCACGAGGTCGGGAGCAAGTTGCGGGAGAGGCGCGCTGGACTGGGTGGCGACGCGTTGCAGCAGGTTTGAAAGCAGTTGAGGAATATCTTCGCGGCGGTCGCGCAAGGGGGGAATTGCGATGCGCAGGGATCCAAGGAACTCTGCCAGTTCGGGGGAAAAACCGTTCGCGGTCACCAGCGGTCGCAGGCCCCGCTCTGCGAAGGCGACGATGCGCGGAGCCTGTGGCCCATACCGACGAACCAGGCGAAGCAATGCGGCCTGCGCGGCGGCGGGGAGCTGGTCAGAACGGGAAATGTAGAACATGCCGACTGATGCCAAGGCATCTTCTGAGCGAGCCTCTTCGAAAAGCGGGAGGGAATTGGAGGAATCAAGGCTGATGAATCGGCGCTGGCTTAGGGGTGACAGTTGGTGGAGGAGTTGCGCGGCCGCTTCTTCGCCGCAGCCGGGTTCGCCGACAAGTAGAGCTGTCCGAAAATAGGGGGCAACTCGATGAATCTGGCCTCGCAGCTGGGTGATCGCTGCGCCGGAGCCGGCCAGCCAGAGAGCCGGAGAAGGAGCTTTCGATGTCATCTCGTGTGGTGCAGCGAGATCTACCGAGGAGAAATTCGGAACCCGATCCAGGACTGACATGGCTAATGTATCGGCAGCCTGCGGTGATCTCTCTAGGGGAACGGAGGCGGGAACTGCATGTGATGGCGAGGTTCTGAGCAACAAAGAGAGGATGGCGGGTGCCATCCTCTCTGGAGTTTCGTGGAGTTGCCGTAACGTTACGCGACCGACTTGGCACAGTAAGTGTCAAAGGCGCGCGTGAGTTCCTGGGCGATGGCCGGGGCGGTGGAGTTCTCGATGGCCGAGCGCTGGAGAAGGTAGATCAGCTGACCATCGCGCAGGATGGCGACGGCGGGGGAGGTGGGGGGATGGCCCTGGAAGTAGCTGCGGGCGCGCTCGGTGGCCTCTCGATCCTGGCCGGCGAAGACGGTGACGGTCTGGTCAGGCTTGGTGGTGTGCTGCAGGGCAAGACGAACGCCGGGACGCATCTTGCCTGCGGCGCAACCGCAGACGGAGTTCACGATGAGCATGGTGGTTCCTGGGGTTGCCAGTGCGGCATCCACCTCGGCACTGGTGCGGGCCTCGAGAACACCGGCTTTGGTCAGCTCTTCGCGCATCGGTATGAGCATCAACTCTGGGTACATCGTGTTGCCTCCTGGTCGTGGTGAAACGAAACTTTGCTCATTTGATTGTACGTGGCCGGAATCGGTCGCGCCAAAGGGTGATTTTTGTTGCGGGCAGGCTGATGTAGTCTCGAAGCGTGCCGTCTGGGTTACAGATTCGGAAAGAGATACCGCTGGCGCCGTTTACGACGTTCGGCATTGGGGGCGCTGCGCGCTATTTCGCCGTAGTTACTACCGAGGAAGAGGTTGTGGAGGCGGTTTTCTGGGCAAAGGAGCATGGCGTGCCGCTCTTTGTGCTGGGCGGCGGAAGCAATCTGCTGGTGCGGGATTCGGGGTTTGCGGGGTTGGTGGTGAAGGTCGGCGTGATGGGTGTCGAGACGTCGGGCGGAAATTTGTTCGATGTTGGGGCGGGCGAGGTATGGGACCGGTTTGTTGAGAGGATGACGTTGCTGGGGATGGCGGGGATGGAGTGCCTGGCGGGGATTCCGGGTTCCGTCGGAGGGACGCCGGTGCAGAACGTTGGGGCGTATGGGCAGGAGGTCGCGGAGACCATTGAGTCGGTGCGGGCGTTCGATCGCGAGAAGCTGGAATGGGTGGAACTGCGTAACGCTGCCTGTAGGTTTCGGTATCGAGAGAGCCTGTTCAATACGGATGAGCCAGGACGGTACCTTGTGACGCGGGTAAGGTTTCGGCTGCGGGCAAACGGGGAGCCGAATCTGCGCTATGCGGACCTGCAGCGGAGGTTCGCAGGCAAGGAAGGCGTCACGCTGATGGAGGTGGCGGCGGCGGTGCGGGAGATTCGGCGGACGAAGGGCATGTTGCTAGTGGAGGGGGATCCGGACTGCCGCAGCGCAGGATCGTTCTTCAAGAATCCGATTGTGGGGTTGGAGATGCTGGCAGGGATTGCGGCTGCGGTTGGGGTGGAGGAGGGCAGCGTGCCACATTGGCCAGCGGGTGAGGGGACGATGAAGGTCCCGGCTGCGTGGCTGTTGGAGCAGGCTGGATTTGTGAAGGGGTATGGGGTGGGGCCAGCGGGGATTTCGACTCGGCACACGCTGGCGCTGACGAATCGGGGTGGGGCGACGTTTGCGGATGTTGAGCGGCTGCAGGACGAGATTGTGCGCGGGGTGCTTGCGCGGTTTGGGATCACGCTGGAGCGCGAGCCAGTGCTGGTGGGCTAGCGCCCTAGCTTAACGTTGCAGGATTTGCAGCGTGCGGGCACGCTCTGGGGCGAGGACCTGGGAGGCGGGACCCTGGTCGAGGATAACTCCATTTTCAAGACGAATGACTTCGGCGTTGAGGATGAGCGCTTCTTCGATGTCGTGGGTGACGGAGAGGATGGGGATGCCTTGCTGCGCGGCATGTTGTTGCATGCGGGGAAGTAGAAGGTCGCGCAGGGAGCGATCGACGCCGGTGAAAGGTTCGTCGAGGAGGATGAGGTGAGGGGCGGGGACGGCGAAGGCTCGGGCCAGGTTGACGCGCTGGCGTTCTCCGCCGGAGAGGTCGCGGGGAAGGCGATGGGCGAGTGGGGAGAGGTTGAAGAGGTCGAGGGCTGAATCGATCGAGGCCGAGTGAGGTTGGCGGCGAATGTCGGTCGCGAAGGAGACGTTGCGGCGAACGGTGAGGTGCGGGAAAAGGACGGTGCCCTGCGGAGCGTAAGCGAGGTTGCGGCGGTGGGTCGGGATGCGCTCGAGCGATGATTGCGGCCGGTTTTGTCCGGCGGACAGAGGCTGGGTAAAGTCTACGTCGGCGGAAGGGATGAGGCCGCAGGCGGCGCGCAGGATGGTGCTCTTGCCGCTGCCGGAGGGTCCAAAGAGGATGGTCCAAGGTGCGGATAGCATCATCTTTGCGGAAACGTGCAGAGGTCCGAGGGTCGCGTTGACGCGGAGGAGGTGGTGGGGCTCAGGCAAGCTCAGACCTCCGGTTGCCGCGGCCGTAGACGATCAGCAGAGCAAGGAATGAGAGCGCGACGAGTGCGGCGGCGGTGAGATTCGCGTCGGTGTAGCGGAGCTCCTGGACCTGATCGAAGATCGAGATGGAAAGGGTGCGAGTGACGCCGGGGATATCGCCGCCAACCATGAGGACGACTCCGAACTCGCCGACCGTGTGGGCGAACGTGAGGACTGCCGCGGTGATGAAGGACATGCGGGACAGCGGAAGGGTGATGCGACGGAAGACGGTCCAGGGCGAGGCGCCGAGAACGCTGGCGACTTCGAGGGTCGGGCGGTCGATGGAAATAAACGCAACTACAAGTGGCTGCACGGCGAAGGGAAGGCTGTAGATCATGGAGCCGAGCAGAAGGCCGGAGAAGGTGAAGGCGAGGGGATGTCCGATGAGGGTGATGAGCGTGCGGCCGAGCGCGGTCGTGGGGCCGAGGCCGACGAGGAGATAGAAGCCGAGCACGGTGGGTGGCAGAACCAGAGGAAGCGCGACGGCTGCCTGGGCTGCGCGACGCGCCATGCCGTTGCCGCCCGCGATCCATGCAGCCAGAGGTGTCGCCACCAGGAGCAGGCAGAGGGTCGTCAAGCTGGCGAGGCGAAGCGTCAGGCCGAGAGCAGCAAAGTCCATGGTGGTGCCAGTCTAGCTTGTAGCTTGCGACTGGGTGTAGCGCAGAGGCTAGTTCGCGGGATCAAGGCCGAATTTTGTCAGGCTTTGCTGGATGTTGCTGCTGGTGAGCCAATCGAGGAACTTCTGGGCTTCCTCCTGGTTCTTCGAGGACTTGAGGATGACCGCGTACTGATGGATCTCGGGGTAGCTTTGAGGGGGGAAGCGGACGAAGGTGCCGAGATCGCGGAAGTGGGGCGAGCTTGCGATGGTGAGGGAGATGATGCCGACCTGGGCGTTACCGGACTCGGCGAACTGGGCGGTCTGGGCGATATTTTCAGCGACGACCAGCTTGCCGGCGACCTTGTCGGTGAGACCGAGGCTTGCGAGGGCCTTGTCGGCTGCAAGACCGTAGGGCGCGTGCAGGCCATTGGCGATGGCAATCTTTTGGACTTTGGGGCTGGTGAGAACGTTGAGGGTGAGTGGCTGTGCGGGGGAGTCGTTGCGGGCCCAGAGGACGAGGACTCCGCGGGCATAGGGGGTTGGGGCGTGGCTGGTGGTGAGGTTTGCGGCTACCAGTTGCTCGGGATGGACGTAGTCGGCCGAGAGGAAGAGGTCCTGAGGATCGCCGTTGGTGATCTGTTGCGCAAGAGTTGCCGATGAGCCGAAGGAGGGAATGATCTTGACGCCTGTGGCCTGTTCGTACTCGGCGGCGAGGGTGGGGAGCACGGGCTGAAGATCCGCAGCAGCGGCGATGTGAAGCTCTTTGGGAGATTGCGCAGGCGCGGCTAGCGGCCCTGCGAATATCACGACAAGAAATAGGGAGGAGAGGGCAGACACAGCGCAGGCCGAGAGCGCTTTACGGTACCCTAGAGAAAAGCATGAATTCTTCATCACATGTCCTTCGATGCACCGGATGCGGCGAAAGGATCGCCGCCAAGGATGCTAAGAGCAATTTTAGATGCCGCACGTGCGACGACCTGTTCGAGGTCGAGTATCCGTGGAGCGAGGGCGCGCCTGAGAGGGGGGGAGTAGATGCGGGCTACTCGGCGAGTCGACCGGCGCCGAAGAATCGGCCAAATCCGAGCGCGCTGCGATACCTCTGGCAGGAGCGTCGGACGTCGACGATGGGCATTGACCAGAGCGGTGTATGGAGATTTCGGGATCTGCTACCGATTGTTGAGTACGACCGTGTCGTGACCCTTCGCGAGGGCAATACACCGCTGTACGAGATGCCGAAGTCGGCTGCAATGCTGGGGTTGAACTGGCTGCTGGCCAAGCATCAGGGTATGAATCCGACCGGATCGTTCAAGGACACAGGGATGACGGCGGCGCTGTCCGTCGCGGTGGCGAGTGGATTTGAGTGGGTGGCGTGCGCTTCGACGGGGAACACCTCGGCGGCCATGGCGGCGTATGCGGCTCGGGCTGGATTGCGCAGCATGGTGCTGATTCCCGAGGGAAAGATTGCGTGGGGAAAGCTGTCGCAGGCGATGGATTATGGGTCGACGACGTTGCAGCTGCGGACGGACTTTGATGGCTGCGTGCGGGTGCTGAGCGAGATTGTGCAGCGGGCGCCGGTGTACCTGCTGAACTCGGTGAACCCGTATCGGCTGGAGGGACAGAAGACGCCGGCGTTTGAGATTTTGGAGCAATGCGAGTGGCAGGTGCCGCATCACGTGATTGTGCCGGGTGGAAACCTGGCGAATTGTTCAGCGCTGGGTAAGGGGTTTGCGGAAATGAAGCATCTCGGGTTCATTCACCGCGTGCCGAAGATCAGTGTGATCCAGGCGGAGGGCGCGAATCCTCTGTACCAAAGCATGCAGGCGAATGGGGGCGCTTCGCTCGAGCCCGTCACGGCGAACACGCGAGCTTCGGCGATTCAGATTGGCAATCCGGCCTCGTGGAAGAAGGCAGTGAAGATCCTGGTGTCGACCGGCGGTTGGTGCGAGCAAGTGAGTGAGCGGGAGATCGCGCTGGCGAAGGCCGAGATCGGTGCGGAGGGCATTGGATGCGAGCCGGCGTCGGCGGTGACGTTGGCGGGACTGAAGAAGTTGGTGGCTGATGGACGGGTTGGGAAGGAAGAGACGGCAGTCCTTCTGCTCACGGGACACACTCTGAAGGATTCCGAGTACACGATCAAATATCATCTGGGCGAGTTGCTGACAGAGAGCGAGATGGGAAGCGCAGAAGAACGGGGACAGATCGCCGGCTTACGCCATGCGCCGATTGTTCTTGATGCGGATGCCGATGCGGTTCTACGGGCGATTGAGTCGCAAGCTAGATCGGCTATGCCAGCGTGAGCGCGGAGAAAGAGATTCGTGGGCTGCGGTTGAGCCTGCCGGCGACGTCGGCGAATTTGGGGCCGGGGTTCGATGCGGCCGGGCTGGCGCTTTCGATGCGGTTGACGATCGAGGCGAGGGTTGCTGCGGCGTTTCAGATAGAGGCTACCGGGCGCGATGCGGCGCCGTGTGGCGCGCTCGAGCACAATCTCATTCTGGATACGTATCGGGATGTGCTGGCTCGCGTGGGCGGGAAGGAAGTGCCACTGAATTTGAAGCTGCACAACGAGATTCCGCTGGGGATGGGGTGCGGGTCGAGTGCGGCGGCGCTGCTCGCGGGTGTGGCGTTGGCTGATCACTTCGGTGGGCTTCGGATGGGGGATGGCGGGATTGTGGCGGAGGCTTGTCGTCGGGAAGGGCATCCGGACAACGTGGCGGCTTGCTGGTATGGCGGCTTTACTGTATCGGCGCAGGATGGCGACGCGGTAAAGGTCGCGAGTTTCGGGGTCGATGTCGAGAAGACGGGTGGTTGGGAGATGCTGTTGGCCGTTCAGCCAACGAGTTTCGCGACGAAGCAGGCAAGGGCGTTGCTGCCGGAGAGCTATTCCAAGGTGGATGCGATCTTCAATGTGCAGAGAGCAGCGTTGCTGGTGGCTGCGTTCGCGCAGGGGCGGCTGGATCTGCTGAAGACTGCGATGCAGGACAGGCTGCACCAGCCGTATCGGGCAGAGGCGTGTCCGCTGCTGGGGAAGCTGCTTCCGCTGATGGACGAGGCGGAGGTTGCGGGCGTTGCGCTGAGCGGGGCAGGGCCCTCGGTTTTGGTGATTCTGGCGCAGGGTACGACTGTGCTGGAGGCGGAGACGCGTGTCCAGGCGCTGGGGGGTCCCGAAGTGGAACTGCTGTCGCTGCACATAGGCTTGGGCGTTGAACGAACCCTGCTGTAGACCTGTCGCATCGTTTTCCACGCTGCAGCATCTATGATGGAGTGGGTTTGACAGACGGCAAATAGTGTGGACAAGCCGAATGACGAGTAAACCCAGGGAGATGAGTGATATGGCAGGTCAGTTTGTGTCTGAAGTAACCGACGCTGAGTTCGAACAGAAGGTCTTGCAATCAGAAACACCGGTTCTGGTGGATTTCTGGGCAGCGTGGTGCGGACCCTGTCGTGCGCTGGCTCCCGTGGTTGACGCGGTTGCCGAGCAGTATGACGGCAAGCTCAAGGTTATGAAGATGGACGTCGATAAGAACAATATGACACCTGGCCGTTACGGCATTCGTGGCATTCCGGCGTTGCTGGTTTTCAAGGGCGGCAAGGTTGCCGAGCAGATTGTTGGGTTCGTCCCCAAGGACACGATCGACGAGACGTTGAAGCGCGTTCTTGTGTAAGGGTTATCGAAGGTTGCAGAATGTACGGCCCGCTGAGCGAGTAGACCCCGCGGGCCGTTGCTGCGTCCGGTGTAGACTTTAGGCCAACGATGCTGGAATGGAGTCTTGTTCACGGAAGCCTGATCGCCTTCTTCATCCTGGCGAACAGCTTTTTTGTGGCTGCGGAGTTTGCGCTGGTCAGCGTGCGGGAGACGCGGATCGAGCA
>Ga0302313_10000883_pt1 | contig 24046 bp, 31 predicted proteins | sample III_Palsa_N2_2_FD_200454 | JGI IMG/M metagenome (GOLD analysis project Ga0302313, IMG submission 200454) | Peat permafrost microbial communities from Stordalen Mire near Abisko, Sweden - III_Palsa_N2_2 | ecosystem: Environmental > Terrestrial > Soil > Palsa > Peat permafrost | place: Sweden...
TCGCTCAACTCCTCACCCGGCTTGTACGGATGGGTCCTGCGGACCGCGACCGGCTTGACTGCGTGAGTGTGCTTGGCGGGAGCCGGCCGCGGCACGGGCTTCCTTATAGCGTTGGGATCGTGGTCTGCACCGGGTCCGGCGTGGCTGCCGGCGCCTCTGTTGAGGCGGGGGCTGGAACTGGGGCTGGGGACGGAGCCGGCGCTATCGGAGCCGCCACCGGTGTGGGGGCTGGTGCCGGGGCCGGCTTTGGGCGCGGCGCTAGGCGCTTCGGCTTTTTTTTTTGGACGGGCTTGGCGACGACTTTCTTGGCTGCCGGCTTCGGCGCGGGCTTCTTGGCGGCGACTTTCTTGGCGATGGGCTTGGCCGCGGCCTTCTTGGCGACAGGCTTCTTCACCGCCTTCTTGGCAACCGGCTTGGCGGCTTTCTTCACCGCGGCTTTGGCCTTTTTAATGACCTTCTTGACCGCGCTTGCCGCCTTCTTGGCAACGGACTTCTTCGCCGCTTTGGCCGTCACGGGCTTCTTCTTCGCCTTGGCTTTCGTCGCGCCCTTTTTGGTGGTCACCAGTGTCTCCGTCTTTATGGTCTTGCTAAGGTAGTCGTTTATCGCGAAAGCAATAAAGTTGGGGCGTTATAGCACCCGCATATCTCAACGTCAATGAAAAAACACATGGATTGGAAACCCCGCGCCGACATGGATGTTTTGCGTGCACGCGCGCGACTTTATGGCGCGATACGGGGCTACTTCGAAGTGCATCAGGTGCTCGAAGTGGAGACCCCGGTACTGTCCGCCGCGGCCACCGTCGACCCCAATATCGACAGCTTCGCCACGCGTGAAAAGCCGGGGGCGGAACGCTGGCTGCAGACCTCCCCGGAGTTCGCCATGAAGCGCCTGCTGGCCGCGGGCAGCGGGCCGATCTACCAGATCGCCCGCGTGTTCCGGCGCGAGGAGGCGGGGCGCCATCACAACCCGGAGTTCAGCATGCTGGAGTGGTACCGGCCGGGCTGGGACCATCTGCGCCTGATGGACGAAGTGGAGGCCCTGCTGCGCGGCGCCGGCGTGCCGGACGGCCCGCGCTGGGAGCGGCTGACTTACCGCGAGGCGTTCCTGCGGCATGCCGCGCTGGATCCCTTCGGGGCCAGCCTGGAGCAGCTGCGCCAGGCCTGCGAGGAGCGCCTGAACCTGTCCGCCGAGCTGGCCGGGGAAGCCAACCCCGACGTTTATCTCGACCTGCTGATGTCGGCGCTGGTCGGTCCGCGGCTGGGGCTGGAGGCACCGGCTTTCCTGTACGATTTTCCCGCCTCGCAGGCCGCGCTGGCGCGGGTGCGCGCCGGCGATCCGCCGGTGGCGGAGCGCTTCGAGCTGTTCTGGCAGGGCATCGAGCTGGCCAACGGCTTCCATGAATTGACCGATGCCGCCGAGCAGCGCCGCCGCTTCGAGCAGGACCGGGCGCGGCGGCTCGAACAGGGACGTGAGGCGCCGCCATACGACGCCAGGCTGATCGCCGCGCTGGAAGCCGGGATGCCGCAGTGCGCCGGGGTAGCGCTGGGGCTGGACCGCCTGCTGATGCTGTTGCTAGGCCTGCCGGAATTGGCCGATGTACTGGCCTTTGATGCGGAACGCGCGTAGTGCGTAGGGCGGCCTGTGGCCGCCGTGCTCTTTTTGCCTGCATGGTGAAGCCGGCGGCCACAGGCCGCCCTACAAGGTGCGGCTTTTTGATGTCGGGCGCGCTTAGCCAGTTCTAAAAATGTCGTAGGCGAAACGCGCGATCAGCGCTCCCACCACCAAGATGAACAATATCCTGACGAAGCCGCTGCCGCGCCGCAGCGCCAGCCGCGAGCCGACCAGGGAGCCGGTGATATTGCAGGCCGCCATCGGCAGGGCGGTGGCATAGAGCACATCGCCGTGGGTGATGAAATAGGCCAGGGCGGCGAAGTTGGTGACGACATTGACCGCCTTGGCGGAAGCCGAGGCGGCCAGGAAGCTGAAGCCGAACAGGCCGACGAAGGCGAAGATCAGGAAGCTGCCGGTTCCCGGGCCGAGGAAGCCGTCGTAGAAGCCGATCAGGGCGCCGGTGGCCAGGCCCAGCCACAGCTGCCGCACCCGGCCCAGACGCGGCGCATGCAGGGCGCCGAAATCCTTTTTCCACAGCGTGTAGCCGAGCACGGCGAGCAGCAGGGCCAGGATCAGCGGCCGCAGCAAGGCCGGATTGATGGCGCTGACCGTATGCGCGCCGAGGAAGGAGAACAGCAGCGCCGCCAGCGAGGCCGGCAGCACCGTGGGCCAGATCAGCGGCACCCGCCGCGCGTACTGCAGGGCGGCGCTGAGCGTGCCCCACACCGCCGCGAACTTGTTGGTGCCGAACAGCAGCGCCGGCGGCAGCTGCGGCATCAGCACGAACAGGGCGGGAATCTGGATCAGCCCGCCGCCGCCGACCACGGCGTCGACGAAGCCGGCGAGGAAGGCGAAGCCGCACAGGGCGGCAAGCGTCAGGGTCACTTAAAGCCTATCCGCGGATAGCTCTATCCCGAGCGCCAGCCGGGCCTTCTTCGGCAGCTTGGCGGCGACCAGTTCATAGGATTCGCGGATGCGCGCGGCGAGCCAGGCGTCGCCGTAGCGCTTCGGCTCGGTCACCCTGATCCATTTATAGCGGGCAGCATAGGGCGATGGGATGATCCCCGGCTGTTCCGTCAGGGCCAGGAAATGCTCGTCCGGCACCTTGAAACTGAAGGCGTCCAGGTTGGGCTGGTCGAGGCAAACCAGGAACATCTTGCCGGCCACCGAATAGACCAGGTCCGCGCCCCATTTGACGTCGCTGCTGGCGCCGGGCCATGGCGCACACAGCCGGTCCAGGGCGCGGCGGTTCACCCCGGCTCTCCCCTAGAGCAGCTTGCTGACCGCGCCGGGCAGCTTGAAGCGCTTGTCGGCCCAGAGCTTGTTCAACAGCAGGGTCAGCCAGGCGCGCGAGCTGGAGAACTTCTTCAGCACGATGTAGTAATCCTCGCCTTCCTTCTCGATCTCGTAACGCTCGATGGTGGCGGTGACCGAGTCGCGCTCGCCCTTGAGTATGGCTTTCGCCGTCAGCTTGTTGGAATCCGTATCCACCGTGCAATCGGTGATTTCGCCATAGGCGCCAAGCTTGTCGTTGACGTAAGCCTTCAGCGCCAGCGACAGGGCCCCGTCCTTCACCCCGCGTGCCAGGAAGCGCAGCATGTGATTTCCCCCTCTCTTTATAAAATATCCGAGGCGTAGGCCGCCAGGCGCGAGCGCTCGCCGCGCGCCAGGGTGACGTGGCCGCCGTGCGGCCAGCCGCGGAAGCGGTCCACCACGTAGGTCAGGCCCGAGGTGGTTTCGGACAGGTAGGGCGTGTCGATCTGCGCCAGGTTGCCGAGGCACACCATCTTGCTGCCGGGGCCGCAACGGGTGATCAGCGTCTTCATCTGCTTGGCGGTGAGATTCTGCGCCTCGTCGATAATGATGTAGCGGTTGAGGAAGGTGCGGCCGCGCATGAAATTCAGGCTGCGGATCTTGATGCGCTTGGACAGCAGGTCGTTGGTGGCGGCGCGTTCCCAGTCGCCGGCGTTGCTGGTCTGGGTCAGCACTTCCAGGTTGTCCATCAGCGCCCCCATCCACGGCGTCATCTTCTCTTCCTCGGTGCCGGGCAGGAAGCCGATGTCCTCGCCCAGCGGCACCGTGACGCGGGTCATGATGATCTCGCGGTAGCGCGGCTCGTCCAGGGTCTGGGCCAGGCCGGCGGCCAGGGCCAGCAGGGTCTTGCCGGTGCCGGCGGCGCCGAGCAGGGTGACGAAATCCACTTCCGGGTCGAGCAGCAGGTTCAGGGCGAAATTCTGCTCGCGGTTCTTGGCATGGATGCCCCACACCGGGGTCTTGCCCTGGCGGTAGTCGCGGATCACATGCAGGGTGGCGCTTTTCTCGTCCTGCGCCTGCACCGTCATTTCCAGGCCGCGCTCGGCCTCGTCCGGCAGGTACAGGAACTGGTTGACGTGCCATTCCTTCACTTTCGGCCCGGCCACGCGGTAGCAGGCGCGGCCGCGGTCGTCCTGCCAGGATTCCATCTTCTCGCCGTGGGTCTGCCAGAAGTCGGCGGGCAGATGGGCGTAGCCGGTATAGAGCAGATCCAGGTCTTCCAGCACCTGGTCGTTCTGGTAGTCCTCGGTGTGGACGCCGACGATGGCCGCCTTGATGCGCAGGTTGATGTCTTTCGACACCAGGGTGATCGGCCGGGTCGGATGCTCGCTGCGCAGGCTCAGCGCGCTGAGCAGGATGCTGTTGTCGGGCTTGTTGCCCGGCAGCACGTCCGGCAGCGAGGCGGTGGTCGGCTTGGTCTCGAAGAACAGGCGGCCGGTGGCGGCGGCGCCGTGGCTGTTGGCGTGGCCATTGCCGTTGCTGCCGTTGCCGTTGGTCTTGGCGCTTTGCGGCGCGGGCAGGGCGATGCCTTTCTCGATCTGCGCGTGATCCTTGTCGCGCATCAGCTCGTCGAGGAAGCGACTCACCTGGCGCGCGTTGCGCGACACCTCGCTGGTGCCTTTCTTGGAGGCATCCAGCTCCTCCAGCACCACCATGGGAATGAACAGGTCGTGTTCCTCGAAGCGGAACAGGGCGCTGGGATCGTGCATCAGCACGTTGGTGTCAAGGACGAAAATCTTCTTTTTCATCGAGTCCGGAGGTTAGACGCAGAAACGCCGGCCCGCGCGAAATGCGCCGGTCGGCGAGGGTGGTGCAGCGAAGAGGGGAAGATTCCAATCAGAGGCCTTTGACCGCCTCCAGCACGGCGGCCGCATGGCCTTTGGCCGACACCTTGCGCCAGTCCTGGCGCAGCACGCCCTTGGCGTCGAACAGAAAGGTGCAGCGGTCGATGCCCATGTACTTCTTGCCGTACATGCTTTTCTCGACGATGGCGCCGAAGGCGTCGCACAGCTTGCCGTCGGCATCGGAGAGCAGGGTGTAGGGAAAGCCGAACTTGGCGCAGAAGTTGTCGTGCGACTTCACGCTGTCCTTGGACACGCCGACGATGTCGGCGCCGGCCTTGGCGAATTCCTTGTACAGGGCGGTGAACTCCTGCCCTTCCAGGGTGCAGCCGGGGGTGTTGTCGCGCGGGTAGAAGTACACCACCAGCTTCTTGCCCTTGTAGTCTTTCAGGCCGACTTCGCGGCCGCCGTTGGCGGGCAGTTTGAGATCCGGCAGCTTGTCGCCGGGCTTGATACTCATTCGGGGCTCCCCAGCCTCTCAGGCTGTTTTCTCGTTGACCGCATGGCGGTCATCAGACTGCAACCGTATTGCAGGGGCATTACGATTTGATGGGGTCGAGCATGCCGTCGGCATTGAGGTCGTCGCACAGGTCCATGAAGGACTCGCGCAGCGCCTGCGGATGCTGGTTCACCGGCACATGCAGCACCATCTGCACGCTGACCATGCCGGCGCCGGTATGGGTGGACTGGTATTTCTGGGTCGACATCTCCGCCACCTGCACGTCCTGGCCGTGGAAGAACTCCAGCAGGTGCACCAGCAGGTCCGGCTGTTGCGGTGCGATCACGTCGGCGGCATAGGGGCGGAACTCGGGGTTCTGCTCGCGCATGCCGCAGCGCTGGAAGCGCACCTGCAGGTCCAGCTTCTCGGCGATGCCGGGGAGGGCGGTTTCCAGGCGGCCCAGGGCGCTCCAGTTGCCGGAAACCACCATATTGGCGGTGAGGCGGTCGCCCACCGGGGCGATGCGGCAGTCCTCGACCTCGCCGCCGCGCTCGCGGATGGCCTTGAACAGGTCCAGCGCCAGCTGCGGGCGCGGGCTGGCAAGAACGGAAATGGACAGTAAATTATCGGAAGAGGCGGCCATCGAACTCAAGGATAGGTGATCGGTCGTTATCGTGGTAGCGCCACGCGGTTTTTTATGTAAACCACGCATATCCGGCGGCGCGCATGGCTATAATCCCAGTTTACCCAATCTCCGCACAGCCCGAATGATCCGCGGCAGCATCGTTGCCATCGTCACCCCCATGTCTGAAGACGGCTCGGTCGATTTTCCGGCCCTGGAGCGTCTGGTCGAGTGGCATATCGCCGAAGGTACCGACGGCATCGTCGCCGTGGGCACCACCGGCGAGTCGGCGACCCTCGATGTCGAGGAGCATATCGCGGTGGTCCGCTGCGTGGTCGAGGTGGCGCGCAAGCGGGTGCCGGTGATCGCCGGCACCGGGGCCAATTCCACCGCCGAGGCGATCGAGCTGACCGCCGAGGGCAGGAATGCCGGCGCCGACGCCTGCCTGCTGGTCACGCCGTATTACAACAAGCCGCCGCAGGAGGGCCTGTATCGCCACTACAAGGCCATCGCCGAGGCGGTGGACGTGCCGATCATCCTGTATAACGTGCCGGGTCGCACCGGTTGCGACCTGCTGCCGGCCACGGTCAAGCGGCTGGCGCCGATCGACAACATCGTCGGCCTGAAGGAGGCCAAGGGCGAGCTGGGCCGGGTGAGCGAGCTGCTGGCGCTGAAGCTGCCGGGCTTCACCCTGCTGTCCGGCGACGATGCCAGCGCCTGCGAGTCGATCCTGATGGGATTTCAGGGCGATATCTCGGTCACCGCCAACGTTGCGCCGCGCCTGATGCACCAGATGTGCGCCGCTGCCATCGCCAGCGACCGCGCCGCGGCCGAGGCCGCCGATGCCAGGCTGCGCCTGTTGCACAAGGACCTGTTCGTCGAGCCCAACCCGATTCCGGCAAAGTGGGCGTTGCAAGCCATGAACCGTATCGGTGCAGGCATCCGCCTGCCGCTGGTGCCGCTCGATCCTTCCCACTACACGACCGTGCGCGCAGCGCTGCAAGCGGCCGGAGCCCTGTGATGAAACATCGCCGTATCGTTGTGCGTGTTCCCGTTCTGCTCGCGGTGCTGCTGTCTGCCGGGTGTGCCACCAAGTCCTATTGCATGAAGGAGCAGAAGTACGACCACGTGGCGTCGATTCCCGAGATCACCGCCGGCGACGACCTGAAGATCCCGAACTCCCCCACCGCGCTGAGGGTGCCGCCGGCGCCCGCGGCCGCGCAGGACGCCCCGTACGGCAGCAAAGTCATCGATCCCGCGCACCCGCACCGCAAGACCTACGCCTGCCTGGACGAGCCGCCGCCGATGCCGCCAGGCGCCGATGCCGGCCTCGGGGCAGGACAGTAGCGCGCGTCTCGCATACAATACGCGCCCCCGGTGGCCTGACGGCCCCCGGAATGCGGTAAATCCGGAGAGGTGTCCGAGCGGTTGAAGGAGCACGCCTGGAAAGCGTGTATACGGCTAAACCCCGTATCGCGGGTTCGAATCCCGCTCTCTCCGCCATTTTTGATCCAGGCGCGGCAAGGCGCCCCGATCAAAGGTAGCGAACAATCAAACGGCTGTTGGATCGGCGTCAAGCGATCGGGGTGGTCCTGGTTACCCCAGCGCCACCGGGGTAACGCGGACACGATTCATCAAGCGGTTTGTCTTGGGGTTTTTCTTGCCAATCCTCGCCTCGCCAAAATACCGGGGCTGTGCCGGATTCGTCGCTGGCGCTCTGTGGATGTCCGAACCGGGCATCTCTTGAACAGGGGCGCATGGCGTGCGCAATCCGGCCTCTGTTGATGTATGGACATCTGTCAATGACTCGAGCAAACGAACGCCATTCGGGCGACACCAAGGCCAGTGCAGCGGAACAACGGCCGCCTATTCCGTGGTGCGACCGGCGCCGGACCTACTGCGCCTCCGGTTGCTCCCTGCGCGACAAGCTGTCCAACTCCGGGGCTTGCGACTGGGAAGCCCGCATGGCCGCGGCAGCGCTGCTGGCGCCGCGCGTCGAAGCGCAGCCGCGGCAGCAGGAGCAGCCGTCGAGGCAGCAGGAGCAGCAACCACGCCAGCAGGATCAGCAGGAGCGGCAGCCGCGGCAGCAACAGCCCGCGCGGCACCCGCAGCAAGCGCAGCATCCCCGTTCCAAGTTCGGCAATGTTCAGCGCAAGGGCCAGGGTGGTCAGGGCCCCCGGCCGCGGCCGAACGATGCCAACCCGGTTGCGCCGGCGGCGCCGGTTGTGGAGTCGAGCCCTGAATCCAGCACCTCTGAAGGAGCTCCGGTCGCAGCTGCGGCGAGGGCTCAGCCGGACATGTTCACAGCGCCGGTGCCGGCCAGCCCGGCGATTGCGTCGCCTGAGCCGGTCGCAGCGGCCGTGGTGGTGGACAGCAGCCCAGTTGCAGAGAGCCCGGCAGCGGGCGAATAGGCGAATGAATCCCTGCGCCTTGGCCTGATCGGTCAAGGCCGCGGCAAGCGGGTGACGCCCCCTGGGGTGAGCGCCTGACGCTGCGCTCGGTCCACTAGCGGCAATACGTTGGGCCGTTTGGGCGCGCGCCCAAACACCCCGGCGCATGCGGACCTTTCCGCGGCCGGCATTCATCCTTGGTCCCGGTCCGACCGAACGCGATCCGGGCGTTCTTGCCCGACGCAGCGAACCGCTGCCGCGCCTCAGCCAAACAGCGAAGCCAGGGCCGCGCTCAGCGGCGCGTGAAAAAACGCCAGCATGCCGGCCATGGCCGCGACGATCGACGCCTGCACCCGCAGGGTCGCGATTTTTTCCTGAGTACGGGCAGACGCCTCGCCCGGGCTTTCCACCGACATCATTTCCGGCTTTGCCGACGTGCCGCGACGCACGTCCGAGCGCATGAACTGTGCGCGACGCTCGGCCGCAAGCCTGGACACCCTGCGCAGCTTGCCGCGACGCGGCAGCTGCAGGTTGTCCGACGCATTCAATCCGATCGACTTCGCCATGCCTGATCTCCGCTGTGATGACATGGACAGATACTACTTATATAAGTAGTATCTGTCCATGTCCCTCACCGGCCGCCAGCAACAAATCCTCGACTTCCTGCGCGAATACCTGGCGCGGGAGGGGATGCCGCCAACCCAGGCGGAAATTGCCGCGCGGTTCGGCTTCACGCAGAAGGCGGCGGGCGATCATCTGAAGCTGATCGCGGCCAAGGGGGTGATCGAACTGCGCCGCGATATCCCGCGCGGTATCCGCTTGCGCGATCGCGCTGGGCCGGCGGGCAGCGAGCGGGCGTTCCTGCCGCTGCTGGGCCGCGTCACCGCGGGACCGCCGATGCTGGGCACCGAAAAATTCGACGAATTGCTGCCGATCTCGCCGGCCATGTTCAGGCCGCCGGCGGACTATCTGCGCCGGGTCGTCGGCAGCTCGATGGTCGATATGGGCATCCAGGATGGCGATCTGATCGGCGTCAAGCAGACACCAGTTGCGGAAAACGATCAGATCATCGTCGCCAAGCTGTTCTCGCACGCCGGCATCGAACTCACCGTCCGACGCCTGCGGCGTAGCGGTGATACAACCTATCTGCTGCCCGGCAATGCCGGCCTGAAGCCGCTGGTGGTCGCTCTTGGCACAAACCTCGATGGGGCGCCGGCGGTCGAAATCGAAGGGCTGTATTGCGGCCACTTTCATCCGCACTCGGGCTGAGTGCGCGGCGGCAAACGGCGTCTCCGGCGAAAACATGCCACATGCCGCGTAACACTTGCCGCGCCGTTACCACCTGTTCTGCAAGAGCCCCATCGTGACGCTCGACCGGGGCTCTACGCTCAGAGTTCGGTGCTGCGCCGCCCGATGATGCGCAGCAGTCCCTTGATCGAAGCATGGATCAGGACGTAAACCAGGATCGCCAGCAGGGCTGATGAGGAAAAAGCGAAGCCTTGGTCAGTCGCCGGTGTCGGCAGGACGCCTCTGAACGGCGCGAAGATCGGCGCCGTAATTCCATCCACCAGCCTGACCAGGCCCGCGCCCTGCCGGGCTCCGACCAGGGTCAGCAGGAAACGCAGCCCCAACAGGCCGTAAATAAGGTAGAACAGGTAATCGACGAACTGCCGGATACGGGCGTAGCGTCGTTGCCGCTCGATCTCGCTGTCGGTCTCCGCGACATTGTCGATGGCTTTGCCGCGCAGGCGGGTTGCCAGCGCATCGATCTTCGCGGCGTCGGCGTCGCCCACGCTGCGCGCACTGGTGCGGATCTCCGCATGGACGCTGTTCTCGAGCTCGCCTGTGACGACGCCGTGCTGATGCAGCCGGCGCGCCTCGTCGACGGCGATTTTTTCATCGGTCATGGCTGTTCCGGAGAATGAGGGCCATGGCTCAAATGCCGCCCGTGATCAGCAACACGATGATGATGATTGCCACCAACCCGATGCCGCCACTGGGGTAGTAACCCCAGTTGGCCGAGTACGCTCCCCGGCGGGGAAACGCACCGAGCAGCGCCAATAGCAGCACGATCAGCAGAATGGTGCCTAGCATGTTCCACCTCCGTGTGGATGTCGCAGGCTTAGGCCCATCGGCGAACCTTTAAGTTCCTGCGCATCCGCGCAGGGTGTTTCCCGGCATCAACTAAACAAAGAAAGGGGCCGCAAAGCGGCCCCCTTTTACAGTCCGGTCAGGGACGACCGGTGCTTGGACAGGACGTCCATAGCTCCCGGAGGCTTGGACAGGGACGTCTAGTGCGTGGGGCCCGGCTTGTCGTCGAGCTTGGCTTCGACCTGGATCTGCAGCTTGACCTGGCCGCCGGTCATCGGCACTGCGTAGGCGATGCCGAAGTCGCTGCGGTCGAACTGCGCGGATGCATCGGCGCCGCAGACCTGCACCTTGAGCATCGGGTGAATGATGCACTTGAAGGAATTGATCTTCAGCGCCACCGGCTTGGTCACGCCGTGCAGGGTCAGCTGGCCGTCCACTTCCACCGGCGTATCGCCGTCGAACTTGATGGTGTCCGCCTTGTACTCCGCGGTCGGGAATTTTTCGACGTCGAAGAAATCGGCGCTCTTGGCGTGCTTGTTCATCTTCTCCATGCCGAAATCGATCGAAGTCGTGTCGATGACGATGTCGACCGTGCCGGTGTGGGCCTTGCGGTCCAGGGTGACGGTGCCGGACTGGGTGTGATCGAACTTGCCGCGCCAGTAGGAAATGGCCTGGATGTGCGGCGCCTCGAAGCTGGCGTAGGTGTGGTCCGGATCGACGGTGTAATGCTCGACATCGGCGAAAGCGGGGACGCTCAGCGCCGCCAGCAGGGCTGCGGCGGCGATGCGGTTGAGTTTCATGGGGAAACGCTCCTGTCTTAGTGCTTGGGGGAAACGACGATGTGGAACTTGACGGTGACGGGATCGGCGACGGTGTCCTTCCATTCGTCGTCGCCGATGTTGAAATACGCGCGCGAGATGGTGACGGCGCCGTCGAAGCTGCTGCCGTCGCCATCGGTCTTGAAGGTGACGGGTACGGTCAGGGTCTGTGTCTTGCCCTTGAGGCTGAGCGTGCCGCTGGCCTCGTAACGCGCGCCGCCCAGGGGTTTCACCCCGGTGGCGTCGAAGCTCGCCTTGGGAAAGTGCGCGGTGTCGAACCAGGCGGCCTTGCGCACTTCGCTGTTGTAGTCCTCGTCGCCGAGATCGAAGCTGGCGGTGTCGATCTCGATGTGCGCCTTGGCCTGCGCCGGCTTGGCGGGATCGAAATCGACGCTGCCCCGGAACTGCTTGAAGGGCGCGTCCACCGCCACTTTCATCTGGGTGAAGGTGGCGCTGACGCTGCTCTTCGCCGCGTTGACCGGCGCGTCCGCCGCGGCGGCGCCGAGGGTCAGCAACAGGGCGGCGAGGGCGGCCGTGCGGTGCAGGGTTTTCCCGGTCATGGGGACTCCTTGGTTTGGCTAGTGGGAGCGCCAGCGCAGCATGCGGCGCAGCGTTTCATCGCGATCGAGGAAATGGTGCTTCAGCGCCGCCGCCACATGCAGCAGCAGGACGTAGAACATCAGCCAGGCAAAGGTCGCATGGATGTCGCCGAGGGCGTCCGCCAGCAGCTTGTTCTTGGCCAGCAGGTTGGGCAGGGGCAGGATGCCCAGATACACCACCTGGTAACCGGTGGCGGAGCTGAACAGCCAGCCGCTGAACGGGATGGCGAACATCAGCGTGTACATCAGCGCATGGGTGAATTTGGCACCGATTTGCTGCCAGGCCGGCATCGGCGGCAAGGCCGGCGGCCGGTGTGTCAGCCGCCAGATGCCGCGCAGGGCGACCAGGGCGAGCACGGTGATGCCCAGCCACTTGTGATAGGCCACCAGCTTCAGCTTCTGCGGACTGAAGTGCATATCCGACACCACCAGCCCCAGGCTGAAGGCGCAGATGATGATGCCGGCCACGACCCAGTGCAGGGCAAGGGCGGTGCGGGTGTAGTGGCTTGCGGCCAAGGGCGGTGGCTTGGAAGTGGGACTCATCCGTGAGTGTCGGTTCGGCTGGTTGCGGTTCTATTTCAGGCGCTGTGCGCCGCCGCGGCCTGCGGCACTCGTGCCGTGGCTTCGGTCAGCAGGTTGCGGATCGAGACCCCGTCCAGGGCCATGCGCAGGGCCTGCTCGGGCCTGGACAGCATGCATCCCAGGGTGGACTGGATGCCGGCGCTCATCGGGCAGTCCGGGTTGGGGTTGATGCGGCCGATGGAAAACAGATCCTCGGCGGCGCGGATGGCGTCATACACCTGGAGCAGGCTGATCTCATCCGGCGAGCGCGCCAGGCGGGCGCCGCCGCCGGGGCCGAGCTGGGTCTCCACCAGGCCGGATTCGCGCAGCATCGACAGCATGCGCCGCACCAGGGCGGGGTGGGTGCCGATGCTGGCCGCCAGTTCGTCCGAAGTCACCATGCGCTCCTGCGCCAGACTCATGAAAGTCAGTGCATAGGTGGCGACTGCGAAGCGGGTATTCATTGCGTGACTAGTTTAGTAACTAATTATCGGGAGTCAAGCGAGGCGACCGGCTCGCATATTGCGTTGCTATCGGCAATGGCGCAGTGCCGCCGCATCAGTGGCGCTTTTGAACTTGGCTCGACTCCCGCCGGTCGATAAAATGCTCAATTGCTGTCGCCAGATCACTATTTCCTGCTAGAGGCTATCCCCTGTGAACGAAAAGATTCTCCGCGAAACCGCTTTGGCGATGGTCGCCCCCGGCAAAGGCCTGCTGGCCGCCGACGAGTCCACTGCCACCATCGGCAAGCGGTTCGAGACGATCGGCGTCGAAAACATCGAGCCGAATCGCCAGGCTTACCGCGACATGCTGTTCACCACCCCGGGCTTCGAGCAGCACACCAGCGGCGTGATCCTGTTCGAGGAAACCCTGTTCCAGAAGAGCCTGGCCGGCCAGCCCTTCTCGCAGCTGCTGGCGGCCAAGGGCGTGATTCCGGGCATCAAGGTGGACAAGGGCGCCAAGCCGCTCGCTGCCGGCGGCCCCGAGGAAACCGTCACCGAGGGCCTCGACGGCCTGCGCGAGCGCCTGGAGAAATATTTCGCCGCCGGCGCCCGTTTCGCCAAGTGGCGCGCGGTCATCACCATCGGCAAGGGCACGCCGAGCTACAACGCCATCCACACCAATGCCCACGCCCTGGCCCGTTACGCCGCACTGTGCCAGGAGGCCGGCATCGTGCCGATCGTCGAGCCGGAAGTGCTGATGGATGCCGACAACACGGTCGAGACTTGCGAGAAGGTGACGGACTGGGTGCTGTCGGAAGTGTTCCAGGAACTGTATTACCAGAAGGTGCTGCTGGAAGGCATCGTGCTCAAGCCGAACATGGTGGTGTCCGGTGCCAAGTGCCCGACCCAGGCCGGCGTGCAGGAAGTGGCCGAGCGCACCCTCAATGTGCTGAAGCGCCGCGTGCCGGGTGCCGTGCCGGGCATCGCCTTCCTCTCCGGCGGCCAGTCAGATGAGCTGGCGACGGCCCATCTCGACGCCATGAACAGGATTGGTCTTTCTGGCGGCAACCTGCCCTGGAAGCTGACCTTCTCCTACGGCCGCGCCCTGCAGGCCGCCGCGCTCAAGGCCTGGGGCGGCAAGAACGTGGATGCCGGCAAGCTGGCCCACCTGCACCGCGCCAAGATGAACGGCCTCGCCGCGCTGGGCCAGTGGGACGCCAAGCTGGAAAAGGCTGCCTAAAGCCTGACGTAGGTCGGCTCAAGCCGAAGGCGGAGCCGACAGCCGCAAACCAGCCCGCTCGCGGATATTCCGCGAGCGGGCAGCGGCCAAATACCCTAAGTTGCCTCAAAATCGCATGCTCGCCTGCAGCCCCCCGTCGGGAGGGTTGCTCAGCGTCAGCCGCCCGCCGATCTGCTGCACCAGCCGCTCGACGATGGGCAGGCCCAGGCCGCAGTGGCCTTGCTCGCTGCGCGCTTCGTCCAGCCGCTCGAACGGCCGCAGCAGCCGCTGCAACTCGCGCGGCGGGATGCCGGCGCCGTGGTCGCGCACTTGCAGCAGGCCGCCGGAGGGGCCGTGCTCGACACGCACTTCCACCGGCGCGGCGCCGTAAGCGAGGGCATTGTCGATCAGGTTGTCGAGGATACGCTCGATCATCTCCGGCGTGGCCGTTACGGTCAGGGTTCCATCTTCGGACAGAAGCACCGTCCTGCCGAGCTCGCGGTGGCGCGCCACCACGCCGTGCGCCACTTCGCCGACGTCGACGCGCCGGGCGTGGACGCTGGCGCCGGCCTTCTGGTAGTCGAGGAACTGGTCGATGATGTGCCGCATCGACTCCACGTCGCGTGCCAGGCTTTCCGCCGCGACACGGTCGTCGATCAGCTCCGCGCGCATGCGGATGCGGGTCAGCGGCGCGCGCAGGTCGTGGGACACACCGGCGAGGATCAAGCCGCGTTCGCGGTCCTGCGCCCTGAGGCGCTGCGCCAAGGCATTAAAACGCTCGGCGAAGACCCGGAATTCCTGCGGCGCCGACGCCGGCATCTCGATCTCGGCAAGCTCACTGACGCTGCGTGCCAGCGACTCGGCTCCACGGCGCAGCGGCCGGTTCACTTGCAGCAGCACGATCAGCACCGCGGCTGCCACCGCCAGGCCCATAGCCAGGAACAACCACAACTCCGGCAATAGTGAGGCCCAGGACAGGGCGGTGGCGACCGAAAGGCGGTAGTAGCCGTCACCGACCCTGAAGTCGATCCGCATCCGCTGTCGTGCGGCGCGCTCGAACGTCACCCGCGTGTCGGCCCCGGTGAGGCGCTGCAGCTCGGCCTCGATACGGTGATACATGGGCCGCCCGGTCACGGCCTCGGGCGGCAGTGCGGGCAGGGCTTCCAGATGCACGTCGCCGTCCACAGCGTTGAGCTGGCGGATCCAGTCGTCCCGCTGCGCCGGAGGCAGCGCCGTCAGGGCAGCGCGGACCCCAACCACGCCGGCGCTGATATTGCGCGCCAGCTGCGGCGCCGTCACCTCCTGCAGCCGGGCACGCAGCGTGGTGACGAACAGAGCACTGCCGCAGGCCAGCACCAGCAGCAGGACCAACGCCAGCCGCAGCGCCAGCCGTCGCGGCAGCAGACTCACCGGCGCGCCACGGCGGGTCCGGCGGGGCGTGGCCGTGCCACAGTCCGCTCGGCGAGCTTGCCGGTTCCGCACCATCCGCTCATGGTGCCTCCTGCGGGACGAAGACGTAGCCGACACCGCGCACGGTTTGGATCAGCACCGGATTTTCCGGGTCGCGCTCGATCAGCTTGCGCAGCCGCAGCACCTGCACGTCCACCGCGCGCTCGCTCAACTCGTGGCCGCCGCCTCGGGTCAGGTCGATCAGGCGCTCGCGCGACAGTGTCTTGAGCGGATGCGCCACCAGCGCGCCCAGCAGCGCGAACTCGCCTGAGCTGAGCCGCAGCGGCGCGCCATCGCCCTGCAGGGTGCGCGTCTGCGGGTCCAGCCAGTACGCGCCCACCCGCATCGCGGCGCCGGCGCGCGGCGCGCCGCCGGAAGGCGGCTGGCGCCGCCGCAGCACGGCATGGATGCGCGCCAGCAGCTCGCGCGGATTGAAAGGCTTTGCCAGGTAGTCGTCGGCGCCCATCTCCAGGCCGAGGATGCGGTCGATCTCGTCGCCGCGGGCGGTGAGCAGGATCAGCGGCAGGTCGTCGCCGTCGGCGCGCAGCTTGCGCAGCGCCTCCAGTCCGCCGGTGCCGGGCATCATCAGGTCCAGCACCACCAAGTGGGGCCGGCGCCGCGGCAGGCGGCGCAGCAACTCGTCGGCGGAGGCCATCGCCACCACTTCGAAACCCAGTTTGCCCAGGTACTGCTGCAACATGCCGCGCAACTCGGCATCGTCGTCGACCACGAACAGCAGGGCTTCTTCTGCGTTGGGCATGAACCGCATTCCAATCGATTGCGGGGTGCGGCACAAGTCGTTCCGTGTCGGAATGTTACCTGCCGCCGGTGCCGTAACAATTGGTAACAAACCGGTGGCACGGCTGAAACCAAGCGGCGGCGGCAAGGGCGTAGCGTGCAGTCCCGGAGCACTCCCGCTCTGCCGCTCCACCACCGGGGTCCCGCCATGAACCGTTCGCTCAACACCGTGCTGTGGGCCGGCGCCGCCATCGCCGCGCTGTGCCTGTCCGCCAATGCCACCGCCTACCAGCGCGCCACCTCGCGCGTCGGCGCGCTTGGCGGCCACCGCTCCGTCACCGCCCATGCCGCTCCCGGCCAGGGCTACTCGCGCCAGGTGAACGCCGGCGGCCCGCTTGGCGGCTCGCGCAGCAGCAGCGTCAGCGCCAGCGGCGGCAAGGGCTATCAGCGCGACTCTTCTGCCACCGGCCCGCTCGGCGGTACTCGTAGCGTCCAGGCCAGCGCCGTTCCGGGACAGGGCTACAACCGCGACGTGACGCACACCGGCGCGGGCGGCGTCACCGCCAGCCGCGACCTCTCGATTCAGAAGTGAGCCGGGCCTACGCGCAAACCGGCATTTCCCCCCACACCGGACCATCCGCAATGCGCCACCACGCCTTCTGGTTTCTGCCGATCGCCGTCGCCGCAATCCTGATCGAAGCGCTGCTGTACCGCCGGCGGCTGGGAAAATCCTATCCCTGGAAGGACAGCGGCCTGTCCCTGCTCGTCGCTGCCGGGCACAACCTGTCGCAACTGGCCGGTCGCGCCCTGCTCGGCGGGGTCTATGCCTACGCCTGGAACCATCGCCTGTTCACCGTGCCGCTGCACGGCGCTCTCGGCTGGGCGGGCCTGTTCCTGGGCGTGGAGTTCCTGTACTACTGGGAGCACCGCCTGAGCCACAGGGTGCGCTGGCTGTGGGCCACCCACGCCGTGCACCATTCGCCCCAGGAACTGACCTTGGCGGCCGCCCTGCGCCTGGGCTGGACCGGCCCCTTCAGCGGCGGCGGGCTGCTGTATCTGCCCCTGGTGCTGCTGGGCCTCCATCCGCTGGCCATCTTCGCCGCGCTTGGCCTCAGCCTGGTGTATCAGTTCTGGCTGCATACCCGAATGGTGCCGCGGCTGCCCGGGTTCGACCGCATCTTCAACTCGCCCTCCAACCACCGCGTGCACCACGCCTGTAATCCGGAGTACCTGGACAAGAACTTCGGCGGCGTGCTGATGGTTTTCGACCGCGTGTTTGGCACCTACGCCGCGGAGCGCGAAATCCCTTGCCGCTACGGCCTGCTGACGCCGCAGAACTCGGTCAACCCACTGGTGGTGGCGCTGGACGAGTGGCGCCGCCTGCTGCGCGACGCCGCCCGTGCCAGCGGCTGGCGCGCGGTGCTGCTCACCCTGTTCGGCCGCCCCTCCGCCGCCGCGCTCCCCAATCCCGTCCCAACAGGAACCTCCGTATGAAAATCCCGCCCAGCAAGACCTGGCTGCCGCTGCTGCTCATCGCTGCGCTGCCGATGATGAGCCTGGCCCAGGACAAGTCCGCCGCCGCGGATGCAGCCTCGCCGCGCCAGCGCATGCAACAGCTCTGCCAGGACCAGCCGGACCAATGCGCCCGGATACGCGATTACTGCAGCAACAACCGCGACCAGTGCCGCCAGATGCGCGAGCAGATGCAGGCCGCGCGTCAGCAGTGTCAGCAAGACCAGGCTGGCTGCGAGCAGAAAAAGCAAGCCTTGCGGCAGCAGTTCATGCAGCGCCTGAGCCAGACCCAGCAGCCCGCGCCGGCCGCATCAGCCGGGGCCAACCAGTGATCCCCGCCCGAACCCGCAGGAGATTGAACGTGAGGATGGAAGACAGAAGCAGCCTGTACGCGGGTGCCCGGATGCTGCGTCCAGGGGTTGCCCGTGCGGTGCCTCTGTTGTTGGCGAGTGCTCTGGCGCTCGGCCTCCCGGCTTGCAGCGGCGGCAGCTCAGGCAGCGGCGGTTCGGGCTCTTCGGGCGGCAGCGGGTCGAGTTCGTCAGGCTCATCCTCCTCGTCGTCCTCGGGCGGCAGCTCGGGCTCCTCCTCCGGCGGCCCGTCGTCCGGTTCCTCTTCGGGTCCCGGCGCGCTGTCGCTGGCGCAGCGCATTGCAGCCGCCACGCAGACGGCGCAGACAGCCAGCCTGTGCAGTGCCGTGACGCCGTTCTACTGGGAGATCGGTTACGCCGGCGGGCCGTATGCCGCCGGCTCGGTCGGCGGCAACACCTACACGGTGGACTCCAAGATGTCCGTCGCCTCCGCTTCCAAGTGGATGTACTCGTCCTTCGTGGTGCAACAGGAGGGTGGCACCGTCGGCGCCGCGGATATCCCCCTGCTGCATTTCACCAGCGGCTACACCAACATGGTTGAGGGGAGCTGCCAGGGCAATCCGCAGATCGGCCCGCCGCAGCAGACCGTCGACGAGTGCTTGGCCCAGCCCGGCGTCAAAACTGTCAGCGGCGGCAGCACCAACGGCTCGCAGGACAGCAGCACCGTCGGCTACTTCTACTACAACAGCGGACACCTGACCCATCATGCCAGCGCGCTGATGGGGATGGGCAGCGACACCACCGCCGGCGTCACACCCCTGGTGCAGCCGGTGCTGGAGCAAGGCAGCAGCTTCAGCTTTTTCGAGTACACCCAGCTCGACATGGCCGGCGGCATCGCCACCACGCCGGGCGATTACGCCATCTTCCTGCGCAACATCCTGAGCGGCAAACTGGCCATCCTCAACCTGCTCGGCAGCGACGCCGTGTGCACCAATCCCTCCACCTGTGCCACCGCACTCTACAGCCCGATCGACGGCCAGCCCGGCAACTTCGTCTCCAACGAGAGCTGGCACTACTCCCTGGGCCATTGGGTGGAGGACGATCCCACGCCACAGCCCGACGGCACCACCCTGGGCGACGGCTCCTTCAGCAGTCCCGGCGCTTTCGGCTTCTATCCCTGGATCGACGCCAGCAAGACCTACTACGGCATCCTGGCGCGCAGGGCCTCACAATCCGGCGCGTACTATCCGTCCGTCGAATGCGGCCGCATGATCCGCAAGGCCTTCCTCACCGGCAACCCGCAGCTTTCCGCGCCGGTGGAACCGTGAGCCGAAGCGCCGGCCTGCTCTGCGCCGTTCTGTTGCTGGGAGTGGCGATGCCGGCGCGCGCCGGTATCGCCGTACAGAATTTCGGCGGCCGCCCGATGCTGGTGTACACACCGGCGCATCTGCCTGCCGCCGGCTCGCGCGCGCTGGTGGTGGTGCTGCACGGCGGCCTCGGCAGCGCCCAGGGCATCGAGTCGGGCGGAGCGGAGCAAGCTCTGAGCCTGGACGCGGTGGCGGAACAGGCAGGCTTCGTCGTCGCCTACCTTAGCGGGACGCAGGCCATACGCATGTTTGGTTCCGACCGGCTGGCCTGGAACGCCGGTGGCGGCTGCTGCGGCCAGCCGGCCGAACGGAACATCGACGATGTCGGCTACATCCAGGGCGCCGTGTCCGCCCTGGCCGGCCGCTACGGCATCGACCGCAGCCGCATCTATGGTTTCGGCCATTCCAACGGCGCCATGATGGTCCAGCGCCTGGTATGCGAAACCGGCTTGTTCGCCGCGGCGGTGCCGGTGTCCGGCCCCTTGAACCTTGCGCTGGACCGTTGCCCCGCGGCGGCCGGCAAGCGCCTGCTGGCGATACACGGTGCGGATGACCAGAACGTGCCCATTGCCGGCGGCCGCGGCAGCAAGGGGCCGTCGCGATCCGTCTACAACTCCGAGGCGCGCACCCAGCAGGTTTACGTCGCTTCGGGCGCCAGCTATACGTTGCAGGTAGTGCCGGGCGCAGATCACCAGTTGGAACATATCGATCAAGCCATGCGTCGCAGCGAAGGTGTGTCGCTGGCGCAGAAAGCGGCGCGCTTTTTTGGCTTGCTGCCGTGAAGAAATGCGTCGCCTCTGGAGCGGCGGCGCGGATATAGTTCGGCATCCGGGTTAATTTAGCGAAAAAGCGGTGGATTCCGCTTCGCTCACCCACCCTACTTGGTTAGCGCAGGCTTTCCAGCAGTTGCACCACCCGCCGCTCGGCCCAGCACTCCAGCGCCAGGTTCTCGATGAAGCCGCAATGGCCGCCGCGCGCCGGGGCGTCGTAGTGGATCACCGAGCCGCGTGCTTCGAGCCCGGCGAAATCGCGGAACGGGATCACCGGATCGTCTTGCGCGGTGATCAGCGCCAGCGGCGAGGCCGAGTTCATCAGCATGGCCGGGCTCAGCGTGTAGGTGCCGAGGTAATCCTCGCTGCTGGGGAAATCGGTGAAGTCGGCAACGAAGCGCCGCGTCGTTTCGACAAAGGTCTTGATGCCGGCATAGGGGCTGAAGTCGTAGCGCCCGGGCCAGGCCTGGTCCTTGGCGCGCAGGGTCTTGCGCCACTTGCCGATGAAATAGCGACGGAACAGCAGCGGCCCCTGGTCGATGGCGTGCAAGGTGGCGCCGGGATCGATCGCCGGGGAGATGCCGATGGAAAGCCGCGGGGTCACACCCGCCGCCGGTCCCTGCATGCCCACCCGCAGGGCGAAATTGCCGCCCAGCGAAAAGCCGATCACCACCAGCGCCTGCGCCGGGTCGAACTGCTGCACGGCGCGGATCGCGCCCAACACCTCGGCCATGCGCGCCGAGTGGAACGGGGCCTCATTGAGCCCATGGGTGCCGCCGTGATCGCGCAGATTGAGGCGAAAGGTGTTCCAGCCCAGGGCATACAGCTGGCAGGCCATCGAATAGACATAGGCCGAATCGTGATGGCCCTCCCAGCCGTGGATCAGCACCGCCAGGCCGCGCGGGGCTACGCCTTCGGGCTGGCGCGAGTGATAGCCGACCAGGCGCACGCCGTCGCCGCAATCGAGCAGGTGCCGCTGGGCCGCGGCGTCCATGCGGCTGCCGCGTTTCAGCCACAGGCGCCGCCGCGGTCCCTTGGTGGCGAGGATCGACTGCAGCTGTGGATGTGCGACCAGCCAGGACGGGCGGAAGTCCGCAAGTCCGGTGGCGCTTCCGGTGACGCTTGCGGCGCTCATTGCAGCAGCCGGGCCAGGGTGCTTTCGTAGATCCGGCTGAGCCGGTCGAGATCCTCGACCTTCACGTGCTCGTCGATCTTGTGGATGCTGTCGTTGATCGGGCCGATCTCCACCACCTCGGTGCCCAGCGGGGCGATGAAGCGCGCATCCGAGGTGCCGCCGCCGGTGAACTGCTCGGCGCGCAGGCCGGTGATCTCGCCGATCGCCGCCTGCGCCGCTTCGATCAACTTGCCCTGGCGGGTGAGGAAAGGCTCGCCGGTATGCCACCAGTCCGCGTCGTAGCGCGGCAGATGGCGGTCGAGCACGGCATGCACCCGCGCCTTGAGGTTTTCCGCGGTGGACTCGGTGCAATAGCGGAAATTGAAGATCACCTCGGCTTCGCCGGGGATGACATTGTTGGCCCCGGTGCCGCCATGCACATTGGAAATCTGGAACGAGGTCGGCGGGAAGTGGGCATTGCCGCGATCCCACTCGGTGGCGACCAGTTCGGCCAGGGCCGGGGCCAGGCGGTGGATCGGGTTGTCGGCCTTGTGCGGGTAGGCGACATGGCCCTGCCTGCCGTGGACGCGCAGATTGCAGCCGAGCGAGCCGCGCCGGCCGACGACGATGCGGTCGCCCAGCTGAAGATTGCTGGAAGCCTCGCCGACGATGGCGTAGTCCGGCCGGATGCCGCGGCCGCGCAGGACCTCGGCGACGTATTTGGTGCCGTGCCGCGCCATTCCTTCCTCGTCGCTGGTGACGAGAAAGGCCAGGCTGCCCTGGATCGGCGCGCGCGCCAGCAGGCGCTCGACGGCGCAGACCATGGCGGCCAGGCCGCTTTTCATGTCCGCCGCGCCGCGGCCGTAGAGCACGCCGTCGCGGATCTGCGGCAGGAACGGATCGCTGGTCCAGCGATCCAGCGGACCGGTGGGGACCACGTCGGTGTGCCCGGCGAGAACCAATAGCGGGCCGCTGGTGCCGAGCCGCGCCCACAGGTTGGTGACGCCCTCCTGGTTGAGCCATTCCAGCCCGAAGCCGAGCGTAGCGAGGCGCTCGCCGATCAGCGCGCAGCAGCCGGCGTCGTCCGGGGTCAGCGAGCGGCGGGAGATCAGTTCCTGGGTCAGGCGCAGGGTGGGGGAGTCGGCTTGCATCGAGGGAATGAAGTGTTTGGCAGGGCTGAGCAGGGCTTAGACTAGCAAGGCATGCTTGGCGCCGCGAATGGAAGCGCGAAACTGCGGGCAATACGGGAGAAGCGGATGGCTGTGCCGGAGGTGGACCACATCGTATCGATCGCGGACGTGATCAGGCTGGCGGTGGCGCCGGTGTTCCTGCTCTCCGGTATCGCCGCCATGCTCAATGTGCTGACCAACCGCCTGACGCGCATCGTCGATCGCGCCCGGCATCTCGAGCTGGAGTTTCCCGCCGCCGCGCCCGGCCGCATCGAGGCCTTGCGCGCCAGCCTGGGACGGCTGGCGCGGCGCGCCCGGCTGGTCAGCTGGGGCATCAGCCTGTGTACCAGTAGCGCCATCCTGATCAGCATCGTGGTGGTGGTGCTGTTCATCGACTCGCTCACCGGCACCAATTTCAGCGCGATCATCGCCCTGCTGTTCATCGTGGCGATGGCGGCGCTGACCCTGGGCCTGATCTGTTTCCTGCGCGAAATCTCGCTGGCAACGCGGCATCTGCGCATCGGCGAGCCGGAACCGGAACATTCGCCGCCCGCGGTGCAGATAGTGGGGAGCGATCAACGGAAGACTAATAACTAGTGGTTAGTGATTAGTGGTTGGTAATTAGTAAAGGCAGAAGCAAAAGCGGCCTTGCTAACCACTAATCACTAGCCACTGCTTCAAAGATCCCGCAACAGTGCGTTGATGCCGACCTTGGCGCGGGTCTGGGCGTCGACGCGCTTGACGATCACCGCGCAGGTCAGGTTGTAGCGGCCGCCGTCCTTGGGCAGCGAGCCGGGCACCACCACCGCGCCGGCCGGCACGCGGCCATAGGAGATCTGACCGTTTTCGCGGTCGTAGATCGGCGTGCTCTGGCCGATGAATACGCCCATCGACAGCACCGCGCCTTTCTCCACCACCACGCCTTCCACCACTTCCGAGCGCGCGCCGATGAAGCAGTCGTCCTCGATGATGGTGGGGCTGGCCTGCAGCGGTTCGAGCACGCCGCCGATGCCGACGCCGCCCGACAGGTGCACGTTGGCGCCGATCTGCGCGCAGGAGCCGACCGTGGCCCAGGTGTCGACCATGGTGCCCTTGCCGACATGGGCGCCGATATTGACGTAGCTGGGCATCAGGATGGCGCCCGGCGCGATATAGGCGCCGCGGCGCACCGCCGCCGGCGGCACCACGCGGGCGCCGAGCTGCTTGAACTGGGCCTCGCTCCAGCCGTCGAACTTGAGCGGCACCTTGTCATAGCCGGAGAGCCGGCCCATTTCGATCGGCTCGTTGTCGTGCAGGCGGAAATACAGCAGCACCGCCTTTTTCAGCCACTCGTGCACCACCCAGCCGGCGGCGGTCGGCTCGGCGACGCGGGCCTGACCGGCGTCGAGCAGGGCGATGGCGCCCTCGACGGCGTTGCGCACGTGGGTTTCCTGGGGGTCGAGCGAGGCACGCTTTTCCCACGCGTGTTCGATGATGACCTTGAGTTCAGTCGCGTTCATTCTTTTTCGTGGATGGCTTGGTGGGTTCGGCGTCGCTGAGGGTGCGGATCAGCACTTCGCGCAGTTCGTCGAGCAGCTCTTCGTCGGTGATCGGCAGGTGTTCGCGCGTGGTGATGAAGAACACGTCTTCGGCGCGCTCGCCGATGGTGTTGATCTTGGCGGCATCGAGCA
>Ga0302313_10000889_pt1 | contig 23974 bp, 24 predicted proteins | sample III_Palsa_N2_2_FD_200454 | JGI IMG/M metagenome (GOLD analysis project Ga0302313, IMG submission 200454) | Peat permafrost microbial communities from Stordalen Mire near Abisko, Sweden - III_Palsa_N2_2 | ecosystem: Environmental > Terrestrial > Soil > Palsa > Peat permafrost | place: Sweden...
CTGCTGAACACCATCGCCCAGCACAGGCTTTCGGTGGGCGAGTTGGCCGCGCCGTATGCGATGTCGCTGGCTGCAGTCAGCAAGCATCTCGACGTGCTGGAGCGCGCCGCGCTCATCCGCCGCGAGCGCGAGGGCAAATCCCGCATGGTTTCTCTCAATCCCCACCCTCTGGAGGCAGCGCAGGATTGGCTGGCCTTCTACAACCAATACTGGAGTGATGGGCTCGATCGCCTCCAGGCTGCACTAGAAACGCCCCTAGAAAAGGAGCCGTAATGTCGACCACTCTCGCCTCACCGCAATCTCCGGCTTCGGCCGTCCCGTTCGTCAAACAAACCCGCATCATCCGTGCCGTCCGCCAGGCCGTCTATGACGCCTGGACCAAGCCCGAGCTCTTCTCGAAGTGGTGGGGTCCCGCCGATCACATCGTCTCAGGCGTCGTGCTTGATGCGCGCGAGGGAGGCGAGCTTCGGTTCACCGATGACGCGCTGCCCCACGCCACCGTGCCGCCCGGCTTCCCGCGCACCATGACTGGCAGCGGCCACTACACCGAGGTTGTCCCCGGCGAGCGCCTGCAGTTCACCATGCAGGCCAGCTGGAACACCGGCGAGCCCTCGCTCATCACCGTCACCTTCCGCGACGCAGACGGCGGCACCGAGATCACCATCCTCCATCAAAAGATCCTCGCCGACACGGTCCCCCTCTACGAACTTGGCTGGGCCTCCACACTCGGCAAGCTGGATGCGCTGTTCGCCGCTTGAGACGTTACCCGCAATGAACCTTGCGCAAAAAACGAAAGGACATCCATGAGAAATCTCATCTACGCAATCAACCTCACCGCCGATGGCTGCTGCGACCACACCAAGATGGTCGGTAGTGAAGAGATGCTTGAGCACTATATGAACCTGTTCCGAAGTGTTGACCTACAGATCTTTGGGCGTAAGACATACGAGTTGATGGTTCCTTACTGGCCCGATGTCGCAAAAGACCCGACGGAGACAAAGGCGTCGATCGCATTTGGGAAAGCATTTGTCGCCTTGAGCAGAATTGTTTTCTCGCGAACGCTCAACAGCGTGGAAGAGAAAAATACAAATATCGTCCGCACCAACCTCAAGGACGAGATTCTGAAATTGAAGAATGAACCAGGCAAAAAGATTCTAGTCGGAGGCGTATCGGTTCCCGCACAACTTATCGAGCTAGGCCTGGTCGACGAGTTTCATTTTGTGGTGCAGCCAGTTGTCGCAGGGGAAGGGAGACGGTTGGGCGAAGGAGTCAGCCTGCCAGAGAGACTGAACCTGAAACTCGTTGACTCAAAGGTCCTTAAATCAGGCGCTGTTGCTCTTCATTACCTGAAGCAATGAGCGTCATCCCGCAAACAACAAGGGCGAGCCGCGTGGCTCGCCCTTATTTCTGAAGGCACAGCGCTTAGACGCTGAAGCTCGATCCGCAGCCGCAGGTGGACTTTACCTGGGGGTTTTCGAACTTGAAGCCGGCCGCTTCGAGGGTCTCGACGTAATCCACCGTGCAGCCGTTCAGGTACATGGCGCTGGTGGCGTCGACGAAGACCTTCAGGTCTTCGAAGCGGACGACCTTGTCCATCATTCCGGCGGCGTTCTCAAACGACATCGAGTACTGGAAACCCGAGCAGCCGCCACCGACGACGCCGATGCGCAGACCGGCAGGGACCGGGTCCTGCGTCGCCATAATCTCCTTTACCTTCACGATAGCGGCAGGCGTCAGGACAACAGGGGCTGTCGGCGCGGGCGCGTTCACAACTTCGACGGTAGGGGTAACAGCGGCAGTAGCCATAATTCGGTCTCCTTCAAAAATCACGGAATTCGCTGAAATTTTGCCTTCGCAGCGATCCATTTACAAGTGTAGTCGCGGCTTTCCCCAGTAGCAAGGCAAGAAAGCGCTTCGGGGATTGGATGCGCCACTTCCCTGCCCGGATTCGCGGCTCCAAAAGGCATACGATAGACCCATGCGCCTGCTCGAAGCCCTGGCCTCTATGTTTATCAACACTTTCGGCATTACCCAACCCACCGACGCAGGCCGCCGCCGCGCCGCCTGGTTCATTCTTGCGTTGTTGATCCTGACACTGGGGATCGTCGCGACGGCCGGCTATGTCCTGTATCGATCCATCCACGCCTGATTTGCCTGCAAAAACTGTTTGATTGTGTTCCGAGCGTAGGAGTATGCTTTCGATCCAGGCCCAGCCTACCCTCCGCCGTCCTGCACGAAATGGACCCCGCCCGGTATCCCGGACCAGACTTCACACTCTGGGGACCCGTTATGAACGCACTCGATATCACCTTCGCAATCTGGGTCACTCTGACCGCCGCCTTCGTTGCTCTGATGGTCTATCGCGGCCATCTCACCCAGCACGAAACCGACCAGCTCTTTCTGAACGAGAACGCCAGCCACAACGAAGAGGAAGAGCACGACTACATTATTCGCCGCGTCAACCAGATTCAGCCGCTCTGCAAAGGGTTCGGCGGAGCTGCCGCTATCTCGACGATTGCGCTGATAGGAGTCTGGCTAGCTGGCGCGTTCGCAAAGATCTAACGCCCCGCTTAACCAACCTCAGACACGAAGGCCCTCCCCTTGATGCCTCAAGAGGAGGGCCTTTTTCGTGCTGTTTCTAAGCGTTATAGGTGGATGACGAGACGCGTCCGCCGCGGCCGGTCCAGTTGGTGTGGAAGAACTCGCCCCGCGGCTTATCGACACGCTCATAGGTATGAGCGCCGAAGAAGTCGCGCTGCGCCTGTAGCAGGTTCGCCGGCAGCCGCGCGGTTCTGTAGCCATCGTAGAACGCCAGCGCGGTGGAGAACGCCGGTGTGGGCACGCCCAGCTCGATCGCATGGATGAGCGCCTTACGCCAGCTCGCCTGGTACTTGTTCAGCGCGCTGGAGAAGAACTCGTCCATCAGCAGGTTGGTCAGCTTCGGATCCTTATCGAAGGCCTTCTTGATGTCGCCGAGGAACGCCGAGCGAATGATGCAGCCGCCGCGCCACATCAGCGCAACGCCGCCCATGTTCAGGTTCCATCCCTGCACCTTTTCGGCCGAGCGCAGCAGCATGTAACCCTGCGCGTAGCTGATCATCTTGGAGCAGTACAGCGCACGGCGGACTTCCTCGATAAACTCCTCGCGATGCTCGGCAGGAATTTTCGGCGCGTTTTCCGGCCCGTTGAGCACCTTCGACGCGGCGACACGCTCATCCTTGAGCGCGCTGAGGCAGCGAGCGAAGACGCTCTCGCCGATCAACGTTACCGGCATGCCGTTATCCAGCGCGTCGATGGCCGTCCACTTGCCTGTGCCCTTCTGCCCAGCGGTGTCGAGAATCTTGTCGATCATCGGCTGGCCATCGTCGTCCTTCTTGCCGAAGATGGTCGTCGAGATCTCGATCAGGAAGCTGTCGAGCTCACCCTTGTTCCACTCCGCGAAGACCTTTTCGAACTCGTCCGGCGTGAGGCCGAGGCCATCCTTCAGCAACTGATAGGCTTCGCCGATCAACTGCATATCGCCGTACTCGATGCCGTTGTGCACCATCTTGACGTAGTGGCCCGCGCCGCCTTCGCCAACCCAATCGCAGCAGGGGGTTCCATCTTCCACCTTCGCTGCGATCGCCTGGAAGATCTCCTTCACATGCGGCCACGCCTCAGGATCGCCACCCGGCATAATCGACGGGCCGAAGCGCGCACCTTCTTCGCCACCCGAAACGCCGGTGCCGATATAGTGCAGGCCCTTTGCGGCAAGCTCCTTCGTGCGGCGGTTGGAGTCCGTAAACAGCGAGTTGCCGCCGTCGATGATGATGTCGCCCTTCTCCAGGAACGGCACGATCGATTCGATGGTCTTATCGACCACATCGCCAGCCTTCACCATGATCATTACGCGCTTCGGGCTCTTCAGCTTTGAGCACATCTCCTCGATGGAGTGCGCGCCCTCCACGAGCGTTCCCTTGGCCTCGTCGGCCAGAAATTCATCCACCTTGGACGTGGTGCGATTGAAGACGCACACCTTGTATCCGTGGTCGTTCATGTTCAGAACAAGGTTCTGTCCCATCACAGCAAGGCCAATCAGGCCAATGTCACAGTTTCCAGTTGCCATCAGTTTCTCCTTGCCCGCGCCTTCGTGAGGCCGGGCTTGTTTTGTTTCCACTTGGAATCAAGCACTTATCGAATCGTTAGATTATCGCAGACTGTCAGACCTGAGCGTGTGACTGTCAGACAGATATGCGTTTGATGCCTGCCGCTCCGCCGGCGCGCACAGCACCCCGTGGGCATCACCCTACGCTGTCCGGGCAATGGCTGTAAAGGCGTTTTCTGCCTTGAATTGTCGTTTGCCGCTCTCGGCAGAGATACACTGGCGCGTATGACCCGCAGACCTGTAGGCGTAATCCTCTCCGCAATTGTGCTTGGCCTGGCGGCTGCGTTTCTGCTGCTCATGGGCGCTGTCACCTTCGTCAGTCTGCTGATGATCGGCCACATGCCACCCACGCCGACCGCGCCGGGCGTCCCGCCACCTTCCATGGTCCTCGTCAAGGTCTCGATCACCCTCGTGAGCTGTAGTTATCTCGCACTGGCCGGCTGGGCGATCGCCACCCTGGTCGGCTTGATTCGCATGAGGCCGTGGGCGCGCATCTCGATGATCGTCATCGGCAGCGGGTTGGCGGCGATAGGCGTGATGTTCGCGCTGGTATCGTTTGCGCTGCCCGCGATGATGAGCTCGATGCCTATGCCGCCAAACGGCAGCCCGGTGATGCTTCGCGCTATATTGCTCGGCATGGCGGTCGTCTCCTTGCTGGTGGCCGCGCTTGGCGTTACGTGGGTCGTCTACTTCGCGCTGCGGAGCACCCGCGAGGCCTTCGCGAACCCCACAGCTCCGCTTCCCGTGTCACCTCGTGTTTCAGCGACCAACCGGGCGCACTCACTAGATTTCAGCTATGCACAGCCCATTGAGCCCGAGGCTGTAGTCGTCGACGACGTGGCGCCGCTGATAGTCATTCCCCAAGCCACCGCGCCGAAGCGGCCCGTCTCCATCACCGTTCTCGCGGTTCTGTTTCTGATCGGCACAGTCAGCACCTTACCCAGCTTCCTGCTTCCGCTGCCCATCTTTTTCTTCGGACACGTCTTCTCCGGGTGGCCGGCGCACGTCGCCATGCTGGTCCTCGCGGTCTGGACTGCGCTGGCCGGCATCGGACTCCTGAAGCTGAATAAAGCAGCGTGGTTCCTGGCGGTCGCTTACGGCGTGGTGGGGATTCTCAACACGCTCACCATGGTCTTTCCCAGCGGCCGCCTTCGGATGAGCGAGTATCTGGCATCCCTCTCGCACACGATGGCCATGGGTGCGCCTCCCATCAACCTCTTCGATCCGCCGGTCTATACCCTGATCTTTCTTCCAGGCCTGGTCCTCGGGTGCTCGCTCATCCTCTTCGCCATCGTCCTGCTCTGGCGCGCGCGCTGGGCCTTTGAGTCCGGAGCTGTTCCATCACAGGATCAAGCCGCAGTGTAGCGGCCGAGCTCCTTCACCATGCTGCTCTCGCGTTCCAGTGCCTGCAATGCGGCCTCGGCCTTCGCAGCGCTATCGAAGCGGAAGTCCACGTAGAACACGTACTCCCACGGCTTGCCGGGAACGGGGCGGGACTCGATCTTTGTGAGGTCGACGCCGGCCTCCGCGAGCCCTTGCAACGCGGCTACCAGCGTTCCGGGGCGATGCTCGACGACAAACGCCACGCTCAGCTTGTTCGGCTCCGGCAGTCCTTGGGCGCGAGGGTCTTCGGCGCGGCGCAGCAGATGGAAGCGCGTGAAGTTCTCCGCGTGGTCTTCGATGCCGGCTACGAGAATCTCCGCGCCGTATTCCTCGGCGGCCAGCGCCGGGGCTACGCCGGCGGTATCGCGCAGGCCCTCCGCCATGATGTGCTTTACGCTCCCCGCGGTGTCGTAGAACGGCATCGCCGGGGCGTTCGTCATCGTCGCCAGATACCTGCGGCACTGCGACAGCGCGACCGGGTGGGAGATTATGTGGCGCACCTCCGCCAGCGTAACTCCGGGCGCCACGATCAGGTTGTGGCGGATGCGTAGCTGGCTCTCGCGGTCGATGCGGATAGAGTTCTCAAACAACAGGTCGTAGTGTTCGGCCACGGAGCCGTGCAGGCTGTTTTCAATGGGCAGAACGGCAGCGTCTACGCGGCCGCTATGTACGGCATCGAACACATCGCCCGAGAGCGCGCAAGGCACAACCTCGATCTCGCCCAGCATCTCCAGAGCAGCCATGTGGCTGTTCGATCCCCGTTCGCCTTGTATTGCAATCCGTTGCATTACACCCACCATGTTTCTTCAAAAGGTTGCCGCGACAGTCAAAATATCCAGCAGCCGCCACAATTCACTATTCATCACTCACTATTCACTGCTTCTAGACAACCTCGTCATTCTACCCGGCAACTTACCAGAATGAACGCCCGGAAGACGTCCGGGAAAGCGGCGGCCGATTCTTATAGTCCCGCACCTGTTACAGGAGATCACTCAAAATGCTTTGGACTATTATCGTCGTTCTGTTCGTGCTTTGGCTTCTGGGCTTCTTCGCCTTTCATATTGGCGGCGGACTCATCCACATCCTTCTCGTCCTTGCCGTCATCGTTCTTATCTTCAACCTTCTTTCAGGACGCCGCGGGCTCTAACCAGTCGCGGCACGCAACACCGGGCCAGGCTATTCGCAGACTCGTATTGCAAAGCTCACCTAACTAGGAGTTCGACGCACTATGCTTTGGACGATCACCATCATCCTCGTCATTCTCTGGGCCGTCGGTTTTATCGGCTTCCATGTGCTCGGTAGCTGGATCCATCTGCTGCTGGTACTGGCCCTGATTGTTCTCCTCTTCAACCTGCTTTCGGGTCGTCGAGGCATTTAGTTTCAACTTCAAACGAATAACGGATTCTCGGGTGGAGAGCAACTGCTCTCCGCCCGGTTTCGATAAGGAGCAACATTATGAGCACAACCAACAGCACCGTCAAAGGCAAATACGACGAAGTGGCAGGCAAGGTAAAGCAAGCCACCGGCGAGGCGTTCAATGACCAGACGCTGGCCAACAAGGGCGCAGCACAGCAGGTGAAGGGTCATGCCGAGCAGGCGTGGGGATCGGTGAAGGAAGGCGCTCAGGATATGAAGGCACGCAAGCAGCCTGAGGCCGAGCATAACGCACATGACGTGCGGGAGTCCGTTGTCTCCACGGCACAGAATGCCAAGGAGCACATTCAGGCTGGCGTGGATAAGATGCTGCATCGCGATAAGAACAAGAACGCGGCTTAGTCTCTATGTGTCAGGCGCGGCGGTGTAAGACATCCGCCGCGACCGAGACGAAGAAGACCACAGAGATCACTCCGTTCAAGGTGAAGAACGCGGCGTTCATGCGGCGCAGGTCATTCGGCGAGATGATCGAGTGTTCGTAGGCCAGCAGCACCAGTACAAGCACCATGCCGACGAGCGCGATTATGCCCAGCCCGAAGACATGTAGCAGCACAAAGAGCAGCACTGCCATGCCGAGATGCATGGCGCGCGCAATCCAGAAAGCACCCGCAAGGCCAAACGCCTGAGGTACGCTGTTCAGGCCGGCCTTGCGGTCGTGCTCGAAGTCCTGGCAGGCGTAGAGCACGTCAAAGCCACCCACCCACAAAATCACAATGGCTGTGAGCAGCAACGTGCGCGGATCTAGTGAGCCACGCACGGCTATCCATGCAGCCGAGGGCGCGATGCCCAGCGCGAGGCCGAGTACCAGGTGGCTCCAGCGGGTGATTCGCTTCATGTAGCTGTAGGCCAAAACAACGATCAGCGCGACCGGGGCGAGTTCCAATGTCAGGCGATTGAGCATCGCTGCGGCGAAGACAAATACGCCTGAGGCCAGGATTGTAAAGCTCAGGACGAAGCCGCGGGAGAGCTCGCCTTTGGGGAGGGCGCGCATGGCGGTTCGGGGGTTGGCCGCATCGATCTCGCTATCAGCCAGCCGGTTGAAAGCCATCGCGGCACTGCGAGCTGCGACCATGCACACCACAATCCAAAAGAGCACCCGCAGCGAAGGCCAGCCGTTCGCCGCCAGCACCGCGCCGGTAAGCGCAAAGGGCAGCGCAAAGATCGAGTGCTCCCACTTGATCATCTCCAGCGTCACGCGCGTGCTACGAAGTACGTTTTCCATCACTATCTATCGTACTAGCTGAACAGGATGAGGGGGACGGGGCTTACTTATAGCGCTTGCGGATCTTGTACACGATTGAGAAGACGCCGGATTCGTCGCGAGTTGCGACCAGCGCCGTATTCTGGTTGATCTGGTACTGCACCTGGATCAACTGCTCGGCGGTCTGGTTTACGTTGGTTGCGAAGGTCAAAGTGACCTGCTTGCCGATGGGTTCCTGCACCGTAATGCGGGCGCTGGAGTTGCCAAGCGTTCCAACAAACGAGGGATCGATCTTCACCGAGCCCGCGCCGAAGAGTTTGCCGACGCGGCTGGACACCGTAGCATTCAACGCCCCGCCCAGCAGCGCCGAGGTAGTCGGATCAGTCCCGGCTTGCACCTGTTGCTCCTGGTAGAGTTGCGCCTCCTCCTGCGTTCGCCCAAGAGCGAGGAGGTTGAAGATGTCCGCTTCGGTCAGCGGCGGCTCCGAGCGGTAGGTCGGCTTGAGGTTCGCAGCCGTCCCATTCAGGCCGATCGTGATGTCGTAGTTCTCTACGCGCGCGGTTGCATCGAGGTCGATGATGGGATCGATGCGCACCGGGTTGCTGAAGTACACCGTCCCACGCTCCAGCTCGTACTTGACGCCCGCGAACGTCGCGCTTCCATCGGTGATCAGGATCTTGCCCAGGATGCTGGGCGCGGCGACCGTGCCGCGAATGGTCAGGTCCACGTTGCCCGCAAGCTTGGCATAAGAGTTTTGGAAGTCGAGCAGCGGCGAGCTCGTGACATGGATATCCATGCTGATCTTGTTGGTCGGCGAGCTCGGGTCAGGTGGCGCCGAGACGCCACCTGCTCCGGCAAACGCCGCAAAGTCCACATCCGGTCCGACGCCGAAACGCGTCACCAGGATCTTGCCCGAGAGCAGTACCGATTGCGGACCACCCTGCAGCTCAAAGCTCGCGTTGGCCGTGGCGCTGAGGCCATAAAGGCGAACGCGGACGTTGTCGCCGGTAGCAGTGAGATCGGCAAAGATGCCCTTCTGGTAGCTGATCGAACCGCCCAGCTTGAGCTGCCCGCCGCCGGTCATGGCTGTAACGTCCTGTACGGCGAGACGGTTCTCGTTGAAGACCATGGTTCCGTTCAGGTTGCTGAGGCCGTTCGGAATTCCATCGACGGCAAGATTCACGTTCTGGAACTGTACGTTGCCGGTAATCGTGGGCTTCTTGATGCGTCCGTCAGCAGCCACCTTGAATGTCACCTTGCCCGAGGTGATGAGATCAGGGTCGAAGGTGTGGGCCAGCGTCATGCTGATGTTCCCATTGGCCGTGAGGCCAAGCTTGCCACCATCGGCGTTCGCGTCGCCGAAGACGCCAACCGTGCCGCCCGCGTGCAGATCGGTATCCTGTCCGGTGATGTGCAGTTGGTCGATGGTGATGAGACCGTTGTGCAGGCTGGCTCGCAACGGCTCGGCCGTCCTGAGCTCGATGTTCTGCGCCTTGACATCGAAGTTCGCGAACTCTGCTGTCCCGGTGAGCAGCATGGGCTTGGCTGCCGGCCCGGCTATGCTGATAGTCCCATCGATGCTGGATGTCGCCTTAATTGTATTCGAGCCGAATAGTTCCAACGGCTTCGCAACATCGAACCCGGTGAAAGCAAGTTTGGCCTGCGTCTGGTAGTCATCCACCAGGGATGTCTGGCCGGTGACGGTGGCCTGTGCGCCGACCAGCGTCGAGTGCATTTCATAAGAGAGGTTCGAACCGGAGCTGTCCGCAGTCGCGTTGAGATCACCGATTGGCTTGCCCTGATACATGATCTTCGCCAGGGCAAGCTTCGCGTGCAGGTTTGGCTCCTGTAGCGTGCCGTTGGCCGAGGCATTGAACGTCAGAACACCATCAGCGTCTGTGTTCGCTTTCTGCACGATGTCGAACTTAGACAGGACGAGGTTGCTTCCCTGTAGTTGAGCGTTGATGTGTTTGGTGTCGAGGTTATAGCCACCATTGCCGGTGACAGACATGCCATGCGCCGCCACCAGCAGACGCGTCGCATTGATCTGCCTGCCTGCGATGTTCGCATCGACGGAGATGGTCTGATAGTTCTCGCCGTAAGCTACGCCGTTGACCAGCGTGATGTTTGCACTGCCGCTAAGGTTCTGGATCGTTCCATCTGCGTGTCCGCTGAGATTGATGAGCCCGGTAACAGGAACATTCTGCTGTTGACCCACCATCTGCAGCAGATCGGGAACCTGAGCGTTCGCCAGCTTCACCGACGCATCAACCTGGAGGCCGCCATCCCACGTGTAGTCGACAACACCATGACGCAGGACTTCCTTGCGCGGCGAAAAGGTGCCTGTGACGTTGAGTACCGCAGATCCACGCTTGATGGTGGAACTTGCGATGGCAACGCCGTTATCGGGCGAGTATTCGGCATCTCCAACGACGGAGTCGAGCTGCACGTCGGTCGTGCCGAGCTTGAACTCGACGTTGTCGGATACCAGATGCCCCTTGACGTCGAGGTTGCGCACGGCGCCCTTTGCCGAGCCGGTAAAGTCCATCGTTCCGTGCAGAACAACGGGTATCGCGGCAATTCCCTTCTTGCCATTGGATTCCAGCCCGAGAGTCTGCAGGAGTTGATCGAACTCACCGAGATCGTGAACCTGCAGATTTACCTGCAGTGCAGTAAGCGGGTCGCCGACGTTCACCCCAAGCACACCATGACCGACGAGGACACTTTGAGGTGTGGTGAGATTCAGTTGCGCGATGTTCACGACCTCCCGGAGACCGTCGTAGTGGCCGAGAACTTTGCCCCGGAGCGGGATGTTGGAGGGATATCCGCGGTTGGGAAGACCGGTTGGCGTCAGGTCGAGGTTGGCATCGACCTGAACGCTGTCCGATATCTCCGAGACAGCGCCACCCCACTCCACCTTCACCGGCCCATTGATCGACGTATCGAAGCCGAGATCGCCATAGTGCTCGGGCGCGGTGATCTCCATGATGGTTCGCAGCGAGATGTCACTTACTTTGACCGTGAGATATGCATGAGCATGGGCCGTCGGAGGCGTTGCCGGGGACTTTACCTTCATCTTCGCCACGGATTGAACCGGAGCCTTCGATCCAATGCCCTTGGCGGCCGTATTGACAGTCTTCTCAGCAGCGACCGTGGTGGCTGAAGCTACCGTTGGACCCTGCGGGACTTCACCTAACCAATTCTCTATCTTTAGTTCGCCAGTGATCTTGCCTCCGCCGGGCAGCGTGCTGGTCAGGGCTGTGAAGAGCAGCTCCGTGGGCGTTACGTGAAGTTGTGCCGCAGCATCGACGTCGTGCGCGTTGACGTTGGGAATGTGGTAACTGACGCGACGCGCCCTGACGTCGCCGACCAGAAGATACCCAGCCTTGCAGTCAGGATCCGGAGGCAGAACCGCGGCTGCGGCCGGCGGCGGCTTCTTGTTGTGATGTTGCCAGAAGTGTGGATTCTTCTGCGCCTCCTGCGGTGTGACGACGCAGTTTCTGCCATGTACGTTGAGCTCTGCCGTACCCGCGCTGAAGCCTTCAACACCGGTGAGATAGCCGAGTTGCTTGAGATCGATAGCACCCGATGCGTTGGCCTGCCACTCAGGCTTGGCGAAGTGCTGCAGCAGCGCATTCGCCGTGAGGCGCGTGGTGGCGCCAGTGCGGAGGTCGAGGCTCTTCAACTCTGCGATATCGCGGCCAAACTCCACGGCGAGATGCAGTTTGGATTGAACCTCGGGCTGGTTGTCGAGCTTGGTGCGCAGGTCTGCCAGATCGACTGTTGCGCCGTAGTGGTCTGCCGAAGCGATGTAATGGACCTCAACGTTGAGGTCGTTCGCGGCAACATCGAATGGGATCGCGCGATCGTTGATGACGGCTAGTCCGTTGGCGAGTTCCACCTTGCCGGCCTGCAGATCGAGCAAGGTGTTCTGCACGGGTTCGTTGCTGGTGGTCGGATGTTTTGGGACGGGCTGGTTGGTGTTGCCGTTCTTATCGATGATGAGATGGAAGTGCGGCTGCTCCACACGCAGATAGTTGAGGCCGACGTGGGACTGTGGGCCTTTCCCAACAGTGTGCGAGAGGAACGTATTGATGCGAACGCGGAGAAAGATTTTGTCGGCAGAGAGATACGGGATCTGGCCGGGACCTTCGGTTCCGTGGATGACAAGGCCGTCAGCCTCGATGGCAAGGTGCCATAAGTTGAACGAGATGTGACTTAGCTCAACTCGGCCTCCGACGGAGTCTTCGAGGACTTTCACAACTTCTGCGCCGACACGGCGCTGGAAGTCGGCCGTGGTGGTGTAGTAAGAGCCGCTGGCGACCAGCAGCAGAAGAAGAAGGAGCAGAGAGCCGGCTATCCATGCCAGAATGCGAAGTATGCGGCGGCGTGGTGGAGCTGCGGTTGGCTCGTTGGGTGTAGCGTCTTGATCCAGTTCGTTCATGGCGCCCCCTCTCCAGGATGCAGTACGACTACGCTGCCCTGTGCGTGAAGGCTCTTGAGCCAATCGTCGAGGAGGTTCGACACCTGTTGCTGAAGCAGGACCTCCTGAATGCGATGCGAGAGTGACTCCAGCGACGCAGGAGGGACGTGCTGCTGCGCGTAGAGCGGCAGCATGGTGGTTTCGTAGTATTTCTGGATCTGATCTGGCCTAATGGTGATACCCATACGGAAACGCTGCTCGATGAAGGCAAGCACTTCCATTCGCTCCTTCCAGAGAGTGAGCAGGCTTGCCTCGGTGAAGCCCTGAGTGGCGAGAAAGCGAGTCCATCCGGCCTGTGTTTCGCAGTGAAATTCCTTGCAAGTGGGAATGGCCTTTCTGAGCGCGTCGAGATCCTGAGCCGCCGTTGCGTCGGTGATCTCGTTTTCGGGCTGAAGGCGGGATTGCTGCAGGATCAGGTCGCGATTGATAAGGCGCTCGATGGCTTTGTCGCGGGAGTATGGACCTGCACCTTCACCGTATGGGAGAAGAGCGGCGAGTCGGCGCTCCTGATCGACATCACTGTCGAGGATCAGCTCGCCATTCACGATGGCGACAACCCGATCGAGTTGAGTACCTGCGACAGTGGGTAATTGCGGGGTTGGAGCTTTCGGTTCCGGGGCGGTGGAAGGTACAGAGTTTCGCTGGGCAGCACTTTGCGCTTGCGCCGCAGCAACGAAGAGGCACGGCGCAACGAGCAGCATCGCGAGGATGCGACGCTGGTGCTGGCCGAGTTGGATGTGGCGTGCCATGTCGTTTAGAAGCTTTGCCCGATGCTGAAGAAGAAGTTGAAGTGATTCGCCTGACCAACGTAAGGAGCCGCGCCGGTGTAGTCGTCGAAGACCGGATAGATGGGAGGGTTGAGGTTATAGCTGAAGTCTACGCGGATGGGGCCGACGGGGGTTCCGTAGCGAAGACCTAATCCGACGGCGTGGGAGTAGTAGTTGAAGCTACAGGTTCCGACTGTTGTATCGGCCGTTTGGCCCGCGGGGACGGTTATGTCTCTACAGGTGCTCTGGTTCGGCTGGTGGAAGTTTTTGATGCTCTTGAACATGTCGCCAGCGTACTGAAAGGCGTTGCCCATATCGTGGAAGATGACAAATGAGATGCTGTCTCCAACGAGCGGAAGTGTCGGCGGCGGGAGACGAAGTTCGAGGCTGTTTACCACTACGGCCGTGCCGCCGACCGGATAACCAGTGGTGAGATCTCTGGGACCGGCGTCGTTGGTTCCGAAGCCGCGGTGTGAGGTGGCGCCACCGGCGTAAAGTCGTTCCGGCAGTGGTACGGCGATGCAGGTGGGGTTTGTTTGCAGCAATGTGCCGGAACAGGCCGTAGGGAGAACGCCGATTTGGCCTGAGCCGGTGGCGTTTGGATTGGGGCCGAAGGAGTTCTCGAAGCCAACGCGAAGATTGCGTGCGAAGACATACTTACGCTTGCCGAAGGTGTAGTAAGTTGACTGCGAGATATCGACCTTATTGAAGTCAGTGTCTGAGCCGAACTTGGAGTCGGCGATGAACTCCTGGATGGAGAAGTACTGGCCACGGCCGGCGTTGAGTGGGCTGGGATCACGGGTGTCATGGAAGTACGTGATGGCGGGGCCACCTACTGTGACCGGCTCCGACAACTGTGGAATCAGGTTTGGCGTGATCTCCAGGCTGTCCGGGTCGACTGAGACGCGGCGGAACTGGAAGTCGTAGATGAAATTGTCCGCCTTCTTTACTTTCTGCGTGACGCGGAAATCTCCCTGTAGGGCTGATGAGGCGAAGGTGCTGATGTTCTGCACGTTCGAGTAGCCGCCGGATACAGTGGCAGTTAAATTGGGATGGTTAAGGAAGTGAGGGTTGTTGAAGCTGAGCGTCGCGATCTCTTCAAGCAGACCGTAGGTGGCGTGTAGCGTGAGGGAGTTCTGGGTTCCACGAAGATTAATGCGGGAGACATCGAGCGAGACGCGAGGACTGACTCCGGCTTTGCCGTTCTGTGCGGCCGTGGACCCGCGCGTCTGGCCTGTCGTGATGCCCGGCGTGCCGGTCTGGGCCTCGAAGCCGAAGCCGTAGGTGACGTCCCAACGCTTGGCCTCCGTCAACTGGACGAGGACGTTTTTGGAAGGAGCGTCGCCAGTCGGATTCTGGACAGCGGCGTTGACCTCATTGAACAGCGCCAGGTTGTAGAGGCGGCGTTGCGTATCCAGCAAGGCGGCTTGATCCAGCGGCTGGCCTGCATGCACTCTTAGCTGCTTTTCTACAACCGCCGGCCGGGTGTGAACGATGCCGGAGAGGAGTACCTGGTCGATGAAGACCTGCTGACCTTCGGTGACATTCAGGGTGACGTCCGTTTTGGATGGATCGTCTGCGTCTATATTCTGCGCGATCTCGATCCTGGCGTGATCGAATCCGTTCGCGATGTAATAACTGAGCACGGCATCACGATCGCCCGATAGCGTGATGAGGGAGAACGGCTGGCCCTTCTGGGCGTTCATCAGGGACTGAACGACAGTCTTGCGGGATGGGTCAACGCCGGCGAGTTCGATGGGGCCAAACTTTTGCTGGGCGCCTTCGACGATCTCGAAGGTTATCTGGATTTGCGCTACCTTCAACTTCTGTCCGTTGGGCGATTTATCGATGTCTTTGACCGAGGAAGTGACCTTGGCGTTGTTGAAGCCGTTCGCGCGATAAAGCGAGAGGATGGAATTGATGTCGGCATCGACCAGTTTCGCGCTGTATTTGCCATTGCGCACATAAGCATCGGCTTTATGCACGCGCAGCAAGTCGCTGAGGATATCGGAATCAAAGTACTTGTTGCCCTTGATCTTTACGGCAGTAACCTTGTGTCGGTCGCCGAGGGTGACGTCGTATTCCACGGTGACGGTGGGCGTGCCTTTGCCAAGAAATTTCACCTCCGCCTGAGCGTTGAAGTAGCCCTGCTGCTGGAGGTAGTCACGGATATTAAAGGCGCCTTCGTTGAGCAGGTCGCGGTCGACCGCGCCTTCTTCAAAGACCGGAACTAGCAGGCGCATGCGCGATTTGGAGATCTTTACGCCGTTGATAACGACCTTTACGATCGGCCCTTGTTCGTCAACGAAGTCGTAGTCGAGGCGCTTGACCGGCTGGTCGTAGGTCTGTTTCTGTAGGCTGACGGTGGCTTCGAGGCGGTCCTTTTTCTGGTAGTAGGTGCGCACGCTCGAAAGGGCCGTACTGGTGGTCTCGCGGCCCACCTTGACCAGGCAACTCTTGCGGAATGCCAACGCGAGTCTGGAGCAATCGAGCTTGGCTTTCTTGCGAAACTCTTCCACCGTAATGCCGGGGTCCTTGCCACCGACGGCGACCTTACCGACACGCGCCTGAGGGCCAGCCTGGACGGTAAAGGTCGCGTTGACCTGGTGGCCAGCGTCATCTTTCGTGGTCTCGACCTGTACCGTGCCTTCGTAGTATCCGTTTTCGGCGAGGGTTTGCTTGATGCCTTCGACGGCTGCGGGGATGTCGCTCTCGGTGTAGGCGGTGCCTGGATCGAGCCGGGTCGCAAACTCCAGAAGCGAGGCTATGCGGTCTTGCTTGATGCCATTGATTTGGACTCGACCGACGTAGTAGCGCGGCGTTCCGGCGTAGATAAGGGTGAGGCCGGCGCCTGTAGATTCGCCGCTTACGCTGATGTCACGATAACGGCCCGTGGCAAAGAGCCGCCGCATATCGCTGCGCACTTTGTCAGGATCAAGCGGCTGACCGGCCTTTTGGGTGAGTTGGGGCAAGATGGCGTCGTTCGCGCTGAAGATGACGCCATCAAAACGGACAGAGATGACAGGAAGACCGCGTTTTTCCCAGATGCTGGCGTCGAGAGCCGGAAGCGTATTGTTCACCGAGGTTTGATTTGCGGCTGATGGCGGTGTGGCCTGGCTGGCTTGTGGGGCTGTGGCCGGTGGGGTGGGATTGGAGGTAGTGGTTTGCAGTGGTACCTGACCTGCGGCTTCGCCGTTGCCTACAGCAGGGGTCTGGGCCGGCGCAGTGGTTATCCAGAAAGCCGAAAGAACTATTACTAAAGCAGTCGTTATGGCTCTTGGACCAGCCGGGAGCTTCGCCAGGCAAGCGATGCGCCGACTGTGGTTAAACCGAGTTGAAGTTTCAGAGCCCACCAACGTGCCTTCCTTCACCAAGCTGCGTTCTGTAATTGGCTGTCTATTTCCAGCGGGATTTCGCGTGGTTCCCCTTTATGGATGCCAAATCACAGACATGCGTCCATTTCCCAACAACCATCGTACCGTGCCGGAAGCGGGCGGTCCCCCTCACCCTCATATACTGAGGAGATGCCGCAACGCGTTCAAGAGGACATGTCCGTTTCCAATGCCGACCAATCGGAGGTACAAAGTTTGCCGATTGAGGATGCCGAACGGTACTCGCGGCAGGTGCTGTTTCGGGGCATCGGCGTAGAAGGGCAAGCTCAGATTCAGCGGGGCCACGCCGTGGTTGTTGGTGTTGGCGCGACGGGCGCAGCCACAGCAAGCCTGCTCGCACGCGCCGGAGTGGGCCGGATTACGCTGATCGACCGGGACTTCGTCGAGCCCTCAAACCTACAGCGGCAGGTGCTGTTCGATGAGGCGGATGCCCACGATGCCCTACCTAAGGCTGAAGCGGCCCGCAGGCATCTGGCGAGGGTGAACTCGAACGTTACGCTCGAGGCGCATATTGCAGATCTGGTTCCTGCAAACGTGGTGGAGCTGGTTGGTGGCGCGGATATCGTTCTGGACTGTACGGATAACTTCGAGACCCGGTATTTGCTGAATGATTTTTGCGTTCGTGAGGCTCGACCGTGGATCTATGCAGCGGCGGTAGGCTCCTACGCTGCCACAATGAACATCCTGCCCAAAGGGTTCGCGCCGGCAGAGGCGACGGCGTGCCTGGCTTGCATCTTTCCCGCCGCGCCGGGCGGGATCGTCGAGACATGCGAGACGGCGGGCATTCTTTCCACGGCGGTGAACCTGGCAGCCTCGCTGCAAGTGACGGAGGCGTTGAAATTCCTTACCGGGCAGCCCCAGCTTATGCGGAGAACGCTGATTTCATACGATCTTTGGAGCGGAGTACGTTCCGAGATCGCTACGGGCGCACCGCGCGAGGATTGCGAAGTCTGTGGGGAGCGCCGGTTTCGATATCTGGCCGGGGAGGGACGCCCGCATATCACGCTCTGCGGACGTAACTCGGTGCAGATCCATGAGCACCATCGGCCTGTCGATCTGCTGGCATTGAAGGAGCGGTTGGCACCCCTGGGCATGGTGCGCGCCAATGGGATGCTGTTGCGATTCGAGCGGGAACCCCACACGATCACCGTGTTTCCGGATGGCCGGGCGCTGGTGCAGGGGACGACTGACATCGGGTTGGCACGGTCGCTGTACGCCCGATTTATTGGGTCATAAAACCGCCGTTATATTCGATATCCGGCGCGGACAACCTCTCTGAACTCAAAACAATCCAACCGTTACTGATACCCATGAATCGTCTTTGCTATAGGCTTGGAGGAGGCGTGGGTGTCGGCACAGATCGAATGAACGGACCGGACACGCCTTTATGGGACAGCAAGGCCTCTTGACGATGCAGACAAAACCGAATCCCGGCTTATTTAAGCGGAATCCACCGATTGCCGGCGAAGCGGAAGCGATTGAGCGCGCCAAGAATGGCGACGCTGACGCGTTTTCAAAACTTTATTCCCTGCACAAGCGGAGGGTTTACACCCTTTGCCTCCGCATGCTCGGCAACGTCTCTGAAGCCGAGGACATGACCCAGGAAGCCTTCCTGCACCTCTTCCGGAAGCTGGGCAGCTTTCGCGGTGAAAGTGCGTTCTCTACCTGGCTGCATCGCCTGACGGTGAACCTTGTGCTGATGCATCTGCGCAAGAAGGGTCTGCAACTGGTATCGCTGGAAGAGACGATCAATCCCTCCGAAGACGACGCTCCGAAGCGTGACTTTGGCTCCCGTGACCCACAACTGGCCGGATCGGTTGACCGGGTGACATTGGAACGGGCCGTGGCTTCGTTGCCTCCCGGCTATCGCATGGTCTTCGTGCTGCATGACGTCGAAGGCTTTGAGCATAATGAGATCGCCACCATGCTGGAGTGCTCGACCGGCAACAGCAAATCGCAACTGCATAAGGCCCGCTTGAAGCTGCGCGAACTACTGCGGCAGCCCGATCAACTACCTCCGATCGAGGGTAACAAGGAGGTTAAGCAATGAGTGACCTGACGAACGTGAATTTTGACACAATGACGGCTGCGCAGTTTGAGGATTATCTTCCCGACCTATTTGCATCCGGGGACGGTAAAGTAAGCGAAGATCCGCGCTTTGCCAAGTTTCTGGCAGCCAATCCGGATTGCGCTGCTCTGGTGAGTGATCTTGAGACGATCGCCGAACACGCCAAGAGCTTGTTCGAGCCCACTGAAGAGCCTTCCGACTCGGTCTGGTCGAATATTGCCAGCAAACTGAAGGACGAGCCGCAGGAGTAGGGCCCATTCCCTTGCCTGATCTTTGGTTTCGGAGTACCTTTTACCTGATGACAACCTATTGCACTTCCGGCCGATTTACCTATTGCTACTGGCGCCAACCAGCGGCCGGCGGACGTGCGCATCTCTTGACTAGAAACTAACCAGAGACGTCAAAACGAATCCACCGAGCCGCAACCCCCACGGGTTGCGGTTTTTGTTTGCGCCAAATCCAGCAGCTTCCATCAGAACCGAACGGAGACGACAATGAGTACAGCAGTTCTTGAGATGCCTACCCCCGCCCCAACCCGAGCCGCCAACGCCCCCGCCGGGCTTGATCGCATCGTGCTGACCGGCTTCATGGGTTCTGGAAAAACGACCGTCGGCGCCCTGCTGGCGAAGCAACTAGGCTGGCAGTTTTTGGATCTTGACCAGGAAATCGAGCGGCGGGAAGGGCGGAGCGTGCCCCAGATCTTTGCAGAGAACGGTGAGCAGTACTTTCGACGCCTGGAGACGGCCGCGTTGGCTTCGGTGCTCGGTCAGCGGCGCGTGATCATCGCGTTGGGAGGCGGTGTTCCTGAGGAGCTGGGAAACCGGCTGCTGCTGGAACAGACGCCGCGGACGGTCGTGGTTTATCTGGCGGCGGAGTTTTCCACGCTGATTGAGCGGTGCCGGAAGCAAGGTATCGAACGGCCTGTGCTGGCCGACGAAGCTGTCGCAGCGGAGCGGTTTGCGAGACGGAAGCCTCACTATGAGCGGATTTCAGGGCACAAGATCGAGGGCGAGACGGCGGAGGAGAACGTGCTGGCATTATTGGCGAAGCTAAATGCAACGGGTGGCCGACGCTGAAAGAACGCAGTGTAGCCTCCTGTGAGGCACAATAAGTGCATCAGATGGTACGAGATACCTTAGGAGGCTACCCCTGGCACTGAAGCCCGCCCAGAAAACTCAACCCGATCAAGGCTCCAGCACGGTGCGCGGTCACATCCTGTTCGCGTTCGCGGTGGCGCTGGCACTGGCACTCGCGTGGAAGCTGCGGGACGTGCTCGAGATCGTGTATGTGAGTGCACTGTTTGCGGTGGTGCTGACTCCGGTCGTGCAGCACATCATGAAGATCAAAATCGGCGGCTGGAGTCCATCGCGGCCAATCGCCATTATTGCGCTGCTGACCACGGTATTTCTGGGGCTTACGCTGTTTCTGGTGGTCGGATTACCACCGGTAATCCACGATGTGCAACGCTTTGCCGCCGACCTTCCGCAGCGAATTCCCGAGCTTGTTACAAGGCTGAAGAAGCTGCCGCTGGCCGAAAAGTTCGGCGTCGATTCGCTGGCGCAGCGTTCGGAGACGATGCTTTCCGCTTTTGCGAGCTATCTGCTGGCTTCGTTTCCGCTGTGGGCAGGGCGAATTCTGGATCTGTTGACGGCGTTCATTCTGTGCATTTATTTCATGCTGGAGGGGGAGTTTGCGTACTACTATTTCCTGTCCCTCTTCAAGGATTCGGTGCGCGACCGGCTTTCTAGGACACTAATCATTGCGGAGCACCGGATGAGCAAGTGGTTGCTCGGCCAGCTTTTGCTGATGCTGATCCTGGGTGTAGTAAGCGGCATTGTCTTCGCGAGTCTGCATGTGCGGTACTTCTTCCTACTGGCCGTTTTAATGGGGCTTTTCAACATTATTCCGGTGGCAGGGGGGGTGATCACGATCGTGCTGGCGGCCGGGGTGGCGGCGCTGGATTCGTGGACGAAGATGGCCGGGGTTTTTATCTTCTATGCCATTTATGTGCAGATAGAAAATGGTTTTTTGACGCCGCGAATCATGAAGACGAGCGTGAATTTGATGGGGCTTTCGGTGCTGATTGCCCTGATGTCCGGTTTGGCTCTGGTAGGCGTTGTGGGCGCGCTGGTGGCAGTTCCCACGGCGGCGCTGGTGGCGGTGCTCATGGACGAGTACATGGTTCAGACGCAGGCGGACCTGCTGCAACGCGAGGCTGAAGGAGAAGCCGACGCTGGCGGCTGAGTTTTCCGTAAATTTCACTGCAAAATCTTTGAAACTAAGAGATTTTTCTCTGTAATCTGGAGCAGGCGGCAGCCCGTCTCCTACAATATGCAACTAGCGCTAGAAGTCACCATGCAGAATATGCAGGCCGCGGAACGGAGCAGCTCCGAGCTGGACGATATCGAAGCGCTCGTGCGGACCTATCGTCCGCGACTGCTGCGGTTCGTGACGTTCTCGATTGGCGACGCCGATCTGGCGGAGTCTATTACGCAGGATTGCTTTCTGAAGGCCTACAACGGGCGTGGGAACTTTCGCGGAGACTGCTCGGTAAACACGTGGCTGACAAGCATTGCGGTGAACCTGATCCGCGACCAGCAACGCCTGCAGAAGTTCCGGTTTTGGCGGCAGGCACGGGCTACGGCAATCGACGTGAGCGACGCGGCGAACTTCCTGGCGAGCCACGAAAGCTCGGCGGAGGCTCGAATTCTGGCCATTGAACGCACCGAGCAGGTGCAGGCTGCGCTTGAAAACCTCTCGGTGAACCAGCGGACGATCTTCCTAATGCGGTTCGCCGAGGATATGGACCTTGCCGATATAGCGAAGACGATTTCCATGCCGATCAATACTGTAAAGACCCATCTCCACCGCGCGCTGAAGGCTGTGCGTGCGCAAGTGGGAGGAGCACGATGAACATTGAGACCCACCTGAACGAAGAGCAGCTGGACGATGTGCTGATTGGCGACCCCGGTCCTGAAGTTGCTGCCCACCTGGCGGAATGCACGGCGTGCAAGGCGCATGTTGCGGCGTTGGGAGCGCAGATTGCAAGCTTTGCGGCGGTTTCACTGGCGTGGAGCGAGCGGCGGTCAGTCACGGCCCCTCCGCCGGTTTTAGCGACGGCGAGTTCGGCGTGGCCTCGGCGGATGAGCTGGGGTTTGGCGGCGTCCTGCTTGCTGATGATTGGCTTTGCGATCCCAATGGCACGGCATGAGGAGTCTGCAAGCCGGGCCACAGCGACTAATGAACCTCGCCAAATGGCGACGGTGAGTGCTAGCCGGCCTGTAAATGATTCTGCTGCAGCGGTTTCCAGCTCAACCGACTTGGCGCAGGTCCGAGTCACGACAGTCGCGGACCGCTCGGCCGATGCGCAGATTGAACGGGATAACCAGATGCTGCAGGCGATTGACCGTGAACTGGATGCTTCGATGCAGTCGCCTTCAGATGCTTTTGGGGCGATGGCTGTTGGCGGCAGGTCTAATGGGCATGGGCGGAATGCTCCGGCGCTTAGCTGGGATTAATAGGGGAATTTTTTGAACGTGCGCTTAAATATGCGATTGGCGGCGGTTTTCTGCCTTTTATTGGTGGGCGGCGGTGCGTCTTTTGCGCAACATGGCGGTGGGCCTCCTGGTGGTGGGATGGGTGGCGGTGGTGGGATGCGTGGTGGAGATATGGGTGGACCGCGGGGGGATATGAACATGGGCCGGATGCCCCAGCCGCGCATTAGAGTGGAACCGCAGATGATGCTTCCGGGGCGGTGGTGGGACGACAAGAAGACTGTTAAGTCGCTGAAACTAAGGAGCGATCAGCAGCAACGGATGGACGATATCTTCAACGCGAACAAGGGCAATCTTGTGTCTCTTTACGAGAACCTGCAGCGAGAGCAGCAGAGGTTTGTGTCTATGTCTCGTGAAGATTTGCAGGATGAGGGGAAGGTTTTTGCTGAGATTGATCGTGTGGCGCAGGCGCGGGGGGATTTGGAGAAGGCTAGTTTTCACTTCCAAATGCAGATTCGAAAGGAGATGGACGCGGACCAGGTGGCGGCGCTGGATAAGGCCATTGCAGAAGGTCAGTGATTTTGGGGTGTTTTTGACGGTGAGGGGCACGGTGCCGACGCTGTTTTTTACGGTGGCGTTAGTGTTTTTTACGGTGGGATTTTAACGGGACGGTGACTGGTCGGGTGGGATCCAGGTTTGGCGGGCTTCGGGGCTGTGGATTACGTCGAAGGTGTAATAAGCGGTGTGGAGGGTTCGAGCTTCTCCGAACTTTGTGACTGCGTGGCAGGCGGCGTGCCAGGGGTCGTGGGTGGGGTCGGTTGCGTTGGCGATGATGGCGGACCAAAAGCGGGTGAGGGTCTCGTGGTAGCCCGAGTCCGGGCCGTTGAGGGTGCCTACGGCTTCGTTGTGGCGGATGATGCCCGACTTCATGTGATCGAAGGCTGATTGCTTGTAGCGGACGGTGTAGCAGGCGCAGATGGCTACGTGGGCGGCGTGGGTCCACTCGGGTTTGGGGAGGATGCCGGATTCCCAGGAGGCTACGAAGGCGGCGAGGGTTTCGGGGGTGGAGAGGAAGGTGGGGAGCATGGGTGCTGGGTTAAGTGTGGCAGATTTTTGCCGCTGCGGAGGAGAACCAATACGGGGGTTTCTCCACTCCGCTGCGCTCGGGTCGAAATGACAGTTATTTCTGGGTGGTGAAGGTCCAGGTGGTTTCGCTGTGGTAGAACTGGCCGGGTTTTAGTTCAGTGGTGGGGTAGGCGGGATGGTTGGGGGAGTCGGGGTAGTGCTGGGTTTCGAGGCAGAGGCCGCTGCGGTATTGGTACTTGCCGCCGTTGCGGGAGGGCAGGGTTCCGTCGAGGAAGTTGCCGGAGTAGAACTGGACGCCGGGCTCTGTGGTTTTGACCAGGAGGACGCGGCCGGTGGTGGGATCGTAGACCTTGGCGGCGGGGTGCAGGATGCCGGACTTTCCGGTCAGGACGAAGTTGTGGTCGTAGCCGGCACCGTTCTTGAGCTGGGTGTCGGTGTCGTTGATGCGGGAGCCGATGGTGTGGGGGGTGCGGAAGTCAAAGGGTGTGCCGGCGACCGGGGCTAAGGGGCCGAGGGGGATGG
>Ga0302313_10000890_pt1 | contig 23957 bp, 22 predicted proteins | sample III_Palsa_N2_2_FD_200454 | JGI IMG/M metagenome (GOLD analysis project Ga0302313, IMG submission 200454) | Peat permafrost microbial communities from Stordalen Mire near Abisko, Sweden - III_Palsa_N2_2 | ecosystem: Environmental > Terrestrial > Soil > Palsa > Peat permafrost | place: Sweden...
CGAATTATGGCCCCGACGCTGGAGCACCGTTATCCGATGGCCGTGCTTCCTGATGCGTTACGCCGAGATAGAAGCCCGCGGCAAGCGTCGCGACGGTTGCCACGATAAGCACCAGAAAGGCGGCGTTGCGTTTGCGCTTCACGAGAGCAGTCTACGCGTTGTCGCCGGACGCCGCATCGTGATTGGCTTCACAGCGGCGACGCTGGACAACCGGGATGGCTCAGCGGCGGCGCCCTACCGCTATACTTTGCGGATGAAATCTGCCCGCCCGATGGCTTGTGCCCGTGTTCGTAGCCTTTCGAGAAATCGAAAGGGAGAAGGCTGCGCGCAGCTGCGCCTGATTGCCCAGCTTTTGACTCGGGTGCGCATCGAATGAGCACCAACAGAGCCCAGTCCGCCGGCAGTCCGATTGAAGGCACACTGTTCGTCGTCGCGGCGCCGTCCGGCGCGGGCAAATCAAGCCTGGTCAACGCGCTGCTCGAGTGCGAGCCGGCCATCTCGCTGTCGGTGTCGCATACCACGCGACCGCCGCGGCAGGGCGAGCAGTACGGTCGGCACTATTTCTTCGTGGAGCGCGCGGAATTTGAACGCGAGGTCGGCGAAGGGATTTTTCTCGAGCACGCGGAAGTTCACGGCAATCTCTACGGCACGTCGCGGACTACCGTGCAGTCGCTATTGGGCGAAGGGCGTGACGTGCTGCTGGAGATCGACTGGCAGGGCGCCGAGCAGGTTCGACGAAGCAAGCCCGACTGCGTCAGCGTTTTCATTCTGCCGCCTTCGCGGGCCGAGCTGGAGCGCCGGCTGCGCGGGCGCGGCTCGGACAGCGCCGAGGTGATCGAGCGTCGGTTGCACAATTCGCGCGGTGAAATCGCGCACGCGCATGAATTCGACTACATCCTGATCAACGATGCCTTTGCCGACGCCCTGAGCGACCTGCAAGCCATCGTGCGGGCGGTGCGCCAGCGCAGCGCGCTGCAGTGGCGGCGGCACGAGGCGCTGATCGCGGAGCTGCTGGCCGCCGACGGCTGAGCGCTCAGTCGAGCAAGCTCTGCAGGTAGCGTTCGGGGTGGTTGAGAAAACTGCGGGTGAGTGCGAAATGCTCGGTATCCCTGTACTGGACGTGTTCCAGCCCTTGTTCGCCGATCTGATAAATGCGCGCGTTTGGGTAGCTGAGCAGAATCGGCGAATGCGTGGCAATGATGAACTGCGATCGGTCCTGAACCAGTTCGTGCAGCCGGCGCAGCATCGTGAGCTGGCGGGTGGGTGAAAGCGCCGCTTCCGGCTCGTCCAGCAGATAAAAGCCCTGACCACCGAAGCGGTGTGTGATCAGCGACAGGAATGACTCGCCATGGGATTGCTCGTGCAGCGAACGGCCGCCGTATGAATTTATGATTGGCGGGCCACCCGGTTCGCTATCGAGTTCCTCGATTTCGGTAGCCACATTGAAGAAGCTCTCGGCACGCAGAAAGAAGCCGTCCTTCGGACGCCGGGTCGTTTTTGTCAGCAGCAAGTACTCGTGCAAGGCGGAGTGCGAGTTGCGATTCGCAAAGCGAAAGTTCTTCGTGCCACCCTCGGGATTGAAGCCCCACGCCGTCGCGATGGCCTCCATGAGTGTGGATTTGCCACTGCCGTTTTCACCCACCAGAAACGTCACGCAGGGGTGCAGTTCCAGCGTGGCAAAGTCGCGCAGCACGGGCAGGGCGAATGGATAGTGATCGAAGGAGGGTACGCGTTCACGGCGCAGCCGCACGTCCATCACGTAATGTTCGGCATCAATCGCGCGCATGCGGCATCCCTTCGCTTTTTCTGGATGCCATCGTCATGCACCTTGGGCGTACATTCAATCGGCGGGATCTGAATAGCGGCCTGCCGAGACCGGCGCCATCATGGCGCCCGGGCTGGGCTTCCGGTAACTTGTATCCTCTTTCGAACGCATCCGATGACTCCCATGACCGAAACCGTTCGAGCCGCGCCCGACGACCGCACCCTGGTGCGGGTTCGCGGTCTGACCACGGTGCTTAACGGCAAGACCATTTTCGACAAGCTCGACCTGGACATCCCACGCGGCAAGGTCACCGCCATCATGGGGCCCAGCGGCACCGGCAAAACGACCTTACTCAAGCACATCACCGGGCAGATGACGCCGGACGCGGGACAGATCCTGGTCGACGGCCAGGACGTGCCTCAGCTTTCGCGTGAGGCGCTGTACAAGCTGCGCGAGGGCATTGGTTACCTCTTCCAGAATTCGGCCCTGCTGACCGACTTCAGTGTGTTCGAGAACGTGGCCTTTCCGCTGCGCCAGCACACGAAGCTGCCCGAAGTGCTGATCCGCAACGTGGTGTTGCTGAAACTGCAGGCGGTCGGCCTGCGCGGCGCCGCGGAGCTAATGCCGAACGAGCTGTCCGGCGGCATGGCGCGGCGGGTCGCGCTGGCGCGGGCGATCGTGTTCGATCCCATGCTCATTCTTTATGACGAACCGTTCGTGGGGCTCGATCCCGTGGCCCTGAACCAGGTATTGAAATTGATCCGCACGCTCAACGAAACGCTGGGTATCACCAGCGTGCTGGTGGCGCACGAAATCGAGGCGGTGAAGCGGGTAGCCGATCACGTGTTTCTGATCGCCAACGGCAAGGTCGTGGCGCAGGGCGATCCCAAGACCATCGCCAACGACGGCTCGGCCTGGACGCGTCAGTTTTTTGGCGGTGATGAAGATGGTCCCGTGCCGTTTCAGTATCCGGCCGGCGACTACGCGCAGGCGCTGGGCTTTTCCGGAGTCGCCAAATGAGCACGCGTCCCGTACCGACCAGCAACGCGTTTACCGGCGCGCTGGCGCAGATCGGGGGCTGCGCGCTGTTTTTGCTCACCCTGCTGGCGGCAATTCCGCGCAGTTTCCGCTATGTGCGCGAGACGCTGCGCCAGCTGTGGTTCGTCGGCGCGATGAGCCTGACCATCATCATGGTCTGCGGTCTGTTTGTCGGCATGGTGCTGATGCTCCAGCTCTACCACGTGCTGTCGATATTCGGCGGTACCTCGGCCAGCGGCATGGTGGTGGCGCTGTCGGTGTACCGCGAGTTGGGTCCGGTGGTCACCGCGCTCCTGTTCGCTGGCCGAGCGGGCACGTCGATTACCGCGGAGATTGGCCTGATGCGCGCCACCGACCAGATCGATGCGATGGAGATGATGGCGGTCGATCCGATCGCCTATGTCGGCACGCCGCGCTTTCTGGCCGGACTGATCGCGATGCCGTTGCTGTGCTGCGTGTTCTGTGCCATGTCGGTGCTCGGCGGCCATCTGGTCGGCGTCACCTGGCTGGGCATCGACAACGGCACGTTCTGGTCGAACATGACCGCGGTGGTGGATCTGCACACCGACATCGTCAACGGCGTGCTGCTGAAGAGCTTGGCCTTCGGCGCCGTGGTGACGCTTATTGCGGTCTATCAGGGTTTCACCACGCCGCCGACCAGTGAAGGCGTGGCCTACGCCACCACGCGCACCGTGGTCGCTTCGTCGATCGCCATTCTGGCGCTGGACTTCGTCCTCACTGCGTTTCTGATGTGATGGCCGCCATGCATCGTTTCGTTTTTTCTCAGCCCCTATTTTTCCATCGTCTATCGAGGATCGTGCCGTGAGCCAACCGAGAAATTCCTATGCCGTCGGCACCGGCCTGTTCATCGTGCTGGGATTTGCTGCGCTGGTGTACTTGGCGACCCAGACCACCTCCGTCGCCAACACCCAGCACGGCGCCAGTTATACCGTCGACACCCACTTTGCCAACATCGGCCAGCTGAAAGAGCGCGCGCCGGTGAAGATCGCCGGCGTGCGCGTCGGCCAGGTCCAGTCGATCACGCTGGCGCCCGGCGCCGAGGTGGCCGACGTAAAGCTGGCCATTGACAAGAACTACGACAAGATTCCGCTCGATTCGGTGGCCACGATCTTTACCAGTGGTCTGCTGGGTGATCAATACGTCGGTATCGTCTATGGCACCTCCAAGAAGACAGTCGCCCAAGGCGGCACGCTGGCGCTGACCAAGCCGGCCGAGCAGTTGGAGGACATGCTGGGCAAGTTCTTCGGTGCCGGCGGCATGGCCGACAACCTGGGCGGCACATACAAAGTTACGGCGACCTTCTCGAACGTCGGTACGCTATCGGCCGGTGCGGCGGTGAAGATGGCAGGGGTGCCGATCGGCAGCGTGCAGTCGGTCGTGGCCGATCCGGTCAAGCTCGATGCCAAGGTCACCCTGGCGATCGACAACCGCTACAACCAGATTCCCGACGATTCCTCGGCGGCCGTGTTCACCAGCGGCTTGATCGGCTCACAGTTCGTCGCCATACAGCCGGGTGGTTCACCCGATGCACTCAAGAACGGTGATGAAATGGTACTGACCCAGTCTGCGATGCAGCTGGAGGATTTAATCGGCAAGTTCCTGGTCAATGGTTCCTCGTCCACCGACAAGAAAGACGCCGGCAACGGCAAACCCGGCGACAAATCGTCGGATACATCCTCCCCCACTACCCCCGCCGGCAAGCAGTAAGCCGGTCATTGTCCAAGGAGTTCTCCATGTTGCGCAGACTGGCTCTCGTCACCGCTATTGCTATGGGCACCCTCGTTGCCAGCCCCTCGTTTGCTCAGGACCCGGCGCCGGCCACCGCGTCCGCCACGCAGACGCCCGAGCAGATCATTCAATCCATTGCCGACCAGCTGGCCACCGCCATCGACGGTCACCGCGATGAGTTGAAGCAGAATCAGGACAAGCTGATCAGCATCATCGACGAAGTGCTGCTGCCGCACTTTGACATCGACTACGCGTCGATCCTGGTGTTGGGCCAGCACGCCCGCGAAGCGACGCCCGCCCAGCGCGAGCGCTTCGCCAAGGCGTTCTACAACTCGATCACCCACCGCTATGCTGAGGGTCTGCTCGACTACACGCGCGGGCGCGTCAAGGTGTTGCCGTTCAGCGGCGACCTCAACGACAAGCGCACGGTGGTCCGCACTCAGGTGGTGATGGACGACGGCAAGCTGGTCTCGATTGACTACGCATTCCGCAAGAGCCGTTCCGGCGACTGGAAGGCCTACGATGTGATCATCGAGGGCATCTCCTACGTCACCAACTACCGTAATCAGGTCGACGCGGAAATTCGCAAGAGCGGCATCGACACGTTGATCACCAATCTTGAAAACAAGGGTGGCCAGGCGCTGGACTCGATGGCGAAGGACACCAAGGGCGGCCAGTGACCATCGTCGCCGACCGCGGGTTCGAGCTGACAACCAAGACGCCGGGTGTGCTCGGCGTCCTGGGCCTGCTCAATTTCAGTACGGCGGCGGCAGCCACCGAAGCCATCGAGGCTGCGCTGTCCGATCGCTCCCTCGCTCAACTCGATCTGGCCGGGGTCTCGCATGCCGACAGCGCCGGTCTGTCGTGCCTGGTGACCGTCATGGCAAAGGCGGCAAGCAAGGGACGGCCGCTGAAAATAGTGCATATGCCCAGCGGCCTGCAGGCGTTGGCCAAAGTCTCCGAGGTCGATCACCTGATCGGCTAGCAAGATATGATCTTGGTGAGGTTCAACCACAAAAAAGGGGCCGCGGCCCCTTTTTTGTATTCATCGCATGTGGATTTAGCCGACCTACTGGCTGCCCTTGTTGGTCTGCCCAGGATGGCTGTTTTCCCACTTGTGCTGCTGATCGAGCAATTCGTCAGGATCGAAGTTCTTGTCGTCCAGACCCTGCATGTGCTGGATCGCGCTGTCCGGCGGGTTGCCGTCATAGATGTCGTAGAGCCGCTGCTGGCGGTACGCATCACGCAGAAACACGTACGGGTCGTACGCCGAATTGAGGAAGCTCTCCGCATCGATCGCACGGGCGCGCAGATTGACCAGATAGATCACCTGCGGCAAGTACTGCAAGCCGTGATAGTGATAATTTGACGAAAAGTAGCTCAGCGGATCGAGGAAGTAGCTGTCCACAGGGATGCGCCAGATGTCACGGCCCGTGCTCGGGCCGAACAACGGCAGCATCAGATAATCGCCTTCCGGGAAACCCCAGCGCGCCAGCGTAATGCCGAAGTCGCTGTTATCCAGCGGGATACCGAACTGGCTGGCGGGATCGAAGAAGCCGACGAAACCGATCGTCAGATTGACCACGAACCGACCGGTGCTCTGCGCAGCCTGCTTGGGACGCGCCTGCAGCAAGTCATTGACTACCGTGATCGGCATCCGGATATTGGTAAAGAAATTCGTCACGCCCTTGCGGACTGGCGCGCTGGTGACCTTGCGGTAGCCGACGGCCACGGGGCGAATGATCGCCTTGTCCAGCGAATCGTTGAATTTGTATACCTTGCGGTTGTACTTCTCCAGTGGGTCATCAGTGCGCGGCGGCGCAATGGTGGCGCAGCCGGCCAGCAGCACGATCGCAAGCAGCAACAACCAGCGACTCAGGGAGATGGATCGGGGCATGGAAGGCATCGTTGCGAAAGATTCGTGGGCTAGGGAGGCGGGCATAATTGTACTGACTAGTTTTATATCTTGCACGGCTTTCAGTGTGCTTTCAGGCTAATAAAGCTTATGTGTAGGCAGCCGGCCATCATACGCGCTGGCCGCATTGCCAGCAAAGCGGCTGCTGGATACACTACTCGGCCGCATAAGTCATTTATTTTTTGAGGATTTCGCATGGCACGTATCACCGTTGAAGACTGCCTCGAGGTGGTCAACAACCGTTTCGAGCTGGTGCTTATGGCTACCAAGCGCGCGCGCCAGCTGGAGAAGGGCGCCGAGCCTGCGGTCAATCCCGAGCAGGACAAGCCGACCGTGCTGGCCCTGCGCGAGATCGCCGAACGCCGCATCGACCAGACCATGATCGACCAGATCGATACGGCCGAGCGCGAGCGCGCCGAGCGCGAAGCGCTGGAGTGGGCTGCCGCCGAAGTCGACGACGATCTGTCCAAGGGCGGCGACGACTGATGGACACCGGCTGTGGACAGCGTTCCTGCCGCACTTCATTTGAAAGTGCATGGGAACGCGTGCGCGCAGCCATTCTCGTTTCATCCTTCTTCAGCGTCACTCGTTTTGCCGGGGCAGGCGCCTGACCAGGCGCCGACGTCCATGACAGCGGCCACGCACCCTGGTTCGGTCGACTTGTCGGTGCTGCCTCCTTACGTGCTGGCATTGAAAGAGCGGGTCGCGTACCTGTCCGAGGCGCAGATCGCCAAGGTCATCCGTGCCTTCGAGGTCGGTGCTGACGCGCATGCCGGGCAGGAGCGCAAAAGCGGCGAACCGTACATCACTCATCCGGTGGCGGTGGCCGGCATTCTGGCCGAACTCGGGCTCGACGCCGAAACCATCATCGCGGCCATCCTGCACGACACGCTGGAAGACACCACGCTGAGCCGCGAGACTCTCGCCGGCGAGTTCGGCGAAGTGGTGGCGGAGCTCGTCGACGGCGTAACCAAGCTGGACAAGATGCAGTTCGGCACGCGACAGGAAGCTGACGCGGAGAGTTTTCGCAAGATGCTGCTGGCGATGGCGCGCGACCTGCGGGTGATCCTCATCAAGCTGTCCGATCGTCTGCACAACATGCGCACGCTGGGCGCCAAGGATCCGGCCTCGCGTCGGCGCATTGCCCGCGAAACGCTGGAAATCTACGCGCCCATCGCCCAGCGCCTGGGCATGAACAAGTTCAAGGCCGAGCTCCAGGATCTGGGCTTTCGTGCGCTGTACCCGGATCGTTACCGGGTCATCAGCGAGCGCATTCGCGCGGCTATCGGCAATCGCCGTGAGGCGATGGGGAAGATCGAAACGGCGCTGGTAAGCCGCCTCAGCGCCGAGCATATGCAGAGCGACGTAGTCGGGCGAATCAAGTCGCCGTGGAGCATCTATTCGAAGATGCACGAGGAGCACAAGAGCTTCGCCCAGCTGATGGACGTTTACGGCTTTCGCGTGATCGTCGACAGCGCAATGAGCTGCTACATGGCGCTCGGCGCGGTGCACGCCTTGTACAAGCCGGTCGATCGACGCTTCAAGGATTTCATCGCGATTCCCAAAGCAAACGGCTACCAGTCGCTGCATACGGTGTTGCTTGGCCCCTTCGGTGCACCGATCGAGGTGCAGATACGCACGGCCGAAATGGACTCGGTGGCCGAGCGCGGCGTGGCCGCGCACTGGGCGTACAAAACCGATAGCGGTCCGGCCAACAGCGCGCAGGCCCGCGCGCGCGAATGGCTTTCGTCGTTGGCCGACAGTTCGGCCAACACGTCGTCCTCGGCGGAATTCATCGAGGCGGTAAAGATCGATCTGTTTCCGGACGAGGTTTACTTGTTCACTCCGCGTGGCGACATTCTCTCGCTGCCGCGCAACGCGACCGCGCTGGATTTCGCCTACGCCGTGCATACCGACGTCGGCGATCACGCCGTCGCCGCGCGCGTGGACAAAAAGCTGCTGCCTTTGCGCACGCGGCTGGCCTCGGGGCAATTGGTGGAAATCATCACGGCGCCGTCGGCCATGCCGAACCCGGCGTGGCTGGAATCGGTGGTCACCGGCAAGGCCCGCACCGCCATTCGGCAGTACCTGAAAAACCTGCAGCACGAGGACGCGGTGGACTTTGGCCACCGCATGCTCGATCGCGCGCTCGACGCGCAGGGCAGCAGCCTGGACGGCGTGCCGACGGCGGTGCTGGAACGGTTTCTCGAAGCCTCCAAGTTCAGCCGTCTGGAAGAGCTGCTGTCCGACATCGCCTTGGGCAATCGCATGCCCGACGTGGTCGCCACCCAGCTGCTGGCGTCGCGCGGCAAACGCGTCGACGGCACACCGCACACATCGCAGAACGCGCACGAAAAAATTCGCATTACCGGCGCCGAGCGCGGCGTGCTGAGTTTCGCCAACTGCTGCCATCCGCTGCCCGGCGACGACATCGTGGGGTATCTGTCCTCGGGCAAGGGCATCGTCGTGCATCGCGAGGAATGCCCGAACGTGATCGAGCTGCGCAAGTCGCCGGAGCGCTGCGTGCCGATCGAATGGGATCGCGACGTGCAGGGCGATTTCCGCGCGCAGCTGCGGATCGAAGTCATCAACCGTCCCGGCGTGCTGGCCACGGTGGCGGCCGCCATTGCGGCGGCGGATTCGAATATCGACAACGTCGAGTATGTCGAACGTGACGCCGCTGCCGCGACGCTGCTGTTTTCGATGGAAGTGAAGAGCCGCAAGCATCTGGCCGAGGTGATCCGTCGCGTGCGTCGCACCGGTGTGATCAGCGGCGCGCATCGCTATCCGTTGTAGGTTGGGACGCTTCGCGCGTTCGTGATCCTCCAAGCTGGTTGCCAAAAATTCGTGTCGCTTTATGCTTTTGCTGATCCCCGGGGTCGCCTCGGATAGTTCGCCGTTCCCTGCCTCCCTAAGGAGTTCCATGTCCCGATCCATCATCGCTACCGAACTGGCGCCAGCCGCTATCGGCCCGTATTCGCAGGCCGTGCGCGCCGGCAACACCGTGTATTTTTCCGGCCAGATTCCGCTCGATCCGGCCACCGGCGCGCTGGTCGATGGCGATATCGCCGCTCAGACCCGGCGCGTGTTCGACAATCTGACAGCGGTTGCGCAGGCTGCGGGCGGTTCGCTGGCGCACATCGTGCGCGTCGGTATTTATGTCACCGACTTGGCCAACTTCGCCACGGTCAATGCGGTGATGGCCGAATACTTCCAGTCGCCGTATCCGGCCCGATCCACCATCGAGGTTTCCGCGTTGCCGAAAGCCGCGCAGGTCGAAGTGGATGCGGTGATGGTGCTGGACTGATCCTCACGCGCGGCGGCTGCTGACAGGGCGCGTCGGCCTCGCCCGCAAGTCAGGCTTACGGCAACTGGCGTGGCTCGGTTAGGCTTGGCGACCATGACCGCGCGCATCCACCGACCATCACCAACGGCCAATGCCGACCCGGGTCTTGCGCCGGTAAGCACGCTCAGCGGCGTCGGTCCCGCGCTGGTCGCGACGCTGGCGAAGCTGGGTTTGGAGCGCGTGCAGGATCTGTGGTTTCACCTCCCGCTGCGTTACGAGGACAAGACGCGCGTTACGGCCATCGCCGACCTGCGCGTTGGCGAGCGCGCGCAGGTCGAGGGAGTGATCGAGGCGGTGGAGCGAGGCTTTCGCTTTCGGCCGCAGCTGAAAGTCGCCATCGGCGATATCAGCGGCCAGACCTTGACGCTGCGTTTTTTTCATTTCAATCGCGCCCAGGCCGAGCAGCTGAAAGTCGGCGCGCGCGTGCTTTGCTACGGCGAGGTGCGTCACGGGGCGCAGGGTCTGGAGATGGTGCATCCGACCTATCAGCGCCTGAGCGGCGATGAGCTGGCGGCGGTCGACGAATTGCTGAGTCCGGTGTATCCCACCACCGAAGGCCTCGGCACCAAGCGGCTGGCCGGTGTGATCGCCAAATCGCTGGCGCTGCTGCCGCCCGCCGCGCAGCTGGAACTGATTTCGGCGGAACTTTGCGCCGAGCACGGGCTGACGTCGTTACGTGATGCGCTGCTCTACGTGCATCGACCGCCGCCGGACGCGAACCTGGCCCAGCTCACGCTCGGCCGTCATCCCGCGCAGCAGCGGCTGGCCTTCGAGGAATTGCTGACCCAGCACTTGAGCCTCAAGCGCATGCGCGCCGCCGTACGCCGTCGCCGCGCGCCCGCGCTTGGCGGCGACGGAAACTTGCGCGTGCAATTGCTCGAGGAGCTGCCGTTTGCGCTGACAAGCGCGCAACAGCGCGTGACGGCCGAAGTGGCGCGCGATCTTGCGCAGCGCAAGCCGATGCTGCGGCTGGTACAAGGCGATGTGGGCAGCGGCAAAACCGTGGTGGCTGCGCTGGCCGCCTTGGCCGCCATCGAATCCGGCCAGCAGGTGGCGCTGATGGCGCCGACCGAGTTGCTGGCCGAGCAGCATCTGCGCAATTTCCGGCACTGGCTGCAGCCACTGGGTATTGCCGTGGAATGGCTGGTCGGCAAACAGCAGGGCAAGGCGCGACAGCAGGCGATGCAGCGCATCGCCGAGGGTGCCTCGATGGCGATCGGCACGCATGCGCTGATGCAGGAAGGCGTGACGTTTTCGCAGCTCGGTCTGGTCATCGTCGACGAGCAGCATCGCTTCGGCGTGCAGCAGCGCCTCACCTTGCGCGACAAAGGCGCCGACCACGTTACGGGCCTGGTGCCGCATCAGCTGGTGCTCACCGCCACGCCGATTCCGCGCACACTGGCGATGAGCGCGTACGCCGATCTGGACGTATCGTCGATCGACGAGCTGCCGCCCGGACGCACGCCGGTGCAGACTATTGCGATCTCGAACGCGCGGCGTTTCGACGTGATCGAGCGCATCCATGCCGCGTGCGGCGAAGGCAGACAGGTCTATTGGGTGTGTACGCTGATCGAGGAATCCGAGCAGCTGCGCGCGCAGGCGGCGGAAGTGGCGCACGCAGAACTGTCGTCAGCGCTGACCGGTTTCCAGGTGGGCCTGATTCACGGCCGGATGAAGCCGAAGGAAAAGCAGGCGGCGATGGACGCGTTCAAGGCCGGCGAACTGTCCGTGCTGGTGGCGACCACGGTGATCGAGGTCGGCGTCGACGTGCCCAACGCCAGCCTGATGGTGATCGAGAACAGCGAGCGGCTCGGGCTGGCGCAGCTGCATCAGCTGCGCGGTCGGGTTGGGCGTGGCGCGGTGGCCTCCAACTGCGTGTTGCTCTATCAGCCACCGCTAGGCCAATTGGCGCGCGAACGGCTGCAGGTAATGCGCGAAACCAACGACGGTTTCCGCATTGCCGAAAAGGATCTGGAGCTGCGCGGCCCTGGCGAATTGCTCGGCACGCGCCAGACCGGGCAGCTCAGCTTTCGCATTGCCGACCTCGCGCGCGATGCCCACCTGCTGCCGGCCGTACAGCAAGTGGGCGAGCGCATGCTGGCCGAGCATCCGGCGCAGACCGAGCAATTGATTGCGCGCTGGATCGGCGGCGCTGCGCGGTATGTGCATGCGTAAGGGCGGGATGGGAAGAACGGGGGAGCCACCCGACGGGCTTGGCGGGAAACGGAGAAGATCGAAAGCGTTGGCTTCGAACAGGCTCTGGCTGCCTGTTACTCGCGGCTTCGCCACTCGCCTTCCGGGCTGCTTTTGGCGTTCGCTCTGCGCGTGTCCCTGTTCCAGGTTCCCCGCCCCGACTAAGCTAGCGGGCCTCTTCCTAATGCACGCTTAGAATGACTCGACCGCAGCTCCTGATCGATACCGACCCCGGCGTAGACGACGCGCTCGCCATTTTGATGGCGCATGCACATGCCGATGTCGTCGGCTTGAGCATCGCGGCGGGCAATGTCGGCCTGAGCCATACAGTGCGCAATGCGCGCACGCTGGTTGACTTGTTGGGTGCTACAACGCCGATATTTGCCGGCTGCGCCACGCCGCTGGTGCGGGCGCCGGACGAAGATGCCGCCTTCGTGCACGGTCAGGACGGCTTTGGCGACGTGGGATTCCCGGCGCCGAACGCGGCGCTGGAGGACGAGGCGGCCGCGTTGGCGCTGCTGCGCCTGACCGACGAACGCCCCGGCCAGCTGACCCTGGTCGCGCTGGCGCCGCTGACCAATCTCGCGCTGGCCTTGCGCATCGATCCGAGCCTGCCCGGGCGGGTGGCTCGCCTGGTGATCATGGGCGGCGCGGTCACGGGCCATGGCAATACCGGCAACGTGCCGGCCGAGTTCAATATCGGCTTTGATCCGGAAGCCGCGCACGTGGTGTTCGAGGCGTTTCCGCAGTTCGAGTTGGTCGACTGGGAGGCTACGCTGCGGCATGCGTTCGACGACGCCGAATTCGAGGGCTGGCTCAAGGCAGGCGACAAACGCGCCGGTTTTTACGACAGCATCGCCGGCACTGCACGTGCTTACAACGCGAAACATGGGCGGCGCGGCGTGATTGCCGCCGACGCGCTGGCGATGGCTGTAGCGATCGATCCGAGTATCGTCACGCGCAGCGAAAAGCGCGCGGTGGCGGTCGAGCTCGACGGTCGGCTGACCCGCGGCGCCACCGTGGTCGACTGGGCCAAGCGCCTGGGTCGGCCGGTCAACGCCGATATCGTGCTGGAGGTCGATCAGGCGCGTTTTGCCGCCATGGTTCGCCGCGCGTTGGGTGCGCAAGACTGAGTTGAGTCCGCGAGGGTTGCGGCAACGGGCAAACGGCGGTTACAATACCGCTCTTATTTCCATCGCTTTCGAGTCTGTCATGAAGCCTGATATCCATCCGAACAACAAAGCGGTCGTTTTCCAGGACCTGTCGTCCGACTTCGCGTTTCTGACCAAGTCGACCATGTCCAGCAAGGAAACCATCAAGTGGGAAGACGGTAACGAATACCCGCTGATCAAGGTGGATATCTCCAGTCATTCGCACCCGTTCTACACCGGCAAGCAGAAGACGCTGGACGTCGGTGGTCGCGTGGACAAGTTCCGTCGCCGCTATGCAGGCGCGACCAAAGAATAATTCGCGGTCGGCCACTTTATTGATGGCCTGTCCATAGCCGAATCGAGATACGGGGTGAGCATAAGCTTGCCCCGTATTTTTTTGTGCCGGCGATCCGTCCATTCGCGATCGAATGTTCACAAGGCCTTATGCGATAATTCGTGTTGAACAGCGCTTCGGCGCTCGCTTTGCCGCATGCTTTCCCCGGCATGCAACGACCAAGCATTCCCCTCGCCGACCGGCAGCGCCCGCACGGGTGAATCCGGTGGTGATCCACATGTAAGGAGATTCCTGTGTCCGATACCAAGATCGTCAAGCTGGTCGATGAATCCACCCAGCGCAGTAGTGAGCTGCCGCTGATCAAAGGTACGCTGGGTCCCGCGTGCATCGACATCGGCACGCTGTACAAGGACACCGGTCACTTCACTTACGATCCGGGTTATGGCAGCACGGCCAGCACCAAGAGCGCCATCACGTATATCGACGGCGACGAGGGTGTGCTGCTGTATCGCGGCTACCCGATCGAGCAGCTGGCGGAAAAATCCAGCTTCCTCGAAGTGTCCTACCTGCTGCTCAACGGCGAGCTGCCGACCAAGCCGCAGTTCGATGCGTTCGACCACGAGATCACGCATCACACGATGATGCACGAGTCGCAGAAGAACTTTTTCCAGGGTTTCCATCACGACGCCCACCCGATGGCGATGTTGGCCGCTTCGGTGGCGTCGCTTTCCGCGTTCTATCACGATGATCTGAACGTCGACGATCCGGCCGATCGCCAGCTGGCGGCCATCCGCCTGATCGCCAAGATGCCGACCATCGCGGCATCGTGCTACCGCTATTCGATCGGCTGGCCGGCGCGCTATCCGCGCAACAACCTGGCCTACGTCGACCGCTTCCTGCACATGATGTTCGAAGTGCCGAGCGAGCCGCTGGAGATGAGCCCGGTCGCGGCCAAGGCGCTGGACCTGCTGTTTATCCTGCATGCCGATCACGAGCAAAACGCCTCGACGTCTACGGTACGTCTGGTCGGCTCCACCGGCGCCAATCCGTATGCGTCGATCGCCGCGGGTATCACGGCGCTGTGGGGCCCTGCCCATGGCGGCGCCAACGAGGCCGTGCTCAAGCAGCTGAAGGAAATCGGCACGCCGGATCAGGTCGAAAAGGCCGTGCTGCGCGCGAAGGACAAGAACGACAGCTTCCGCCTGATGGGCTTTGGCCATCGCGTCTACAAGAACTTCGATCCGCGCGCCAAGATCATTCGCGAGATGTGCCACAAGGTGCTGGAAGAGCTCGGCGTCAACGACCCGCTGCTCGACGTGGCGATGAAGCTGGAAGAGGCGGCGCTGAAGGACGATTACTTCGTCGAGCGCAAGCTGTACCCGAACGTCGACTTCTACTCCGGCATCATCTACAAGGCGCTGGGCATTCCGACCGAGATGTTCACCGTGATGTTCGCCATCGCCCGCACGTCCGGCTGGATTGCGCACTGGATCGAGCAGCACGAAACGCCGGGATCGCGTATCGGCCGCCCGCGCCAGATCTACACCGGCGCGGATGTTCGCGACTACGTGCCGGAGGCGAAGCGCTAAGCGCTTTCCTTCGTTGAATAAAAAAAGCCCGGGGTCGCCCGGGCTTTTTTATGCCGTTTTTCAGTTGATGGGTTTGTTCAATAGGCAGCCGGTTCAGCGGCTCAACGCAGGGCAGCCGACAGCCGCTGCTCGAACGCATCGTCGTCGTTTTCCGCCAGCAGCATCTCCACCTGGGTCAGCGTCGCGCGCCGCATCGGCGTGTCGTCGGCGCGGCGGTCCAGCGGCGCCTGCCGCAACGAGTCGCGCGGCAGCACGGTCAGATCGAACGGCAGCTCGTCGGCGGCAAACAGCAGCACGGGAAATTCCGACTGTTCCTCGCGCGTGGTGCGCAGGCGGCGGGTCTGGGTTTCGATCGGCACGCCGTTGTCGAACAGATAGCGCCCGACGGCATCGGGATCGTCGCTGAAAACGTGCAGGCAAACGGCCGAGTGGGCATCGGCCGTGCCTTCGAGCACGGCACCGACCAGGCGCGGTTCGAAGGCGGAAAGAAAGCGCATGGCTTCGACCGCCGCCTCGCGCCGCTGACGCAGCGATTTGGGCTGGCTGTCGCCCAGAAACAGCCGCTGATGCTCCCGCAGCGCTTCCTCAATCTCCAGATTGCGCGGCAGGGCCTGCGTGTCGAGAATGCCCAGCCGTTCGGCTGCTTTGAGCTTGGCGTGGTGAAAGTCGCGGATGCCATGCTCGCTCATCAGGCGAGCGGCTTCTTGGGCTATGCGCAAGCGGCTGCGCTGCAGCCGGTCGTGCGCGTGGATGCGGTGGTGTTCGCCTCGGGACATGACACGCTCCTCATCGTTGGATGGCCTGCCGCGCGGGCGCCGTCGATACGGCGCGGGCAGCATGGCGATTTAGAAAATATCGTAGGCGTGCTGCTGGTCCTCTTCTTTCTGCTGGGTGGCCTGCGTGCGCAGGCGGTCGACGTCCTCCACCTTGAAAATTTCATTCATGCCGTTCGGATCGTCCGGCGTGGTCGGCAGGCCGCTGTCGCGGTTGATGAATACCGTACTGATCCCTGGCGGCATTGGCAACGTGTTCATCGGCAGGCCTTTGAGCACCTCACCCATGTAATCCATCCAGATCGGGAGCGCAGCCTTGGCACCGAACTCGCCGTGCCCCAGCGAGGCGTAATCGTCGAAGCCAACCCACACTGCGGTGGAAAGATCGCCGTTGAAGCCGACGAACCAGGCGTCGCGGTGGTCGTTGGTGGAGCCGGTCTTGCCGGCCAGATCGGTGCGGTTTAGCGACTTGGCCGCCGAGCCGGTGCCGCGCAGGATCACGTCCTTCATCAGCGACGTGAGCAGATAGTCATTGCGGATGTCGATGACGTGCGGCGCCAGCACCGGCGGGTGCGCGTTCTGGTTGTGCACATCGGCAGGTAGCACGGCGATGCCCACGCCATCCACGCTGCTGCCCGAGGCGGGTGCTGCGCTGGTCGCCACGGGAACATCGTTGGCCGGGGTCTTGAGCATGTCGGCCGGCGGTGGTCCGGGCGGGCTGGTATCGAGCAGCCGTTCCTGGCAGTCGCCGCAGGCGCGCGCCGGATTGGCCACGTACACCGGCTTACCGCTGCGGTCGTCGATTTCGCTGATGAAGTACGGTGTGACCAGATAACCGCCGTTGGCGAACACGGCATAGCCGCGCGCCATGCTCATCGGCGATACCGAGGCCGTGCCCAGAGCCATCGATAGATTGGGCGGAATCGCATCGAGCGGGAAGCCGAAGCGGGTCACGTAGTCGCGCGCATAGCGCACGCCGATGGCGTCCAGCAGGCGCACGGAAACGAGGTTCTTGGACTGCACCAGCGCCTCGCGCAGGCGCATTGGGCCGGCAAACTTGCCGTCGTCGTTGGACGGCGTCCAGATACCGCCGGGGCGAGACGGGTCAGGCAGCGCCAGCGGCGCGTCATTGATGATCGAGGACGGCGTGAAGCCGCGCTCGAAGGCGGCCGAGTAGAAGTACGGTTTGAAGCTGGAGCCCGGCTGGCGCGCCGCCATCACCGCACGGTTGAATTTGCTCAGCGAAAAGTTGAAGCCGCCGACCAGCGCGCGAATCGCACCGTCTTCCGGACTGATCGAGGTCAACGCGGCCTGCGCGCGAGGAATCTGGTCGAGCTGCCACTCGCCCTTGTCATTGCGCGACAGACGGATCACGTCGCCGCGCTTGAGCACCTTGCTGACGGTGGCGGGCGCGGCGCCGACGCGATCATCGTCAATGTGTGGGCGCGCCCAGCTCATCGCGGCCAGATCGAGTTTGACGTTCTGGTGATCGGCCAGATACACGGTGGCTTCGGTGGCGTCCGCGGCGGTCACCAGCCCCGGCTGCATGCCGGAAATGCTGAAGTAACTGGACAGCACGCGATCGTAATCGGTCTGGCCGGCATCGGCGGCGAGATCCTGGTGCGCTTCCGGTCCGCGCCACCCGTGGCGATGGTCATAGATACTCAGCCCGTCACGCACCGCGTCGACGGCAGCCTTCTGGCGGTCGCTTTGGAGGGTCGTTTTCACCACGTAGCCCTCGGTCAGCGCTTCGTTGCCCAGTCGGTCGAGCGCCTGTCGGCGCACCATTTCGGCGAGGTAGGGCGCGTCGACCTCGATGGTCTGTTCGTGCGGAAAGGCATGATTCGGTTCATTGATGGCCTGCTCATAAACCGGCTGGGTTATGTAGCCGTGCTTGAGCATCTCGCCCAGCACCCAGTTGCGTCGGGCAATGCCGCGGGCGGGGCTGTTGATCGGGTTGACCACCGAGGGCAGCTGAAAGGTCGAGGCGAGCAGGGCGCACTCGGCGACGGTCAGTTGGTCCAGTGTCTTGCCGTAGTAGTATTCGGCGGCGGCCGCCACGCCGTAGGCGCGATGGCCGAGAAACATCTTGTTGAGGTACAGCTCGAGGATCTGATCCTTGGTTAGCTCATGCTCGATGCGCAGCGCAATGAAAATCTCCGTCAGCTTGCGCGAATACAGCTTCTCGGGACTCAGAAAGATATTGCGCGCCACCTGCTGGGTGATGGTCGAGCCGCCGGGGCCCTTATCGCCGCCGGTGGCGATCACGTGCCAGCCGGCGCGGGCCAGGCCGTGCCAGTCCACGCCGGGGTGATGATAGAAATCAGCATCCTCGGCCGAAAGCACCGCGTGCTTGAGCTGGTCAGGCACATCGGCGATAGCGACTGGGATGCGCCGTGTTTCGCCAAAACTGGCGATCAGCTTGCCATCGGCGCTGAGCACCCGTAACGGCACCTGCATGTGGTAATCCTTCAGCACTGCCACCGCGGGCAGCCGCGGTGCGATCAGCCAGTAGGCCACGCCCACCGCGATGACGGCCAGTAGCAGCCCGGAGAAAGCCAGGATCAGAGCCCAGCGCAACAATCGCTTGAGAATTCGCATGGTGGGATGGCAAGACCAGAGTCAAAACGTGCCAGAGTATAGATGTAGCGGTATTGTCTGAACGCGTCGGGCTTGAACCCGGCGGGGGATCGTCCCGGAGAGGTCGACCCCGCAATTGTGGTGGACATCACGACAATTAGTTGAGAAAGTTCGCGTAGACCGTTGCCATTGCGTTAATTTTTCGATTTAATGCCATTGCGCATCCCTCCAGGTTTCTGGTCAGGGGCGCCAAGGGTCAGGGGGAAACACCGTGGGGCTTTTCACACCCAAGAAGCCGGCGCTGATAGGTGTCGACATCAGTTCGACTGCCGTCAAGCTGCTGCAGCTCAGTCAGGCCGGCGGGCGCTTTCGCGTGGAACACTACGCGGTCGAACCGCTGCCACCCAATGCCGTGGTCGAAAAAAACATCGTTGAGGTGGAGGCGGTAGGTGACGCCATCCGTCGCGCCCTGGCTCGTTCGGGCTCCAAGCTCAAGTTCGGCTCGGCCGCTGTGGCCGGCTCAGCGGTGATCACCCGCATTATTCCCATGGCCAGCGATCTGTCCGAGGATGATCTCGAGGGTCAGATCCAGATCGAAGCCAATCAATACATTCCCTATCCGATCGAGGAAGTCAGTCTTGATTACGAGGTAGTGGGCCCGGTACGCGACAACCCCGACATGAACAACGTGCTGCTGGCTGCATCGCGAACTGAGAACGTCGACATGCGGGTCGCGGCGCTGGAATTGGGCGGCCTGACCGCCGGCGTCATCGACGTCGAAGCCTTCGCGATGGAAAACGCCTTCGCGATGGTCGCCGACCAGCTCAGCGTGGGACGCGATGCGCTGGTGGCGGTGGTCGACATCGGCGCCACGATGACCACGCTGTCGGTGCTACGTAACCAGCGCACCATTTATTCGCGCGAGCAGGTCTTTGGCGGCAAGCAGCTGACCGACGAGATCATGCGCCGCTTCGGTCTGTCCTACGAGGAAGCCGGTCGCGCCAAGCGCAAGGGCGGCCTGCCGGAGTCCTATGAAAACGAGGCGCTGGAGCCGTTCAAGCAGTCGTTGACCCAGCAGATCAGTCGCCTGCTGCAGTTTTTCTTCGCCGGCAGTGAATACAGCAAGGTCGATCAGGTGGTGCTGGCCGGTGGCTGCGCCTCGATCGAAGGCCTGGGCGCCATGCTGGAAGAACAGCTTGGCGTGCCGTGCATCGTGGCCAACCCGCTGGCACGCATGTCGTTGTCGCCGCGTGTGCAGGCGCAATCGCTGGCCCAGGATGCGCCGGCCTTGATGATTGCGGTCGGTCTCGCGCTGAGGAGCTTCGACTGATGGCACACGTCAACCTACTCCCGCATCGCGCCGCGCGACGCAAGCAGCGCGAACGCGAGTTCTATATCCAGCTCGGCGTGGCATTTGCAGCGGCCATCGTCTTTCTGCTGCTCTGGGGTTTCTGGATGGGCGAGCGCATCGACAACCAGAACGAACGCAACACCCTGCTGCAAAATGAAATCACTCAGGTTGATGTACGCATTACCAAGATCAAGGATCTGGAAAAGGTTCGCGACCACCTGCTTGCACGCAAGCAGATCATCGAGCAGCTGCAGGCCGATCGCTCGCAGATGGTCCATCTGTTCGACGAGCTGGTGAAAACCATCCCCTCCAGCGCGCGCCTGACCGGCGTCAAGCAGGATGGACAGTCGATGTCGCTCGACGGCGTATCGCAATCCAATGCCAGCGTCGCCGAGTACATGAAGAACATCGAGGCCTCGCCATGGCTGGGTCATACCGAACTGCGCAAGACCGAGAAAAGTGCGGAAGCTACGCGCATGCCTTACACGTTTGGTCTGGATATCGCGCTCAGCCGTCCCAAGGCCGACCAGGTCGCTGATTCCGGCGCGCCTGCTGGAGCCGCTTCCACCGCCGCTCCGGCCAAGGCGCCCAGCGCTCCTGCGACGGGAGGAGCGAAACCATGAAATTTTTCAACGACCTGCGCAATCTCGATCGCAACAACGTCGGCGGCTGGCCACAGTCGGTCAAGATGTTTTTCACCGGGCTGCTGTTTGCGGTCATTGTGCTGATCGGCTGGTACTTTTTCATCGGCGATCAGCAGGATAGCCTTACCACGCTGGCCGCCAAGGAAGACGCGCTGAAGCAGGAGTTCTCGACCAAGCAGGCCAAGGCGGTCAATCTCGAAGCGCTGCAGCAGCAGCTCGACGAGATGCAGGACATGCTGCGTCAGCTGCTGCGCCAGTTGCCCGGCAAGACCGAAATGCCTGAGCTACTGGTCGATATTTCGCAGACGGCGCAGAGCGCAGGACTGGTCAATGAGCTGTTCCAGCCGGGACCGGAAACGCCGAAAGATTTCTACGCGGAAAAGCCGATCACGCTGCGCATGACTGGCACCTACCACCAGTTCGGCGCCTTCATCAGCGGCGTGGCCTCGCTGCCGCGTGTGGTGATTCTGACCCTGCACGATGTGTCGCTGACGCCGAAGAACGCGGGCAAGGCGGGAGCTGCCGGTGACGGCCAGCTGGTGCTGCAGGGCACGGTCAAAACCTATCGCTATCTCGACGACGAAGAGAGCCCCACCACGATCAAGGCTTCGGGCAGCACCCCGCCGGGAGCACAGAAATGAAAAAGTTTCCTGCCCTCAACCCGGCAAGGATGGCGCATGTTCTGCTGATGCTTGGCATTGCCCTCGTCGTCAGCGGTTGTACCCGAGGCACCTCCGATCTGCGCGACTGGATCGCTCAGGAGAAAGCCAAGAAAGGTGCGCCGATCACGCCACTGCCGGTCATCAAGACCTTTGAGTCGTTCAAGTACGACGATCAGGACAAGCGCGATCCGTTCAGCCCGAGCCTGGCCGAAAGCGAGCCCAGTTCCGCCAACAGCGGTCCGCGGCCGGATGCAAATCGTGCCAAGGAGCCGCTGGAGATGTTCTCGCTGGATAGCTTGAAGATGGTCGGTACTGTCGGTGCGGGTGCCGGCACTGAAGTGCTGATCAAGGATCCGGGTGGCGTGATCCACCGTATCCATAAGGGCGAATACATGGGCCAGAACTACGGACACGTCATCGCCATCAGCGATGACCATATCGATCTGGTCGAGCTGGTATCTAACGGTAATGGTGGCTGGATGGAACGTCCAGCCAGCATCGCCCTTGCCGGGCAATAGGAAACACAGGGGCTGATGCAATGACCAATCCAATCCAATCCTGCCGGGGCCGTGTCATGCGCCATGCGAGTCACTACATCCTGATGGGCTTGCTGCTCGCGGGCGCCAGCTGGACCGGCGCCGCCGCCGCCGCCGGCACCACACTGAAAAACATCACCTATGAGACGCGGCCCGGCGGCAACGTCGAACTGAAAATGGATTTCGGCAACGGGCCGGTGCCGCAACCGAAGATATTTACCACGGGCAACCCTCCGCGGATCGCGGTGGATTTTGCCGATACCGACAACGCCTCGGCGCGCCACATCACGATCGGTCAGGGCTCCACCGCCGGCGTTTCGGCCGTCACCGCCGGAGGCCGCACCCGCGTGGTAGTCGAGTTGATGCGTGAGTCGACCTACCGCTCGCGCGTGGAAGGCCACAGCCTGCTGTTGACCATCAACAACGGTACGGCCGATCAATCGGTGACAACGGTTGCCACGATCGATCCGTCCAAGGCGCTGCCTTCGTCGATGAGTGGCCCAGCCATTTCCAATATCGATTTCCGCCGCGGTCCCAACGGCGAAGGCCGTGTGCTGATCAGCTTCAGCGGCAGCGGCGCCAATGCCCAGATGACACACAAGGGCAATCTGGTCACCGTCAACATTGATCATGCCAACCTGCCGCCCAACCTGGCGCAGCGACTGGATACGCTCGATTTCGCCACACCGGTCCAGTCCATCGTTACCAAGGCGGGCATGGGCGGTGGCGCGCACATCGACATCACCGTCAAGGGCAATGTCGATACGTCGGGTTATCAGACGCCCGATCAGTACGTCGTCGAGGTGTCGGCCAAGAAATCGGACGATAAAACCGCCAATCTCACCAAGGATGGCCAGCAGCTGCCCGTTTATAGCGGCAAGCGCGCCACGTTCAACTTTCAGGATATTCCTGTCCGCTCGGCGCTGCAGCTGATCGCCGATGAATCCGGCCTCAACCTGGTGGCTTCCGACAGCGTCACCGGCGGCGTCACCCTGCGTCTGGACAACGTGCCGTGGGATCAGGCGCTGGACGTGATCCTGCGCGCCAAGAGCCTGGACAAGCGCCGCGACGGCAACGTGATCTGGATTGCCCCGCAGGCCGAGCTGGCGAAGTACGAGCAGGACTTGGCCGATGCCAAGCTCAAAGCCCAGGACACGGCGGAACTGATTACGGACTACGTGCCCATCAGCTACGGAAAGGCTTCGGACATCGCCAAGCTTCTGACTACCGGTAGCCTTCAGTCGACCAGCGGCGGTACCAGTACAAACGCACAGCACGGCTTTCTGTCTGCACGTGGCAGCGTGGCTTTTGACGTTCGCACCAATACGCTTCTGCTGAACGACACTCCCGAGAAAATCAAGCAGCTCCGTGATTTGATTGCTGTGTTGGACAAGCCAGTACAGCAGGTGTTGATCGAGTCGCGCCTTGTGGTTGCGAACGATAGCTTTACTCGTGACCTCGGCGCCCAGTTCGGCATTAGCGGTGGACGTCAAATAGGTAATAAAGAGGTGATCGCGGGAGGCAGTGTTCCTACCACCAGTAGCGGCCAGTATTTTAACAATGCTGCGGGCACTACCTACACGACCACCGGGCTAAATGTGAATCTGCCGATTCAGAACGCCGCGGGCACTCTCGGTATCGGAATCATCGGTAAAAACTTTGCGCTAGATCTGGAGCTGCAGGCGGCACAGACGGAAGGACGCAGCGAAGTGATATCAAGCCCTCGCGTAATCACGGCGAATCAGCAGGAGGCCGTCATACGCCAGGGTCAGGAGATTGGTTATGTTACCTATCAAAATTCCGCGAGCGGTGGCGCCAGCACTGGTACAGCAACCGTGGCCTTCAAAGACGCGGTGCTGGAACTCAAGGTCACTCCAACGATCACCGCGGATAACCGCATATATCTTCTGATCAATGTGACCAAGGACGCTCTCGCTGGTTATATAACGGTCCCCGGCAGCGGTCAGGTTCCAACCATCAATACGAGCTCGGTGAATACGTCCGCCTTGGTCGATAACGGCCAGACTGTGGTGTTGGGCGGTATTTACGAAATCAACAATTCCAATACGGTTACAAAGGTGCCTGGTCTGGGCGATATTCCAGGAATTGGGGCACTGTTCCGAACCACTGACCGCAGCAACACCAAGGCGGAACTGCTGATCTTCGTCACGCCACGGATCCTTAGCGAAACGCTCCAGTAAGGCTATTCAGTGACCCTCAGAAAAGAGGCGGCTTCGGCCGCCTCTTTTTTTCTGCGAAGCCATTTAATTCCGGTCGACTAAACTTACGGCGCTCTTCATTGTCTGAGTGCCATCCTCTGCCGCCGTGTCGATGTTTCCGTCGACCGGCAGTCGGGTCTGTCGCAGCAAC
>Ga0302313_10000897_pt1 | contig 23876 bp, 23 predicted proteins | sample III_Palsa_N2_2_FD_200454 | JGI IMG/M metagenome (GOLD analysis project Ga0302313, IMG submission 200454) | Peat permafrost microbial communities from Stordalen Mire near Abisko, Sweden - III_Palsa_N2_2 | ecosystem: Environmental > Terrestrial > Soil > Palsa > Peat permafrost | place: Sweden...
TCGCGATGCCATTCGTTGACCCAGAACATCAACATACGCAGCGAGAACGGCACCGTGCCGTAGTCGACTTTGGCGCGGACACTGGCCTCATACCGCCGATCAGGGGTGATGAGCGATTTATCCAGCACCGGTAAGCCGTGGACTTCGGACAGTGTTTCGAGAGCACCTTCCACGGAGCTCGAGGATTCTTGTTGTCCGCTATTGTCGTTGCGCAGAATGTAGCGCGCGCTCACGGCATTGAATTGAAGGTGGTAGTGCTGAGTGAGTTCCGCCACCCGGGAGTTGGGCAGCAGCTGGCGCACCCGCTCGATGTCCAGGTCCAACTCCAGGCTCAAGGGCACGCCCTCGGCCAAACCGCGCCGCACCGCATCGCTCAGCGGTAGGTCGATTCGCGCATTCAAATGATACACAGCGTCCTTGAGTTCGAGATCGGCCGAGCGCACTTCGAAGCGTCCCTCGAGACCATCGGCATGCGCCTGCGTACCCATCGACCCGGCGAACAGAGCAGCGCCCAGCAACAGCGCCCCGCCGAGCGCAGCAGCGGCTCGGGTCAGGCGAGATTTTGTCGATGGCGCGACCTTCATGGCATCGTCGACTGTCAGTTCTTCAGCAGGGCAGCATAATAGAACCCGTCGGCACCCGCCTCGCCGGGAAGGATTTGACGGCCGAAGCCGTCCGCTTCACCGAAAGCGGGCCACCCAGCCCAGCTTTCCACCGGGACGAGACTCGCCCCGGGGGTACCCGCGAGAAAGGCGGCAATGACGTCGCGGTTCTCGCTGCGGGTCACCGTGCAGGTGGCGTAGACCAAGCGCCCGCCTGGCGCCAGCATGCGCCACGCGGCGATCAAGAGGCGTGCCTGCAGCAGCGGCAACTTGTCGATCTCGGCGGGCGACTTACGCACCCGGATATCGGGGTGACGCCGGATCACGCCGAGCGCGGAACAGGGTGCGTCCAACAAAATCCGGTCGAACGGCTCGCCATCCCACCACGAGGTGTTCGAGGCATCACCGTGCACCAGTTCTGCCTGCAGTTCGCCGCGCGACAAATTGTCCTGAACTCGGGCCAAGCGCTGCGGATCGACGTCCACGGCGACCAGCCGGGCCAGCTCGGACTGGCGCTCGGCGATGAGCGCCGTCTTGCCCCCGGGGGCGGCACACGCGTCGAGCACTCGCTGGCCTGGCGCGAGATCCAGCGGAAAGGCCACGCACTGCGCGCCTAAATCCTGTACCGACACGCGACCCTCGGCGAAACCCGGCAGTTCGTGTACGTCGCAGGGCACTTCCAACGCTATCGCTAGAGGCACCAGGGGTTCGGCGCGCGCGCCGATGCCGGCCTGCCGCAGCGCCTCCATGTAGTCCTCGGTGGTGGTCTTACGGCTGTTCACCCGCAGCCACATGGGTGCCTGGGTGTCGCCGGCGGCCAGCAATTGGGTCCAGCGCCCCGGCCAGTCCGCCCGATAGCGATCGGCCAGCCAGACGGGCGAGGCATGCCGCGTCACCGGGTTGCGGCCAATCTCCACATCCAGCACCTTGCGTTCGCGCAGGTAACGTCGGAGCACTGCATTGACCAAGCCGCTGGCACGCGCTGCATCCGTGGCCTTCGCCGTCTTCACCGCCGCGTCCACCACCGCGTACTCCGGAGTGCGCGCATCTTCCAACTCGAATAGCGCCACCGACAGCAGCGCCCTCAATTGCAAATCCAGCGACCGCACGGGCTGCGACAACAACTTCCCAAGTATGGCTTCATGACGAAAATAGCCGCGAATGGCGCCGTAACTCAAGGATCGTACCGACGGGCCCAAGCTGGCCGGCGCGGCTGCCAACGCGTCGCGCAGCGCCGCGTCCAACGTCACCCCCTCGCGCAGGATCCGCGCCACCGCGTAGGTCGCAACCGATCGAGCTCCCGCCGCCGTATCGTTCACAGCCTGGTTCATGAGTTGGCGAAAACCGCGCCCGCGAGCCGCTGCGCCTTGATGAACTCTGCCGCCGCCAGCGGCTTGCGCCCGGCCAACTGCAATCTCAGCAGGCGTAACACACCGCGGCCGCAGGCAACGTCCACACCCGCGCTCGATGCCACAACGACACTGCCGGGACCGGCAGGCGCCTGCTCCGGTACACCGGCCGGCGGTTGGCCGCCCCCCGGTACGCCGGCCGGCGGTTGGCCGCCCCCCTCGTCCACCACCTCCGCGTCCCACACTCGCAGCTGCGTCCCGTCCCAGCGCGTCTCGGCAACGGGCCAAGGGTTGAAGGCGCGGACATGCCGCAGGATGCTGGCCGCATCGCCGCGCCAGTCGATGAGCGCTTCGGACTTGTCGACCTTGTTTGCATAGGTAATGCCGGCAGCCGGCTGCGGAGTTTCGACGGCATATCCGTCGGCAGCCGCGTCGAGCGCCTCGACGATGAGTTCCGCGCCCAGGCCGGCCAGCTTGTCATGCACAGTTCCCGCCGAGTCGCCGGCACCCACCGGCACTGCGCGCGCCACCAGCATGGGCCCGGTATCGAGGCCTGCCTCCATGCGCATAATCGTCACTCCGGTCATGGTATCTCCCGCGAGCAACGCGCGCTGAATGGGGGCCGCGCCGCGCCACCGGGGCAACAACGAGCCGTGAATATTGAAACAACCCAGTCGCGGCAGCGCGAGGGCCGCCGCCGGCAAAATCAACCCGTAGGCCACCACCACCAGCGCGTCCAAATCCAAATCGCGCAGCATGGCGGCTGCCTCCGGCGTCTTGAAGCTCACGGGCTGGTGCACCGGCAACCCCAGTTGGACAGCGCGCTGTTTGACGACGCTCGGGTGCAGGCTCTGCCCGCGCCCCGCCGGACGATCCGGCTGCGTGAACACGCCCATCAAAGCATGCCGCGAGCGCGCCAGCGCCTCGAGCGCCGGAATGGCGAACTCGGGCGTGCCGGCGAAACCCAGCCTCAAAGACCTTTTAGCTGCGCTCAAGGCCCTAAAGAGCCGGTGTGGAAGCGCCGGGCCTCGCCACGCCTTGCGCCCTCGACCGAGAATCGCTGCCCGCGGGACGTTGTTTGCGCTCTTTCTCCAAGCGGCGCCGAATCAGCTGGCGCTTCAGTTCGGAGAGATAATCGACGAAGAGCTTGCCCTCGAGATGGTCCATCTCGTGCTGAATGCACACGGCCAACATACCGTCAGCGTCCATCTCCAGGGGCTTGCCGTCCAACCCAAGCGCCCGCACCCGAATGTGGGTGGCACGCTGCACCTTGTCGTAAATGTCCGGAACCGATAGACAGCCCTCTTCGCCCGGGCCGCGCCCGGTGGCGCTCAAAATTTCCGGATTGATTAAGACAAGGGGCTGATTACGCTCCTCGCTGATATCAATGACCAAGACACGTTTGTGAACATCGACCTGCGTCGCAGCAAGACCAATGCCTTTTGCGGCATACATGGTTTCCAACAAGTTGGCCACCAATTGACGCACCGCATCATCGACAACTTCAACCAGTTTGGCCGTCTTCCTGAGACGGGGGTCGGGATACTCCAGAATTGCGAATTGGGTCATGGGAGTTATGAGATCGATGTCGTGTTTTTGGCCAAAGAATGTTGTTAAAGTTCCGCCGCTGCTTAACTTAATGCCCATTAGGCGCGCGAATAAACCGCTGTTAATCGGCAGAAACGGGCGATACGTCCCAGTCTTTGGCAGCCAGGGCGGCAGTATAGCAGCCGGCCCGGCACCATTAGGGCTGAGACTCAAGGGAGCGAATTGAATGCAAGGCCAACACTTAATTGCCCTAACCCTATCCGTCGCACTGGTGGCGGGCTGTCATACGGAACGGCCGCCGGCGCCGCCGGTTCCGGTGGTGACGGACGACAACAGCGTGCAGGGCACCGTCGTTGGCGACGATCGGACCGCCATGGAAGCGGCCATCGATGCCGGCCCCTCCACGGGCTCTACCGTCAGCGCGAGCGACGCTGCGGCACAACCGGGTGGACCCGCTGCGCTCGCGCCCAATGCTCCCGAGAGCTATACGGTCAAGCGTGGCGACACCCTCTGGGGCATCGCCAAAGTCTTCCTGCGTGATCCCTGGTACTGGCCGGAAATCTGGCAGGTCAACCAACAGATTCAGAATCCGCACCTGATCTACCCGGGCGACACCTTGCGCCTGGTGTACATCGATGGTCAGCCGCGCATCACCCTGCAGCGAGGCACCATGGAGCGCGGTGACAGCGCCCGCGTCGTCCCGCGCGTGCGCAGCCAGCCCTTGGAGTCGGCGGTCACCACCATCCCATACGAGACCGTGGCGGCGTTCATGTCCAAGCCCTCGGTATTGGATAAGGACCAGATCAAGCACGCGCCCTACGTCTTCGCCACCCGCGACAGTCACGTGGCGGTCTCCGACGGCGACACCATGTATGCCCGCGGCTTTTCCAAATCCGCAGAGCTGGGCACGCACTACAACATCATCCGCGTCGGCGACCCGTTGATCGATCCCGACGATAATCGCATTGTCGGCTACGACGGCATTTACACGGGAGCCGGACGCGTCACCCGCACCGGCGATCCCGTGACCTTCATCATGACGGAATCGACGCGCGAAACCGAACCCGGCGACAAGCTCTTCTCCGGCGGAGTCGAGGTACCGCTGGACTTCATCCCCAGCGCACCGCGCGTGAAAGTGCGCGGCCGCATCATGGCGGTGTCGGACGGCGTCACCCTGATCGGTCAATATACGGTGGTGGTTATTAATCGCGGTGCCCGCGACGGATTGTCGCCCGGCAACGTGCTCGCTGTATTCGACGTCGGCGGCGTGGTGAGGGACAAGGAAAGCCACGGCTTCTTGAATGGTGTGTCCCAATTCGGCGGCAAAAAGGTGCGCATACCGGATGAACGCTCCGGCACTTTCATGGTGTTCAAGACTTTCGACAAGATGAGCTACGGTCTCATCATGGAAGCGAAGAACGTCATTCGAGTCGCCGACTCCGTCGGGAATCCGTAACCCAAAGTTCCTAACTTAAGTTTCTAGACGATCCCGCGGGATTCGCGGGCAGCGCCAAGGACGGCCTTCTTATAGTATTTCCCCATGCGGGAAAGCGCCGATCTCCTTGCTTGGGCTGTCCTCGCGCGGGCTCCTGGATTGACCGTCGCCCTGCTGTCGGCGGCATTGGAACGCCTCCACCATCCCGCCGCGCTGGTCGCTGCCTCCGAAACAGCCTGGGGGGCGGCCGGCCTACCCGCCGTCACTCGCGACTTTATATGCAGTGGCGCCAGGTACGGCAAAGTCGCGTGCGGGCCTGCTTCCCTGCAGCGCTGGCTCGAATCGCCGCATCATGACCTGATCCCCTTCACCGATCCGCGCTTTCCGAGCGCTCTCAAGGCGCTGAACGACTGCCCCATCGCGCTACACGTCAGCGGCAGAGTCGAAACGCTCAAGGACCCACAGCTGGCTGTGGTGGGAAGCCGCCATCCGACGGCGCAGGGCCGTGAGAACGCTTTGAGCCTGGCTCAGGCTTTGAGCGAACGCGGGCTGTGCATTACCAGTGGGATGGCCGAAGGCATCGACGCCTGCGCCCACCAAGGCGCTCTCGACGTGCAGGGGGGCACCCTCGGCATTCTCGGCGCGGGAATCGACGTGGTATATCCGCGTTGCAACCAAAATCTGTACGACCAAGTCGCGCAATACGGCACTCTCGTCAGCGAATTCCCCTTGGGGTGTGCCCCGCGGCGGGGGAATTTTCCGCGCCGCAACCGCCTCATTGCCGCGTTGGGGTTGGGTACTTTGGTGGTGGAGGCGACCCGCCGCAGCGGTTCTCTCCTGACCGCGATGCTGGCCGGAGCTTATGGCCGTCAGGTGTTCGCCGTGCCAGGGTCCATCCACAATCCCTTGAGCCGCGGCTGCCACGAACTCATCAAGAAGGGCGCGGCGCTGGTGGAAGACGCCGATGACATATTGCTCAAGTTGAACTTTTCTGCCTTTTTTGCCAATGACTTGGCGCACCAGCCGAGGTCCGCTTCCGACCCCATGGACACATCGGGCATGGACAAGGATCACAAAATCTTGTTAGATGCGCTCGGCTTTGATCCTGTGGACCTCGATTCTTTGATCGTGCGCACCGGATTCAAACCAGAAGCCGTGTCCTCGATGATGCTGATCCTCGAGCTCGAAGGCCACGTTCAGGCCGCCCCCGGGGGCCGCTACTCCCGAGTCGCCTACAGGAGAGCCGGAGGTGAAAGATAACGTTCTCGATCTGTTGATATATCTTTTCGAGAATTACATGAGTGCCGACGACGAGCCGCGGCCGGACCGAGGGACCTTGAAACTCGAGTTGGACAAGGCTGGATTCGCCGAACCGGATATCGAACGGGCACTGGAATGGGTTGACGGATTGTCCGGCGAGCAGCTGGGCAAAGTGGCCGAGGCGACGGCGCGCGCGGTCCGTATTTTCAACGGCCAGGAATTGCTGCGTTTGGATACCGACGTGCGCGGCTATCTCATGTATTTGGAAAATGTTCGCATTCTCTCGGCGACCCAGCGCGAACTGGTCATTGACCGCCTGATGGCCCTTGAGGCCGACGAGATCGATATCGAACAAGTCAAATGGGTCGTTCTGATGGTGCTCTTCAGTCAGCCCGGCCAAGAATCCGCTTACGCTCAAATGGAAGACCTTGTCTTCGAAGAGCGCTCTGACGCGCTGCATTAGCCGACTTTGAGCAGCAATCTCGTTATCGTGGAGTCGCCTGCCAAGGCGAAGACCATCAAGAAGTACCTGGGGAAGGACTACGAGGTGCTGGCCTCCTATGGCCACGTGCGCGACCTGGTGCCCAAGGAGGGCGCCGTCGACACCGCACACCACTTCGCCATGAAGTACCAGGTGGTGGAGCGCAATCAAAAACACGTCGATGCCATTTCGCGCGCGCTGAAAAAGGCCAAGGCTCTATTTCTGGCGACCGACCCCGATCGCGAGGGCGAGGCCATTTCATGGCATCTATACGAGCTTCTGAAGGACGCAGGCGAGCTCGAGGGCAAGTCGGTGCAGCGAGTGGTGTTCTACGAGATCACCAAGAATTCCATCAAGGAGGCGATGGCCCAGCCGCGCGAATTGTCCGTGGATTTGGTGAACGCCCAGCAGGCGCGTCGCGCCTTGGATTTTTTGGTGGGCTTCAATCTATCCCCTCTGCTATGGAAAAAGGTCCGTCCGGGGCTGTCTGCGGGGCGCGTACAGAGTCCGGCTCTGCGCATGATTTGCGAACGCGAGGACGAAATTGCCGCCTTCGTGCCGCGCGAGTACTGGACCATCGATGCGGAACTCGAGCATTCGGCCCAGAAGTTTCCCGGCAAACTGGTGGAGTACGCCGGCGCCAAGGTCGAACAGTTCAGCTTCACCAACGAGGCACAGGCGCAGGCGGTGGAGCGCACCCTTCGCGAAGCCGCTCAAGGCGTGCTCACCGTCTTAGGCGTCGACCGCAAGCAGCGGCGGCGCAACCCGGCTCCGCCCTTCACCACGTCGACGCTGCAGCAAGAGGCCGCCCGCAAGCTCAGCTTCAGCGCGCAGAAGACCATGCGCGTGGCCCAGCAATTGTACGAAGGCGTGGATATCGGCGAAGGCGCGGTGGGCCTCATCAGCTACATGCGCACCGACTCGCTCAATTTGGCGCAGGAAGCCATCGGACAGATTCGCGACGTCATCGTTCAGCTGTATGGGAAGGAAGGTCTGGCGGACGAGGTGCGGGTCTACAAGACCAAGTCCAAGAACGCCCAGGAAGCCCACGAGGCTATTCGCCCCACGGCGGCCAATATCGTGCCGGCGGACATCGAGAAATTTCTCGAGGCGGATCAGTTTCGCTTGTACTCATTGATCTGGAAACGCACGGTGGCCTGCCAGATGGCGCCCGCCGTGTTCGATACCGTGGCCGTGGAATTGCTGGCGGGCACCCCCGGGGCCGCCAAGGCCGACGCGAATCGCACGGTGCTGCGCGCCAACGGTTCGACCCTGGTGAAGCCCGGCTACATCTCGGTGTATCAAGAAGGCATGGACGATGTCGTTCAAGACGACTCCGATCATGTGCTGCCGCCCATGAAGGAAGGCGACCGGGTCACGCTGGTCGGCGTGGTGCCCACTCAGCATTTCACCGAACCACCGCCGCGCTTCTCCGAGGCGTCACTGGTCAAGGCCTTGGAAGAGTATGGCATCGGCCGGCCTTCCACCTATGCCTCCATCATTTCCACGCTGCGCGACCGGCAGTACGTCGAGATCGAGAGCCGGCGCTTCACGGCGACGGACATCGGCAAAATCGTCAGTCGGTTTTTGACCCAGTACTTCACCACCTACGTGGACTACGATTTCACGGCCAAGATGGAAGACTCGCTGGACGGCGTGGCCAACGGCGAGCAGGAATGGGTCCCGCTGCTGGACCGCTTCTGGAAACCCTTCATCGACCTGGTGAAGCACACCGAGACGTCGGTCAGCCGCGAGGAAGTCGCTCAGGCGCGCGACCTTGGGTCCGATCCCGTGAGCGGCAAACCCATGAGCGTGCGCATGGGCCGCTTCGGACCCTTCGTGCAAATCGGCACCAAGGACGACGAGGACAAGCCGCGCTTCGCAGGCCTGCGCCCGGGCCAGAAAATGGATCAGATCACGCACGATGAGGCCATGGAGCTGTTCAAGCTGCCGCGCAAATTAGGCGTCACGGCGGCCGGCGAGGAAATCATCACCAACGTTGGACGCTTCGGCCCCTACGTGAAGTACGGTCCGAAATACGTGTCGTTGAAAATCGACGATCCTTACGAGATTACACCCGAGCGCGCGCTCGAGGTCATCAAAGAAAAGGAGATCGCGGATGCGAATCGCCTGATCCTGGATTTCCCCGATGCCGGCATTCAAGTGCTGAACGGCCGTTACGGACCGTACATCACCGACAAGGAACGCAACGCGAAAATCCCCAAGGACAAGGAGCCGAAGAGCCTGACCTTGGAAGAGTGCCAGGCCTTGTTGGCCGCGGCGCCGGTGCGCACCTTCGGCAAATGGGGCCGCGGCGCCAAGAAGGGAGCGGCCGCCAAGGCCAAGACCAGCAAAGCGGCGAAGGGCAAGGCTGCCGATGCAGCGATGGAATCGACCGCCGACGCGGGCGCTGCGCGCGCGGCTAAAGGCATGCAGAAGTTGGCGGCCAAGGCGTCGAAGGCCGCCGCCAACAAAAAAGCACCGGTGCCCGCCGCGGACCAGCCTGCAGCCGGTAAAGCCGCTGCCAAGCCCGCGTCCAAACCGAAGGCAGCAGCGAAAAAGAAGGCCGCGAAGAAAAAGAGCTAGGGAGAGGTCGCCTCAATGACATCGGCAACTGACTCTCCGAGCGACCAGGCCGCAGTCGTCGAACGCTATCTGCACGCTCTTCACGACCGCATCACGGCGACCATTGAAAGCATCGATACGGTAGCCTTCCGTCGCGATTCCTGGCAGCGACCCGAAGGCGGCGGCGGCGAGAGCCGCGTACTCACCGAGGGTTCGGTGTTCGAGCGCGCGGGAGTTTCCTTCTCGCATGTGCATGGCGCCAAAATGCCGGCCTCCGCCTCCCAAGCGCGCCCGGAAATGGCCGATGCGCCCTTCCAGGCCATGGGCCTGTCGCTGGTTTTTCACCCACGCAACCCCTTCGTACCCACCACTCACTGCAACGTGCGCTTCTTGGTGGCAACGCCGCGCGATCGGCCGCCGGTGTGGTGGTTTGGCGGCGGTTTCGACCTCACGCCGTACTACCCCTTCGACGCGGACGTCCTGCATTGGCACCGTACTGCAGAGGCTGCCTGCCGGCCCTTCGGCAGCGGCATGTATGCCAAGTACAAGGCTTGGTGCGATCGCTATTTTTTTCTTCCCCACCGCGACGAAACTCGGGGCGTGGGCGGCCTCTTCTTCGACGACTTCAACGAGCTCAGCTTCGAGCACTCGTGCAATTTCATGCAAAGTGTCGGCGACCATTTTCTGCCGGCTTTCATCCCCATTCTCGAGCGGCGGATGACTACGCCGTGGCAGCAGCGCGAGCGTGATTTCCAACTCTACCGCAGGGGCCGTTACGTGGAGTTCAATCTGGTCTACGATCGTGGCACCTTGTTCGGCTTGCAGTCGCGCGGCCGGACCGAATCGATTTTGATGTCCATGCCGCCCCTCGCACGCTGGGACTACGACTGGCACCCGGATGCCGGCACGCCCGAGGCCCGGTTGTACGACTACCTGCGTCCCCGCGATTACTTGAACGAACTGTCCGGCCGGCCGTCTTAACCTCGTCGGGTTCAATGGGTTCCGTCCGCTCATGACTATGCGCCGCGCCTTGTGCGCGTTGACTCTGATGGGTTTCGCCGCGGCCGCTGCGCAGGCCGGCGAACTCGATGGCTACACCGGTCGCTTGAAGTACAACGACGACGATCCGGGCACCTATACCTGGGGCATCGAGTATCGCGAACCTCTGACCGATCACTGGTCGGCAAGCTTCGTTTGGCTGAACGAAGGGCATAAACCTCACGATCACCGCGACGGCCAGGCCATGCAGATTTGGTGGCATACCGGTCCGGAGTTGTCAGGATTCGTGTTCGACGCGGGGATCGGCCCGTACCGCTACTACGACACGAGATTACTCTCCTCGGACCCGGACTTCTTGAACCGGCATGGCTGGGGCGCCTTGGGTAGCACCTCGCTGAATTATTACTTCTCGAACAATTGGTTCACGTTCCTGCGTGTGAACGAGGTGCTGACCACCCTGCACTACGATTCGACCTCGCTGTCGGTGGGAGCAGGGTATCGCTTTTCCTTGGACTGGATTCCCCACGATGCCAGCCCCTCCACGGGCGCATGGGCGGCCGATATCATGGTGGGAGAGAGAATCGGCAACACCGCGCACTCGGAGGCCGGCGGCGCCGAGGTCGTCGACGTACGGCGGCAACTCAGCGAGCACTTCACCGTGTCGGCAAGCTTCATCAGCGGCCAGGGCACCTTGCTCAACTGGCGCGATGGCCTGGCTGCGCAGCTCTGGCTGGAGCAGCGTTTGACTTCGCGCTTCACGGTGGGCGTGGGTCTTTGTCGTGAGCTCGGACGACGAACTCAAGGACGCCAGCTCACCCTCCAATCTGGCCGCCATGGTTTCCGTCGAGTTGGCCTATGCGTTCACACACAAGTGGGAGACGCGCGTCGTCTGGGATCGCGTCGGAACCGGTGACGACCATGACTGCGACATCGTCCTGGCCGGCGTTGGCTACAAATTTTGACTACGTGCCGGCCAACGATATTTTTTCGATGACACAGGGCAGCGTCTCGTCTCCCAGCGATAGATAGACATGCTGCTCGGCGACGGTCAGGGAAAAAGTCATACGGCGCTCGAGCTTCGCCGCCAGTGAGGCGAGCCAGGTTTGATCCAGAGCGTACAACTCCAGTGCGTCGGCACGATGTATGCGCTCTCCGGCCAGCCGCGCCGCCAATAGCCTCGCATCCTTGTGGGTATACACGACCACACGTGGTGCGGCTTTGCTGGCACGATGCAAGCGCGCGGCTTCGGGGGATCCGACGTCTATCCACACCTGCAGCGCGCCGGTGAGATCCCGAATCGCAATGGTCGGTTCGTCCGGCTCGAACAGGCCGTTCGAGAACGCGATTCCCTCGTCGTACTCGAAACAGTAGGCCAGCACCCGCGTCAGGAAGTACGTTTCGCTTTCGGATGGATGCCGCGCTACCCGCAATTCCAACGGCTGGTAAACTCCGCGATCGGAATTCGCAAGTTCGACATTGAACGTATATATCGTAGCGCCGAGCGCCATGGCGGACCTCTCAAATCACTGTAGCAGACACTGGCGACCGGCACGGTTAGACTTGCGCTTCGGGAGAGGCACAGCGCGTCATGAACTATAGACATATCTACCATGCAGGGAATTTTGCCGACATCGCCAAGCATGTGGGGTTGCTGTATTGCGTGGCGGCGCTGAAACGCAAGGAAGCCGCTTTTTTCGCGTTGGATACGCACGCCGGCCGCGGTTACTACGACCTACAGTCGGCGGAGGCCACCAAATCGGGAGAGGCCGAGCGCGGCATTCAACGGCTGATCGAGACCGGCATCGGCAACCCGGTGTTGGCGGAGTACTTTGGCGCCATTCGCGCCCGCCCCGGCAAACGCTTGGCCCGCTACCCAGGCTCCCCGGCTCTCATCGCCGGCGCCTTGAGATCGCAGGATCGCGCCCTATTCGTCGAGTTGATGCCCGCGGAGGCGCGCGCGGTCGAGCGCGAAATTGAAACCTTGGGACGCGTCAGAACGGAAATCGGCGACGGGTACGCGGCCCTGAAAGCCTTTCTACCGCCGGATGAACGGCGCGGCCTGGTGCTCATCGATCCTCCGTACGAGAGTCTCGATGAGTTGAAAACCATGCTCCAGGCCTTCGATGATGCCTATCGGCGTTGGCCCACCGGCACGTATCTCATGTGGTATCCGATTCGCAGCGCAACTCAACGCAGTTTGGTGCATGCCCGTTTCGAGGCTCTGCGCATACCCAAAATGCTGTTCGCGGATCTCGCGATTCATCCCGACGACGCCGGAGTCGGTTTGGCCGGGAGCGGTCTCATGCTGGTGAATCCGCCGTTTGGAGCCGACGAGTACTTGCTCGATGCCTACACGGCCATTCATGCCGCGGTGGCAACAGGCGATGCAGGTTATGTTGAGGTCTCGCGCCTGACTCCGGAGCGCATGGCGCATTGACCAGTGATTTTCCAATTGAGGAGTGAATTATGGATCCCGATGCATTGCGCGAACAGCTCTTGAAGCTGCACGCAGAACTCGGTGCGGCGCAACGCGTCGACCCGCAGTCGAATCAGTTGTTGGGCGACATCATGGAGGACATCAAGCGTCTGATGCAGCAGCCCGCGGATCCGGCCGCCACGCCCGCCACCCCGCAATCACTGCCCGACCGCCTGGAAAATATCGCGGTTCAATTCGAAGCGGATCATCCAACGCTGGCCGCAAGTTCGCGTCGACTGGTGGATTTGCTCGGTAAGGCCGGCCTGTGAGCTGCGGCCGCTAACTCGTCCAGTCGATGGCGCTCTGGACCTGGGCGATGACCGCCTCAATGGTGCGCTCATCGAAGGCGGACCCGCGCTCCAACACGGCCAGGCTCCCATGGCCCGGCACCGCCTCGATCACGCCCTGATAACCCTGATCGTTGAACCGTTGTTGCCCGCGGGTGGTTTCATGGGTGAGAACCATGACGGTGACCGGCCCGGTGGTCGTCTGCACGACCAGGTGCGGCACTTGATGACCGCGAAATAGGCAACTGCTCGCGTAAGTCACCAGCCCGGCGTCGGCCTTCAGGCGCATATGGGATTCGCCGAAAACCGCGTCGAGTTGCGGCTGCGGCACCGGCACGTCCGTGCGCGCCCACGCGTCCGGCTCCTCAGCCATGTGATTGACCACATCGGCCGCCAGGCTGGAGCCGGGCGCAACCAGCCAAAGGCTGCCGGCAACCACGCAGGCCAATAGCAGACTCGCGGCCGCGGCCAGCCAACGCCGCCGCCGCCGCGGGGATCGCGCCAGGCGAGTGCGTAGGCCGCGCAACCCACGCACTCGCGCGCCCGGCGCGATATCGACCCGCAGAGCGCGATCTAGCTTGTCCTCGAAGCGCTGCACCCGTTCCGTATACTGGGTGCAGTCGTGACAGCCGGCCACGTGCGACCGCATCTCGGCGCTGACCCCATGGGGATCCGCCAAAATCGCACGCCGGTATTGGTCGCAGTCCATCATTCTTGGGAATCCACGCTGATTTCGGGGTCCATGCGGGTGTCTTCGCCGCATAGGGCGCGAAGCTGCTTGCGGGCCCTGAACAATCGCGTAAGTACGGCGGCATTGGTCAAACCCAGTTCAGCCGCGATTTCGGCCGTGGAATAGCCCATCAGCACCTGCAGAACCAAGGGCTCGCGATATTCATCCGGCAGTTTGAAGATGGCGACCCGCAACTCGGCCAGGTCCTCATCGTCGGCCGCGGCGAGCGTGGGCTCTTCCTTGGAAATCAATTCATCCACATCCAAGGTGACAAAGCGCTTGCGCTCGAAGGTGCGCGCGTATTCCCGACGGATAATGGTCAACAGCCAGGGTTTGGCGGAGCCCTCGTCCTGCAGGGAATCCTGGGACTTCCAGGCCCGCAACATGGTCTCCTGCACCACGTCCTCGGCCAAGGCGCGGTCCCGCGACAACCAGAATGCGAAGCGCAGCAGGTCCGGTCGCAGAGACTGGCAAAGCGCCTGAAAGCGAGCGCGCTTTTGATTTCCGCCGACCGGATCCTTCATGTATGAATCAGTACCCGACTTAAGATATCGCTCCTGCGATAGTAGCGCGTTACGATACGGGAATGCGCCGGGTGGGGCACGGCCGGCGGCCGAACGCCCCCCACGGGACCGACTTTGGTCGATTGCGAAGCTTAAGTGGATGTCAGGAGTCACGTTGAGATGACCGGAGATAAGGCCAATTCATTTCCGAATACCCGGATGCGGCGCATGCGCCGGGACGAGTTCTCCAGGCGCCTCATGCGGGAGACGCAGCTCAGCGTCGACTCGCTGATTTACCCCGTTTTCGTGGTCGAGGGGCAAAACCAGCGCCAACCCATCGCCTCCATGCCGGGCATAGAACGCCTGTCGGTGGACGAATTGCTGCGCGAATGCGAGGCCCTGGTGAAGCTGCGAATTCCGGCCATTGCCCTGTTTCCGCTCACGCCGACCGGCAAGAAGTCGCTGGACGCCCGCGAATCCTGGAATCCGAACGGCATCGCTCAACAGGCCGTACGGGCGGTCAAAAAGGAGTTTCCAGCCTTGGGGGTGATTACGGACGTCGCTCTGGACCCCTTCACCACGCACGGGCAGGACGGGCTTATCGACGAGCGAGGTTATGTTCAAAATGATTTGACCGTGGAAACCCTGGTGCGCCAGGCCCGCTCCCACGCCGATGCGGGCGCCGATGTGGTGGCGCCCTCAGATATGATGGATGGACGCATCGGCGCCATTCGCAGTGCCTTCGAGACGGCCGGATTGGTTCATACCCGCATCCTCGCGTATGCCGCGAAGTATGCGTCGAGCTTCTACGGCCCGTTCCGCGATGCCGTGGGCTCGGCGGGTCAACTGGGCGCCGGCAACAAGCACACCTACCAAATGGACCCGGCCAATTCGGATGAGGCGCTGCGCGAGGTGGCTCTGGATATCGCCGAGGGGGCCGACATGGTCATGGTGAAGCCAGGGCTGCCCTACCTGGACATCGTGCACCGGGTGAAGACGCAGTTCGGGATGCCGACCTTCGTCTACCAGGTCAGCGGCGAGTACTCCATGATCATGGCCGCGGCCAACAACGGCTGGATCGACGAACGAGCCGTGGCGCTCGAGGCCTTGATGTCCATCAAGCGCGCCGGCGCTGATGGCATCCTCACTTACTTCGCCAAGCGCGCGGCGGGGTGGTTGGCGCAATGACGGAGTCCGGCGCACCGGATCAATATGGCGTGGTGGGTCATCCCGTCGCGCACAGCTGGTCGCCGTTCATCCATGGCATGTTCGCCCAGGCGACCGCGCAGAACCTGGTGTACCGGCTGTTCGACATCACCCCCGAAAATTATCGCCGCGATACGTTGAAGCTATTCGCCGGCGGCGTGCGCGGCCTCAACGTCACCCTGCCGCACAAGCAGGCGGCGGCGGAATTGGTGAATGAACTCACGCCGCGCGCCATGCGCGCGCAGGCGGTAAACACCATCGCGTTCTTCGAGGATACGACCCTGCTCGGCGACAACACCGATGGTGTGGGTCTGACCGCCGACCTCGAGAACAATTTGCGTATGGACCTCGCGGACAAACGCGTGCTCATCCTGGGTGCCGGCGGCGCGGTGCGCGGGGTATTGGGGCCGCTGCTGGAACGAGAACTCCGCGAGGTGCACGTCGCCAACCGCACACTGCAGAAGGCGCAGACGCTCGCGGACGAATTCGCCGACATGGGAAAGATATCCGGCTGCGAGTTCGCGGATTTGCGCGGACCAGCCTACGATCTCATCATCAACGCCACGTCGGCGGGCCTCTCCGGCGAGATGCCGCTACTGCCGGCGGGCCTCGTGAGCGAAACCACGCTGTGCTACGACATGTCCTACGGCCGCGGCGACACACCTTTCACGCGCTGGGCGAAATCTCTGCACGCCGCGCGAGCGGTCAAAGGCTGGGGCATGCTGGTCGAGCAGGCAGCGGCGTCGTTCGAATTATGGCGTGGAATTCGGCCCAGTACCCCACCCGTGCTCGAAGCCCTGTCACAACATTCCTGAGATGCCGTCCCAGCGCCCCTACGGACGCAGCCTCCGCGTTGCTGCCATCAGCAGGCCGGCGCGTCGCCGCCCAGATAGCCATCCTTGATCTTCACATAGTGGTGGGCGCCGTATACCAGGCGTGCGCGCTCTTCCGGGGTCAATTCGCGCGCACGCCTGACCGGATTTCCCATGTATAAGCCATGCGAGGCGAGGCGCTTTCCGGGCGGCACAACGCTGCCCGCTGCGACGATGACTTCGTCCTCGATCACCGCGCCGTCCAAAATCACCGCGGCCATGCCGATCAGGCAGCGATGGCCGATACGCGCCCCGTGGATCATCGCCTTGTGCCCGACAGTGACATCGTCGCCGATCACCAGCGGCAGACCGCCGGGCACGGGCCCGTCGTGAACCACATGCAGCACGCTGCCATCTTGAATATTCGTGCGGGCGCCGATCTCGATGGTATTGACGTCGCCGCGCAGCACCGCGCAAGGCCACACCGAGGCATCGTCGCCCAAGGTAACGCGCCCGATCACCACGGCACTGTCGTCGATATACACGCGAGCCCCGAGCTTCGGAAGCACGCCCCTATAACTGCGAAGCGGCATGCTTACCTCATGGTGACGAGTTCTTCCGCACTCGTCGGGTGAACGGCAACGGTGTCGTCGAAATCCTGCTTGGTCGCACCCATGCGTACCGCCACGGCAAATCCCTGGATCATCTCGTCGGCGCCGAGGCCGATGACATGGCAGCCCACGATTTTTTGTTCCGGGCCCACGCACACCAATTTCATATCTGTGTGTGTCTTGCGCGTCGTCAGGGCATGGTACATGGGCGTGAAATCGGCGCTGTAGACCTTCACGGCATCGCCGTACCGCGCCCGCGCCTCGGCCTCCGACATGCCCACGGTACCGATCGGTGGATGAGTAAAGACCACCGTGGCGATGTTGTTGTAGTCGAGCCGCCGGTCGGTCTTGCCGCTGAACAGGCGGTCGCTCAAGCGCCGTCCGGCGGCGATGGCCACGGGCGTGAGCGCTGCACGACCGGTCACATCGCCTATGGCGTACACACCCGCCACGTTAGTGTTTTGAAACTCATCCGTGATCACGAAATCATAGGAGTCCAGGAGTACTCCCGCGCGTTGTAGGTCCAACTGCGCGACATTGGCGGAACGTCCAATGGCCCAGAGCAGGATATCGAATCCGCCGAATTCACGGCCGTCGCTCGCCACCAAGGTCTTGCGGCCGTCTTGTTCTCGCAGCGCAGCCGGCACGACATGCTCATGCACCGTCATGCCCTCGGCTCGGGTCTCGCGCATCAGCGATTTGCCTAGCATGACGTCGAAGTGCGTCAACAAATGATCCTTGCGGATGAACAGTTCAACTTCGCTGCCCAGTGCGTGAAAGGCACCGGCCAGCTCGCAGGCGACGTAGCCGCTGCCGACGACGGCCACTCGCTGCGGCCGCCGCTCCAGCGCAAAGAAGCCGTCGGAGGTGATTCCCAGCTCGGCGCCCGGTAGTTCCGGCACGGTGGGCACACCGCCCGTGGCAATGACAATGTGCGGCGCCGTGAAGCGCTCACCGTTGACCTCCAAGGTGTGTGCATCGACGAAATGCCCGGTTCCCTGAATATGGGTCACGCCCTTGGATGCCAGATTTCGGGCATAGATGCCGTTCAGTCGCACTATGTAGGCGTCGCGTTTTTCTTTGAGCAAAGCCCAATCGTTCCCGCCCGGGGTCACATCGAAACCGTAGTCGCGCGCATCGCCGATGGACTGTGCTACACCGGCGGCATTCCACATGACCTTCTTCGGTACGCATCCCACATTGACGCAGGTGCCCCCCAAGCGCTGCCACTCGATCACCGCCGCCTTGGCGCCGTATTCCGCCGCACGCTGTGCGCAGGCCAATCCGCCGCTGCCGCCGCCAATGATGATGAGATCGAAAGCTTGACTCGACACTGTGAACTCCGTCGGCAGGGTGCCGAAACCCCAATGATATACTCCCAACGTCTACAACTCTCTATGAGGTGGGTAGTGATCGGGTTGGTCATAACGCTCGCCTTGGCCGGCGCTCTCTGCGTCTACCTCGTAGGCATATACAACGGACTTGTGGGCCTGCGGGAAGGTATCAAGATCGCCTGGGCCAACATCGATGTGCTGCTCAAACAGCGCCACGACGAACTTCCCAAGCTGATCGAAGCCTGTAAGCGTTACATGACCTTCGAGCAGGAAACCCTCGAGAAGGTGATGCGAGCGCGCACCGCCATAGGGCAGGCCAGCGCCTCGAGCGATGTGGCAGCGGTCGGCGCCGCTGAGCCGCAGCTGCGTTCCGGCGTGACGCGTCTGTTCGCCGTCGCCGAAAACTACCCCGAGCTGAAATCGGACGCCTCCTTCCAGCGGCTGCAAAGCCGCATCACCTCCTTGGAGGAAGCTTTGGCCGACCGGCGCGAACTCTATAACGAGCAGGTCAATCTCAATAACATCCGCATCGACGTGTTTCCTGATGTCCTGATCGCGCGCAACTTCGGTTTCGCCCGCGCGCACCTGTTGGATTTCTTGCCCGAGGAAAAACGCGACGTCGACGTGGGCGCTCTGTTCCACGCGTAAATCTCGAACGCCATGCACGGCAGCGGCCGATTCGACTTCCTCGAGGTGCTCCTCGGCTTGACCGCGGCCGCCGTCTACTGCTTTTACTACTGCTTCGTTTCCTGGCGGCGCAACCGGGTGATCGGTGACACCCCGACCTCGCGCATTCGGTCGGCGGCCCAGGGCTATGTCGAATTTGCGGGGCGCGGACAGCTCGCCGTGGATTCGAAAAACAAATCTCCGCTGTCGGATACTCCCTGCGTCTGGTGGCGCTACAAGGTGGAGAGCAAGGTCACCTCCTTCGGCCGATCACGTTCCTGGCACACGGTCATGAGCGGCACCTCGACGGCGCCCTTCCTGCTCGACGACGGCACCGCGCAATGCGAAGTCGATCCCGACGGCGCGGAAGTCTACCCAAACGGCGGCGATGTTTGGTACGGGAACGACGAATGGCCCAGTCGGCGCCTACCGGGCAGTCAGAGTCCCCTGCAGTGGCTGTGGGGTTCCTGGTTCGGCGGCCCGTACCGATATACCGAGCAACGTCTCGAGGCCAAAGGGCCGGTGGTGGCAGTGGGACTGTTTCGTACCTCCGGCGCGATGCACGGGAACGAGGCGGAAACGGCGCTGGCGGAAGTACTGCACGCCTGGAAGCATGACCAGAAAATGCTTTTGCAGCGCTTCGACTCGGACGGTAATGGGGTGCTCAACGCCGAGGAGTGGGAAAGGGCGCGCGCAGCCGCGAGCGAACAGGTGAACGCCGAATTCGCTGCCAGGCCTCCGGCCGCCGCCGTCAGCAGGCTCTCGAAGCCGGCAGATGGTCGCCCCTTTTTAATTTCTGGATCGGACCCACATAGTTTGGCTCGTGGGCTGCGTTATCGAGCCGCGGCGGGTCTTGCCGGCTTCGTCGCGAGTTGCTTAGGTCTAACCTGGACCCTCATGCACCTCTGAGGGGATGCCCACTTAAGCTCTGGTAGAATTGCCGCGTGAACAATCCATTACTGCAAATCGATGAGCTCCCCGCGTTCGACAAGATCGAAGCTTCCCATGCCCGGCCCGCGCTCGAAGCGGTGTTGGCCGACAATCGAGCACACCTGCTCGAACTGACGGCGCAGCCCGCACCGACGTTTGCGTCGCTGGTGGTGCCGGTCGAGGAGCTGAGCTACCGTTTGGGCCGCGTGTGGAGTCCTATAGGCCACCTGAACGCGGTGGCGAATTCCGCTGTCATGCGCGCCGCCTACAACGAGTGCGTACCCCTGCTCACCGAGTACGCGTCCGAGCTGGGCCAGAACGAGAATCTGTATGCTGCCTACGCCTACGTGTTGAAGCACGAGGGCGACCGGCTCGAGCCGTCGCAGCGTAAGCTGGTCGAAAATGCCTTGCGCGACTTCCGGCTCGCCGGCGTCGATCTCCCCGCGGACCGCAAGACGCGTTATCGCGAGGTCATGCAGCAACTCGCGCAGCTGGGCACCAAGTTCTCCGAGAACGTTCTGGATGCGGGTCGTGCGTACACGCGCAACGTCACCGATGAAGCCGAGCTCGCCGGGCTGCCCGCCAATGCCGTCGACCGCGCTGCCGCCGATGCGCGCGAAGCGAATCAACTGGGTTGGCTGCTCAAGCTCGATCAACCCACTTACATGACGGTTATGACCAGCGCCGAAAGCGAGCAGCTACGACGCGACATTTACGAGGCGTGGGTTACCCGGGCGTCGGAACTGGGTCCGAGCGCCGGCCGTTTCGACAATGGCCCACTCATCGCCGAACTACTGCCCCTGCGGCACGAACTGGCGCAATTGCTGGGTTTCGGTAATTACGCCGAGTACGCGTTGGCCACCCGGATGGCTAAGAGCATCAAACAGGTCCTCAGCTTCCTGGATGATCTCGCGCGCCGCTGCATACCCGCAGGGCGCCAAGAGTTTTCGGATTTGGAGGAGTTCGCCGGGCGTAAATTGAACGCCTGGGATCTGGCCTACTACGCCGAACGGCTGCAAGAGAGCCGCTTCAAGGTGTCGCAGGAGGCGCTGCGGCCCTACTTCCCGCTGCCGAAGGTATTATCCGGTTTGTTTGCTCTGACCCAGCGTCTATACGGCATCACCGTGCGCGAAAGACCCGGCGTCAGCGTTTGGCACCCCAGCGTCCGCTACTACGACTTGTTGGACTCTAAAGATGGCCTCGTCGCAGGCTTCTACCTCGACCCCTATTCGCGCACCGAAAAACGTAGCGGCGCCTGGATGGACGAGTGTGTGTCAGCCAAGTCGCTGCCTTCCGGAACGGCTCTTCCCGTGGCGCAGCTGGTCTGCAACTTCACCACTCCCATGGGGTTCGCGCCGTCATTGTTGACGCACGATGAAGTCACCACACTGTTTCATGAATTCGGCCATGGATTGCACCACATGCTGACGCGGGTGGCCTACCCCAGCATCGCGGGCATCAACGGGGTGTCCTGGGATGCGGTGGAGCTGCCCAGCCAATTCATGGAGAATTTCGTCTGGCGGCGGGAAGTGCTGCCCCTCATATCGGCGCATGTGACCACCGGCGAGCCGCTGCCTGTCGACATGCTGCAGCGGCTGATCGGAACGCGCACCTTCAATGCAGCGCTCGACACGCTGCGGCAAATCGAATTGGCGAGTTTCGATTTCGAGTTGCACGCCAACTTCGATCCGACCGCGGGCGCCAAGGTTGCCGACACTCTGGCGGCTGTCAAACGCCGGATCGCGGTGGTGCCGGCCGCTCCCTTCAATCGCATGCCATCGAGCTTTGCGCACATATTTGCCGGCGGTTACGCGGCCGGCTACTACAGCTACAAATGGGCTGAAGTGTTGGCGGCGGACGCCTTCGAAGCCTTCGAGGAAGCCGGAGTTTTCGACAGCAAGACGGCGACCCGCTTTCGCGAATCCATTCTGGCGCGCGGCGGCAGCCTCGATGCCATGGAAGCTTTCGTGCAATTCCGCGGGCGCCAACCCGATGTACGCCCGCTACTGAAGCAGACCGGCATCGCCGCGTGAAGGCCGTTGGTCTTCTGCTGACGCTGCTGGCGACCCAAACTCTGGCAGCGACGGCTTACGTCACCGACGAATTGGTTCTCGGCGTCTACGCGACGCAGACCACGCAGGGGCAACGGCTGGCTACCTTGCACTCGGGTGCCGTGGTCGAGACGCTATCCACCAACGGTGATGCCACGGAAGTGCGCCTGCAGGACGGTACGACCGGCTGGGTCAAGACCGCGTATCTCACCAACATCGAGCCGGCGACCACCCGCATCAAACAGATGCAAGAAGAGCTGGACCGTACCCACGCTACCACCCCCGCGCTGGCCGAGGCGGCGGAACGCAGTGAGGTGGAGCGCCTGACTCGTGAATTGGCAGCGGCACAACAAGCGGCGGCGGATGCGGCAGCGCAGCCGACGCCCAACAACGGCGCCGCGGCTGCGCCCAGCGCTCCAGTCCGATCGGAGCCGCATCTCTGGCAGTGGGTTGCCGCGTTTTGCGGAGCGCTGGGTCTAGGCTTCTGGTTGGGCTACGCCGCCCTAGCGCGCCGCATCAAGGCCAAGTTTGGCGGCATCAAGGTGTATTGATTTAACATATGTAAGCGTCAGTTGAGGCAGAGTCGCAGAAGGAGAACTACGTACATAGCGCCGCCGACCTCAAGAGCCTAATATACTGTGATGTACGACCATCGCCGTAACGACTACGACGTTACCAATACCGTTCAAGTGAGTTCCACTGCGGCTGTGTCCCGCGCGGTGGAAGAACTCTTCACCGCTGCGTGGCCCGGCGAATCGTTCGAACGCGTCGCCATCGCCTTCCAAGAATTCGATAAGTTGTTCACGGGCCGGATGCCTGGCTATCACGGCGTGGACACCGTTTACCACGACCTTCAGCACTCGTTGGATATGACCCTGGCCATGGCGCGGCTCATGGTCGGTTATGAGAAGACGGTGACGGCGCAACAGCGCTTCGGCTCCGAGCGCGCCATCATGGCGCTGGTCACCTCACTGTTCCACGATGCCGGCTACATCCGCGAATTCGAAGATCGCGCGCATCGCAACGGCGCCGAGTTCACGCTGTATCACGTGACGCGCAGTGCGCGCTTCCTGGCGCGCTTTCTGCCGACCATTGGCATGGAGAGCTGGGTACCCATCTCGACCCGCGTGGTGCACTTCACGGGTTACGAAGTGGCGCTGAATCAACTGAATTTGCCGGACCCTCGCGACCGCAAATTGGGGCACTTGCTCGGCACGGCCGATCTCATCGCGCAAATGGCCGACCGCTGCTATTTGGAAAAGTGCCGCGATCGCCTCTATCCCGAATTTGTGTTGGGCGGCCTCGCGGCCGCGCCAGACACCACTGGGGCACTCCAGGTTCGCTACAGCTCCGGTCTCGACCTCTTGCGCCAGACGCCCCGCTTCGTCCGCGAAACTCGCGTGCGACGCCTTGAAGGCGAGTTCGAGCACGCTTATCGATATTTGGAAGTGTTGTTCGACGGCAAGAATCCCTACCTCGAAGCCATTGACCGCAACCTGGGCTTCCTGGACCGCGTGCTGCGCACCGAACGCTGGCCGCTGCTGCGCCGAAATCCTCCTCTGTTCACCTCCGAGGACGATCACCTGGGTCAGGTGCGCGGCTTGATGTTGAACCGCCTGAAAACTCTCTGGGCCTAAGGTCCCGACCCGCGCCACCCACCCGCGCCGCCCCAGCCGGGGCCCTTAAGCCCCGATGAGCGGACGCCGTTAAGGCCAGTCGATCGCTGCGACGTAACGGGCGTGGAATTCATCCAGCCGCGGCAGCACTTCGTCCTTGCCCTCGAGCGCGCTGCCGACCAAGGCCTCCCGCCAAACCTCCAGGTTGAGTGCCCGCCGCGCCGGTTCGGCCACGGGAGCAAAGCTAAAATGCCAGGGCTCAGGCTGCACCCCGGAGAGCACCCCGCGAAACGGCCGAAAGAATCCAAAGCGCGCGGCATGCACCTCGAGCCATCCCGCCAAGGGCGCAAACGGCCCCCCCGAAGAGAACTCCCCCACACTCAGTTGCAACCGGTAGCCGGGCGCAACGGCCGCG
>Ga0302313_10000898_pt1 | contig 23853 bp, 21 predicted proteins | sample III_Palsa_N2_2_FD_200454 | JGI IMG/M metagenome (GOLD analysis project Ga0302313, IMG submission 200454) | Peat permafrost microbial communities from Stordalen Mire near Abisko, Sweden - III_Palsa_N2_2 | ecosystem: Environmental > Terrestrial > Soil > Palsa > Peat permafrost | place: Sweden...
CACCGCGAAAGCCGGGTCCTTGCCGCCGCCCGCCTATGCGCAGCAGACCGTCTATTTCACCAGCGTGCGTACCGGCCTGGTTTATCAACCAAGCGAAGTGCAGTCGTACTACGTGTCATACGGCACATCGTTTGATCCGTCGCTGGAACAGCTCACGCTGACCAGCGGCACGCAGAATCTCGCGCCGGAAAAAAACCGCTCTTACGAGGTCGGCGGCAAGTGGAACGTCCGCGATGATTCGTTGGCGCTCACCGCCGCCTTGTTTAATCTGGAACAGACCAACGCCCGCACGCAGACATCCGCCGGTGAATACGTGCTCGACGGCAATATCCGCGTACGCGGTGCGGAGTTCGGTGCCAGCGGCCACCTTACCGATCAATGGCAGCTGTTCTCCGGGTATACCTACATGAATGCGAAGGTCGTCAAGGCGGCGGACGGGACGCAGGGTAATGTGCCAGCCAATACACCGCGCAACACGGCAACGCTGTGGACCACCTACACCTTCGGCGGCAACTGGGATATCGGCGGTGGCCCTACCTATATGTCGCAGCGTTTTGCCAGCAATACCAATACGGTCAGCGCCGGCGGCTACACGCGCTGGGATGCCACGCTGGCCTGGCACCAGCCACGATATGATATTCGCCTCAACGTACAAAACCTGACCAACAAGCAGTACTTCGACGCACTGATTCCGTCCGATGGCGGTCGCTCGGTGCCTGCAGTCGGTCGCACATCGATGGTGACATTCACCTACAAGTTTTGAGGAGCTGCCGACCATGCTGGTGCATGTGCAGAACCTGCTCAACGGTGAGCAGCTGAAACACTTTCGCCAGCGGCTGGAGGCGCCGGAGGCGCCATGGGTCGATGGCCGCGTCACCGCAGGCCATCAGGGTGTCCACGTCAAGCGAAACCAGCAGATTGCCGAAGGCTCCGCGGTGTCCGCCGAACTCGGCGGCATCGTGCTCGCGGCGCTGGAAAGGCTGCCGCTGTTCATCAGCGCCGCGCTGCCAAACCAGGTGTATCCGCCGATGTTCAACCGCTACGAAAACGGCATGCACTTCGGCAGCCATGTCGATGGCTCGGTGCGATTGATCCCGAACAACGGTGTAAAAATGCGCACCGATTTGTCCGCCACGCTGTTCCTCGCGCCACCGGAAAGCTACGACGGCGGTGAGCTGATGGTGGAAGACACCTATGGCGCGCAATCGATCAAGCTGGCTGCCGGTGACATGGTGCTGTATCCGGCCAGCAGCCTGCATCGCGTGACACCGGTAACGCGTGGTGTGCGGGTGGCCTGCTTTTTCTGGGTCCAGAGCATGGTTCGCGACGATGGCCAGCGCGCATTGCTGTTCGATCTCGACAATGCGATCCAGCGCCTGACCGCCACCGGCGCCGATGATGCCGCGCGCGTCCATCTCACCGGCTGCTATCACAACCTTTTGCGGATGTGGTCGGATATTTGAGCCACTTGTCGCGCAAGCGTATTGCCGTCTGAAAATTCGCTGTTCCCACTGCGCACCGAGGAGCGGATAATTGTCGGCCCATTAGGCAATACGGCGACTCAATGTTTGTTCCTGGTCAACGCTGGATCTCTTCTGCCGAACCTGAGCTTGGCCTCGGCACTGTTTTACGCGTCGAGGGACGTGGCGTGCAGGTGCTGTTTGCCAAGGCAGGCATTCTTCGCCCTTATGCGATGGACTCGGCGCCGCTGCTGCGCGCTGAATTTCGCGCCGGCCAACGTGTCTCGGGCAAGGGCATCGCGTTTCTGGTGGAACGCGTCGAGATTCGCGACGAGCTGCTGATCTATCGCGGCGAAGGCCGCGAGCTGGAAGAAGGCCAGCTCGACGACGAACAGAGCGTGAGCCAGGCCGACGACCGCTTGATCGGTGGTCGCACCGATTCGGTCGCGCAGTTCGAGCTGCGGCTGGAAGGCCTGCGCCGTCGCGCCGAGGCGCGCCGCTCGCCCGCGTGGGGGCTTGGCGCGGCCCGCATCGGCCTGGTGCCGCATCAGCTGCGCGTGGCCGGTATTGCCTCCGCGCGCCGGCCGCCGCGCGTGCTGCTTGCCGATGAGGTGGGCCTGGGCAAAACGATCGAAGCGGGCATGATCATTGCGCGCCAGCTCGCCACCGGCCGCGCCTCGCGCGTGCTGCTGCTCTTGCCCGATACGCTGGTCTACCAGTGGTTTGTCGAGCTGCTGCGCCGCTTCAACCTCAGCTTTGCCATCTATGACGAAGAGCGCTGCGAGGCGCTGCAGTCATCCGGCGAGGACAGTGCCGATGAGGCCGGCAATCCGTTCGAAGACGAGCAGCTGGTTATCGCCGACTTCGGCTTTCTGGAGAACTCGCCGAAATACGCCGCGCAGCTGCTGGCGGCGCCGTGGGATCTGCTGGTGGTGGACGAAGCGCATCATCTGGCGTGGTCGCCGGAGGCGACTAGCCCGCGCTATGCGATGGTGGAAAAACTCGCCGCGGCGATTCCCGGCGTGATCCTGCTCACCGCCACACCCGAGCAGCTTGGCCGCAGTGGTCACTTTGCCCGCCTGCGCCTGCTCGATCCCCAGCGGTATCACGATCTGGACGGCTATCTGGCCGAAGCCGACGACTATCAGGCGCTGTCGGCCATCGCCGATCGGCTGCTCGACGGCGTCGCGCTGGACGAGGCTCAGCGTCGCACTCTGGCCAGCGCTTTTGATGGCGATACGGCGCTGACTGCCTATCTGGACGAGGCTACCAAGCCCGCCAACGCGCGCGAGCTGTTAGCGGCGCTGATCGATCGCCACGGCACCGGCCGTGCGATGTTCCGCAATCGCCGCGCCGGCATCGGCGGCTTCCCCAACCGCGTGCCCGAGTGGCACGTGTTGGACGCGGATACGGTCGAGGAAAGCACGCGCCAGTCGCTGCTTGCCGAGTTCCATGCCGATATCCAGCAGCCGCCGGTGTTGATCGAGGTGAATTACGCCAACGACCCACGCATCGATGCGCTGATCTCGCTGCTGGAAAAATTTCCGCAGGACAAGTTTCTGCTGATCTGCCGCAGTCAGGCCAAGGTGCTGGCGCTGGAAGAAGCATTGCGCACGAAGAGCGGCGTGGGCGTGGCGCGTTTCCATGAAGGCTTGGGCATCATCCAGCGCGACCGCAACGCGGCGTATTTCGCCCAGCCCGACGGCGCGCGGCTGTTGCTGTGTTCGGAGATCGGCTCGGAAGGCCGTAATTTCCAGTTCGCGCATCATTTGATCCTGTGGGATCTGCCGCTCGATCCGGACCTGCTCGAACAGCGCATCGGCCGACTCGACCGCATCGGCCAGCAGCACGACATCCAGATCCATATTCTGGTGGTCGCCGACAGTGCCCAGCACGTGCTGGCGCGCTGGTATGACGAGGGCGTGGATGCGTTCCGGGTCAGCCCAGCCGACGGTCGTGAGCTGCTGCGCCGCTACGGCGAACCGCTGGCCAAGCTGGCCGACGAGCACGCCCGCGGCGACGACAACCGCGACCAGGAGCTCGATGTGCTGCTGGCCGAAACGCGCAGCAGCCATGAACAGATGGCCGAACTGATCAGCGCCGGCCGCGACCACCTGCTGGAACTGGCCTCCAGCCGCGACCTGCACGCCGACGAGCTGCAGCAAGCGTTCTCGCGCGAGGAGCGCGACCCGGGCCGGGACGGTTTCATCCAGCGCCTGCTGGAGGCCTTCGGCATCCACGCTGAGGAGCTGAGCAGCGAAGTATTGCTGCTCGATCCGCAATACCTCTCTACCGACGCCCTGCCCGGTTTCGCCGAAGGCCCGCAGTCGGTCACCTTTTCGCGCGAGGTGGCGCTGGCGCGCGAGGACTTGCCGCTGCTGCGGCTCGATCACCCGCTGATCGCCGGCGCGATGGATCTGGCGTTGTCTGGTGAACAGGGCAACGCGGCCTTCATGGTCGACGACGAATTACCGGCTCGCTCGGCCCTGTTGCAAGCCGTCTACGTGCTCGAATGCGTGGCCGATCGCAAGCTCGATGCGGAGCGCTTTCTGCCGACGCTGCCGATCGCCGTCACGGTGGACACCAAGCTGGCTGAGCGCGTCGATTTCCAGCCCAGCGAAACGGCCCTGCGCCGCGCCGCGCAGCGCACGATCGAAGTGGCCCGCTACCGCAAATTTCTCAACAAGCTGGTGCCGCCGATGCTGGGGCGCGCGGAAAAGCTGGCCGAGGCCTACGGGCAGACCAGCATTGACGATGCGCTGGCGCTGGCGGTGAGCACGCTGGACGCGGAGCTGTCGCGTCTGGTCGCCCTGCACGCGGTAAACCCCTCGATCAGCCAGACCGAAATCACTGCCGTCGCCGACGAACGCACCGCTCTACTGGCGGCGCTGCCACAGTCGCGGCTGCGGCTGGACGCGGTGCGTTTCGTGGTCAGCGCCGACTTTCTGGTGCTGCGCTGATCTCAGCGCAGCAGAAGCCGTTTCGGCTTGATCGGCAGCTTGCCGCGCCAGTACTGGATCATCGCGTAGCCGCCGACCATGCCGCCCAGGTGCGCGAAATGGGCGACCCCGGCCTGCGTGCCGGTCACGCCAAGAACGAGCTCGATCACTGCATAGCCGGTGACGAACAGCCACGCCGGCATCGGCACAGGGAAAAACATCAGCATCATTTTTTCGTGCGGATACAGCATGCCGAACGCCAGCAGCAGCCCGAAAATCGCTCCGGAGGCGCCGATCGTGGGATAGAAACCGTGGGTGAACCACTGCACCACGATCAGCTGCGCCACTGCTGCGACGACCGCACAAACGAAGTAGTAAATAATAAAGTTGCGCGTGCCGAACGTTCGCTCGATCGTGCCGCCGAACATGAACAGCGCAATCATGTTGAACAGGATGTGGGTAAAACTCCCATGCATGAAAGCATACGTCACCAGCTGCCACGGCTGGAAACCGACCGTTACTATCTGACCGTCGCCCAGCGCACCGCTGACGTCTGGCCCCCAAGGCCAAAGGGCGAAGTGTTGGGTGAGAGCAAACGTGCTCGAATCGTGCAGCAGATACTGCAGCGCAAACACCACCACATTGGCGATCAGCAGGTTGCGGGTGGCGACAGGTAAATCAGTGGGCATGGATCGTATTCCAAGTGACGGCAGGCGCGGATCGCCGCACGCTGGCCTCAGTAGTGGTGAGCCCAATCGGCCAATGCAAGGTCTCCAGTCAAGCCGATGCCTTTACGATGACGCTTCATTCATGTGCCGCCGGGATCAGCGCAGCACATTCAAGCAAAAGCCGCCTTGCGGCGGCCTTGAATGGGACGCGTTGAGGGCAACGCCTCAACCGTGATGATCCACCATCGCAATCGCTTCTGGACGCTTGGCGCCGGCAAAGTGCTTGGCCCAGTAGGCTTCATCCAAGCTGGAAACCTGCACGCTCTGACCGGTGGTCGGCGAGTGGATGAACTGGCCGTTGGAGATATAGATACCGACGTGCGAAATGTTGCGCTTGCCGTGCGTGCGGAAAAACACCAGATCGCCCGGCTTCATGTCGGCGCGCGCGACTTTCAGACCCGACAGGAACTGCGAGGCAGAATTGGTCGGCAGCTGCATGCCAATGGCATGGGCGAACACGTAACGCACGAAACCGCTGCAGTCGAACCCGGTGGACGGGTCACGGCCGCCGCGAACGTAGCGGATATCGCGAAGATTCATCGCCAGGCCGATCAGCGCCTTGCGCACGTCGGAAATGTTCTGGAGGTTGGCTGTTGCGGAATTCTGATCGTCCGCACTGTCCTGGCCCGCGGCGTTGCCATCTTTAACCGTGTTCTTTGCGAGGGCAGACTTTTCTTTCACGCCGGCAATTTCGGCGTAGGCGGGAGCGGCGGACTGGGCGAGCATGGCGGCGGGGCTGATCGCCGACGCTTGAGTGAGGAGCTGGGGACCGACGGAAGCGACGACCGGGGCGACGTTGGTGGCGCTGGGGCTGGCTAGTACGGGACCGGACGCGAAGAGTACGGAAACGAGCGCAGCAGCAAGGGTCAGTCGTTTGGTCGGCATGCGGGATATCCCCCTTTGTATTGCAGAAATCCGTCGCTTTCGTGTTCGGCGACGTGATCGATAAGTGAAGTTAACAAGAACCGACCTTGAATATGTTCGATTGAGGTTAACTAAACTCTGTCGTTCCGGAAATGTGCAATAACGGCAAAAATACTTCCAAACCACTGATATAAATCAGTATTTATTCGGCAGTACCCGCCTCAATGAAGGTGCTGGGTAAAAGTATTTACGGATTAATTACGTTAAACGGACGCGTGCGGCGACCTGGTGCCAAAGATCGCCGAGCCAATACGCACTTCGGTGGCGCCTTCGGCGATGGCCAGCGCGAAGTCGCCGCTCATGCCCATCGACAGCCTCGGCAGATCATGACCCCACTCGGCCGCCCGGGCGCGCAGATCGCGCAGCGCACGGAAGCAGCCGCGGACCTCATCGGCCCGGTCGGATTGCACCGCCAGAGTCATCAAACCGCGTACCGTCAAGGTGTCGAAGCCGCGCAAGGCATCGAGAAACGCCTGCAGCTGCTCGGGCGCAAGGCCGTATTTGCTGGGTTCCGGCGAGGTCTTCACCTGCACCAACACGTCGATGTCCCGACCTTCGTGCTGAAGACGACGGTGCAACGCCTCGGCCAGCTCAAGCCGGTCCAACGACTGCACTTCGCTGGCCAGCCGAGCCACATCCTTGGCCTTATTGGTCTGCAGATGGCCGATCATCACCCAGTCGATGCCACAGTCGGCGAGCGCGGGAGATTTTTCACGCACCTCCTGCGCCTTGTTTTCGCCGAAGCGGTGCAGGCCCAGCGCAACCGCTGCACGTATCAGCTCGGGTCCAAACGTCTTGCTGACGGGAAGAATGGTGACTTCGGCCGGGTCTCGCCCCGCCTCAACGCAGGCCTGGGCGACGCGGCCACGCACATGCGACCAGTTGGCCGCCAGGTCATCGATAGCGGTGCTCATGCGCGCGCCGGAACGCTCACGCCTTACCGCCTGCCTGAAAGTGCTGGGCGACAACCTCGGCCACGACCATCGTCACCTTCTTGCCGGTCGGGATATGCAGAAACTCATTAGGGCCGTGCGCGTTGGAATGTGGGCCAAGTACCCCGGTGATGAGGAACTGCGCCTTGGGAAATTTCTCGCCCAGCATCCCCATGAACGGGATGCTGCCGCCCTCGCCCATATACGCCGCCGGCGCACCGAAATAATGCTGCGAGGCATCGGCCACCGCCTGCTCGAGCCAGGGCGACAGCTGTGGCGCGTTCCAGCCGCTGCCGTCCTTCTCCAGCTTGAAGCTGACCTTAGCGCCGTACGGCGGGTCGGCCTCCAGCAGCTGCTTGACGAACTCGCCGGCCTTGGCGCCGTTGAGCGTTGGCGGCACGCGCAGGCTGAGCTTGACCGACGTCTGCGGCCGCAGCACGTTGCCGGCGCTGTCCAGCGGCGGCATGCCGCCGACGCCGGTGACGGCCAGCTGTGGGCGCCAGGTGCGGTTGAGCACCAGCTCGGCCAGATCGGAGGTCACCGGCTGCATGCCCTCGACCCAGGGAAACTTGTCGTAGATATCCGCACCCAGCACGTCGGCGCATAGCTTGGCCTGCTCGACGCGCTGCGGCGGAATGTCGACGTGGAGTTCTTTTGGCTTGATCTGGCCGGTTGCCGGATCCTCCAGCCGCGACAGCAGCTCGCGCAGAATGCGGAAGCTGGACGGCACCACACCGGACGCATCGCCCGAGTGCACGCCCTCCTCCAGCACCTGCACGGTGAGGTTGCCGCCGGTCATACCGCGCAGCGAGGTGGTCAGCCACAGCTGGTCGTAGTTGGCGCAGCCCGAATCGAGGCAAACCACCAGCGACGGGCTACCGATGCGCGGCGCTAGATGATCGACATAGTGCGGCAGGTCGTAGCTGCCGGATTCCTCGCAGGCCTCGATCATGATCACGCAGCGCGCGTGCGGCACGCCCTGCTCATGCAGCGCCAGCAGCGCCGCCAGCGAGCCGAAGATCGCATAGCCGTCGTCGGCACCGCCGCGGCCATAGAGCTTGTCGCCCTTGATCACCGGCGTCCACGGGCCAAGGTCGTCAGCCCAGCCGGTCATTTCCGGCTGCTTGTCTAGATGACCGTAGAGCATGACGGTGTCGTCGCTGGCGCCGGGCACTTCGATATAGATGAGCGGCGTGCGGCCTTCCAGCCGGACCACCTCGAGCGTGGCGCCGGGCAGCTGGCTAAGCTTGGAGCGCGCCCAGTCTTCCATCAGCTTGACCGCCGCATCCATATAGCCGTGCTCGGCCCATTGAGCGTCGAACATCGGCGATTTGTTGGGGATACGGATGTACTCGACCAGCTGCGGCACAATTTCGGCGTCCCACAGGCCGCTGACGAAATCGGAGAGGCGATCGGGGTCCATCTTGCGGACAATGTCCATGGTCAACTTCCGGCAAAGATAACGATGGGCGATTCTACCGCGCCGACCCCGGCTGACGCTGCACACGCCGACAGGCGATCAGGCACTGCCCACGCGCGTTGGAGAGCCTTCCCCACGCCGCTACTGCGGCTGAGCCGACTGCGTGGCCGATTGCCGCATGCCACAGTTTCATGGCGGCGCGCGGATGCCGCCGTCCCATCTCACGGAGGAAACCACCATGCACAAACTTCTTTCAAGAATCGCCCTCGCCCTCGCCGTAGCGCTGCCTGCAATGAGCTTTGCCGGCACGCCGGTCAACATCAACAAGGCCGATGCCGCCACCATCGCCAAGTCGCTCGACGGCATCGGTCAGTCCAAGGCCGACGCCATCGTGGCCTGGCGCGATACCAACGGTCCGTTCAAGAGCGCTGACGATCTGACCCAGATCAAGGGCATCGGCAAATCCACGCTGGAGCGCAATCGCGGGTCGATCCTGCTGGCGGACACCGCTCCGGCGAACGACGCGGCGGCGGCCAAGACCGATACGCCGGCCAAGAAAGCTAAGCGGTCCAACAAAAAGCCGGCCACTGCGGCAGCTGGAGAATAACCCTCCGGTTCCCCTCCCAGGCCAGCAAGCCCGGGAGGGTGACGGGGGCGCGATCAGCTACTCGACATCGCCGGCTATCCGCCTGAGCTACACTCCAGCGCCTTCCCCGTTCGTGCTGCGGCGTCGCCATGATTCTTCCGCGCTATCACATTGCCGATTCCGCCATCCCAGGCGCCGGCAAGGGTCTGTTTCTCGATGAAACCGTGGCCGCGGGCCGCATCATTACAGCACCCGACGGCATCGACCGCACCTACCGACATGCCGACATCCACGCCTCGCCGGAGCTCAGCGCACAGTTCCACGCCAGCGCCCGCTGGTTCGAGGATCGCTATACGCTTTCGCCAGACTGGCCAGACGAGTGCTATATCAACCACAGCTTCCAGCCCAACGGGCTGTGGCACCTGGGCTTTGTCTTCGCACTGACCCAACTGCCGCCTGGGACAGAGATGACGGTCGACTACCGGCATCTGCTGCCGCCCGGTGAGAGCGAGGATTTTGCAGATTCGGCCACAGGTGAGACAATAACCGGCTTTTCCTGGTCCGAGAGCCTCGCCAGCAGCACACGGGCGCTCGCCGAATTACTGGATTCTTCCAACGCCGATCGTGATGTCTGATATCCCTACTCTCGAAACGGCGCGACTGCGCCTGACTGCGCTGACGGAACAGCACTTCAATGATTACGCCAAGATGTTGGCCGACGCCGAAAGCACGCGATGGATCGGTGACGGGCAACCGCTGGACCGCACCAACGCCTGGCGCTCGCTGGCGATGCTGCTCGGTCACTGGCAGCTGCGCGACTGCGGCATGTGGGCGCTGGAGCTGAAAACCACTGGCGAATTCATCGGCCGCGCCGGCCTGATGTATCCCGACGGCTGGCCCGATCTGGAACTGGGCTGGATGCTCAAGCCCGGACATCGCCACCACGGCTACGCCACCGAAGCGGGTAATGCCGTACTCGATTTCGCCTGGCACCACCTGCACGCACCGCGCGTGATCAGTCTGGTGCGCATCGGCAACGAGGCTTCCGATCGCGTGGCCGAGCGGCTGGGCGGCGAGCATATCGAAGACATGGATTTCTACGGCAGCCACAACCACGTGTTTGCGTACTACCCACCGCGCGCCGCGCTGAGCCGGGCTTCGGCCTGAGTTTTACTCGACCGCTGTTTTTCGCCTCGAGCGCCAAGCCGCCACTTGCGTGGCGGCTTGGCGCGGAGCACTCCAAACCGCCTGATGCCCCATCGGCCCGGTAGCGCGTTTAGCCCAGTCCGGCCCGACGTAGCGAACGACCCAAGCTGGCCAGCGCGTACAGCCGCGCAATGCGCATCCAGCCCAGTGCCACGACCATCAGCTGACTGAGCAGCAGCGCCGTCAAGAATCCTGCGGTGCCCACCGCTGCGACGTGGATTCGTCCGATGCCGGCGGCGATGGCGACCGCAAAGCCAACGGCGCTCACCAGCACATAGAAGAACACGGTGCGAAAAAATCGGCGCAGGAGCTGACTGATGCCGCGGCCGAGGGCTCTCGTGGCCGATCGCAGCGTAGCGTCGGCAATGAACGCTGCACGAGCCGACTCCACGATGCACTGGGCCAGCACAAAAGCCGCCAACAGCAGGCCGTGCGCGATGCTCGCCCAAAGATCGGCCTGCGATTGCAGCACGGCCTTGTCGGCATGATCGTCGGCCAGATGCGACCCCAGCATCGCCACACCGCCCACAGCCAGATACGGCAGCAGCGACCACAGCATGAGGCGGAACATGCGGCCGTACTCGACCAGCCCACTCTGCAGCAGTCCCGCAAAACCCAAGCTGCGGCCGGCTCGACCGCTGCTGATGATCATGCCGTCCAGCAAGGGCGATATCGCCAGCGTGATCACCAGCCCGAGTATCGCCGTACCGCCAAGCCAACCGACGTTGTCGCTCAACGCGAAACCGACATCGCCAAACATCATCGCGTTGAAATGCTGCGCCCAGGCGCTGGCGTGCACCGAGTGATCCAGCATGCCGGCGAGCACACGCCAGAACGGCAGCGCCACCACCGTGGCGGGGATCAGCATGATCAACAACCACAACAGAAGCAGCCGCCACTGCAGCGCGGCCAGCATGGCGGCGATCAGTGCACCGAATCCCGGTCGGCGACCCGAGGTGCCGACCATTACAGCGTCACCAGCGCAGCGTAGAACGCTTCAAGCGCTGCTGCAAAGTCCGCCGTCCAACGGCGCGAGGCGGCGCCGTTGGGCTTGGTCGTCAGGCTGTCGTTGAGTTTATTCGCGTCCAGATAGGCCAGCTGCGGCGGATCGAGTTCAGCCGACACGACCTTGGCCGGTTTCAAGAAATCGAAGCGCGCCCACCGGCGGTCGTCGTTCCAGCGCACATCCTGATGCGTGCCGTCGGCAAACGTGATGTGCAGCAGCTGCGGCAAAGACGCGCCGTCGCGAAAAACCGTGACCGTGCTGCGCCAGGGGAACGGACCTTCGTCATCGAATGTCGGCTTGGGATGCGCTTTCTCCCACGCCTCACGCTGCTTCTTTATCTGCTGATCCAGCACACTTTGCTCGCTTTCGACTGGCTTGCCGTTGGTCGTGACCACGCCCGCATTGGGCAGCACTTCAACTACGTCGATATCGGTGACGCTGTCGTCGATATGCGCCGTGCCATAAACATACTGATCGAAGATCGCATTGACGTCTTTGGCATCACCGGAGCCATCGATCAGCGCCGCGCGCAGGTCCGCCGATGAGGGGTGACGAAAGCGCCAGCGCTGGTAATAGAGGCGCATGGCGCGCTCCATCACGCTCTTGCCCAGGCGCTCTTCCAGATCGTGCATCGCCGTGGCGGTGCGCGAGTACACCGTGTTGTAGCTGCTGCTGGAAAGACGATCCCAGCTGTTCTGGGACAACGAATCCGCCGGCTGCTTCAGGTCGGCGGCCGTGCGATCGAGCATGAAGCCGCTCATCGCCGGCGCCACGCCCAGACGCTTCATCAGCGGCGTCGCCAGCACCACGTCCTCGTTGCGCTCGCGCATCATGCGGTCGTCCCAGTATTCGTTCATGCCTTCGTCAAGCATGGGCTCTTCAAATTCGTTAGAGGCGAGCAGCCCGTAGAAATAGCCGTGGCCGAATTCGTGGATGTTGACGAAATCGCTCATGTACTCGTTGAGCGTGCCGGGCACGATTTCCTTATAGCCATCCGAGGTAAAAAAGGTTGGGTACTCCATGCCACCCGCTTCGCTGGCGTTATACGGCGGCACCACGGCAGTGATTGTCTCGTACGGATAGGCGCCCAACGTGTTCGAGAAATAGCCGAGCGAATCGATCGTCGATTTCAGCGTCGGCGCCGCGGTGGCCGCATACTCCGCCGGATAGATCACGCGTACCGCCACCTTGGGACTTCCCGGCCCTTGCCACGCGCCGTCCAGTGTCTTGTAACCCTTTGCTGCCACCCAGGCGAAATCGTGCACATCGCCCTGCACGAAGTGATACGTCGTCTTACCCTGCGCCTGCGTCGGCTGGCCCTGCAGTTTGCCGACGGCGCCAACGGTGTAGTCGCTGGGCACCGTCAGATGAACGTCGAAGCTGCCGAAATCGGCGTAGAACTCGCTGTTGAAGTGGAATTCGTGCACGTTCCAGCGTGGCGCCGTGGCGCCGCGTTCACCGGCCAGCTCAAGCACGCCGATCTTCGGAAACCACTGGCCGACCAGGTTGAAATCACCCCACCAGCCGGTGCGCTCGACCACCCGCGGCAGCTGGCTGAAAAAGTCGATGTCCAGCGCCAGCGTCCCGCCGGCCGGAACCGGCTGGGCCAGATCGATGCACACCACGCTCTGATCGGTCGCCGGGCCGCCGTCGGGCTGCACGTAGTGCCAGGCTAGCGACGTGGAGCCCTGCTTTATCTGCTTGAGGTCGATCCAGCCCCACTGGCCTTTTTCCAGCGATGCCGCGCCGCGCGACTGGCCGTGCGCCGTGAGTATCTTGCGCTCGGTAAACCAGGTGCTGCCGTTGCTCTTGAAACCGTTGAGATAGAGGTGAAAATAGACTCGCTTCACCTCGCGATCGCTGCGATTGCGCCAGGTCATGTGCTCACTGGCGGTTACCGCGTGCTTCGCCGCGTCCAGATCGGCGTTTATCTGATAGCTCACTACGCGATCCGACAGCGTGGACTCCTTGCCGGTGCGCTCGCCGCCCCAGGCGTTGGGCGCGCTGGGCGTACCGGGCCCGGCGGCGTGCGCCGAGGCAAAGAGAATGTCGGCCGGGTCAACTCCCGCTGGCTTGATCGCGGTCGCATTGGGCGCAGCCGACGGCGGGCTCGCGACGGATGTCGCCACGGCGACTGGTTCAGCCTGTGCTGTACCGCCCAGGACGCCTGCGCCGGCAATCACCCACGCGCAGACCACCATCGAACCTACCGCGGCTGATCGCATCACTTTCGTTCTCCCCTTGACCCCTGACGCAGTGTGCACGCAACCCGGTGCGGTCGCATAGATCAAAGGTCATGCTGAAGCGGCGCCTGCCGCTGTACTGATCGTCGTCCGATGCAACCATGCGGTGGAACCGCCGCATATACGTCTTGTCTCATGGAGGGATAAAATGGGAATTCGATCCTCGCCTATTTCATGGAAAGTCGGGACGACCAAGCCACTGCGCATTGCATGTCGCACTGCAGCCAGTCGTATCTCCCGTCCGGTCTAACACCGGTCAATGACAAGGATTCATCATGCGCATTCTGCTCGCCGAGGACGATCCATCCATCGCCGAAGGCATCTGCAGTTCGCTGCGACAAGGTGGCCATGCGGTGGACCATGTGGCCAGCGGCAGCCTGGCCGACACCGCGTTGCGCGATCACGAATACGACCTGCTGGTATTGGATCTTGGCCTGCCGCAGCTCGACGGCACCGAAGTGCTGAAACGCCTGCGCAGCCGTGGCGGCGGCATGCCGGTGCTGGTGGTGACCGCGCGCGACGGACTGCCGGAGCGCATCCGCGTGCTCGATCTGGGCGCCGACGATTACCTGGTGAAACCTTTTGCGCTGTCAGAATTTGAGGCTCGCGTGCGGGCACTTCTGCGCCGGGCCAGCAGCCGCGGCGTGCCCGAGCTGCAGCTTGGGCGACTCCGACTCGACCTGCCCGGGCATCGCGCCTGGATCGACGAAACCGCGCTTGAACTCACTGCGCGCGAGTTCGGACTGCTCGAAGCGCTGGCGCTGCGTCCCGATCGCGTGACCAGCCGCGCGCAGCTGATCGAAGCGCTGTGTGACTGGGATCAGGAACTGACCGACAACGGTCTCGATATCGCCATCCACCGCCTGCGGCGAAAGCTGCACGGAAGCGGTACAGGCGTGCGCACCATCCGCGGGCTGGGCTACCTGCTGGAAGATGCCGAAGCGCCCGACGGCGATCTCGAATGACTCCACCGCGCGTCGTTCGCCTGCGTCCGAGCCTGCGTCGTCGGCTGCTGATATTTCTGCTGATTCCGATGGCAGCACTGCTGCTGCTCGACGCGATGCTGACGTACGGCGTAGCGCTGTCCTATGCCAATCGCGTGCACGATCACGACCTCAGCGACGACGCGCTGACCCTGGCGACCATGCTCAGCAACGATGCGCTGGGCGGCGAGCTGACCCCTCAAGCGAAATTCTTGCTTGAATACGATCCGGATAGCCGTGGGTATTTCAGCGTGCGCAGCGCAAAGCGCGGCATGCTGGCCGGCAGCGGACATTTGGAAGCGCCCATGCAAGTCATGGCACCCAATGCGCGACCGGAGCTCTACGACACTCGGCTGGACAACCATGAAGTACGTGCAGCGACCGTCCAACGGGCGTCGCTGAAAGACCCCAGTGACACGCTGACCATCACGGTGGCGGAGACCTTTCGCGATCGCCATCAGCAGGCGCGCGAAATTCTGCTGCTGGCCACCGTGATGCAGACGCTGCTGATACTCAGCGTGCTGTCGCTGGTCTGGTTCGGCGTCAACCATGGCCTGCGCGTTCTCAATCCATTGACCGAGCGACTGGCACGGCGCTCGCATGAGCTGACGCCGATCGGCGGCGCCGACGTGCCGCAGGAAATCCTGCCGCTCACGCGCACCATCGATGCGCTGTTCGCACGCCTGCGCAGCATGCTTGCGCTGCACGACCGTTTCATCGCGGACGCCGCGCATCAGTTGCGCACGCCGCTGGCTGGACTCAGTCTGCACGTCGACCGTGCGCTGGCTGATTCACGCCCCGAAACAATGGCCGATGCGCTGTCGCACATCCATCGGCTGACCCAGCGCGCGGCGCGTACATCGTCGCAACTGCTCGCGCTGACGCGAGCGCAGGCGTCGCCGGTGGATACGATGGACTACGCGCTGCTCGACCTGACCCGGCTGATTCCCGAGGCGGTGGCGCTGCGCGTACACGAAGCGCTCGGCGCTGGCGTCGACCTCGGCTACCAAGGCCCCGGTTCGCGGCAGGAGCTTTACATCGACGGTGATGTCGCCAGCCTGCAGGATCTGCTGGACAACCTGATCGACAACGCCATTCGCTACGCCGGGCGCGGCAGCACGGTCACCGTCGGCCTGCAAGGGCAGCCCGACGGCGGCTCTCGCCTCAGCGTGGAAGATGACGGCCCCGGCGTGCCGCCGCAGCTCCTGCCGCGTCTGAGCGAGCGCTTCTTTCGCGCACCAGGCACCAGCGAGGAAGGTAGCGGCCTGGGGCTGGCAATCGTTCAGCGCATTGCGGAACGACATCACGCCGAAGTGGTCTACCGGCTCGGCGACAAGCGTGGCCTCACTGTCCACGTGCGGTTTCCGCCGCCCGCTAAGCGGGATTAAAGCAAACGGTAATTATTATTAAACGCATTGACGCTGGATCTGCAGCTGCACGCGGTCTGACCGCGTTGCAGGTTCGAGGTATCGCACGGCCCGCCCAGCCCTCACAATACGTAGACTGCAACGCGGCAACTTCGGCCATGACTACCCCGGATATTTCAATGCATCTGCCTTGGGCTATTGCCATGCGATCAGGCAGCGAGTGCCACAGCGCATGGTGAGCCCCACGACGCTCGGCCGTTTTTTGTGCGGCTGCCTGCTCGGGGTGCTGGCTGGCTGCGCCGCGCCGGTACCCAGAGTCGCAACGCCGCTGCCGGCGCAATGGCAGAACGCGATCGACGCCGATCCGGCCAAACCGAGCGACCTGACGGGCTGGTGGCACGCTTTCAATGATCCGCAGTTGGACGCACTGGTGGATCGCGCGCTCGCCAACAATCTCGATGTTGCACAAGCCGTCGAGCGCATGCTCGCCACGCGCGCGATCCGCGGCCGTGCCGGCGCAAGATATTTGCCGTCCCTGATTGCACGTACCGACGACGCCATCGACCCCGATGCTCACGCGTCATATTTTGTCGCCGGGTTTGACGCCAACTGGGAATTTGGATTATTCGGTCGTCGTGAAGGAACACGTCGCGAAGCACAGGGCGCGCTGGATGCGAGCGTTGCCGACCTCCAGGTCGCGCGGGTATCTCTGGTAGCCGAGGTCGTGCGTAACTGGATCGATCTGCGCACAGCACAACAGCAAGAGCGACTGCTTACGCAGATCAGCAACGCACGCCAACGCCACATGCAGCTGCTAGGGATACGCGCGCGACTTCAGCTGGCTGCACCGAACGAAGTCGAGCAAGCTCAGGCTGCTTTTGCACAAGCGCAGGCAGTACTCGCTGAGCCACGCGAAGCGATCAACGCCAGCGCGCAGAAGCTGGCCGTGCTCATTGGCCAAAACCACCCCGATCCGTCGTGGCTCGAACCGGGTCCGCAGCCGGACCTTGGCGCGTTTCAGCTTTCCGCCGCGCCGGTCGACCTGCTGCGCACGCGCCCTGAAATTGCCCGCGCGCAGGCTGACGTTCTGAGCAGCGCCGGCGAACTCGCTCTCACACACGCCGATATGTATCCCAGCGTCGGCTTGGGTACCTCGCTGGTATGGGCGGCTACCATCAACGACACCTCCGCCCATTCAAAAACGCCCGGTGGCATTTTTTCTCTTGGTCCGCTATTGAATATTCCACTGTTCGATTGGGGCATTCGTATTGCTGCAACGCACGCCAAGAGCCACCAGCTGCAGGCCAACGTGCTGGCGTACCAGCAGGCGGTGCTGCAGGGCATCGCCGAAGTGGAAACCGCGCTCGGCGCCTTGCAGCAGCAGCAGCAGCGCGAGGCGCAGAGCGCCATCGCCTGGCAGTCGCTGCAGCGCGTCGATCGTGCCGTGCAGAGCCGCGTTCAGCTGAAGCTGACCAGCCCACTGGACCGCATCGAAAGCCAGGTCGCCGTGGAGCAGGCCAATGCCGAACTCGTCGACGCCCGCGCCCAGCACAGCCTGGCCTACGTCGCTCTGTTCAAAGCACTGGGCGGCGCGCCGCTGCCGACCGCGGCACAGCTGGGATCAGCCACGTCGAAAACAGCTGGCTCGTCCGATGCTGCGACCACGCCCAGCGAGACGCCACGCTGATGGTCGCGCTGGCGCGCAAAACGCTGATCTACGAGTGGCGCCGCTTTCTGCCGGCAATCCTGGCCGTGGGCTTCGCTGGGCTGCTTCAACTGCTGCAGCTGGCGCTGGTGCTGGGCATCTTCGGCAGTACCAGCCTGTACATCACCGGCTCGTCTGCCGATGTGTGGATCGGTTATCCAGGTACGCAAAGCGTGGGACAGGGCCGCTCGATTGATGGCGATGTGGAGTCGCGCATCTTGATGGATCCTGCCGTGAAGCGCGTCGAGCCCTACATCTGGGTCGATGGCGACTGGCGTGGCACCAAGGAAACCGGCGGCGTTTCGGTGTTCGTCTCCGGCATCGATACCAGCCCCGAAGGTCTGATGTTCTCCAAGGCGCTGCCGCTCGATCTACGCCAGCGGCTGAACGAGCCGGATGCGGTCGTCGTCGACCGCTCCGATCTGGACCAGCTTGGCGTGGACATCGGCCAGACCGCGACCATCAATGGTCACGAGGTTCGTGTCGTCGGCATCAGCACCGGTCTGCGCGCGCTCGGCGGCGTCAATGTGCTGTGCTCGCTCGACACGGCGCGGCACCTCGACAGCGATGCAGAGGACATCGGCCCGACCTACCTCGTCGCCAAACTGTATGACCCGACGCAGGCGAAGGCCGTCGCCATGCGGCTGCGCGGAGACAGTGCGTTCGGTCCGTACACCACATGGAGTGCCGACCATTTCGCGCATGTTTCCGTCCGCTACTGGATGTTTGATACAGGCGCCGGCGCTGGCGTGCTGTTTCTGGCCGGCATCGTGTTTCTGGTGGGTGCGGTGATCACCAGCCAGACGCTGATCGCCGCAGTCAACGGCTCGGTGCGCGAGTACGCCACACTGAACGCGCTGGGCGTAGGGGTGGGAGCCCTGCGACGGGTGGTGTTGGAGCAGGCCTTCTGGGTCGGCGCGTTGGGTTTGCTCGGTGCCAGCGTGCTGGGTGTCGCGCTGCTGATGCTCGCACGCGGTCAGAACGTGCCGGTGGTCTTGAACCTGCCGGCGGCACTGGGCTGCATTGTGCTGGTAATGGGGCTGGCCGCGGTCTCCGGCCTGGCCGCCATGCGCAGCCTGCGGGCGGCCGATCCTGCGACGCTGCTGAGATAAGTCGATGAATCCCGCGATCAAATCTTCCGCAGCCGCGGCCGATAAAAAAACGACGGTTGCGCTGCAGGCCGAGAATGTCAGCAAGGCGTTCGTTTCCGGCAAGCAGCGCACGCAAGTGCTCGACGGCCTGTCGCTGCATATCAATGCCGCCGAGCTCACCCTGATTTCCGGACCGTCCGGCTGCGGCAAGAGCACGCTGCTGGCGGTACTCAGCGGCCTGCAGAAACTCGACGGTGGCCGCGTGCTGGCCCTGGGCAGCGAACTGGGCCAGCTCGATTTGCGCGCGCTGGAACGCTTCCGCCTGCAGCACACCGGCTTCGTGTTTCAGGGCTTCAACCTGTTTCCGGCGCTCAACGCGTTCGAGCAGGTCGAGCTGCCGCTGAATCACATGGGCATGTCGCGCAGCGAGGCGCGTGAGCGCGCGCGCAACTCGCTAGATGAAGTCGGCCTGTCGCACCGGATGAAGCTGCGTCCTTCCGAACTGTCCGGCGGCGAAAAACAGCGTGTGGCGATCGCGCGCGCGCTGGCGAAGGAGCCCGAGCTGCTGTTCGCCGATGAACCGACCAGCGCGCTGGACGCCGCCAACGGCCAGATGATCATCGACATCCTGCATCGCATCGCCCGCACGCACGGCACCACGGTGCTGTGCGTCAGCCATGATCCCCGTCTCGTCGTCCACGCCGATCGCGTGCTCGCGATGGAAGATGGCCGCATCCTCAGCGATCAGCGCAACGACGCGCCGGTCAGCGCCAGCAAGGGAACACCCTGATGAAACCGCCCGCTCTTCACTGGCCATCGTACGCACACAGCGCGACGCCGGCGCGCTCGGCCCGACTCGCGCGTATCGCCCGATCTGGCGGTCTGGCGATTTGCGTGTCGGTGCTGCTCGGCGCCTGTTCGAAATCTGCCGATGCGCCAGCGCCGGCGGCGGCGCCCACCTCGGCCTATGCCGCCGTGGCACGGGGCAAGGTGGACATCGAAGGCGGCCTGCTGACCTTGTCCATGCCGCGCGAAGGCACGCTGGCCAAGGTCGCCGTGCACGAAGGCGATCACGTCAAGCAAGGCCAGCTGCTGGCATCGCTCGATACCGAGCCATCGCAGCTGGCGATCGACGCGGCGCAAGCCCAGCTCGAACAGGCGCAGGCGCAGCTGAAGTTGCTGGCGGTGAAACAGACCGCGGCCAAGCAGCGCGCGCAGCGCCTGGTCGCTGCGGTCGCTGCGGGCGCCGGTGACGGCCAGAGTGCTGATGATGCGCGCGAAGCCGCCGCGCAGATCGACGCCGAGCAGGAAACCGACCGCGCCTCGGTGAGCATGGCCAACCAGAAGCTGGCCGAAGCGCGCTATGAGCTGAAGCAGCGCAGCCTGATTGCGCCGTTCGATGCCGACATCATCGAAGTATCCGCACAGCAGGGTGCCACCGTCTCGCCGTCCTCCGGCCCGCTGTTCACCCTGCTGCCGCAGAAACCACGCATCGTGCGCGCCGAACTCAACGAAAGCTTCGTTGGCGTGATCCAGCCGGGCATGCACGCCGAGGTTTCCGCCAACAACGATCCGTCCAGCAATCACTGGAGCGCACACGTGCTGCGCATAGGCAGCGTGTATGGACCGGCCATGCTCGAGAACGACCCGCAGGTACGCGCCAATTCGCGTACGGTGGAGTGCGTGCTGGCATTCGATCAGCCGGACTCCGCTCAGACCCGCAGTTTGCGCATTGGTCAGCGCGTGCTGGTGCGCTTTGCGACAGCGGACAGCAAGCAACCAGCTGCGAAAGACTGAGGAAACTGCCGCTTGCCACACTCTGCAATCAAGAATCACGGCACTGAACCGCCGCAGTTCATCAGGTACGGGGCCATCGCGTGATCCAGCAGACTGATTTTTTCTTTGAGGGCGGGCGCAGCGGCGTACTGTTGATCCACGGTCTGACCGGCACGCCGATGGAGATGAAGCTGCTGGGCAAGGGCCTCAATCGCGCCGGTTTCACCGTGCACGGCATGCAGCTGGCCGGCCACTGCGGCAACGTCGACGACCTGCTTGCCACCGGCTGGCACGACTGGTATGCCAGTGTGGAGGAAGCGGCCGACGAGCTGCGCAGCAAGGTCGATCATCTGTTCGTCGGCGGCCTTTCAATGGGCGCCCTGCTCGCGCTGAAACTGGCGGCCGAGCGGCCCGACCAGGTCTGCGGCGTGGGCGTTTACGGTGCCACCTTCCGCTACGACGGTTGGAGCATTCCGGCGGTGGCGCGGTTGTCCTTTCTGCTGCCGCTGTTCAAGAAACTCGGCATCGGTCGCAACCGCAGCTTTATGGAGGCGCCGCCGTACGGCATCCGCGACGAGCGCCTGCGCGCGCAGGTCAGCACCGCCATGCTTGGTGGCGACAGCGCAGCCGCCGGCCTGCCCGGCAATCCCTGGTATTCGCTGGCCGATATGTACGAGCTCGCCGCCGACGTGCGCCAGCGCCTGTCGCAGGTCACGGCACCGTGCCTGGTGGCGCACGCCAGCGAAGACGACGTGGCCAGCGTGAAGAACGCCGAGCTGGTAATGCGCGAAGTCAGCGCGCCGGTCGAGCTGCTGCTGCTCAAGGACAGCTATCACATGATCACCATCGACAAGGAGCGGCGCACGCTGATCGAGCGGTCCGCGGCCTTCTTCGAAGCCATCGCCGCCGGCGAGACCGCGCCCTGCGTCGCGGCCTGATCCTCACGCACTCATGTCGGTCACCACGCCCATCACTCCGCTGATCGCCACGCTGTGGCTGCTCAATGTGATCATCGATACCCTGGGCCAGCTGGCGTTCAAGGCGGCCGCCGGTGATGAGGCTGCCGGTGATGGTCTTGCGCGCTGGTTGTATATGGCCAAGCGCCCATGGATCTGGATCGGCATCGGCAGCTATGTGGTCGAGTTTCTGATCTGGATCGCCTTTCTATCGCTGCTACCGCTGTCCGAAGCGATCCTGCTCGGCTCGATCAACATCGTCGCGATCATGGTCGCCGGCCACTTTCTGTTCGGCGAAAAGCTTACGCGCTTGCGCCTGAGCGGCATTTTGCTGGTGACGCTGGGCGTCGCCATCGTCGGAGCGGTGGGATGAGGCGCGGCACGTTTTATCTGATTGGCTTCGCGCTGCTGATGCTGTTCGATAGCATCGGCGCGATCAGCTTTAAATACGCCGGCGATCATGCGCTCCCTGTCGAGGCAAACGTCGCCTGGTTGCTGCGCATCTTCACCCACCCGTGGGTTTACGGTGCGGTGATCGGCTACGTTGGCGCGTTTTTCACCTGGATGACCCTGCTTAAGCACGCGCCCATCGGCCCGGCGTTTGCCGCCTCGCACCTAGAAGTGGTGTCGGTGATGCTGCTGTCGGTGTGGCTGTTCAACGAACACCTCACGCTGGGACGCGTGCTAGGCGCGTTGGCCATCCTCGCCGGCATCGTCTGCCTCGGCTTCGCCGAAAGCAATGAACATGTGCCCGATCCCGAAGAAGTCGAACCGGCCACACGCAGCTGACGTCGCGCGCTACCCTGACCTCATGCTGCCGACTCGCCCTCAGGAATTGCCGCCCACCGCCGGGCTACCGCTGACGCTGGCCGATCTGTGGCCCGGACGCGCGACGCTTGCCGCCGATATAGCCGTCCAGATCGGTGCGCCTGCGCTGCAGCTGGAATGTTCCGGCACCGCCTGCCTGCTGGTCACATTGATCGCGCTGCGCGAGCTGCAGCCGCATCGTCGTCGGGTGGTGGTGCCGGCGTTCACCTGCCCGCTGGTCGCCATCGCAGTGCATCAGGCCGGACTGGAACTGCAGCTGTGTGACGTGCGCCCCGGCCATTTCGATCTGGACCCGATCGCGCTGCGCGCTGTTTGTGACGAGCAGACGCTGGCGATCGTTCCCACGCATCTGGGTGGACGCATTGCCGATGTCGATGACGCCGTTGCCGTGGCGCGCGCCATCGGTGCCTATGTGATCGAAGATGCCGCGCAGACGCTCGGTGGCCGTATCAACGGAAAAAGCATCGGCCTCACCGGTGACGTCGGCTTCTTCAGCCTTGCCGCCGGCAAGGGCCTGTCGATCTACGAGGGGGGCCTGCTGCTCGCGCGCGATCCATTGCTGCGCGAGCATCTCAAACAGACGTCCAAACGCATCGTGCCTCGGCGTCTCGGGTGGGAGCTGCGCCGCACCGTCGAGCTGCTCGGCTATGCCGCGCTGTATCGCCCCAGCGGTCTGCGCATAGCCTACGGCGAGCCGCTGCGCCGCGCGCTGCGCCGGGGTGATCCGGTAAGCGCGGTTGGCGATGATTTCCCGCTGACGGTTCCGCTGCACACGGTCGGCCGCTGGCGCCAGGCGATCGGCGCGCACGCCGCCGCGCGGCTGCCGGCGTTTATCGATCAGCTCAGCGCACAGGCCAAACGGCGACTGCCGCGATTGCGGCAAATCAGCGGTGTCGACGTGCTAGACGACGCACCGGGCGAGAGCGGCACCTGGCCGTTCCTGCTGCTGCTGCTGCCGGACCAGACGCGCCGCGACGCAGCGATGTTCCAGCTGTGGCAGGCTGGCCTCGGCGTCAGCCGCCTCTACATCGACGCATTGCCGGATTACGCCTATCTCGCCAATATCGTGCCGCGCCAGGATGTGCCGAGCGCGCGGGATTTTGCCGCACGCAGCCTGAGCGTCAGCAACAGCCTATGGGTCACCGACGACGATTTCGAAACGATCTGCCGCACGCTGGAAACCATCGTCGCCTGAGCTTCGATCTCAGTTCGCGCGGGCGCCGATGCCGTCGAGCAACTGCAGGTTGAGCGCATGCTGCTGCGCCTGCCATTCGGCGAGCATGGCCGGATCGATTTCCGGCTGATCATCCATCGCGGAAAGGCGGCGCTTCCACCAGGTTTTGTAGCGGTAGTGCGACACCTCGCCGTTGATGTCGCTTCCAACCAGGCCATTGCGCAGGCTGTCGATGATGGCCAGCGAATGATCGACCTGAAGCTTGCCCTGATCCCAGTTGGTATGCGCCACGTTGGGCGCGAAGGCGTCTTTGTCGATCGACAGGTAGCTGGGCAGCGTCTGCTTGCGCTGCAGTTCGACAAAGGCGTCGACCATCGCCGCCGGCGTATCGAAACCGCGGAACGCGTCGGCGATGCCCAGCCTGCGCGCCCAGCCTGTGTTGACGCCGATGTTCCAGTAAGTGAGTTTGCCCTTCTTCAGCGGCGTGAGGTAGTTCTCCCACGCGTGTCCGGCGCCGATGTCCGCCGAG
>Ga0302313_10000905_pt1 | contig 23779 bp, 19 predicted proteins | sample III_Palsa_N2_2_FD_200454 | JGI IMG/M metagenome (GOLD analysis project Ga0302313, IMG submission 200454) | Peat permafrost microbial communities from Stordalen Mire near Abisko, Sweden - III_Palsa_N2_2 | ecosystem: Environmental > Terrestrial > Soil > Palsa > Peat permafrost | place: Sweden...
CTGTCCGTTGGCGGGCTCAAATACATGCAGCGAGCCAAACTGCTCATAGACGATAGCATCGGGACCGGCCGAGGCGGACTTGATGTCAGTGCCATTGCTGGGGAGGGCCTCGCGGACGTCTTTTGTCTGAGTGTCGTAGGCGAATAGACTGACCGGACCATTCCGATCCGACAGAAAATAGACGCGGGAGCCAATCCACATCGGGGCCGAGTCGTTCGAATCGCGACGCGGAACCTTGTCGATGCTGGAGTCGGCGAGATCCGCGATCCAGATGGGCGAGGCGGTGCCGCCGCGGTAGTGTTTCAGACCGCGCAGTCGCGCCCAATTGTCCTGAAAGTTGGTGAATGGTACGTAGGCAAGGTGCGAGCCATCAGGAGAATACGAACCCTGCTCCGCCATCGGCAGCGGGAGCTCCTGGGGTAAGCCGCCTTCGACACCCACGGTGAACAGTCGATTGAAGCTGGCGTAGCTGCTGCGCGGTGAGCGAAACAGCACCCGCTTGCCATCGCGCGTCCAGCCGACGACCTGATCCACCCCTGGATGCGAGGTAAGTCGTGTCGGAATCCCGCCGGCGGCAGCGATGACGTAGACGTCCTCATTGCCGTCGTACTCTCCGGTAAAGGCGATCAGAGCGCCATCGGGGGAGAAAGCCGGACTGGTCTCAATGCCAATGTCACTGGTGAGCCGGCGCGCCTCACCGCCGGTGCGACTGACGATCCATAAATCGCCACCGTAGCTGAAGGCGATCTGAGTCTGACTGATGGTCGGCCGACGCAGGAGTGAGAATCCTCCGGGGGACTGCTCGGCGCGCGCGCCGCGGCCGGCGATCAGCAGCAGCGCGAGGATCAGGGCAGCACCACCGGCCCGCCACCAGTGTGCGGGGTCCGCAGTCGTCGTATGACCATTCATTCTGAGTGGTTTCCCTGACTAGAAGTGGCGTGCCTCCCATTATACGGGGTCGACGCGCTCGACACGACATGAAAAGCACCCGCGCTTTGCGTTGTGCAGATGGATGTAGCTGACAATGGGATTACTGAACTGGCGTTGAATCTCCCTCTCCACCTCATCCCCGGGACAGACCTCGGCGCCAACCATCATGTGATGCGCATCGTAAGCACGCACTGAGATCTGGCGGAAATTCACGCACGTGGGAATCTCGCCCGGCGGCAGACTCGATTGCTGCGCCCCGGCTCGCACGTAGATGGGGCCGGATGCCCGGAAGGGTGAGAGCGCCGGCTGGTGCTCATACGGCAGGAGGAGCAGTTCTTCTCCCGGCTCGGCATCCTCGAGGCTGATGCGGCAGGGGAAGCCCGGCTTCGAATCCGCAGTCACACGGACTATGCCGAGCGGTGCCAGCTGCTCGGCGGACAGAGAAAACAGACGGGAGAACTGTTCGGCTACCAGGCCGATGAATCGGAACGTAGACATGGATAACTCCGTGGCGGGATTGCCCACAGAGTGACGCCAGGGTTACCTTGGCGCTGGCGGCTTTCGGACGCGTAATTGCGCGGGGGCCTCAACAACAACGACGTACGGAGGGTTCGCCGATGGCCGATGAGCGGCAACCGCGGCCTGGACCACAGCTTCTGGCATCCGGCGGCATCTGTTTCCGCCTCTGGGCGCCGGCGTGCAGCCTGGTCCGGATTGCCTTCTACGAATCGGCCGGGGCGCCCGCGAGCCCACTCGTGGACATGCGCGCCTCGGCGGACGGTTGGCACGAGTTCATTGAGCCGGCGGCGCGGGCAGGGTGGCAGTATCACTTTGTTATGCCCGACGGGTTGCGCGTACCGGATCCCGCCTCGCGTTATCAGCCCGATGATGTGCACGGGCCGAGTGAGGTCATCGACCCGCAGGCATACCAATGGAACGATGCGAACTGGGCGGGCCAGCCGTGGCATCGAGCCGTCATCTATGAACTGCATGTCGGCGCCTTCACCAAGGAGGGCACCTTCGCGGCTGCAATCGGGCGCCTGGATCACCTCGTGGCGCTCGGCGTCACCGCCTTGCAGCTCATGCCGGTCGCCGATTTCCCGGGGCGGTGGAACTGGGGCTACGACGGTGTGCTGTGGTATGCACCGGATTCGACGTATGGCCGCCCCGAGGAGCTCAAGCGTCTCATCGACGCGGCGCACGCTCGTGGCCTCATGGTGCTGCTGGATGTTGTCTACAACCACTTCGGGCCCGAGGGCAACTATCTGGGATTGTATGCGCCTGCGTTTTTCACGGAGCGTCGCCGCACTCCCTGGGGTGCCGCCATCAATTACGACGGTCCGCACCGTGCCGCGGTGCGGCGGTTTGCCATCAACAATGCCCTTTACTGGCTCACCGAGTTTCATTTCGACGGCCTGCGGATCGATGCCGTCCATGCGCTCTACGACGACAGTCCCCGGCATCTGCTGGAAGAGCTGGCCGAATGCATCCACGCCGCCTGCCCGCGGGCGCATCTGGTTCTTGAAAACCAGGCGAATGAGGCGCGCCGGTTGGCGCGCAACGAGCGCGGCGATCCATTGCAGTTCACGGCGCAGTGGAACGACGATTTGCATCACGTGCTGCACGTGGCGGCCACCGCGGAGCGCGCCGGGTACTACGCGGACTATAGCGGCGACCTGCCGAAACTCGCCCGCGCGCTCGCCGAAGGCTTCTGCTTCCAGGGAGAGTTCATGCCCTATCGGGGACGGCCGCGCGGGGAACCGAGCGCCACGCTGCCGCCGATCGCCTTCGTCGCCTTCATCCAGAATCATGACCGGATCGGTAACCGGGCGTTCGGGGATCGTTTGTCGAAGCTGGCAGCGCCCGCGGCGCTGCGTGCCATTGCGGCGGTATACCTGCTGCTGCCCCAGGTGCCGATGCTGTTCATGGGAGAGGAGTGGGCGGCAGCGCAGCCGTTCCTCTTCTTCTGCGATTTTGCCGGCGAACTGGGCGCGGCCGTACGCGCCGGGCGGCGCCGGGAATTCGCGAGGTTTCCGGAATTTGCGGACGAGCAGCTGCAGGTGCAGATTCCGGATCCGCAGGACCCCGGCACCTTCGAGTCATCCAAACTGTCGTGGGCAGAGCTGAGTGCGCCGGATCATTCGAGCATGCTCGAGTGCTACCGGCAACTACTGGCGGTGCGACACGCGTCCATCATTCCGTTGCTGCCCTTCATCGAGGGAGCCTCCAGCAGCGCGACGGTCACTGGAACCGGCGTGGTGCAGGTCCAGTGGCGCGTCAGGGATCGCGGTGTGCTTCGTGTCATTGTGAATCTGAGTGCGCGGCCGCAGAGGCCGGGCGCGATCGCAGCCGGCGAGGTCCTTTGGCAGGCGGGGCAGGCGGGCCCTGACGAACTTGGGGCCTGGTTCGTCAGGTGGACGTTTCATGCTGGCAGCGGGCCAGTCGACTCCTACACGCACTCGCGCCTTCACGTGGCAGGGCGCAGTGTAGGGTAAGTGCGGAAATGCCGAATGACCAAGACGTCTATCTCTTCCGGGAAGGGACCCATGCCCACGTGGACCGGCTTCTCGGTTGTCACCTCCTGGGCAGCGAGTCCGGCGCGCAGTTTGCGGTGTGGGCACCCAATGCCGCTGCCGTTTCGGTCATAGGGGACTGGAACGGTTGGAACTCCGGCGCCAATCCGCTCGCTCCCCGCACCGATGGTTCGGGAATCTGGGAAGGAACGGTCGCTGCCGCGCAGCACGGGCAGGCCTACAAGTACCGGATTCTTGCGCGCGAAGGCTACGTCCTCGAAAAAGCGGATCCCGTCGGCTTCTGCACCGAGCTGCCACCGGCGACCGCCTCGCGGATCTGGGCGCTCGATTACCAGTGGCAGGACGGGGATTGGATGAGGACGCGAGGGGCCCGCAACGGTCTCGACTCGCCGATGTCCATCTACGAGGCGCACCTGGGATCCTGGCGCCGCAAGGACGGTAACTTCCTCAACTATCGCGAGCTGGCCCATGCGCTGGCCGAGTACCTGAACCATCTGGAGTTCACGCACGTTGAACTCATGCCGATCACCGAGCATCCCTTCTACGGGTCCTGGGGATATCAGACCACGGGGTATTTCGCCCCGACGGCGCGCTATGGAACGCCCCAGGATCTCATGTACTTCGTCGATTACCTGCATCGCCAGGGCATCGGCGTCATCCTGGACTGGGTACCGTCACATTTTCCGAACGATGGCCACGGTCTGGCGGGATTCGATGGTACCCATCTTTATGAGCACGCCGATCCGCGGCAAGGGTTCCATCCGGAGTGGAACTCGGCCATATTCAACTATGGTCGGAACGAGGTCCGCAGCTTCCTGATCTCCTCCGCCCTATTCTGGTTCGACAAGTACCATATCGACGGCATCCGCGTGGATGGAGTGGCCTCGATGCTGTATCTGGACTATGCCCGCAAGGACGGCCAGTGGATCCCGAACCGATACGGCTGCCGGGAAAACCTGGAGGCCATCCAGTTTCTGCGGACGCTGAATGAAGCGGTCTATCGCGAGCATCCGGACACGACGACGATCGCCGAGGAGTCCACGGCGTGGCCGATGGTGTCCCGGCCCACCTCCATGGGCGGGTTGGGGTTCGGACTGAAATGGAACATGGGCTGGATGCACGATACGCTTGCCTACCTGAAGCAGGATCCGCTCTACCGGCGGTACCACCACGGCGAGCTGACGTTCTCGATGATCTACGCCTTCAATGAGAACTTCGTGCTGCCGCTGTCGCATGACGAGGTCGTGTACGGAAAAGGGTCGCTGATCGGCAAGATGCCCGGCGATGCCTGGCAGCAGTTTGCGAATCTGCGGGCGCTGTACGGTTACATGTGGGCACACCCTGGCAAGAAACTGCTCTTCATGGGCGGGGAGTTTGGCCAGCGGCGCGAATGGACGCATGACGGGGAGCTGGAATGGTGGGTCACCGACAGGCCCGAGCATGCCGGCGTGCGCCGCTGGATCCGCGATCTGAACCGCGTCTATCGCACCGAACCGTCACTTCACGAAATCGACTTCTCCGGTGAGGGCTTCGAATGGATCGATGCCAACATGGCGGAGGTCAGCGTCACCGCTTTCGTGCGCAAGAGCCGGGGTGGCGCCCCGGTGCTGGTAGTCACCAATTTCACGCCTGAACCGCATCGTAACTTCCTCCTGGGTGTGCCGCAGCGCGGCGTCTGGCGTGAAATCCTCAACAGTGATGCGCGCGAGTACGGCGGCTCGGGGTGGGGCAATCTGGGGTGTGTCGAGTCGGCTCCGGTCGGCGCCCATGGCCGCCTCGATGCGCTGAATCTCAACCTGCCGCCCTTGGCCACCATCTTCCTGCGGTGGGAAGGTCATGGTTGAGGAGGGCCGCATACGCGCCGTGGTGGATGCGGTGCTACCGGAGGTCGACGGCGGTCGCTTTCCGGTCAAGCGGATCGCCGGTGAACCGGTCCAAGTCGAGGCACATTGCTTCACCGACGGCCACGACAAGCTCGGTGTAGTCCTGCGCTGGCAGGCACTTGATGAGACGGAATTCTATGAAGTCGAGATGACCGCGCACGGCAATGACGTGTGGACGGCCGAGTTCACACCGGCGGTACCGGGCCGCTATCGCTACACCGTCAGTGCGTGGGTCGATCACTTTGAATCCTGGCGCCGTGAGCTCGAACGGCGCACGGAGATCGCCGATATCAGGATTGCCCTGCAGGTCGGCGCCGACCTGATCGATACGGCCGCGGCGCACGCGAGTGCGGAGGATGCGGCGAACCTGTCCAACTGGGCGGCACAGCTGCGCACGGCGGCCGCGGATGACTCCGGGCATGCCGATGCCGCGGCGATGCAGGCTATTGCGCTCGATCCGGCCCGGGCGCTGCTCATGATGCGCCATGCAGACCGGCGTTTCGCTGACTCCCAGTCCCGGGAGGTGGTGGCGGATCGCAAGCGGGCGCAGTTCAGCAGCTGGTATGAGCTGTTTCCGCGACTGGCGGCCACCGAGGGCGGTGCGCATGGGACGTTTCGCGATGTGCAGGCCCGGCTACCCTATATCGCCCGCATGGGGTTTGATGTGCTGTACATGCCGCCCATCCACCCGATCGGCCGTGTCAACCGCAAGGGCGCCAACAACGCTCTCGCATCCGGTCCTGAGGACGTGGGCAGCCCGTGGGCGATTGGCTCGGCCGAAGGCGGCCACAAGGACATCCTGTCGGACCTGGGTACCCTTGAGGATTTCCGGGCGCTGCTCAAGGCGGCGCGCGAGCGCGGCATTGAGATCGCCATGGACCTGGCGTTCCAGTGCGCTCCCGATCATCCGTATGTGAGCGCTCATCCCCAGTGGTTCAAGCATCGACCTGACGGCAGCGTCCAGTACGCCGAGAACCCGCCGAAGAAGTACCAGGACATCTATCCGTTCGATTTCGAGAGTTCGGAGTGGCGCGGTCTATGGAACGAACTCAAGAGCGTCATGGAATACTGGGTTGCGCAGGGCGTGCGGATCTTTCGCGTCGACAATCCGCACACCAAGGCGTTTGCGTTCTGGGAATGGAGTATCGGGGAGATCAAGCGGGCGCAGCCGGATGTGATGTTCCTGGCCGAAGCCTTCACTCGCCCGAAGGTCATGCACCGGCTGGCAAAACTCGGCTTCACGCAGTCCTATACCTATTTCACCTGGCGCACGACCAAGTTCGAACTCGAAGAGTATTTCACCGAACTCTCCCACGGTGCCGGTCGGGATTACTTCCGTCCCAATGTCTGGCCCAATACACCCGACATCCTCCCCGAGTCGCTGCAATCGGGTCTGCGCAGCGTCTTTTGCGCACGCCTCATCCTCGCGGCAACTCTGTCTGCGAACTACGGCATTTACGGACCGGTGTACGAATTGATGGAAAGCCGGTCGCGCGAACCTGGCAGCGAGGAGTACCTTGATTCGGAGAAGTACCAACTGCGTCATTTCGACCTGGGCCGCCCGGACAGCCTCTCGCCGCTGATCGCCCGCATCAACCGGATTCGGCGCGAGAATACGGCCCTGCAGGCAGACCACACGCTGATGTTCTGCGCCATTGATAATGATCAGCTGGTTGCCTACGTGAAGCATGACAATGCCGCGAGCGACATTATCCTGACGGTCGTCAACCTCGATCCGCATAACACGCAGTCGGGGTGGCTGCTGCTCGACCTTGCGAAGCTGCGGCTTACGGCGGATCAGCCGTTCCAGGTCCATGACCTGCTGAGCGATCAGCGCTATCAGTGGCGCGGCTCGCGCAACTATGTTGCGCTGGATCCGCGTCGGATGCCGGCGCATGTGTTCAAGATCCGTCGCCGCGTGCGCAGTGAGCATGACTTCGACTATTTCCTATAGCGTGGCGCGTCAATGAACGACACCCAAGTGCCGCCCCAGGAGTCCACCGCGCCGTCGGGCCTGGTCGTCGATGACCCGCTCTGGTACAAGGATGCGGTCATCTACCAGCTGAACGTCAAGTCGTTCTTCGACTCCAATGACGATGGCATCGGGGATTTTCCCGGCCTGACCTCGAAGCTTACGTACATTCGCGATCTTGGCGTGAATACGATCTGGCTGATGCCGTTCTATCCCTCACCGCTGAAGGATGACGGCTACGATATCGCCGAATACACGAACATCCATCCGCAGTTCGGGACACTCGGGGATTTTCGCGCGATGATGGTCGAAGCCCACCGGCTTGGCCTGAAGGTCGTCACCGAGCTCATCATCAATCACACCTCTGATCAGCATCCCTGGTTTCAGGCCGCGCGCAAGGCGCCGCCCGGGTCACCGGAGCGCGATTTCTACGTCTGGAGTGACACCGACCAGAAGTATCTCGGGACACGCATCATTTTCGTGGACACCGAGAATTCGAACTGGACCTGGGACCCGGTCGCGAAGGCGTACTACTGGCACCGCTTCTTCAGTCATCAGCCGGACCTCAATTTCGACAACCCGCAGGTGCTGGAGGCGGTACTGCGGATCATGCGCTTCTGGCTGGACGTGGGCGTGGACGGGTTCCGGCTCGACGCCATCCCTTACCTGGTCGAACGCGAGGGCACCAACAACGAGAACCTGCGCGAGACCCACGATGTGATCCGGCAGATGCGCGCAGCGATTGACGCGAACTACAAGAACCGGTTCCTGCTCGCCGAGGCGAACCAGTGGCCCGAGGATGTGCGCGAGTATTTCGGTGACGGGGACGAGTGCCACATGGCCTATCACTTCCCGCTGATGCCGCGCATCTATATGTCCATCGCGCAGGAGGATCGCTATCCCATCACGGAGATCATGCAGCAGACGCCCGATATTCCCGACAGCTGCCAGTGGGCGATCTTCCTGCGCAACCATGACGAGCTGACGCTCGAGATGGTGACCAGTAAAGAACGCGACTACATGTACACGACCTATGCCTCGGACGTGCGGGCGCGCATCAATCTGGGGATCCGGCGGCGCCTGTCACCGCTGATGGAGAACGACCACGACCGCATCAAGCTCATGAACAGCCTGCTGCTGTCGATGCCGGGCTCGCCCATTCTCTACTACGGCGATGAGATCGGCATGGGCGACAATGTCTTCATCGGCGATCGCAACGGCGTGCGGACCCCGATGCAGTGGAGTCCGGACCGCAATGCCGGGTTCTCACGCGCGGACCCGCAGCGGCTATACCTGCCGCCGATCATGGATCCGGTGTATGGCTACCAGTCGACGAACGTGGAAGCGCAGATGCGCGACCCCAGTTCGCTCTTGAGCTGGACCAAACGCATGCTGGCGGTGCGCAAGGTGAGTCAAGCTTTCGGGCGTGGCTCACGGCGGTTCCTGCGCCCCGGCAACCGCAAGATCCTGGCCTACCTGCGCGAATACGGCGAAGACACCATCCTGTGCGTGGCGAATCTGTCGCGTTCGGCTCAACCCGTGGAGCTGAATCTGGGACCGTTCAAGGGCAGGGTTCCCGTGGAGATGCTCGGCCGCACGACATTCCCGCCGATCGGCGACCTGCCGTATCTGCTGACCCTGTCGGGGTATGGTTTTTACTGGTTCAGGCTGACGACCGATGCGGAACCGCCGGCCTGGCATGAGTCGATTTTCTCGATCGACGAGCGCCCGGTGGTGGTGCTCTTCGACGGCTGGAGCACGTTGTTCCGCGACCGGGTGATGCCGTGGCGGATCGGCATGGCCGAGAAGACCCGGTTGCAATTTGAGACCGACACGCTGCCAAGATTCATCGAGACCCAGCGCTGGTACGCCGCCAAGGGCGTGACCATCGAGCGGGCGCGGATCGCGGATCAGGCGATCTGGCAGGAAGGCAAGGTGAGCTGGATCCTGGCCCTGCTGGAGATCGGAACGGGGCCGGAGGCGGCGTCCTATTTCATGCCCCTGGCGCTGGCGTGGGAAGATGACGAGGAACGAGTCCGCAACCTCACGACCGCCGGCATCGCCAAGGTACGCCAGCAGGCCAATGTCGGTGTCATGGGGGACGCCTTTGCCGATGAGGCTTTCTGTCGCGCGGTGGTGGTCGCCATGGCACGGCGACAGGAGATCCCGACGGCGCAGGGCAAACTGCAGTTTCGACCGACGGCGGCATTTGGCCGCCTGGCGGGCGAGGATTTTGCCTCGTTGCCTGCGACCCGCCCGCAGGGCTCGAGCTCCAATACCGTGGTCGTGATGGGGGAGCGCCTCATCCTCAAGGGCTATCGCAGGCTGCGCGCCGGCGCCAGTCCCGAGTTGGAAATGGGACGGTATCTCACGGAAGTCGTGAAGTATCCGAACTGTGCGCCACTGGCCGGCGTGCTCGAGTACGCGGCCAATGACGGCGAGAACAAGGTGCTGGCGATGCTGCAGGCCTACGTCGCGAACCAGGGCGATGGCTGGACCAACGCGCTGGAATATCTGCGGCGCCACCTCGAGGAGTACCGCACCGCGCCGGCCACGGACGAGCTGCCGGCCGACGCGCACGAGGCCTTTCTCATGATGGCCCGGACTCTGGCCCAGCGGACGGCGCAACTGCACAGCGCCCTGGCAACGGTCACGGGAAACCGCGATTTCGATCCGGAAGCGCTGACGCGCGAGGATTTCGATGGCTACCGGCAGCGTGCCTTAGGCGAGGCGCGCGGGGCGTTCGCATTACTGAAGTCCAACCTCGAACAGATCCCCGCCGCTGATCGGCAGAAGGCCAATGAGGTGCTGGCCCGACAAGAGCAGCTGCTGGCGCGCCTGGAGGCGAGCGCGACCGAGGAAACCCAGGGTCGCAAGATCCGCATTCACGGTGACTATCATCTCGGACAGGTGCTCGTAACCCGCAACGATTTCGTGATCGTCGATTTCGAGGGGGAGCCGGGGCACACGGTCGAGCAACGCAGGGCCAAGCAGTCGCCTTTGCGCGACGTGGCCGGTATGCTGCGCTCATTCAGTTACGTCGAGCACAGCGCCCTGCGCAGCGTCGCTCACGATGAAGTCGAATTCTCCAAGCTCGCACGCCTGGTCCACCACTGGGCGATGCAGGTTCGCGAGGCCTTCCTTGCGGCCTATGATGAGGAGGCACGCCGTTCCGCCCTCTACGCCGCGCTGATGCCAGGACGGGGGTTGCTCGGAATGTTCGAACTGGAGAAAGCGCTCTACGAGCTGCGGTACGAACTCAACAACCGTCCCAGCTGGGCAGGTATTCCCCTGCAGGGCATCCTCGAATGGTGCGAATCCTCGGGAGACGATCATGCAAAGCATTGATATGGTCCTCGATACCACGCGGGAGTTCCTGCACCAGGCTGCGGCGCTGCTGCCGCGTCTGGTGCTCGCCCTGTTCGTGCTCCTGGTCGGATGGCTGGTGGCCAAGGTCGTACGCTTCGCCGTTGAAAAGGCATTGCGTGCGGTCAATTTCAACGTGCTGACGGAGCGCGCCGGCACGGACCATTTTCTGCGGCACGGCGGGCTGCGGGGCGACACGACCACGCTGTTCGGGCTGCTTGCGTACTGGGTGGTCATCATCGCGGCGCTGATGATCGCCTGCAGCGGTCTCGGGCTGCTCTACATCACCGATCTGCTGCAGCGGTTGGAACTGTTCGCCCCGAAGGTGCTGGTGGCAGGACTGGTCATTGTCCTGGGATCCTATTTTGCCCGGTTCGTCGCGGAGTCCATCGAGGCGTATTGTCGCGGCGCACAGATTGCGGACGGCGACATGCTCGGCAAGATTGCCCGCTATCTCATCATGGCTTTCGTATTGATGATCGCCTTGAGTCAGGTGGAGGTGGGCGGCGACATCCTGCAAAGGACCTTCCTCATCATCCTCGCCGGCGTGGTGCTTGCCCTGGCGCTGGCGTTCGGTCTCGGCGGCAAGGACTGGGCGGCAGCCCTGCTGGAGCGGTGGTGGCCGCGGCATAAGAAGAACGACAACTAGCCTTTTGCGCGTATACGATCTCCCGGTGGCACCCGGGACACACACGATTGTCGGACTGATGAGCGGCACGTCGATGGACGGCATCGATGTGGCAGTGCTCGTGACTGACGGCGAGGGCTACCTCCGCACCGGGGGAGTTTTCGGCAGCCCCTATCCGGAAGCGCTGCGTCGGGCATTGCTGCGTCTGCCGGCACCCGCGGCGGACACGACGGACATCGAACGGCAGGTGACCGACCTGCAGACCCAGGCAGTGCGGGATCTATGTGCGGCGGAAGGGCTGCCGATCGGCGAAATCGATCTCATCGGATTCCACGGCCAGACGATTCTGCATGAACCGGAGCAGGGCCGAACCTGGCAGCTCGGCGACGGTCAGCGCATGGCCGATGCACTGGGTGTTCCGGTCGTCACGGCCTTTCGTCACAACGATATGGCTCATGGTGGTCAGGGTGCGCCGCTGGCACCCGCCTACCATTGGGCCCTGGTGCGTTCCGCGGCAGTGCCGGAACCGGTCGCCGTCCTCAATATCGGTGGCGTGTCGAACTGCACCCTCATCGACGGGGAGCGGCTCTACGCCTGTGACTGCGGACCCGGCAATGCGCTCATTGATGACTGGGTGCGCAACCGCTGCGGCGTCAACTATGACGACGGCGGAAAAATTGCACTGACGGGGCGCGTGGATGTCCAAGCGCTCGCCCGATTGCTCGAGAATCCCTATTTTCTGCGCAGCGGTCCGAAGTCCCTGGACCGCAATGCCTTCTCGCTCGACCCGGTGGCGGTGCTGTCGCCCGAAAACGGTGCTGCGACCCTTTCGGCCTTGACGGCGTCCGCGATCGCGCTGGAGGCGCAGCGGCTGCCGGTCGTGCCGCGGGAATGGATCGTCGTGGGCGGGGGCCGCCACAACGCGCACCTGCTCGGTGAACTGAGGGCCCGCGTTGGAAGAACGGTCACAACGGCCGAAGACTTCGGCTGGAAAGGTGATGCGATCGAGGCACAGGCCTTTGCCTACCTGGCCGCACGGTCGGTGCGCGGATTGGCCTTGAGCTGGCCGGAGACGACGGGCGTGTCGCGCGCCGTAAGTGGTGGGGTCCTGTGGCAACCGCAGCGCTGAAGGCGGTTCTGTTCGACCTGGATGGCACGTTGCTGGATACCGCCCCGGATATGGCAGGCGCGCTCAATGCCATGCGTGCGGCAGATGGGTTGGCGGCACTGCCCTTCGCAGCGCTGCGCGAACTGGTGTCACATGGCGCGCGTGCGCTGGTGCGATTCGGCTATCCGCAGGCCGCGGAGAGGGAACTCGAAACGCTGCGGGCGCGGTTCATATCGGTCTATGGGGAATGCCTGGCGGTTGCGACGCGGCCCTTCGAGGGCATATCCGAGGCATTGGGCCGTTTGGAAGCCGCCAACCTTCGCTGGGGTATCGTCACCAACAAGCCCGCGCTGCTCACCCTGCCGCTCCTGCAGCGGCTCTCGCTTGACGGCCGGGCAAGCGTAGTGGTGAGCGGGGATACGCTGGCGCATCGCAAACCGCATCCCGCGCAGCTGCTGCACGCGGCCTCACTGCTCGCAGTGGCACCCGAAGAATGCATCTATGTCGGCGACGCGGAGCGCGATGTGCTCGCCGCCCGTGCCGCGAACATGGACGTCTTCGTTGCGTTGTACGGCTACATCCCGGCCCATGAGAAGCCGCTCACCTGGCCGGCTCACGGCTGGCTCGATACACCGCAGGCGCTCGCAAGGCTGCTCGATACCCTCAGGTAAGCGCTGCCCCTACTGCCCGGACTTCGGCGACTCCGGCTTGCCCGCAGGTTTACCCTCGCCCTTGCCCTTGGGCCATGATTCGGCGCCGCGACCACCAATGGCGTGGGAGCGTCCGAGCTCTTCGGCTGCCTTGAGTTTGGCGGCCTCTTCCTTCGATCCAGGGGCGGCGCGTCGCGCCAGCTCGGTCACATCGGCCGATTTGATGAAGTTCCGGGTGTCCTCATCGTACTTACGGGCCGACTCATAGTCGCCTTCGCCCTGATTCTTCGGCGCAGCCTTCTTCTGAGCGTCTGCAGGTGGTTTTTCGTTGGTGCTCACGGCAATGATCTCCTTTGAGTCAGGTCTGACTGGGCACACACAGTAGCCCAGTAGTTGTTGCAGTGCGCAGCTGCTTTGGTCCGCTTGACAGGTGGGACTGCCCCTACACGACCGGTGTGCGATTCAGCCTACGGCGAGTCGGGCATTACGAAGTGTTTTTAACACTGCCGAGCCTGTGTACGTTATTACCTGTACGCGGCACCTCAACTGTTGACACATCAAAGGAATAGCAATCATGGGTCGTGGAATCCTTCTGTGGCTGCTGGGCGTTCCCATTCCGATCATTCTTCTTTTGGCCATGTGTTCCCACTGATACTGATAGGGAAGGAACTGTAATGGAAACCGTACTGGATCCGCCGCGTGCGACCTTGACCGTTCGCCAGGCTGAGGTACCGACGAAATCGGCCGCCTCCTGGTCGGCGATATTCGCAGGTGCCGTCGTGGCGATAGCCGTCTCCGTGGTGCTGTTTGCCCTGGGATCGGGACTGGGGTTTGCCGCCGTGTCGCCGTGGCAGGGGCAGGGAGTCACTGCCACTACGTTTGCCGTCACCACCGCCATCTGGTTCATCGTCGTGCAGTGGCTGTCCTCGGCCGTAGGCGGTTACATAACCGGCAGGCTGCGAACGCGTTGGATCGGCACCCATGTTCATGAGGTCTTCTTCCGGGACACCGCCCATGGCTTCGTCACCTGGGCACTGGCAACCGTGCTGGTTGCAGCCCTCGTCATTGCTTCGGTGACGTCAACGGTCGGTGGCGGCGTCCGCGCTGCCTCTACGGTCGCAGCAGGGGCTGCCCAGGTCGACAATGGCTCCGGCACTCCGACCTACGCCTACGGCATGGACAAACTGTTCCGTGCCGCCGACCCGGCCACTGCCAGTGCGCCCGGCGGCACGGATCCTCGCACCGAGGTCGGACACGTGGTCGCCCAGGCTCTGACGGGCGATGGCAACGTGCCGGAGGCGGACCGTACGTACCTGGCCGGCCTCGTGGCGGCGCGCACCGGGGTTCCCGCGGATGAGGCGCAACGGCGGGTGAACGATTTCATCACCACTGCGACTCAGGCCAAGGATCAGGTGAAGGCCGCGGCGGATTCAGCGCGTAAGGTCGCTGCCAAGACTGCAATATTTGCCGCACTGGCCATGGCGATCGGCGCGTTCATTGCGTGTCTGACAGCGGTGATCGGTGGCAGATTGCGGGACGAGCATCCTTAAATAAATGTAGCGCGTGCCAGGGTAGGGGGAGTTGAGGAATGGATAACCAAGATACTGCACCGTTACCGCCGAATGCCCATGTGATGCGCGTGAACCGGCTCACTGCCGGTACGCTGCTGGCGGTCGCAGTGATGGGACTGCTGCTTTATGTCGCCCATGTCGCGTTCATCCCCATCGCCCTGGCACTGCTGTTCGCGCTCGTGCTCTCAGGTCCGGTGGAAGCCTTGCACAAGCATCGCGTGCCGCGCAGCGTCAGCGCCTTTGTCATTCTGGCAATTGCGCTCGGAATTCTCGGCGGCGCAATGACATTGCTGCGGACTCCAGCCCAGAATCTCTACGACGAAGCGCCGGCGACGATCCGAACGGTGAAGCAGAGGTTCGCACCGATCGCGAAGATCGTGACCCGGGTAAACGACCTCGGCAACGCCGCCGGCAGCATTGCAACCAGCACCTCGGTGCGTCCCGGAGCCCGAGCGCCGGCGGCGCCGGTCACTGCGGTGGTTCCCGCCGGCGCGACATCACTGCTGGGAACCTCGCTTGCTGCCGTCGGCAGCAGTGTGACGTTTGTGATCCTGACGCTGTTCTTGCTGACGGGGGGACCGCCGATGCTGGCCCGCATGACTGCGGCCTTCGTCGATGATCTGAATGCCTCGCACGTACTGACCATCATCGAGGCCGTACGCGGCGAGGTCGGGCGATTTTACGCCGTCACCGCGTTCATCAATCTCGGGCTCGGCGCAGTCACCACTGTCGTCATGATGCTGTGGGGAATGCCGACGCCCTATGTCTGGGGAATCACCGCCGCATTGCTGAACTTCATCCCCTACGCGGGCCCGACAACCACACTGGCGGTGATCACGTTCGTGGCGTCCATGACGTTCGCGGACGTGCCCCACATTGTCGGTGTGGCCGGATCGTTCCTCATGATAGCCGTGATCGAGGGACAGATCGTCCAACCGCTGTTCGTCGGGCGTCGCTTGCAGATCAATCCGCTGCTGATATTCCTGGGGTTGTGGCTGGGGGGGCTGTTCTGGGGCATTGCCGGTGTATTGCTGGCGACGCCGCTGCTGGTGGCCCTCAAGGTAATCGCCGAAAACGTGCCTCGTGGCAAAGCTGTTCTGGAATTTCTCGGGCCCAACAATCAGTCGCGGCCCGCGCAGGAGCCGCTGCGAAACCTCGTGAGTGCCGTCGGCGGCAGACGCAGGACCGATCGCAAGCCAGCCGAGGCGCTCGACAAGGTGGGGACCTGAGCTGGGATCTGCTGCAATGGCCCGCGATGCTCATCACCGTGGGGGCATCCTGGTACGTGGGCTCGACCCGGACACAACGTCGGCACCTGGGATTCTGGTTTTTCCTGCTCAGTAATCTGCTGTGGGGCATCTGGGGATTATGGGCCCATGCCTATGGGCTGATCGTGCTGCAGCTGTTCCTGACGGTGATGAACGTCCGCGGTCTGCGCAAGTGCGAGCCCGAAGTCCCGAGGTTGTAGGGAAGTTCTTACCGAATGTTGATGTCGAGCACCGGCCGTCGCCCTCTGCGGCAAGGCCTAGCATACGCCCATGACTGGCCGGCTTGGTTCTTGCGACGCAGCATAGCCGCGGTCCGTGCCATGTCGGGTACGAGAAATTTACGATTAAAAGTGGACCGAAGGAGAGAGTCTTGAACAAGTTCATCCTGACGATAGCGGCCAGTACTGTTTGTGGTGTGGCCTTTGCGCAGGTCGGGACGACCGTGACCGAGGGTGCGAAGGCAACCTCGCAGAAGGCACAGCAGCTCGGCGATCAGGCCAAGGCGTCCGTGGAATCACAGCCGGACAAGGCGATCGACAAGACGAAGGCGCAGGTGCACAAGGCCAAGGCGCACCATCATGCCAAGAAAGCCAAGGCCGCCGCGAAGGACACCGGCGACTCCGCGAAGGACACCGTGAAGTAGCGGTTTTTTAAAACCGCTGAACACCAGCGGGCACCGCAGATAACAATGCGGTGCCCGCTGCAATTCCTCCTGCCCCTATAATGGAACGAACCAGGGCCGGAGGAACGTTTGACCGACACGGTACCCACGCAAGCCGCAATCTGGCTGGCTCGACTCGAGCGTGGGTTGCGGCCGCACGAGGGCGTGCAGCTGCGCCAGTGGTTGCAGCGTCCCGAGCACAGCCAAGCCATCGTCAATTCTGCCAAGCTCTACCATGGCCCCGACGTGGTCGCGGTGCTGGCGGAGCTGGTGCCGGTGGGTTTCGGCAACCCGCCGCCGCCGCTGCCGAAACAGTCCCGAACATTCGCCATCATCGTGGGCACGTGCTTGGCGCTGATGCTGGTGGCAGTGCCCATCATGACCATGAAGCGACCCCGGATGCTGCCACGGGACGAGGATATCTACAGCACCGGTCCTCATGAAATCCGCACCATCAAACTCCCCGACAACAGTCAGGCGATCCTCAACGGCGAGTCCCAGCTTTACGTGCTGTACGCCGCGTGGGTCCGGGAGGCCACCGTGGCCCACGGCGAAGTCATATTCGATCTGACATTGAAACGGCCGAAGCCCTTTCTCATCTTTGCGGGTGGCCGTCACTTCGAAGCACCCGCCGGGCACTTCGACGTGCGCGTGACCGGTCCGGAGACGGTGCAACTCACGGTGCTGGAGGGCAGCGTGACGGTGAAGGGCCTTCCATTCCAGCGACCCACGACGCCCGCGCAGGCGCGGGATTTCGATCCGCGCGTGTTTGCCGACGCGGCAGTGGGACCGATGCAGTCGGTACTCCTTGATCATGGCACCCTGACCCGACAGGCGATCACATCGGCTGACCTGCGCAGCCAGTGGCGCTGGGAGCCCGAACAGGTGGTCTACGTCAGCCCGTGAGGGTGCTGGCGCCGGTTGCGAAGTGCCGCAGTTCCTCGGCCACGAAAGCGAGATCGCTGGCTTCCTGGATGGCCAGTCGCATCTGCAGCTCCAGCACATCCTGCGGAATCGCGCTCTGGTACCCCTCGAGGCACCGTGCCAGTGCCGTCCCGGCGGCCACCGCTTCGGTGCGCGAGACGCGGTAGGCCTTGACCACCAGTGCTTCGGCGGCGCCGGGCGTCATCATGGCCGGAATCATCGGCAGCATGTCCTGCAGCTGCGCGTCGCTGACGTTCAGTTCATAACGCTTGGCAAGTGCTGCGATCAGACCGCTACTCTGCTCGCGGTTCGCGGTGGGCAGGATCGGCACCTTAAGATCGATGCGCCCAGGCCGCTTCAGATCCACTTCGATCAGGTCCGGACGCGATGAGCCGAGCACCCACACGACATTGCCGCGGTTGTCGGTGTTGGCCATTTCCTGCGCGATCATCGAGTACAGGCGACCTGAGAGGCCGCTGTCAGAGATACCCGAATCACGTCTGCCCAGCGTCTGATCCGCTTCGTCAACGAACACGATGCAACGGCCCAGAGCGTGGATCAGGCGAAAGATCTTCTCGAGGTTCGCCTCGCTCGAGCCGATCCACTTGTCCCGGAAGTTCTTCAGTTTCAAGACCGGGACACCGGCTTCGCCCGCCAGGCATTCGACCAGGAAGGTCTTGCCCGTGCCCACCGGCCCGCACAGTAGGTACCCCATCGGCAGCGCCTTGATGTCATTGATCCGCCACAGCGCGATGTCCTGGCGCAGCCAGTCCTTCAGCACATCCTGGCCAAAGTAGTCATCCAGGGTGCGCGTCGACTCGACGAACTCGACCAGTCCCGGTGCATCCCGCTCGACCATCTCCTTCTTCAGGGCGGCGAAGTCATGCGACTCCAGGACCTGCCCGTGGTGGGCGCGGATCTTGGTGATCTGCTGCAGCGTATTGACCGACAGACCGGTGATGGCGGCGGCCAGTGCGGAGAATTGGGTCGTGGCAGGAATGGTCCGGGGATATTCCCGATGCAACGCGCGCAGCGCCAACTCCAGCTCCGCCGCGGACGGCAGCGGGATCCGCACCAGCTTCACTTGCGGTGCGAACACGACGAGCGGATCCAGATCGGTCAGATTATCGGCGATCAGGAAACTGACGAAGGGCAGCAGTGAGAACGGGCTGCTCAGACCCCAATCGCGCACCAGGCAGGTGAGACTGCCGTGCTGGAAGCCCTGGCCGTCGGCCGGCAGCAGCTGGTCGGCACCGCGCACCAGGATGGCAACGCTCGGGACCTCGTGGCGTTTGACGGCCCGTAGGTTCGCAAGGTAGCGCGCGAACCGGTTGATGAAACGTACCGCTTCGAGGGGCTCGAGCGGCAGATTGCGCAGCGAGGAGGGCACCCACTGCGCCAGATACTCCTCGCCGCGCTCGACGGTGAGTCCGTTGCCCAGGTCATAGGCGAGGATGACCTGTACGTCTGCCAGCAGCATGTGCTGCAGGTACCCATCGATGCTGATGAGCTGATCGTTCACTGCCAGACGGTCGTGCACGTTCCCGAACAGCACGCACTGGCCACTGGCGCCGCTCTTGAAAGCAACCGTCAGTTCGGAGGCCCAGGCCGGAGTGTTGTCAGGCATGCTCTGCACTTGTACCACTTGCGGCATGATACCGTTGACTATGGCTATGGGCGACATCGATCCGGCAACCGTGCAGGCCTACCGGGAGACCGAGTACCGGGTGCTCGGCACCGTGCCGGCGGTGCTGCGGGTCGGAGTGCGGTGCGCTGATCTCGCGGTCCTCCACCAGGCGCATCAGACCACCTGCAGCGCGTTCGTGACGGCGTGCAATCCGCAAGGTCAGATCGTTTCCGATCGCCTCAATGCCCGGCAGCAGCAGGCACTGGTGGAGGAGATCTCACGGCGCGGCCTTGTGGCCATTCCGGGCATCGGCGTGCACCCGGCGGGCGAGTGGCGCGGGGAGCCCAGCTTCCTGGTGCCGGGTCTGGATCGCGAGGCGGCCGCGCAGCTTGGTCGGCTCTTTGCGCAAAATGCGATCATCTGGTCGGGCGCGGACGCCGTACCCGAGTTGTTGCTGCTCTAGGTAGCGCGCTACTTCTTCGGCTCCTGGTAGTTGCCGGCAAAGCCGGGATCACACTCATACGGATAGACGTGCTGCCCGGGCTGTTTGCGCCAGGCGATGAAGCGCACGCCGCGATTTTCGATCATCGTCGGATCTTCATATTCCTGGGTCGCCATCAGGACCTGGTGATCGGGGCTCAACCGGAAGCGCTCGATGACCCGAATGTTCTGCGAATGGTCCAGTCCGTTGTTGGTGAGCGTCGCCGCTTCCAGATGGGTGGTTTCCACGACCAGGGTCGCACCTTCCCAATGCCCCGTGGCGAATCCCGTCATCGAATGCGGGTAGTCGGCTTCCGGCTTGCGACCGTCCAGGAAGATGATGCGCACGAGATCGTAGTATTCGAGCTTCATGACGATGAACACGTCACTCTGCAAGATCTCGATGGGGAAGGGGCCCTGCAGGGCGTAGACGATGGACGGTGGCCGGCAGGCGTTTTCCGGTTTGAGCTGATCGCGGGGATTCCATTTTTTGATCGCCGCCTGGGCCGCGGGCGTGGGAATCAGACCACCGTAGGTGCCTGCGGGAAATTCGACCGGTCCGGTATCGTCCATGAAGACGGTGTTGGGCGGGACCAGCGCCATCAGTGCCGCATCCCGCGGGACTTTCATGTCGAGGTTCCAGAACCCCGAGAGGTCCGGGTGCGCAGCGGGGGCGGGCGCGGCCTGCGATGCTGCGGCCACGGGCTGGACCGAGCCCTGGGAGGAACAGCCCGAAAGCAGAAGCATGGCGGGTGCGAGTACGCCCAGAGCCAGTGCGGGCAAGGTGCGCATGATCAACCTACCGGTTGGCCGACCGGCCGGCCGTCGGCAAGCCGCGCGGAGCGCAACCGGATGTAGCGCGTGCCGTCCCGGGCCTGCCAGCCCTCCAGGGTGACCGTGTCACCCACATGCAGACTGTCGGGAGTCCAGCCGCGGCGGCGTAGCACAGAAGGAGAGTTGGTTTCGGCGCGCCACACGATGTTCGCCTTGCCTTTGGATACCTCCAGGGTGATGACGCCATGTGGATTGCGGAACTGGAAATCCCGGACGACGCCGGTGATCTTGACCAGCTGGGCATCGGTGTTGAAGAACACCGCGAAGGAATGATGGGCGCGGGCCGGATTCATCACCGCAAGCCCCACTGCAAGCAGCGTGATCTTAAGGACTGACTGCACCACCGTTCCCCCTTCGCCGCGGGTCGACGCGGCGAAGGGGGATTCTAATGCAAGCGGCGGGGCTTGGAGATCAGAACTTCTGCGACACGGTGATACCGATGGTGCGCGGGGTCACCGGCACCACGTAGGTCTGTGGGTCCACCGTCGGGGTGGTCTCGGTGAAGCGCGACAGTTCCGCACGCCGATCCGCAAGATTGGTCACGTAGAGCTGCAGCGAGAAGCCCCCCTTGGTCAGACCCCCGGCCAGATCAAACAACCCATACGCGGGCACCATGCCCTCGATCTGCGTCCAGTCACCGCGCAGGGTCGGCGCGACCTGCGTCTGATAAACCGCGGAAATCTGCGCAAACGGCAGCCAGTCGCCCACCGCCGCGAACGAATACCGCGCCGTCAGATTGCCTTTGAACTTCGGTGTTACCGGCAGGTTCGTGCCCTTTGGCGCCAGCGGGCCGTTCCAGACGCCTCCTGGTATGTAGTATTCGCTCGTCTGCTGATCCGCGCAGCTCGTCACGCCCTGGGTGCCGCAATAATTGGTGGTCAGGATCGGGTCCAACCAGGTGAAGTTGGCGCTGAGATTGAGGCCGCGGGTGACAGCCCACTCCAGCTCGTTCTCCAGGCCGCGGATGCGGGCGTTGCCGCCGTTGGCGATGATGTTGAGGCTGTTCGGCCCCAGGAACGAGAACTGGAAGTTCTTCCAGTCCTCCTGAAAGAGCGCGCCGTTCCAGCGGATCGTGTTGCCCAGCCACTGGGACTTCCAGCCCACCTCGTAGTTGGTGAGGTAGTCCGGCTGATACGGGCCGATCCCCGGCTGGCTGGTGCGATTCACACCGCCGGGCCGGAATCCCCTGGAGAAGGTCGCATAGACCATCACTTCCGGGGTAATGCGGTAGGTGAGGTTCACGCGCGGCACGTTGCCGCTGCCACTCACATCATTGTCCAGGTTCTGGCAGGGCGCGTAGGGCGTCGTGGCAGGGGCAAAGCAGGTGGCCGCACCGGTGCTGCTTCCCAGCAGGTTGTCGTAGGCTTGCGAAAAGCCGTAAAAACCCTGCAGGGAATTGTTGTAGGTGTAGTGGCGGATGCCCCCGGTCAATGACAACTGGGAGGTAATATCCCAGCTGACCTGCGCAAATATTGCCTTGTCCCGGTCTACGCGCTGCTCGCTGGTCAGCCAGATCTCATTGATGCCCGGAATGACCGACAGATCCTCGGAGAAGCCATCCGGGTTGCCGCCGCCCAGCACGCTGGTGAAGCCGTAGCCCGGGATCATGTACTGCTGCCAGATGTCGTGCTGCTGGCGTTGAATGAAGGCACCCACAGTGCCGTGCACCGGCCAGTCCTGAGGCGTCGTCAGACGCAGTTCGTGGCTCCACTTCTGAAAGTAGCCCTTGGTGTACACGATCTGCAGCGGATCCACGGGCGCGCCGGCGCTGTCCTGCCAGAGCGCGCCCGAGCCATAGGCCCGGTCGTAGAACTCGGAGTAGTCGCTGTAGTCGGCGGTCTCGTAGATGTTGTGCTTGAGATAGGAGCCGGAGTAGACCAGGTCGAAATTCGAAAACTTGCCCTCGACGGTCAGGGCGCTCTGGATCCAGGAGTCCTGAGAGTTCTCGGGTGAGAAGTGCGTAACATCAAGATCGCCCACGCCCGGGTCGTAGGCAAAAAAGCCGTTGGTGCCCAGGGTCTGGCCCATCACGGTGGGGGTAATGGTCCAGCTGTCTCCCAGGTCGAATTTCGCAGCGGCGCGACCGCCCAGGGTATCCACCGTGTTGTAGTCATTGGCGCGGTAGGCGCTGTTGCTGATCGCGCCGGCGCCGATCAGACCCGGAGCCGGACAGGGGTAGGGCGAGCCGCCTGTTTCACCGCTCCACGTGGGGAAGGTGCGCACGCCGTTTTGAATGCAGCCTTGCGTGTTGGTGCCGGCGACATTGCTGATGTAGCCCGCGTCATGTTCGTCCCAGGCCACCAGGCGTATCGCCGCCCAGTCGGTAATCGGGATGTTGACGAAGCCCTCGGCCTGGTAGCCGGTGTTTGCATCCCGTGTGAGAATGTTGCCATCGAACTGGTAGCCGGCGGCGAACTTGGTCGCGTCGGGCTGGTTACTGATGATGCGGATAGTGCCGGACTCGGAGCTCGCGCCATAGAGCGTGCCCTGCGGTCCTTCGAGCACCTCGATCCGGTTCACATCGTAGATGTGGACATCAAGCGTGCCGTCGATGGTGGTGACGGGCTGCTCGTCGAAGTACACACCGACGCTGGGCTGGGGGCCCGAGTGGTTGCCGTCGCCGCCGCTGGTTACACCCCGCATGTAGATGTGCGAGGTGCCCGGTTGCGCATTGCCGCCCTGACCGATGCCGCGGGCGTAGGAGACGCTGGGGGAGTACTTGACGTAGTCATCCAGGTCGACGATGTCCAGTTGCTGGAGTTTTTCGGCGCTGAGCACCTCGACGCTGATCGGCACCGTCTGCAGGTTCTCGCTGGTCTTCTGCGCAGTGACCACGATTTCCTGCAGTGCGCCATCCGGCGCCGAATCCGTGGCGTCGGCGGCATGGGCACAGGGCATCGATGCGACCAGCAGACCTCCTGTCACCCGCTGTAATTTTCGGCGTCGACTGCGTGTCACGATATCTGTCTCCCTGCGATCTTGTTATTGATGGTCAGCTGAACGGCACAGCGTCGGGGTAGTGCGTCAGCACCGGTCCCAGCGCCGTTTCGAGGGGTCCGAGCCAGGGCGCGAACTGCTTCCAGTGGTCGAGCCCGTCGCGATAGATGGGTTGGCGTACCTGTTCGGCACTGGCGGTGCGGACCGCGCGGTCGTTTTCGTGAAAGCGCAGACAGCCCGGCTCGAATTCCAGCCCGCAGTAGGCGAGCAGCCGGCGCACCTCCGCCTCGGTGTCATCCACGAGCCGCTCGTAGATCACCCGATGGATGCGGCCCGGCAGGACGCGATCGAAATGCGCCATCAGGTCCACGTAGTCGCGATAGTAGGCGCCGAGATCGGTGAGCGA
>Ga0302313_10000907_pt1 | contig 23768 bp, 20 predicted proteins | sample III_Palsa_N2_2_FD_200454 | JGI IMG/M metagenome (GOLD analysis project Ga0302313, IMG submission 200454) | Peat permafrost microbial communities from Stordalen Mire near Abisko, Sweden - III_Palsa_N2_2 | ecosystem: Environmental > Terrestrial > Soil > Palsa > Peat permafrost | place: Sweden...
CGTTGCGGGTGATTAGCGCTTGCCAGGAGATGGGCATTCGCACGGTGGCTGTTTACTCGGAGGCGGACCGGAATAGTTTGCATGTGAAGTTTGCGGATGAGGCGATTTGTATTGGGCCGCCGCCTTCGCGGGACAGCTATCTGAACGTGCCGGCGGTGATTTCGGCGGCGGAGATTGCGGGCGCGGATGCGGTGCATCCGGGGTATGGGCTGCTGAGTGAGAATGCGGCGTTTGCGGAGGTTTGTCGGGCGTCGAATATCAAGTTCATTGGGCCGCCGCCGGAGGTGACGCGGATGATGGGTGAGAAGTCCACCGCGCGGCAGACGATGAAGAAGGCCAAGGTGCCGATCCTGCCGGGTAGCGACGGCGTGATTGAGAACGAAGGCGCGGCGCTGGAGTGGGCGCAGACGGTGAAGTATCCGGTGATCCTGAAGGCTGTGGCCGGTGGTGGCGGGCGCGGGATGCGGATCTGCCGGAGCAAAGAAGAGTTGCCGGGGATGTTCCAGCAGGCTTCGACGGAGGCGCTGAATGCGTTTGGCAACGGCGATCTCTATATGGAGAAGTTTATTGAGCGGCCGCGACATATCGAGTTCCAGGTGCTGGCGGATGAGCACGGCAATGTGATGTCGCTTGGGGAACGGGAGTGCTCGATTCAGCGTCGGCACCAGAAGCTGATTGAAGAGGCACCGAGCTTGCAGATCACGCAGAAACAGCGTGAGGAGATGGGCAAAGTCATCAAGCGGTCGCTGAAGGATATTGGGTATTGGAACGCAGGGACGATCGAGTTCCTGATGGATGAAGATGGGTCGATCTACTTCATTGAGATGAATACGCGTATCCAGGTGGAACATTGTGTGACCGAGATGGTGACGGGTGTTGACCTGGTGAAGGCGCAGTTGCGGATTGCTAGCGGGGAGAAGCTCGGGGATATTGTGCCTGAGGTGCCGGAGATCATCGGCCATGCGATTGAGTGCCGGATCAATGCGGAGCATCCGGAGAAGTTTACGCCTAGCCCGGGGAAGATTACGGTGTTCAATCTGCCGGGTGGCAATGGCGTTCGCGTAGATACGGCGCAGTATGCCGAGGGTGTTGTGCCGCAGTACTATGACTCGCTGATTGCGAAGCTGATCTGCCATGGCAAGGACCGTGAAGAGGCCATGAACAAGATGCAGCGGGCGTTGAGCCAGTTTGTGGTGCATGGGATTCATACGTCGATTCCGCTGCATCAGCGGATATTTGCGGATGAAGAGTTCCGGTCGGGGAACTTCGATACGAAGTTTATGGAGCGGTTTTTGGAGCGGCAGAAAGCTGGCTAAGGGTTGACCACAATCATCGTTGATTTTGCGGCACGGCGGGCGGCCGAGCGATAGTCCCAAAGTCTCCAGGCCGCGAGTGTCAGCGAAGCAGCAGAAAAGCTAACCAGAGCACCAAAGTCGAAACGGCGACGGGTTGAGAAATGCAGCAGTTGCGCCGACGCGTTCCAAAGCAGACCGCACAGGCTGATTGCTAGCGAATTCACGAGGCCCCAAAAGATGACGAAGCGCACGAAACCGAAACGGCGCAAACCGTCCCAACGGACTAAAGGATCGGTACTCTGCATCTGCGGGTTGAACGGCAGGAGACGTTTCATGTGGGTACCCTCGATCGTAGCAGCGATATCGTGAAGGTTTTATGCAATTGAAATTGTATCCAATTATCGACAAGGCGACGTTGGATCGCCGTGGTGTGCGTCTGCGTGAGTTTGCATGCGAGCTGCGCGATGCGGGCGTGAGGCTGGTGCAGTATCGGGATAAGGTGGGTGGGCCGCAGGAGGTGTTGCGGGCGGCGGCGGAGATTGCGGCGGTGTTTGCGGGGGTGGAGGCTACGCTGATCCTGAATGACCGGGCGGACCTTGCGGTGCTGGCGGGGTGGGGTGGGGTGCATGTGGGGCAGGGGGATTTGTTGCCGGAGGATGCGCGGAGAGTGTTGAGTGGGAAAGATCGTGCGGCTGCTGAAGAAATACGGGGATCTCTCCATTCCGCAGTCGCAAAGAGCGCGACTGCTCCAGTCGAGATGACAGTTTTTGGGGGGGCGAAGGTTTTGGTTGGGGTTTCTACGCATACAGAGGAGCAGGTTCGGGTTGCGGATGCCGGTGTTGCAGACTATGTGGCGGTGGGGCCGGTGTTTGGGACTTCTACGAAGCTGGATGCGGAGTCGGTGGTGGGGTTGGAGGGCGTGAGGCGAGCAAGGGCTTTGACGGCGAAACCGCTGGTGGCGATTGGGGGGATTACGTTGCAGAATGCGCGGAGTGTGGTGGATGCGGGGGCGGATTCGGTGGCGGTGATTGGGGGATTGTTTGTGGAGGGACGGACGGTGGGTGAGGTTGTGCGGGACTTTCTTGAGGTTTTGAGGTAGGGAGGGCCAAGGTTAAAACCTTGGCTTACCTAGAAGCTTTGGGATAGGGTTGGGGGAACGTGACAACTCCTAGTTCTGTGCCGCTCCACGAAAAAGCAGATTCCTCCGCTGCGCTGCGGAATGACAACCAAGAGGTTGGGTCTTCGTCTGCGCCGAAGTTTGTGCAGGGGATGGGGTTGTTTTCGGCGACCGCGATTGTGATGGGCTCGATGATTGGGTCGGGCATCTTTATTGTGTCGGCAGATATGGGCCGGGTGTTGGGGTCGCCGGCGCTGCTGATTGCGGCGTGGCTGGTGACGGCGGTGATGACGATGATCGGCGCGCTGAGCTATGGCGAACTGGCGGCGATGATGCCGAAGGCTGGGGGGCAGTATGTGTATCTGCGGGAGGCGTTGGGGCCGTTGAGTGGGTTTTTGTATGGGTGGACGCTGTTTGTGGTGATCCAGACAGGGACGATTGCCGCGGTGGGTGTCGCGTTTGGGAAGTTCCTGGGGGTGTTCTTTCCGAGTGTGAGTGCGACGAATTGGATATGGCATATTGGGCATGTTCCTGCACTGCCTGTCGGCCCGATGGTGCTGGGCAACATGGACATCGGGCTGAATACGGCTAACCTGGCGGCGATTGTGGTGATTACGCTGCTGACGTTCCTGAATACGCGTGGCATACGGCTGGGTGCGGCGGTGCAGAATGTGTTTACCAGCGCGAAGGTGTTGGCGCTGCTGGCGGTGGTTGCGGTTGGGTTTGTGGCGAAGAATGCGGCGGCGGTGGCGGCTAACTTTGGACATGCTTTCTGGGCGAATTCGGGGTGGGGTACTTGGCACTCGGTGCAGGTGGGCGTGGGTGGGCCGATTCAGTATGTGGGGATATTGACGGTGATTGCGGTGGTGCAGGTGGGGTCGCTGTTTTCAAGCGATGCGTGGAACAATGTGACGTTTACGGCGGGTGAGATTCGGAACCCGAGGCGGAACCTGCCGCTGTCGCTGGCGCTGGGAACGGGTGTGGTTTCGCTGCTGTATATCGCATGCAACTTTGTTTATATGAGCGTGCTGCCGCTGGCGGGGTCGGCCGATGCGTCGACGCTGGCAGGACGGGGGATTCAGTTTGCGGCGCAGGACCGCGTGGCTACGGCTGTGATGCAGGCGGCGTTTGGCGGGGTGGGTTCGAAGCTGATGGCGGGGGCGATCCTGGTGAGCACGTTTGGGTGCGTGAACGGGATGCTGCTGGCGGGGGCGAGGGTTTATTACGCGATGAGCCAGGATGGGTTGTTCTTCAAGAGCGCGGGACGGCTGAATGAGAAGACGAAGACGCCGGTGACTTCGCTGTGGATGCAGTGGGGATGGACGTGCCTGCTGTGTTTGAGCGGGAGTTATGGGCAGCTGCTGGATTATGTGATCTTTGCGGTGCTGGTGTTTTATGTACTGACAATCTTTGGTTTGTTTGTGTTACGGGTGAAGCGGCCGGATGCCGAGCGGCCTTACCGGGCGATTGGGTATCCTATTCTTCCAGCCCTGTACATTGTGATGGCGGTGTGGATTTGTGGTGTACTGTTGCGATACAAGCCTCAGTACACGTGGCCAGGGTTGTTGCTGGTGTTGTTGGGTGTGCCGGTTTATGCCGTCTGGCGACGGCAGGGAATAGGGAATAGGGAATAGGAGAGACGTACTGATGGCGAAGCTTTTTGCGAAGAAGTCTATGAATGTGCTGATGGCCGAGGCTTCGGCGACGGGTGAGGGAACACTGAAGCGGTCGCTTGGGGTGTTCCAGTTGACGTCGCTGGGTGTGGGCGCGGTGATCGGGGCGGGCATCTTCGTGCTGGCTGGACTAGGGGCGCACTATGCGGGCCCGGGGTTGATGGTTTCGTTCGTTTTGAGTGGTTTGGGATGCGCGTTTGCGGGGCTTTGCTATGCGGAGTTCGCGGCGATGATTCCGCTGGCCGGGTCGGCTTATACGTATGCTTATGCGACGCTGGGTGAGCTGGTGGCGTGGATTATCGGGTGGGATTTGACGCTCGAATATGCGATGGGTGCGAGCACGGTGAGCTCGGGGTGGTCGAACCACTTTATCGAGATGCTGCAGATCTTCCACATACGGTTTCCGCTGTGGCTGGCGTATGACCACTGGACCGCGGTGCGGGTGGCGGTGGATAACATCTGCCGGCAGGTGATGGCGTCGAACTATACGAACCTGACTCCGGGAAGCCAGGAGTACATTACGCAGCTTGGGATATTGAAGGACGCGCCGTCGGCGGACATCGTGGCGCGGGCGCATGTTTTGCTGGGTGCGCCGGTGATGTTTGGGCACGAGATTGGGCTGAACCTTCCGGCGTTCATGATCGCGATGTTAGTGACGTGTGTGCTGGCGATCGGCATCTCGGAGTCGGCTAAGTTCAACTCGTGGATTGTGGTGGTGAAGGTTGCGGTGGTGTTGTTTGTGCTCGGGCTGGGATCGCACTATGTGCATCCGGCAAACTGGGGACATAGCTGGCACCAGTTTGCGCCGTTCGGCATCAGCGGCATCTGGCAGGGTGCGGCTTATATCTTCTTTGCGTATATCGGGTTCGATGCGGTTTCGACTACGGCGCAGGAGGCGAAGAATCCGCAGCGGGACCTGCCGATTGGGCTGATGGTTTCGCTGGTGCTTTGCACGCTGTTGTACATCGGCGTGGCGGCGGTGCTGACGGGTATGGTGCCGTGGCAGCAGGTGAGCATCGAGGCCCCGATTGCGCGGGTGTTTCTGGATCGTGGATTGCCGTGGGCGAGCAACATCATAACGTTTGGCGCGTTGGCCGGACTGACCAGCGTGATGCTGGTGATGTTGCTGGGTCAGACGCGTGTGCTGTACGCGATGGCTAACGATGGACTGCTGCCGAAGAAGTTCTTTGCCGAGGTGCATCCGAAGTTCCGGACGCCGTTCAAGAACACATTCCTGGTTGGCTTTATTGCGGCGGTTGTAGGAGCGCTGACGCCTATCGACGATATCGGCAAGATGGTGAACATTGGGACGCTACTGGCATTTGTGATCGTGTGTATTTCGATCATTGTGCTGAGGAAGCGTGATCCGAACAAGGAACGGCCGTTCCGTACGCCGTGGGTTCCACTGGTGCCGATTCTTGGTGTGATCTTCAATGGGTACATGATGATCAAGCTGGGGTGGGTGAACTGGGCGCGGCTTATCATCTGGCTCGTGATTGGGCTGGTGGTTTACTTCACCTATGGACAGAAGCATAGCCGGGTTCAGCAGGGTGAGTTGCCGGGCGAATTGAAGGAGTAGGTTTGTTTAGGGAAAGGCAAAAAGCCCGGCTTGCGCCGGGCTTTTGCTTTTGCAGGTTGGATTGCGGGGCTTGATTGCCGCTTCGACGGAATACAGGGGTCTCTCCACTGCGCTGCGCTCCGGTCGAGATGACAGTTTTGGGTGTGGTTCGGTCGAGATGACAGTTCTTGGGTGAGGGTTATTCGGGTTTGGAAGTTGCTGGTGGAGTTGTTGTCGATGGGGGTGAGGTGGCAGTGGTATCCGGGGCGGGGATGGGGATTACTGTGGCTGGGGGTAAAGGTTTGGCTGTCGGTTTTGGCCGGGGGATGTGAGTGCGGGCCACCGAAGAGGATGCGGGTGGGGTTGGGAGGATGGCTGGGTCGATGGGGCTGGGATCGTCGCGGAGATGGAGGAAGATGGTGGCTGCGGAGGGTCGGGGTAGCGAGAGGGTGGCACCGGTGAAGCCGTCGGGGACGGGGATGGGGTTGGCGAAGGTGGGGTCGATGGAGATGGATTGGATGAGGAAGAGGCTTGAGCCTGTGAGGGTGCAGTCCTGCGTGGGGTCGGAGGGGCACTGCAGGAACGTTAGGTCAGGGAGGCGGACGAGGGTTGCGAGAGGAAGCCAGTCGCTGGAGGGTGGCTCCTGATCGGAGGTGGCGGGGTGTTCCGGGGTTGTGGTTTCGGGCTGCGGCTCGTGGGTGTGGCGGTCGTGGGCGTTTGGCTGGATGGGGTAGACAGCGCGGAGATGGAGTGGGCCGAAGGCGCTGGGGCCGAAGGAACGGAGGGGGTCGAGCGTGGCGACGATGGTGTGGGGATCCTGGAGCAGCAGGCCGCCGGAGGGGGCGAGCGTGAGGACGGTGCGGAGGGTGCCGTCGAGGGTTTCGATCTCTACCTGGCCATCGCGGGGGAAGGGTGTGGCGCTCTTGAGGGTGAAGGTGAGGCGCTGCGAGAGCGGGAGGTCGTTGGCGTCGGGCAACGAGATGGTCTGGCCGGAAGTGGGCTGAACGCTTTTGCTCAGGATGGTGAGAACGGGGCGCGCCAGAGAAACTACGACCGGTAGCGAGAGGGTGCGGCCGTCGCGGAGGTAGATGCTGGCGGTTAGGTGGTCGTTGAGGTGTGTGGGTGGAGCGGGGGCGTTTGCCGGGAGGGTGAGGTGGAGCTGGTTGGGGGAGTCGGCGTCGGTTGAGGGGATCGGGGTGAAGACGAGGTCGCCGAGGGAGAGCTTTTCGACTTCGGCGAGGTTGGTTCCGTCGAGGATGATGGTGCGGTCGGCGGCGTGAATTTCGGCTCCGGTGATGTGGGCGGGTTCGGCGAAGGTGCGGGCGGAGAGATCGTCGGCTTTGGGCTGGCTGTACTGCTGGATGGCGAGGTGCAGATCGCCGGGGGTGACGGAGTGCTCGAGCGCAAGGGTCAGCTTGAGGAGGTTGGCGTGGTCGGGTTGGGCGTCGGGAGAGAAGGGGATGGTGAGGTCCGACGTGCTGCCGGTGGGGCGCGCGGTGATGGTGTGGACGCAGGCGCTGCCGGTGGAGGCGATGGTGAGCTCTTCGAGGCGGCCGGCGATGAGGTTCGTGGTTGGATCGAGAGTTGCGGTGGAATCTTTGGCAGGAAGGTTGACGATGTGCCAGTCGCCGCCGGGAAGTTGCTGGAGCGGCAGGGTGGGGCCGGTGAAAGCGTCGAAGCCCCATTGGCCCTGGATGGTGCCGGTGAGGAGGATGGGGCGGGGTTCGGGTTTGGCTGCGGGGGCTTCGGGCTTCTTTGGGGTCAGCTCGGGGTGTGCGAAAGCTTTGGTGTCGGGGTCGGGAAGTTGCTTGGGCTCGGGGAGCTCGACGTGGTGCTCAGGGACTTGTTGGAGGACGAGGCCGCCTTGGTAGGCGTCAGCCCTGAGGGGGATGTCGGGTTCGGTGGGGGCGCCGGGAGGCGTGTTGAGGTGCAGGACCATGTCGTGCGCGAAGCCGGTGGAGAAGACCAGTGGGGCACCTTCGATGGGCAAGGCGACCGTGGGTTTCAGGAGGCAGGTGACGGCGTTGGCGTCGGCGGGGCGCAGCGGGGGCGGAACGGCTTTCTGGATGGAGGGAAGGCCGATGACGAGTACGGACTTGGGATTGTGGAAGGAGGGTGGCGCGTTGAGACGGAGATTGAGGGCTTCTGCCTGGGGGAAGGCGATGGCGGGGATGTATTGGTACTGCGCGGTGTGGAGGCTGGTGGTGAGGCGGACGAGATCGACGATGGCGCCGACGTAAGCGGAATAGAGGCCCCCGGCGGCGAGGTTGGTATAGCTTGCCGCGGTGATGAAGTCGGAGCCGGGGCCGTTGGAGAGAGCGGCGACGATCGATTGGCCGTGGCCGTCGTCCAGAAGTAGCTGGGTGCCGGTTTGGGTGAGGCAGGTGAACTGGGTGTCTATGGGCTGCTTGAAGCAGTCGGGGTTCGGTTTGAGGGCTAGCGTGCGGGCGAGGAGGTCGGAGTGTTTCTGCAAGGAGGTTGGGTCGCCGGGCGGGACGCGGCGGATGGCTGTGAGGTATTTTTCGATGCGGGCCTGCTCGAATCCGGCCTCGGCTAGGTCTTGCGAGGCGCGGACGAAGGTGCCGGGGCGGCCCTGGACGGCGGAGCGGAGGGTGGAGAAGTCGCCTCCGGTCTCGGGCGCCATAAAGAGTACGACTTGTTGCGCTTCGTCGGGGACGGTGACGAAGGTGCCCTCTTCGCGGACTTTTTTATCCCAGGTTTCGATGCGGATGAACCAGCTATCGGGCGGGGGGTTGGTGGTGCCGCGGAGGAAGGCGCAGATGAGGAGGTAGTGGACGGACTGGCTGGCGGGGAGGTCGGTGTGCAGCCAGATGCGATCGCCGGCCTGAAGGTTTGGGACGGAGGCGATGGGGAGCGTGACGCCGTTGCGGGTGACGCGAACGTCAATGCTGGGGCCGGTGAGGTCGAAGCGGGCATCGACTGCGTGAAGGGGTTGCAGGAGGCCGAATAGCAGGAGCGACAGAACTGAAAATCGGACGCGTTTCGCCATGTTCCTAGTTTAGATGCGTCGCTGTGCGAGGCGTTAGTGGGTGTTTTGGAAAGATTCGGCCCGGCAGGAGAAAAAATGGGTGGCTTTGCTGGAAGTTGTTGCGCCTAAAGAGAGTGAGTGCTAGGATTCTCGCGTTTCCAGAAAACTGAATATGTTTGTGGCGTGGCTTTTACGGGTTGAGTTTGGAGTCCTTTTGCTGCTGTTTGTCGCCTCGCTGGCTCGCCAGCTTTGGCAGCGTTTTGCTGCGCAAAAACGCGGTTATCTCGCCGGCAGCGTGGAGGGGTGGTTGCTGCTGGTTGTTGTGGTGGTGACAGCCGGGCGGTACGGAATCGAGCTGGCACGTGTTGCGGGTCAGGGTGCGATGCCAGGGGTCAGTACGAGTTTGTTGATGATGTTTGGGGTTGGTTGTGCGATCTACCTTGGGGCCAAAGCGGTACGGGTTATAAGAACACAGAGCTAGCGAGGAGAAGGAACGATGCCGAAGACGATATTGACGATACCGACAATGCCGGAGTGGATGAACGGGATTTTGCTTTGGTTAGGAATTGGTTTTTTGCTGATCATGGGCGCGCTTTGCCTGCTCCTGCTGGTGAAGATGTGGAAGAACGAGATCAACCTGTCGACGCTGCTGGAAGGGGAGAACGGGAACGCGAGTATTGCCCGGTTTCAGTTGCTGGTGTTCTCCCTGGTGGTGGCCGTAGGGATATTTCTTTACATTCTCGAATACAAGAACCTGCCTGATATTCCGCCCAGTGTGCTGACACTGCTTGGCATTAGTGCGAGCACCTATGCGACGGGCAAGGGTATCCAGTTCTCGCGGCCTGAGGGATTGATGCAGAAGGGAACGATTCCGCCACCAGTGGTGCCTCCGGGAGCGGAGCCACAGCCGCCAGTAATCGCACCACCCCAGCCACCTGAGAACTAGTGGATTGAAGGCGGTGCGTTGTTGCGGCCCTGGCTGTTGGTAACCGTGAGGAGAGCGTTCCATGGCAGAAGAGACGACAGGCAAGAAGAAGAGCGGATGGGTTGGGACGGCGGTGCGGACGATTACGCCGGCGATTCCCCTGGCGATTGCGTTGGTGCATGGGGCGATAGCGCCGAAGGAGCCGCACACCCCTCGGACCCCACAGCCATCGCAGATCTCGCAGTTTTCGACGGGGACGACACCGATTTCGACGTTGCCGGCACCGAGTATTGCAGACTGCAACTCGGGAGTGCCGTGCCCAATGGTGGCCGAAGGACATCCGGTGACATGGTGGTTTGTCTTCAAGCTGAACGCCAAGGCTTTTCCGGGGTGCGGCGGTGGAACGCGCACCTGTCCGTTTGGCGGAACGCCGCAGACGGGCAAGACGTATAGCCAGTTTGGACAGCAGTATGTGGTAGCGAGCAGTGATGCGACTTCGCTTCAGGATGGCTTGACGGACTGCCTGGGTACGACAACGAAGGACCCGGTCGGCGCGAGCTTCGATGAGATCTATAACGGGAACTACCACTATGTGATCTGGAATGATCAGCCATATGGCGATCCGAAGATTGCCGCGTGTACCAGTAGTGGAAACTGTGATGCTCCGTGGGGACACTCGAAGGGGATTGTGGCGTGGAACGATCAGGGTGAGGGCTTTGTCATGCAGGTGTCGACGCCATCGTGGCCGGCGGCGGGCAATGCGAAGTTTCCACGGAAGACTGACGGGAATACGCTGGGATGCGTAAGAGACAACGATGTGACCTTCAGCCAGCACTTCTTTGCGTTGATGTTGAATAAGGACGATCTGGTGCTGGTGCTGAAAGGGTTGGCGAATGCCAGTGTTGTAACCGATCCGACGAATCCACAGGTGGTGAACAATGGCGGGCCGGCGGATGTGCAGGCGCTGGTGAGTTCGCTGGGAACTAAGTCTACCAGCGAGGCGCTGGTAGAAGGGACGCTGTCTACCGGGGTGCTGTTTATGAGCAAACCATCGAACCTGAATGTTCCACCGTGGCAGATGGTCTCGTCACAACTGGGAGGAGCGAGCCTGCGGACCGCGACGTTTTGGGCCAAGCCTGAGATACCGACTACGACGGACAGCACCGCGCCTGCATGCTGGGCCGAATCGCTGGGAGCGCCGGGGCCGGTTGCGATTGCGACAAGCGGCAGTTGGCGCAACACAACGTTTAATCTCACGGGGATTCCGGGAGCAAACCACGCGAAGATTGGAGTGACGACGAGTGGGACGACACCCTATTCCATCTTTGGTGATGAGAACCAGCAAGGAACGTTGAGTGGGAATTGCAAGAGCAGTCAGAATGGCCGCGGAGGCACGTTCTATGCGCTCAACAACGCTGATTTGACGCAGAGCATAACGAGTCTGATCGCGGGCTCAACCGGAGGGGCCGATACAAGTAGCGATGCTGCGACGCCGGCCGATGTGACCGAATAGCAGGCTGGGAGTGGCTATTTGGCGCGCCGGCTGGGGCCGTCAGAGGCAACGGCGCCGTCGCGGATGCTGATGACCCGATGGGCAAACTCGGCGATGTCAGGCTCGTGGGTGACGAGGATGATGGTGTTTCCCTTGGCGTGGAGATCGTCGAAGAGCGCCATGATCTCGACGGAGGTTTTGGAGTCGAGGTTTCCGGTGGGTTCGTCGGCGAGGATGATGCTGGGATGGTTGACGAGGGCGCGGGCGATGGCGACGCGCTGGCGCTGGCCGCCGGAGAGCTCGTTGGGCTTGTGCATCATGCGCTCGGCGAGGTTGACCTGGGTGAGGACTTCCTTGGCGCGCTCGATGCGGGCGGCTGCGGGGGTGCCGTTGTAGATCAGCGGGAGCTCGACGTTATGCAGCGAGGTGGCGCGGGCGAGCAGGTTGAAGGTCTGGAAGACGAAGCCGATCTCCTTGTTGCGGATACGGGCGAGCTCGTCGTCGTTGAGCTCGGAGACATCGTGGCCGTTGAGCCAATACTTGCCCTGCGAGGGGCTGTCCAAGCATCCGAGGAGGTTCATCAGCGTGGACTTGCCGGAGCCGGAGGGGCCCATGATGGCGACGTACTCGTTGTGCTTGATGCGGATATCGACGCCGCGGAGAGCGTGGACCTGCTGGTCGCCCATCTCGTAGGTCTTCCAGAGGTTGTCGGTGACGATGACTTCTCCGTGCTTGGGGCCGCCGGCGTTGACGCCGGGGCGGTCCTGCTCGGGTGGAACTGGTGCGCTGGTATCGATGGTCATTAGATCTCCGAGATAAGGCAAAAGCAAAATCTTTGAACGCAGAGGGCGCGAAGGTTACGCAAAGGGCGACGTGAGACTTCGTGCTAGCTGCTGCTGTCGTCCTGCGTGATGGGTTCGACGGAGTTGTCGCGTTTGACGGCGGTTCCGCTCTTGAGGGCGCGCAGGACTTTGTAGCGACCGGTGACGATCTCGTCGCCGGCTTTGAGGCCCGAGAGGACTTCGATGTCCGTCGCGCCGGTGATGCCGGTGGTGACGGGGATGAAGTTGACGCGAAGCTGTTTTTTGTCGGAGACGAGCACGTAGACGCCCTGGGTCAGGACAGGCTTGACGAAGGTGGTGGCCGCGGTGGAGGTCTTGCCGTGATTCTTGAAGAGCGACTGCTCGCCGGAGAGATCCCGCTGCACGAGCGCCTGGATGGGGATCGTGAGGGTGTCAGGCTTCTTCGCCGTCGTGATCTTGGCGGTGCAGGAGAGGCCGGGACGTAGCTCATCGGGGATGGGATTTTTGCCGTCGGTGGTGGGGTCGAGTGTGACGACGACCTTGAAGTCCTTGGCCTCTTCGGTGCCGGTGGTGGATTGCGAGGTGGCAACGCCGGTGGTGCGGAGCAGCGCCTGATCGCCGACTTCGGTTACGTGGCCCTTGAAGACCTTGCCGGGCAGGGCGTCAACGGTGACGTCGGCGGTCTGGCCGAGCGCGACGTTGACGATGTCGGTCTCATCGACCTTGACTTCGGCGGTGATGACGGACATATCGGCGAGGGTCATCAGGGTTGATCCCTCGGCGTTCTGGATGCCGACGACGACGGTTTCGCCCTCGCGGACTGGGACGTTGGTGACGAGGCCGTCGAAAGGAGCGCGGGAGACGGTCTTGTCGAGGGCGTCGTAGTTTGAACGCTGGGTGGCGACAGCCTGATTGGTGTGGCCGCGGGCGGAGTCGGTCTGGGCCTGGGCCTGGGTTACTGAGGCCTGGCGCTGCGCGAGCGTGGCGACGGCCATGTCGTAGGCGGCCTTCTTGGCGTCGTAGTCCTGCTTGGCGATGAGTTTAGACTCGTAGAGCTGCTTGGAGCGGCCGAAGTCGAGCTGTTTCTGCTCGAGATCAGCCTTGGCCTGATCGACATTGGCAACGGCGGTTTTTTCGGCAGCGACATAGGAGTTGATGTCGGTCTTGGAGGCGGCGATGGTGGCGGCCTGGGCGGCTACGGCGGCCTCGGGCTGGACGTTTTCCACAGTGGCGAGGACAGTACCGGCCTTTACGTGGTCGCCTTCTTTGACGTAGAGATGCGTAATGCGGCCGAACGAGGTCGCGCCCACGTTGACGTAGGTCTTGGGCTTGATCTGGCCGGTGCCGCTGACGCTGGAGACGAGTTCTTCGCTAACTGCCTTGGCAGTGGCAACCGGGGTGACGTTCGATTTGCTGTAGAGGATCGTGCCGGTAACGATTCCGGCAAGCAGCAGAACGACAACGACGATCAGGACAATTTTCTTCGCACTCATTATTTTGTTCTTTCGCGGCTATCGATTTTTGTTCTTTCGCGGTCTTTCACTTACAGGATGCTTCGTCCAGGTTTTGAGGCGCAGGAATATTTTGTCGTGACTCGGAAGAGAGATACGCTGTAGCGGCGTCCACGGTTCCCTTGCTGTGGAAAACAGGGACGTGGAGACGATACATCGTGTTCGACCGATACCTCGATCATAGCAAGGGGACGGTTGTTATGGCGCTTGTGAAAGGTTGCCTGCAGGATTAGAATCGGAAGGTCAATGTTGAAGGAGTTCCGGCCCACTATGCAAACGCGATTTGTCCTCTCCGCTGTAACACTGCTGGCGCTCTCAGGCGTTAGCGTAGGAGTGCGTGCGCAAGCGACGGCTTCGCAGGATCAGACCGTACCGGCGAGCCATCAGCCGGCTGCGCTGGAGAACAATGGCGGCGTGGTGAAGAACCCGCCCGTGGAAGAGAAGCCCGATCCACTGAAGCGGCGGCTGACCGACAACCAGGAGAAGCAGCGGCGCAAGGACACTTCGAAGGAATTGCACGGCTCGTACAAGACCTGGCTTGACCAGGACGTGCGCTGGATTATCACGGATGAGGAAGCCAAGGCGTTCAAGAACCTGAGCAACGATGAAGAGCGGGATCAGTTCATCGAGCAGTTCTGGCTGCGGCGCAATCCAAATCCGGAGTCGCCGGAGAATGAGTATCGCGATGAGCACTATGCGCGCATCGCTTATGCCAATGAGCACTTCGCCGCGGGCAAGCCGGGCTGGATGACGGATCGCGGCCATATTTATATCTCCTATGGCAAGCCGGATTCGATCGACTCGCATCCTTCGGGCGGAAACTATGAGCGTCCGACGGAGGAGGGCGGCGGCGAGACTTCGACGTTTCCGTTCGAGACGTGGCATTATCGCTATCTGGAAGGTGTGGGCGACAACGTCGATATCGAGTTCGTGGATAGCTGCCAGTGCGGCGACTATCACGCGACGATCGACCGCTCGGAGAAGGATGCCCTGAAGAACGTTCCGGGCGCTGGATTGACCGACTATGAGCAGCAGGGCCGGTCGACCAAGGCGGACCGCTTCAAGGGTGGCGGCCTGGAGCAGTTGGGCGATGGGCCGATGTCTTCCAGCAACCAGAGCAAGCAGTTCGACCGGCTTGATCGGTATGCCAAGATATTTGCGCCGCCGCCGGTGAAGTTCGCCGATCTGGATACCTTCCTGAGTTCGGCGAAGGTGCTGAATGGGCCGCCGTTCCTGTTCGATGTGCGGACGGACTATGTGAAGCTGACCAACGATACGGTGATGGTCCCGCTAACGCTACAGATAAAGAATGGGGATATTACCTACATCACCAAGGATGATTACTCGGTGGGTACGGTGAACATCCTGGGACGTGTGAGCAACATCACGGGCCACATTGTGCAGACGTTTGAAGATACGGTGACAGTGAATACGGCTGCCGATCTGCTGTCGAAGACCAAGAACAATGTGTCGATTTATTGGAAGGCGCTTCCGCTGCCTCCGGGACGCTACAAAGTCGAGATCGCGATCAAGGATGTGAACAATCCGGACCATGTCGGCGTTTGGAGACGGAGCGTTGATGTGCCGAAGTATGAGGACGATGTTCTTTCATCGTCGTCGTTGATTTTGGCTGACACGATGGAGCGTGTGCCTTCCAAGAATATCGGCACGGGAAACTTTGTTATCGGGAACACAAAGCTTACGCCTCGTGTGCCGCCGACGTTGAGCGCGCCGGTAACGTTCCACCGCGCACAGAATCTGAACTTCTGGATGCAGGTCTATAACCTGACGATCGGCGACAACAAGCGGAACGATGCGACGATTGAGTACCAGGTGCTTGATCTGGCGACGAACAAGGAGATCCTGGTTTCTCAGGAGACGGCGGCGAAGTTGAATCCGAATGCGGACCAGTTGACGCTGGAGAAGTCTATGCCGCTGGCAAGCCTGCAGCCGGGTAAATACAAGGTAACGATTACAGTGAACGATGGACTGTCCAAGCAGCAGGTGGCCAGCTCCGCGCCGTTTACGGTTGTGCAGTAGCTTTACAGAACTAGCAAGTTTTCCCGGGGATGACTGTCGGGAGTGTTGAGCAAGCCACGCAGGATCGCAAAGCGATGGCCGTTTACCAGAGCAGTCGCCACGCCGGTGTTTCCAGCAGGGTCGGAACACCACTTTGGAGAGCAGGGCGCGCGCAGTTGAAGTTTGAGGGCGCGGTGATACGAGTTGCAACGGTTCTGATTCTGGCGGTAACGTTCGGTGCTACCGGACCTTGCTTTGCTGCGTCGAGCGATGCGGTATTGCACGGTATTGTCCGCGATTCACAGGGTACGCCGCAGATGGGCGCCGTGGTGGAGTTGCTGACCGGCGACGCCAACCTGATCGCCACCGCGTTCACCGACGATCATGGCCGCTACAGGATGGCGGCAATCCTTCCCGGAAGATACCAGCTACGTGCCAGCGCGGCTTTTTTTGTGCCGGTGACGCGGACCAACCTCCATTTGCAGGCTGGCGCGCAGATGGTGCTGAACTTGACCATGAGCACGCTGTTTGAGGCTGAAAGCTGGCTGCCGGCCCAGAAGCGTCGTGCCGACGAGCCTGCGGATGACTGGAAGTGGACACTGCGCTCGGTTGCCAGTAGACCGTTGTTGCGATTGGTTGATCCAGATGACAAGACTGTCTCGATCTCCTCAAGCGCGACCGAGGCGAGCAAGGCGTCGCGGCAGGCCAGAGTGTCCGTAATCAGCGGCGACGGGGCTTTTGGCCAGGGCGGTGTACAGCAGGTGCTGTTGATGAACCGCACGCTTGAGAACGGTGATAGTGCGATTTTGCGCGTGGATATGGGCAGTCAGCCAGAGGGCTTTCCTATCAAGCCTTCGACCGAGGTGAGCGCGGGGTACGAGCGGCGGTCGCTGATGGGCGGCAATACGCGACTTGTGACGAGTTATCAATCGCATCCGGAGTTGTCGTATGGCGCGGGCACGGGCCTGCAGGTGATGCGGTTGGCGAGCACGCAGGAGCTGAGTTTCGGCGATGCCGTCATGATCGATGCGGGAACGCTGGTGCAGGCGGAGCGGTTGGCGAGCAGCCGGTTTATCGCGGAGCCCTTTGTGCGGGTGATGATGCGGCCAAGCGGAGACCTGATGGTGGAGTATCGCTATGCCACGGGACGAGCGCTACAGAGTTCGGAGGACCTCGACCACATCAAGCCGCCAGCGGATATTTTGACCGATGCCAACGGCCGTCCGCTGAGCGCAAAGGGCAGCCACCATGAGCTTTCTGTAAGCCGCAAGCTGGGAACGCGCACCGTGGCGTTCGCGGTGTATAGCGATAGTTTCTCCAGCGGTGCGATCGCCGGCAGTGGCCTGGTAGATCAGGCTAGTCTGGCGGCCCTGCCGGTGATTACGGACCCAACGACGGGGACGTTCCGGCTGGCGACGGCTGGGTATTCGGGGCGCGGAATGAGCGTGTCGATGGCGCAGCCGCTGACACCCTCGCTGACGGTGTGGGGCGAGTATGACCTTGGGACGGCGTTGTGGAGTGAGGGTGGAACCACAGCCTCGGTGACGTCTTTGGCGGGTTCGGTGGGGGCGCATACGGCGCAGGCAGGTAGCGTCGCTATTCGAGGGAAGATTGCGCGGACGGGTACGACGATGAAGGCGGAGTACCGATGGCAGCCGCTGCGGACGCTGACACAGGTGAACTCGTATAACGCGACGCCGGATGAGGGGTACATGGGGTTCTACGTGCGGCAGAGGGTTTGGTGCGGAAGGATTCTGCCGGGGGGTGTCGACGCCGTGGTGGAAGCCACGAACCTGCTGGAGCAGGGGTATCAGCCAGTGCTGGCGCCGGATGGGCATACGCTTTTTCTGGCTCAGTTGCCGCGAACGATCCAAGGTGGGTTGGCGTTTAATTTTTAGTGAGCGGTGTTGACCGCTTTTGCAACTAAAGTTGTAGCTTAGCTACTTTAGTCACTTTGTAGAATGAGTTGAAGTTACTTTTTTGCGCTAACCAGAGTTGTAGGCGCGGGGTTTCGGAGACTGCTATGAAGAGTGTCAGCCTGATATCAAAAAAATGGTTGCAGGGCGGCGTTGCTCTGTTCGCACTTTACGTCGCGTTGCAGGCTGGCGGGGTCGTTGTGCGGCTGGGCTCTCTCGTTCTGGCGACTGCATGCTTTGCTCTTTGGTGGAAGAGCAAGCAGGCTCTGGACGTCCTGCAGGAGCCGATGAGGGCGCAGGATGTAGAAGAGGTTGTTGTCCTGATACCTCTTGAGTTGCAGATTGAGCCGGGCGTGCATTTTGTGAAGTCTCCGGTGCGGCAGCCGAAGCCGGTTTATATCCACCGTGGTGGGTTTCATTTGCATCCTCACTAGGCTGAGGGTCTTGGCGGAGCTGTTTCCGGTGGCGTACCCTTGTGGCGTAGTTGACTGCCACAAGTGCTGCATCAGGAGACATCGTTATGGCCACACTCGCTGCAAGCCCCGTACACGTTGAACAGGATTTTCTGCCGCTCAAAGGGACCGATCATATCGAGTTCTATGTGGGTAATGCGCGGCAGGCGGCTTATTTTTATCGTGCGGCGTTTGGGATGTCGCTGGTGGCGTATGCGGGGCCGGAGACGGGGCGGCGTGATCGAGCTTCGTATGTATTGCAACAAGGGAAGATACGGTTTGTGCTGACGACGGCGCTGCGGTCGGATAGTGAGATTGCGCGGCATGTGGCGGCGCATGGGGATGGTGTTCGGGCGATTGCGTTGTGGGTGGATGATGCGCGGAGTGCTTGGTTGGAGACGACTAGTCGCGGGGCAAAATCGGTGCAGGAGCCTACGGAGATTGAGGATGAAGATGGGCGGGTGGTGGTCGCCAGCATTGCGGCTTATGGGGATACGCTGCATACGTTTGTGGAACGGAAGGACTATCGCGGGGTGTTTTTCCCGGGCTATCGTACTGAGCCGGAAGACTTTGTAGCGCAGCCGGTGGGGCTGCTGCATGTGGACCATATTGTGGGAAATGTGGGCTGGAATGCGATGAATGAGTGGGTGGATTTTTACTCGAAAGTGATGGGTTTTTCGCTGTATCAGCACTTTGATGACAACGATATTTCTACGGAATACTCGGCTTTAATGTCGAAGGTGATGGCGAATGGGAATGGGTATGTGAAGTTTCCTATTAATGAGCCGGCGGAGGGGCGTCGGAAGTCGCAGATTGAGGAATATCTGGACTTTTATGGGGGGCCGGGGGTGCAGCATATAGCGTTGGCTACTAAGGATATTTTGACCACTGTGGCGAAGATGCAGGCGCAAGGCGTTAGTTTTCTTACAGTTCCGCATAGTTACTACACAGAGTTGCAAGAGCGGATTGGGAAGATTGATGAGCCGATAGAAGAGTTGGAGCGGCTGGGGATTCTGGTGGATCGGGACGACGAAGGCTATATGTTGCAGATATTTACGAGGCCGGTGGAGGATCGGCCTACTGTGTTTTATGAGATTATTCAGCGAAAAGGGAGCAGGAGCTTTGGGAAGGGGAACTTCAAGGCGCTGTTTGAGGCCATTGAACGGGAGCAGGATTCGCGGGGGAATTTGTAGCCTAAGAATAGTTCGGAAAGCCTTTGTTTACGGGGTGTTTGACGGTGGCGAGCACGGAGGAGACGGAGTCGTTTTACGGTGACTGCGGATGGTTTTTACGGTGATTTTAGACCGTGACGGTGCCACGGCATTCGCCGAGGCCGATTCGAGGAAGGCCGGTGCGTTCGCAGTAGCCTCGGAGGGTGATTTCGTCGCCGTCTTCGAGGAAGGTGCGGGTTTGTCCGTTGGGGAGGGTGAGGGGGTTGGCGCCTCGTTGGGTGATCTCGAGGAGTGAGCCCTGAGAGCCTTCTGTGGGGCCGGAGATGGTGCCGCTGGCCAGGAGGTCGCCGGGGAGGAGGTTGCAGCCGTTGCTGGTGTGGTGGGCTACGAGCTGGGGGAAAGACCAGTAAAGGTCGCGGAGGTTGGCGGTGCTTAGTTGGTGTGGTGGGAGGGAGGCTTCGCGCATGGATTGCGTGGTGAGGAAGACTTCGAGGTGGAGGTCGATGGCGGAGGGTTCGTTGGTGGCTAGGTAGGGGAGTGGGGTGGGGTCGCCGGCGGGACGGGGTGCGAGGGGGACGCGGTAGGGGGCGAGGGCTTCCATGGGGACGACCCAGGGAGAGATGGTGGTGGCGAAGCTCTTGCCGAGGAATGGGCCGAGGGGTTGGTACTCCCAGGATTGGATGTCGCGGGCGGACCAGTCGTTGAGGAGGGTGATGCCGAAGAGGTGTTGCTCGGCTTTGTCGATGGGGATGGGGTGGCCGAGCTCGTTGCCGTGTGAGATGTAGGCGGCTACTTCGAGCTCGTAGTCGAGTTGCTGGGTTGGGCCGAAGCTGTCGAGTTTGGTTTGGCCTTGTGGGCGGGTGATGCGGGTTTCGCTGAGGACTATGGAGGAGGCTCGGCCGTGATAGCCGATGGGGATGTGTTTGTAGTTGGGGAGCAGGGGCTGGCCGGGACGGAAGAGCTTGCCGACGTTGGTGGCGTGGTGGATGGAGGCGTAGAAGTCGGTGTAGTTGGGGATGTTGACGGGCTTGGTGAAGCGGATGTCTTTTATGGGGTGGAGGTGGGGTTTGATCTTGGCGATGTCTTCGGGGGAGGCGGTTTCTGCGAGGAGTTCGATGAGGCGGGCGTGGAGGGTGAGGCCTGATTCCATCAGAGCGTTGAGATGGGGTGCGCGGCAGGCTGAGTGGGTTTCCTCGGGTAGCAGGTCGGTGTGGGAGAGGGCGTGGAGGTCGAGGACTGACTCGCCTATGCCTATGCCGAGGTGGGGGCTTGTTTCGGTTTGGAAGGCGCAGTAAGGGAGGTTCTGCAATGGGAGGTCGCAGTGGAGGGTGTTGGCGGAGGGTAGCCAGCTCTTTTGGGTGGGGTTTGGCATTCGAGAAAGCATACCGCAGGGGGTGGCAGCGGGGTATGACAGCAACGGGTGGATTCGTGGTTGAAAGGTTCTAGCGGTGGGGTGGTGCCGGCGGTGTGGCAGGTCCTTCGGCTTCGCTCAGGATGACGGATTTGGGGTGGGTTGAGGAGAGCGGTCGCTTCGCGATACCCCAGCTTTGCAGAGAGCGCAAAGGGTAGGCACCCGGGGTTGGGGTCTCCGAGGGAGGTTGGGTGAGTGGACACCCAGGTCCCCAAAGGCGAGGGACCTGGGGCACCCGGATTGTGCTGGGTTTGAGGAGAGCCAGTACAGAGGTCCTTCACTGCGTCCAGGATGACGAGAGTGGTGGAGGGCGCGAACTTTTGTAAGAACGCACGGGGGTAACGAGGTGACGTTATAATTCTGGTGTCACGACAAAATTTTGTACGTCAAACCCCCTGGAGGCCTATATGTCCGAACCAAAGAAGTGCGCTCATGCAGCTTGTAACTGTGTTTGTACCGACGGTAAGAAGTATTGCTCGCAGATGTGCCAGGACAGCCATAAGTATGCGTCGCTGAAGTGCGACTGCAAGCATCCCGGGTGTGAAGAGGCCGGAATCTAGGCTGCCTTTGTTGTGAAGAGACGGTAAGTGCGGCACTGGGCTCCAGGGCGCATTTGCCGGGGATTCTGCGGGTTCCGGGGCTGTCGAGATGGCGGCTCCGGAGGCCGGAGTTTTGCACCGCTGGTGGTTCATCCCAGGGTGCTAACCCCCTTCAAAAAGGGTATACTTGGGATGTGAATGCCTCTACTCTCGCACCCGGCGATGTTAATCAGGGCGTAACCAGCTCCCCTACCAAACGCGTTCTTCTGCTGAAGCCTCGCGGCTTCTGTGCGGGAGTGGTGCGCGCGGTCGACATTGTGAAGATTGCCCTGGATACGTTCGGGGCGCCGATCTATGTTCGTAAAGAGATCGTCCATAACAGCTATGTTGTGAATGACTTAGCTGAAAAGGGCGCGATCTTTGTGAACGAGCTGGACGAGGTTCCGGCGGGTGCGCGGGTGATCTATTCGGCGCATGGTGTTTCGCCGGCGGTGCGTGAGGCGGCCAAGGAGCGCGGGTTGAAGGTGATTGATGCGACCTGTCCGCTGGTTACCAAGGTGCATGTGGAGGCGATCAAGTTCGCCAAGCAGGGTATGTCGCTGGTGCTGGTGGGACATCGGGACCACGAAGAGGTTGAAGGAACGCAGGGTGAGGCGCCTACGGTGACGCAGGTGGTTTCGACTGTGGAAGAGGTTGCGGCGCTGGTGGTGCCTGATCCGAACAAGGTGGCGTACCTGACGCAGACGACACTTTCGCTGGATGAGGCGCGGTACATGATCGAGGCGCTGAAGAAGAAGTTCCCGAACATTGTGGGACCTCATGCGCAGGACATCTGCTATGCGACGGAGAACCGCCAGACGGCGGTAAAGAACGTGGCGCATGGCGCGGATGTGGTGCTGGTGGTGGGTTCGCGGAACTCGTCGAACTCGAACCGGCTGGTTGAGGTTTCGCAGAACCTGGGAACGAACTCGTTCCTGATTGATAAGGCTGAAGATATTCGTCCGGAGTGGATTGAGGGCGCGAATACGGTTGCGATTACTGCGGGAGCGTCGGCGCCGGAGATCCTGGTGCAGGATGTGGTGCAGTACCTGCAGGGCAAAGGCTATGGATCTGTGGAAGAGATTGAAGTGATGCCGGAGAATGTGCGGTTTGGACTGCCTCCGGAGATTGTGCAGGCTATTGCTTCGGCGCCGCGGATTTCTGCTACAGCGTAGTTGATGGCAACCCTGTAATCTTTGACGGATTTTGACTCGTCTTTGCAGGTATGCAAAAAGTGGTTGGAGTGCTCGGATGGGCAAGTGGATTTTTGAGTCCGCAGCCACGAGAACTGAATCAGAGAAACACATTGTTTAAAGCATGAGCACACAACCCAGCAACCCGAAACCGCCGATTTCACCCAGTGGTGCAGCCCCCGCGCAGCCGCGCTTTGGGCGCATGGACCTGGGGATGGACCGGGTGGCTGAGGGGATCAAGCGGTCGGTGGGCTGGCTGCTGGGTCAGCAGCATGAAGATGGGTACTGGTGTGGGGAGCTGGAAGCGGACTCGATGCTGGAGGCCGATTACATCTTTATGCATACGCTGCTGGGAACGGGCGACCGCGGAAAGATGGAGCGGTGCGTCAACGAGATTCTGCGGCACCAGAATGCGGATGGTGGATGGAGCTTATATCCGGGCGGGCCGTCGAATATCAACTATGGCGTGAAGTGCTACCTGGCGCTGAAGTTGATGGGATGGACGGCGGAGCACCCGCTGATGGTGAAGGCGCGGGAGAATGTGCTTTCGCTGGGCGGCGTGGTGGAGTGCAACACGTTTACGAAGATCTATCTGTGCTCGCTGGGGCAGTACGACTATGACGCGGTGCCGGCGGTGCCGCCTGAGCTGATCCTGTTTCCGAACTGGTGCTACTTCAACATCTATGAGCTGAGTTCGTGGTCGCGCGGGATATTGGTGCCGCTGACGGTGCTGTATGCGAAGAAGCCGCTGAAGAAGCTGGCGCCGGAGCAGGGGATCGATGAGTTGTTTGTGGGTGGACGCGCGGGTGCGAATCTGCATCTGCGGTATGACACGAAGAAGATTTTTTCGTGGCGGAATCTGTTTTTATTGTTTGATCGGATTTTTCATTTGGCGGAGCGCGTTCATATTCGGCCGCTGCGCAAGCGGGCGTTGAAGCGCGTTGAGGAGTGGTTGCTGGCGCGGTTTGAGATGTCGGATGGGCTGGGAGCGATCTATCCGGCGATGCTGAATGCGATTGTGGCGCTGCGGTATCTGGGGTACTCGGCTGATGACCCGCAGGTGATTCGCGCGATGGATGAGTTTGAGAAGCTGGGGATCGATTGCCCGGAAGGGACGCCGGATTATCCGACGCCTACGTTCCGGATGCAGCCGTGCTTTTCTCCGGTGTGGGATACGGCGCAGGTGCTTTCTACGCTGGGTGAGGCTGGGGTTTCGAGGACTGATCCGAGGCTGCTGAAGGCGGCGGACTGGTTGCTGTCGAAGGAAGTGCGGCATAAGGGCGACTGGGCGGAGAAGGTGAAGAATGTCGAGCCCGGGGGATGGTACTTCGAGTTCAACAATGAGTTTTATCCGGACGTGGATGACACCGGTGAGGTGTTGCTGGGGCTGAAGGCCGTGGCGAATCCTCGGGAGCGGTATCAGCATGAGGTGGAGCAGCGGGCCATCAACTGGGTGCTGGCGATGCAGTGCAAGAACGGCGGGTGGGCGGCGTTCGATAAGGACAATACGAAGAAGATTTTTCAGTATGTTCCGTTCGCGGACCATAACGCGATGCTTGATCCGCCGACGGTGGATATTACCGGGCGGATTCTGGAGATGCTTTCGGCTTACGGCTATACGCGCGCGGACAAGCGGATTGAGGCGGCGCTGCAGTTTGTGCTGC
>Ga0302313_10000910_pt1 | contig 23721 bp, 17 predicted proteins | sample III_Palsa_N2_2_FD_200454 | JGI IMG/M metagenome (GOLD analysis project Ga0302313, IMG submission 200454) | Peat permafrost microbial communities from Stordalen Mire near Abisko, Sweden - III_Palsa_N2_2 | ecosystem: Environmental > Terrestrial > Soil > Palsa > Peat permafrost | place: Sweden...
TCATCTCATAGCGCGGTTGCACCGCCAGCGTCAGATGCGTCATCATACCCAGCGCACCCAACCCAACCACAGCCCCAGCAAACCGGTCGCCATCCTTCGCGCGAGACAGCACATGCACGCTGCCATCCGCGGCCACAAACTCAATCTCCTGCACCGCCGTCGCCAGGTTCCCATTCCTCACACCCGACCCATGCGTCGCCGTCGAGCATCCACCACCCACCGAAATATGCGGCAGCGACGCCAGATTATGCAATGCCCACCCCTGCTTATCGATCTGCACCGCCAGATCGCCATACTTGATCCCGCCACCCACGCGAACCCGCTTCGCCCCCGCATCCAACTGCACATCCTTCAGCCCCAGCGTAGAGATCTGGGCGACCGTAGAATCCGCAATGCCATTGAACGAGTGCCGTGTCCCCAGCGCCCGCACCTTCGCCACGCTCCGCACCGCGTCCTGCACCTCGGCCACCGTCGCGGGCTGGAACACTTTATTGGTGTGGTAGTGATAGTTGCCGCTCCAGTTCACCCGGGGCACGTCATTCGATGCCATATCCATACCCCCTGCAAAGCGCGGTAACACCATCGCGGATACCGCTGCAACGGAACCTTTTAGAAACTCCCGCTTGTCCATAGCTTCCCTCATGTCCGCCCTAGCGGCCCACAAGTTGTAACGAAATCGGCAATAGGTCGTCAACGAATCGCCCGGCCATCCGCCCAAATCCTGTCAAGCCCCCAGCCCTCGGGAAAACCTCGAAAACCCCCGTCAACACTGGCGATTTCTCTTCAAGAAACCTGGCGTAGTTACCCACCCAACTCGCTACAATAGAAGTAGCCCTAAAAATATCCGTCCGGCTAGCAGCCGGGCTTCGTATTTAACTCGGAAAAGGGCTTAGGCTCAGACTTCCACAAGTCCGAGCCTAAGCCCTTTTGCTTCGAGACTTTACGTCCAAAAGTATCCGGGGGGAGGGCCCCCACCCTATCCATCAGCCAGGCTTAAAGCACGTCAGGAACAGAACAAAGCTAATCCCAAAAGCCACCAGAAACAGCGGCCACCACCGTTCAAACCAATGCGATTCATGCGACGAACTCATTGCAACTTCCTCCTTGTCTCACTCTTAAATCCTAACCGAAATAAATCCGCACGAACCTGTAGACTTTCCCTCATCCCACCGCGTCTGTTCTGGTCGAGACACCATGTTGCAAGAGACCCTCGAGCCCGCTGACCTGAACCTGCTCCCGCAGAGCGCGGTCACAGCCTCGCCCTTCGACGATATCGCCGGTCTCCACGCACTCTACGAGCCACGCATCTTCCGCTTCCTGCTTCTCTCCTGCCGCGACCGCGATCTCGCCCTCACCCTCACGCAGGACACCTTCCTCAACGTCTGGCGCGCTCGCAGCACCTTCCGCGGCGACTGCAGCGTCGCCACCTGGATCACTCGCATCGCCCTCAACCTTCTCCGCTCGCACACACGCTCCGAGGCCTTCCGCTTCTGGAAGCGCGCCGCAAACTCCTCTGTTGATGCCAGCGACCTCACCAATCACCTCTCCCAATCCGGCCGCTCCGCCGAGCAGCATCTCATCGCGCATCAATCCCTCGCGAAGGTCTGGGAATCGGTCGAGCAGCTCACACCGCGCCAGCGCACCGTCTTCCTCCTTCGCTTCGTCGAGGAGTTGGAGCTCACCGAGATCGCAGCCACCATGAACCTCCCGCTTCCCACCATCAAAACCCACCTCTACCGTGGTCTCGATCGCATCCGCGCCGCCCACGCCGAACTCACCCCACGAAAGGACCGTCCATGAGCCTCTCCACCGAACAGCTCGACGCTCTCCTGCATCAGCCCGAGCAATCCAGCTCCGACCCGGAGCTAACCAGCCTGCGCGCCGTCCTCACCGACCTCCGCACCGCCTCCCTCGCCGCAGCCAACCATCACCAGAGCCGAGCGTCCATCGTTCCCGCACGCGCTCACGGCGCACTTTGGGCAGCCTTCGCCACCGCCGCAGTCCTCCTCTGCGCCGCAACGCCACTAGCCTTCCACCACCACCCAACTCCCATCCAGCCAATCGCTGCGGCCCCGCAACCCCGTCCCGCAGCCATCACCGACGACGCCCTCTTCGCCGACGTGCAGGCCGACATCAACGCCTCCGTCCCGTCATCCCTTCTGCCCCTAACCAACGACACCACCACCTCCACCACCCAAAAGGACACCCAATGAACATCAGGCTTCTCCTCCCTACTCTCGTCCTCCTAGCCGCCCCCATGGCCTTCGCACAGGACGGCCCACCCCCCGGCGCCCCCGGCATGATGCACCACCACGACGACGACCACCGGCGCGGCGACATGGGCGGCGGCGATCGCGGCATGTGGTGGAAGAACCCAGAAGTCGCCACCCGCATCGGCCTCACCCCCGACCAGCAGAAGAAGATGGAAGACATCTTCATCCAGAGCCGCGTCCAGCTCATCGACCTGCATGCTTCGCTCGAAAAGGAGCAGCTTCTCCTCGATCCCCTCATGAACGCCAACCCCATCGATCAGGCCAAAGCCGGCGCACAGATCGACAAGATTGCCGACACTCGCGCCTCGCTGGAGAAGACCAATGCCAAGATGCTTCTCAGCATCCGCGGTGTCCTCACGCCCGATCAATGGACCAAGCTCCGCGAGCGTCACGCTGACTGGCGCCACGGCGACCAGGGTCCATCAGACGCGCGCCGCGGCCCGGGCGGTCCTGGGAACCCGCGCTGGAATCATCAGCCGCCTACCCAGCAGAAGGCGCCTGCGCCCGTAGCCCCGCCTGCTCAGTAGTTATCCGCAACAAGAACGCCCACACATCTTCTCCGATGTGTGGGCGTTTCGCGTGTTCGGCATCTAAACTGGAAGAGATGCCACTCACCACCTCAGGCCGCCTTCAGGATCAACTCGATACCATCACCTCGAACACTCGCGAGTTGGTGCAGCCGGAGCGCCTTGCTATTACTGATACAGCTATTCAGCAGCTCTTTTCTACGGGTATCGAGGACGGTATTTTGCCCGTTGGGGCTACTGCGCCGGGCTTCGCGCTGCAGGATGCTATTACGAAGAAAGTCGTTCATTCTGAAGATCTTCTGGCTGTCGCTCCGGTGATCGTCAAGTTCTTTCGGGGGCGCTGGTGTCCTTACTGTATGACGGAGTTGGAGGCGTGGCAGCAGCTTTATCCTGAGGTTCGTGCGCGTGGAGCGCTGCTGATTGCTATCTCGCCGCAACTGTTGAGACAGAACGACTTCGCTGTTCAGCATCACAACCTGACGTTTCCTATATTGACTGATCCTGGTGCTGCGCTAGCTGCGCAGTTTGGTGTGGCTTATAGCGTTCCAGCGCCGATACAGGCGCATTACCGCAGCATTCTTATCAATATTCCCTTTATTCATGGGGATCAGGGCGAGAATACGTGGCGGCTGCCGCTGCCTGCCACGTTTGTGCTCTCGCAGGACAACAAAGTGCTCTTTGCGGAGGCCCATGCCGACCACCGTGTACGGCCCGACCCGCTGGACGTCCTCGCCGTACTCTAGCAAGGTCTTAAAACGCAGGGATTTCACTGCTTTTGACGGTGAATCGCACGGTTCCCCCGGTGCATTTTTACGGTGCTGCGGACGGTTTTTACGGTGGCATTTCACCGTCACGGTGACCGGTGTGCGACCCTCTCGAAAGCTTGCACCTGTGGCCTATCAAAACAGCAGCTTCAGCCCAAGCTGAATCTGGCGGCTGGTGTTGGCGGTTGCAGAGATCACACCCGGCGAGCCGAGGGCCGCAGCGGTTGTCTGATTGGCCGTCGTACCCTGCGTCGGGCCGGCCGAATAAACGACTTCGTTGGGCAGCGCAAGGTTCGTGTGGTTCAGGATGTTGAAGAACTCTGCGCGGAACTGTAGCCGCACAGCCTCGGAGATCTGTGTGGACTTCAGCAGCGAAAGGTCCCAGTTCGCATAGCCGGGGCCAACAAGGCTATCGCGACGGGCGGTGCCGACGTACCCCGCCTTCGGTGCGGCGAAGGCATTGGGATTGAAGTAGTCCGCAACACGCGACGCCGTAGTGCCATGCGTATAAAGCGAGCCACTAAACACAGGGTTCACATCCGGCCGGATGGGGTTGCGTGAGTCGCCGGAGCCGGTCGGGTTATAGCCAAGCTGCGGCGAGAACGGGAACCCGGTCAGAAGATTGGCAATCGTGGAAAGCGTCCAGCCGGAGACGATGCGGTTGGTCGTTCTGCCGGCGCTTCCAAAGAACTCTTTGCCCGTGCCGAAGGGCAGATCGTAGGTGGCATTGAACGCAGCCGAATGACGGATATCGGTTGCGGCCGGGCCGTAGTCCAGATGCGGAAGCTGCGGTACGGAGACGAACGCCGGTGTATTGGCCGAGACCGAAGTATTCCACGCCGAACCATCGTCGAGGTTCTTCGCCCACGTATAGTTGGCGCGCAGTTGCAGGCCATGCGAAAGATCATGGCGGAGGTCCACAACCAGCGCGTTGTAGTTGCCTGAGCCGCCCGATGTCCACGACGTGGAGTTTGCCAGCGCGGGGTTGGCCTTGACCGGCGCGGCCGGCTGCGATGTGGGCGTTGCGTAATAAGCGGGATAGAAGACCGAGCCATTCACATAAGTAAATGCCGGCTCATTCAGATCGGCCGAGAGTATCTGGTGTGTGCTGTGCGAACCGTCATAGCCAATGGTGAGCGAGGTCGAAGGCGCAATCTGCTGCTCGATTTTGAGCGAGTAAGCGAACAGCGCCGGTGTCGCGATGTTGGTCGCCACGGTGGAAGGCGAGACCAGCGGCGTAACGCCCGTGGGCGCCGCAACCGTGCTGCCGCTGTAGGAATCAACCGTATTGAATGGAGCCGCCTGATCGAGGCGATAGTCGAGCGCATCGAGCAGCGAGTGATGCAGGCCGGCCCCGGCGCGAACACTGGTTTTGTTGTTGCCGAAGACATTCCATGCGACAGCCACGCGCGGCTCAGGAAGCAGGATCGCGCGGTTGTCGTTGATGGCATTCGATTGCACCACCGGCGTCGTCTGGATGACGCCATCGACGATGTTGTACACCCCGGTGCGGCCCTGCGATTCACTCCATCCGGTCGAAGACTCGGTGCGGATTCCGGCTCGTATCTCTACGCGCGGCGTCACGTGGAACGTGTCTTCCAGATAAGCGTCGGCAAAGAGCGCGCGCCAGCCAAGCTCGGTGGGACTGGGAGCATAGGTGAAGGTCTTGATGGCGCCCGCGAGGAAAGTGGAGAGCGAGGCGAACGACGCCTGGCCGAACTGATCCTGCGCAAGGTTGTCGTTCGACTGTAGCCGCTGCAGCCAGACGCCGGCTTCAATCTGATGCTTGCCCACGCTGTAGAAGACGTGATCGTCGAAGGTGAAGAGATTGCGCGCGATGGCGTTGTTCGCGCCTACGTTGGCGCCGGCGGTAGTAATCGATGAGGCGCCATTCGAAGCCGTGGAACCAGCGATCACCACTGCGCCCGTAGGCTTGCCGGGGATAAACGTAGGCGTGATCGCCTGGATATCACTGCTCACCGAACCCAGGAAGAGATAGCTGGCGCGGGAGAATCCAAAGCGGGCCGTGTTCAGCAGATGCGCCGAGAAGACATGCTGCTCCTGAATGCTAAGCACCTGCTCTCGGAGGCTCTCGTCAACCAGGGAGTACGGATCTTGCGAAGGCGTGTGTGCGTAAGAATCGTCCACGGTATAGACGGCGAAGAGCAGGTCGTTGGCGGTAAGGTTATCGTCGAAACGCACGGTACCAAAGTCTTCACGGATGTGTTGTTCGGGGCTGGAAAATGCCTCGGCTATTCCCGTGGGCAATCCATTGGTAAGCACTTCGGGGCCGTTCTGCACGGGCCATAGATTCAGCAACGCCGCGGAGATCGGGTTCACCGTCGTTGGGGTCAGGACGCCCTTCGCGTTCGGCAGCAGCCCAAGGCGCGCATTGTTATCCGGCACCAGCGTCACGTCCGAGATGCCGAGGTTCTGCCGGTAACCCTCGTAGTTTCCAAAGAGAAAGAGCTTGTTCTTCCGGATAGGCCCACCGAGCGAAGCACCATAGTTGTTGCGCTGAAACTCCGGGATGCGCGCCGGATCAAAGTAGTTGCGCGAGTCGAAGTAGCTGTTCCGCAAAAACTCATAGACATCGCCGTGCAAGTGGTTCGTGCCCTGCGCGGTTACGATCGAAATCTGCGCACCATCGCGCTTGCCGTAAGCAGCCGAGTACGTGTCGGAGACCACATTGAACTCGCGGATGCCGTCGATACCGAGCAACTGACCGGAGGTGCCGCCCGGCGTCACATTGATGAGCGAGGCGCCGGTGTACTCAATGCCATTCAGCAGGAAGAGATTGTCCTGCGGACGGCGGCCCGAGACGGAAAACATATTGCCCACTGAAGAGTTCGATGTGCCGATGCCGCCGCTGCGCTGCGAGGTATAGTTCACGGTGCCGGGGTTCAGCAAGATCAGTTGGTCGTAGCTGCGGCCATTGAGCGGAAGCTCTTTTACCTGCCGCGCGTCTACCAACCCGGACGTCTGCTCGGTAGAGATATTCACCGAAGAGAGCGGCTCCTCGGAGACATCGACGGTCCCCTGGGTGCCTACTGCCAGCCGCACCGGAAGGTTGAGAGACTGCCCAACGGTGAGCCCAATACGGTCTCGTGAATAAGGAGCAAACCCGGCAGCGGTAACCGTCACCTTATAGTCGCCAACCGGAATGGAGGGCGCGGCAAAACTGCCGGAGTTCCCCGTGAGCAGGGTGCGCTGGGTGCCGGTGTCGTTGTTGCGCACCAGCACGGTCGCATTGGGAACAAGAGCGCCGCTGGCGTCGGTGACGACACCGCTGATCGTGCCGCCAACAACCTGGGCGGATGCAGCGATCGTCACAAAAAAGAAGAGAGCGGAAAAGAGCTTACGGCTGAGCATTGTCGTGCCTTTCAGATAGAGGGGGTTCCGGCCTGTGAAACGGGTACAGGTCACCCATGTTTTGTCGGGGGATGAAGTTTTTACGCGGAGACTAGCGGCGGCGACAACGACAACATGCGGATCTCGAAACGAGCTCGACGCGTGAAGAGAAAGATTGCCTTGCAGAAGAGAACGAGGACATGCGATTCCTTGAAACATGGCCGACGGAGATACATCGCCACGACAGCTATTTATTTTTCAGAGTGATGGGGATTGATTCGGAAGCAGTGTAGAAACTGCGACCATGGCGAAAGGCAAGGGCCTGCTCAACAACAACGACAACAGCCAACGAAGACCATGTAGTTTTGGAGCGCCATGACGATACTTTAGCACAGGAGCGGCAAGCCACCCACAAAATTCACCCGTTCGAGGCTTCCACGGTTACTCCAGATTCACGACAGTGCTCTAATAATTGTGAACAGGAGAGACGTCCAAATGAGCACCCAAGTTGCCCCGCTAGCCGCCCGTCCCGCGTGGAAGGCACTCGCCTCCCACGCTGAAGCCATCAAGCCCCTCCAGCTCCGCCAGCTCTTCCACGATGACCCCGCGCGTGGCACCCGCCTGACCGCTGAGGCCGTCGGCCTGTTTCTCGACTACAGCAAAAATCGCATCACGGATGAGACGCTGAAACTGCTGCTCGAACTGGCTGAGCAGTCCGGACTGAAGCGGCACATCGAAGCCATGTTCACCGGCGAGAAGATCAACACCACCGAGAACCGCGCTGTGCTGCATGTTGCGCTGCGCGCGCCGAAGTCCGAGTCCATCAAGGTCGATGGCGAAGATGTTGTTCCCGCGGTCCACGACGTGCTCGACAAGATGTCTGCGTTTGCTGACAAGGTTCGCAGCGGTAACTGGCTTGGCTACACCGGCAAGCCGATCAAGAATGTCGTGAACATCGGCATCGGCGGCTCGGATCTTGGCCCGGTGATGGCGTATGAGGCGCTGAAGCACTACTCGAAGCGTGAGTTTACGTTCCGCTTCGTCTCTAACGTCGATGGCACGGACTTCGCAGAGGCTGTCCGCGATCTTGACCCCGAAGAGACGCTCTTCCTCGTCGCCAGCAAGACCTTCACCACGCTCGAGACGATGACCAATGCGCACTCCGCGCGGGAGTGGACGCTGGCTAAGCTGAAGCAGACCGAAGCTATCGCGAACCACTTCGTTGCGCTCTCCACCAACACGGAGCTCGTCGCCAAGTTTGGTATTGATACCGCGAACATGTTCGGCTTCTGGGACTGGGTCGGTGGGCGCTACTCCATGGACTCCGCGATTGGACTCAGCACGATGATTGCCATCGGGCCGGATAACTTCCGCAAGATGCTTAGTGGCTTCCATGCGATGGATGTCCACTTCCGCACGACACCCTTCGCGCAGAACCTGCCGGTGCTGCTTGGGCTGCTGACCGTCTGGTATACGGACTTCTTCGACGCTCAGACGGTTGCGATTCTGCCCTACGAGCAGTACCTGAAGCGCTTCCCGGCGTATCTGCAGCAGCTTACGATGGAGTCCAACGGCAAGCACGTTACGCTCTCCGGCGAGCATGTTGCCACCGAGACCGGACCTATCTACTGGGGCGAGCCCGGCACCAACGGCCAGCATAGCTTCTACCAGCTCATCCACCAGGGAACGCGGCTGATCCCGTGCGACTTCATCGGGTTTGCCAAGAGCCTGAACCCGCTCGGACGGCACCATGACATGCTAATGGCTAATGTCTTTGCGCAGGCTGAAGCGCTGGCCTTCGGCAAGACCGCCGAAGAGGTGAAGGCCGAAGGCGTGCCCGAGGCGCTGGTGCCGCACAAGGTGTTTGAGGGCAACCGGCCGTCGAACGTCATCCTCGCAGACAAGCTCACGCCGGAGCTGCTTGGCTCGCTGATCGCGCTGTATGAGCATGCGGTATTTACGCAGGGCACCATTTGGTCGATCGATAGCTTTGACCAGTGGGGCGTCGAGCTGGGTAAGGTGCTGGCGACGAAGATTCTGGGCGAACTTGAATCTCCGACGGAGCCGCCGGTGGCCCATGACACCTCCACTACCAACCTTATCCACCGCTACCGCGGCAGCAAGTAGACGCAAGATTGCCCCGGCGATCCCGGGGCATACTTGCGCGGAGGCGGTTCGTGCGTTTATCGTTGTTACAGGACGGCAATCGCACGATCTTGAATAGCGTCGCCGTCGGGAGGCACCTTGACCGCTACCCAGCCCGCCACGCTCGACCCGCAAACACCCGCCGCCGCCGCGGTGCCCGGACCAAAAGCCAAGGTCTCTCCGGCTACCGCGCTTGAGATCTACACCGGTGACCCGAACTTTATGGCCTCGCTTGCTCGTGGCCTTGTGGTGATTCAGGCCTTCACGCCGCAGACGCCGCAGATGACGATCTCGCAACTGAGTGTGCGGACAGGGCTTTCGCGCGCTGCTGTGCGCCGCTGCCTTTATACGCTCACCAAGCTGGGATTTGCGGGCGCGGATGAGGCACAACGATACTCCCTTCGGCCCAAGATGCTCACGCTGGCCAACACGTATACCGCGTCCAGCACACTGGCCAACGCGGCACAGCCGATTCTTGAGCGCATGTCCTCCGCGCTGGGCGAGAGCTTCTCCGTGGCTACGCTCGATGGCGACGACATTGTCTATATTGCGCGGACGTCGGTGACGCGCGTGATGTCGGTCGATCTGCACATCGGCTCGCGGCTGCCGGCGTTCTGCACCAGCATGGGCCGCGTGCTGCTTGCGTACCTGCCGCAGGATCAGCTTGAGCAATATCTCTCGCGCGTCCACTTTATCCAGTACACTCCACGTACGATCACTTCGGCGGACAAGCTGCGGCTCTCGCTGCGCAACGTTCGCCGGAACGGCTATGCCCTGGTCGACCAGGAGCTTGAGATCGGGCTGCGTTCTATTGCTGTCCCTGTCCAGGCGCCAAATGGCCGCGTGGTCGCGACGGTCAACCTCAGCGGGCATGCTCCCCGTATGCCCATGCTCGACATGCAAACCCGCTTCCTGCCACACTTGCGCGCCGCCGCGGCTGAACTTAGCGTCTTTTTGCGCTAAGCTCGACTAGCTAACCGCGGGGACATTCCGCTGTCTAAGGATGTAACCCGAACGGCTTTGCCGTGCGTCAAAGTAAGGAATGTGGTTTATAAAGTTGTTGAGCGAAAGATCACAGACAAGAAGACAGAACTGTGACACTATTGTTGGTGCTCCCGGCCGCAAGGATGTATTGCACAGAAGAACTTATAGGTATGATGGAACCCATTCACCCTTGGAACGCATGAGCCTGGCATTAGAGCTTCGTGAAGCCGCTACCCATCTTCCCCATGCAGCCGCGGGGCAGCGCGCGGAAGAACATGCTTCCGATCCTGCCTTCGTCTATTGCATGCTGGTGATTCTTCTCCCGCTGCTCGCGATTCCAGCGTTCATCTGCCTCGGCCGGTCGGACTTCTTTCTGCATCACGGCGCCAGTGCGTGGGTGAAGGCCAACGACGAGATCTTCAACTTTCACGACCGGGGCTGCGATGTCCTGGTCTACGGCGACTCGACGGCTATGACCGGCATCAATCCCGAGGTCGTCTCGCAGAAGACGGGCTTCAAGACCTGCAACATCGCCGTGACCAATGCCGTTCTTGCCGTCACCGGAAATCTCACGCTCGACCATTATCTACAGCAGAACCCTAAGCCCAGGATGTTGATCGTGCAGCTCTCCCCGGACGATTTCCAACAGGAAAATCGTGCCTGGAAGCAGACAATCTATGCCGAGGGATTGCTTGAGTTATTGCGTCACGGTTCGCCGGAAGAAGGCCGCCGCATGCTGCTGGCGCATCCGCATGAGGCTGTGGCCTTTGCCGGGTACGCGGCGGGCTTTTCGGCCTACTATGCCATCAAGGACATCTGGTTCCGCACCACGCACCTGCGACCCGAAGAAGACCAGATTCAGATCCACAACGGCTTCTTCACGCCGCCTTCGCCGGCCCGCACCTACTGCGATCCAGCGGCCAGGCTCACCGACCACTCAGGCCAGTTCCCGCGCTCGGTCGCAGATGATTACCTCAATGGCTACTCGGACCGCAGCACCGTCGTTCTGGTCGATGTTGCGCCGATCCCCTCCTGCGACGCCAATCTCGCTGCCTATAGCTCTGAGTTGGAGGGCGTCACCAGCAACTCGCTGCTGTCGCTTCCCATTGGCGCCTTCAACGACGACCGCCACTACACCGCCGACGGCTCGCAGATCGTCAGCACCCTGGTCGCACGACAGGTCAACGAGACCGCGCTGAAGAATCCTTCGCTCGACGACCGCATTCCATCGACACCGACGCTCGCTTCCCTGCGCTTCGTTTCGCTGCAACGGTGAGTCCAGTCTTTCCTCGAATCCCGCAGCCTGTTCGTTTGATACCCTCTTCCTAAGGCCGCGCCGCGTCAACGATGCTCTTCAACTCATTCAAATTCATCTTCATCTTTCTTCCCATTACTATGGTGGGCTTTCATCTGCTCGGCCAACTAGGCCGCCGCCCGGTGATGGCATGGCTCGCATTGTGCTCCATCGTCTTCTACGCCGCCTGGAACCCTTTTTTTGTCTTCTTTCTGCTGGGCTCCATCGTGGTCAACTATCTCGTGGCAGTCGCCATCTCCCGCTCCGCGGAGGGCAGTTCGAGACGCCGCCAGATTCTAGCTGTTGGCGTCGCGTTGAATCTCCTGGCCTTGTTCTACTTCAAGTATCTGTACAAGACGCTGCTCTTATTGCACAGCCTGCACATCCCCTCGCCGGCAGCGTACTCCATTCTTTTGCCGCTGGGCATCTCCTTCTTCACGTTCACGCAGATCTCATATCTCGTAGACCTCGCGCAAGGCCAGGCCGAGCTGCAGGATCTGCTCAGCTACGTGCTCTTCGTCACCTTCTTTCCTCACCTCATCATGGGGCCCATCCTGCACCACAAGGAGATGATGCCGCAGTTCGCTCTGGGCCGGCGCTTCCGCCTCGTCCCCGCGGATGTATCGCTCGGCATCACGTGGTTTCTCTTTGGGCTCGGGAAGAAAGTTCTTATCGCGGACAAGCTCGCGGCACAGGCCAACTTCTCCTTCGCGCATGCAGGCTCACAGACGTCGGCCTCCGCCTGGGCCGGGCTCATCCTTTACACGATGCAGCTCTACTTCGACTTCTCGGGCTACTCGGACATGGCGCTCGGCCTGGCCCGCATCTTCTCCATACGCTTCCCACTCAACTTCGACAGCCCTTACAAGGCCACCAGCGTCACCGAGTACTGGCAGCGCTGGCACATGACGCTCACGCGTTACATCACGCTCTATCTCTACAACCCGATCTTGCTCGGGGTACAGCGGCGGCGATTGGCGGCGGGCAAGAAGATCTCCCGCAAGTCGCTTGCTACCGTCGGTGGCTTCACCGCAATGGTGGCCTATCCCACGATGATCACCATGCTGCTCACCGGCATCTGGCACGGTGCAGGCCTGCGATTCCTCATCTTCGGTCTGCTGCATGGAATCTATCTCACGGCTAACCAGGCGTGGCGGCACTTCCGCCAGCGCCGCAAAGGCGTTCCGCCGGAGCCACCAACGGGCCTGCTCACCATGGCGCTCCGCGTCGGCGTTTATCTACAGGTATCGCTCGCACTGGTCTTCTTCCGCGCGGATACCACCCACGCTGCCTTCGCCATGCTGCACGATCTGTTCGGCGGCAACGGCGCCGGACACATTGGCAACCTGCTCGATGGCGCCTTAGGCCTCGCACTCTTCCCTGTCGTCTGGTTTATGCCGAACACGCAGCAGATCCTCGGCGAAGAGCCCTCAGCCTCCGCTGCGCCCACGCCTCTGTTCAGCCGCCTGCGCTGGTCGCCGAACCTGATGTGGGGTCTCGCAATGGCAACTCTCTTCTTCGCCATCCTCGCCAACCTGGACCACACCACATCGTTCCTCTACTTCCAGTTCTAGCGGCTGTGCCCAACCTCAATCATCGTCATCATCCTTCTTCCACGGATGTTTCACCAGCAGTGCTGGCGGTGGCGGCTTTGCGCCCATCGCGTCCTGCCACAGGATGAGATTCAGCTTGTTCGGGTCGGCATGGTCTTCATGCCGGAGGTCCATCTTCATCGACGCCGCAGCGCCGGGAGCGGTCGGCTTATTCGGCACATAGATCAACCCATTCTCTCGATTGGACACGTCCGCCGTGTACGCCGGCTGATCGCCTGGTCCTGTGAACAGCGTCGAGATCAATGAAGCAAACGCATCGTTGTTGTTCATCGGCGGCACGCCCAGCACAGTCTCCATCGTCCGCACCATGCTCACGGTGGAGTAGAAGCGGCTATCCACAAACGCCTCCTGCCCTGGCTTAGGATGCGGCGCATACTTGCTTACGATGATTCCCAGCGAGCGGTGCGCATCCACATGATCGGCACCGTTCTGCGCATCATCCTCCAGGATGAAGAACGCCGTGTCGTCCCAGTAAGCCGAGTGCGAAATCGCCTCAACGACACGCCCGATTGCCAGGTCGTTGTCCGCAACCGAGGACTTCGGACTCGGTCCACCCGGTCGCGTGCCATAGGTGTGGTCGTTGCCCATGCGCAACTGGATGTAGTTCGGCATCGTATCGTTGCCGGCAGCACGATCCTTCTCCCACTGAGCCAGATGCCGCAAAAAGATGTTCGCCCGAACCTGATCGGGAACCAACAGATCGAAGTCCGGATACTCCGTTGCATAGTGCCCAACCAGCTCAGGCTTCGTCGCAACATTGCTGGCCAGCCGCGGAATATTCCATGCCCAGAGGTTCTTGCCGCCGCCCCACTCCGCGGGAATTGGATCGCCCGGCCGGATGAATGGCACCGCACAGGGCGCGGCTTCTCCCGTCGTTCCCTGTCTTGGATCCATCGCCTTCGGCGCGGGCTTCACCTTCTTGTCCGTGCAAAAGGTCGAGTTGATGTACTCCGCGAAGTGATAGATCGTCTTGCCATGCTTTGCGAAGTTCGTCCAAAGGTAGCCGCTCTTCGGCTCAGCCACATCGGGTATGTGCTGCTGCAGCGGATAGCCGTTGGCCACAACACCCTCGTAGTCATAGGTCCGCTGCCCGCCGCGATAGTTGATCTGCCAGGTCTTCTCCAGGTAGTCGGTTCCGATCGCCGCGTTAGACCAAACATGGCCCTCGCCCGAAACCTCACCGGAGTCGAAGAAGTTATCCAACACGCCAAACTGCAGCGCCAGCTTGTGCTGGTTCGGCGTAATCGTCTCGCCATACATTGTCAGCGAAGGATCGCCGTTCCCCACAGGCTTCCCATCCTTGGAGAGATCACCAAAAATCTGGTCGTACGTGCGGTTCTCTTTGATGATGTAAATAATGTGCTTGATCGGACTCTTCCCGCCCACAAACGCTAGTTTCTCCGCCGCCGCCTTCATCCGGTTCGAATCCAGCACGACATCCGTTGAAGCCTTCAACCCCGGCTCGATCGTGCTTTCGTCCAGCGATGCCAGCGAACCGTAGTCAAGCGTAGGAGCATACGAGAAGCTCGCCGGCGCTTTCTTCGCAGCCTGTCCCGGGACCTCCCTCTGCGGCATATTGTTCGGCCCCGTGCCCTTGCCTCTTCCGGTGGCGATATACAGCTTGCCTCCACTCGAAAGCATCGCCATGGGCATCATCTCCGTCGGCACAAAGCCTATCGGCTCGGTCATGCCCCTGGCCTTTTCCATGCTGTGCAACTTATGGGTATCAAATACAGCCACCGCGTCCGACGCCATGTTGGCCGCATACAGGCGTGTTCCCGCTGTATTCAACGCCAGCGTATCGGGCTCTGCCCCAAAGTAGCTCTGCCCCGGCAGTCGCGTATCGAAGTACCCACGCACAGCAAGCTCTGCGCCCGCATTTTTGCCGATCTCCACCGCTGCTACCGCATCCCTGTTCGACAGCGCCACATAGAGCAGGCCCTCGCGTTCATCCAGCAGCAGCGAGCAGGGATGTGTCCCCGGGTCGATCGGCGAACTCGGCTTCAGCAGTGTGACCTTACGCGTTACCTGCCCACTCGCCAGGTCCAACTCCGCCACTTCGCTCGCGTTCCATAGCGCTACAAATGCTCGCTTGCCATCCGCCGTGACCGCAACCGCAATGGGATACACAGAAGGCACAACGTCGTTCTCCGATAGATCGAACGTCCTCTCGATCTTCCCCGTCTTCGCGTCCATCAATACGGCGCTGTCCGATAGATTCTCCGCCACCAGCAGCCGTTCGTTCGCACCAGGCACAACCGAAATGGCTGCGGGATACGGTATCCCAAGTGATTCATTACCGTCCTTCTGCAGGTCCGTATGCCTACCGCTCCTGAGCTTCACCTCAGGCAGCTTCAGGAACCCCTGCGGTGTCAGTACACCCTGCGAAAATCCATAGACAATAACCCCGTTGCCGGTCTTTTCGTGCCCATCGCCTTCCGGAAAGGTCAACGACGCCAGGCTTGCATACACCTTCGTTCCATCCGGGCTGAACGCGAGCCCCGAGAAGAACGTCTGAGGCGCACGCTCCCCCACGCGAGCATCAGGAAAATCCGCCACCGCTCCGGTCTGCGTGTTCATAACCGCGAGCGATTGCCAATAATGCGACTCAAATGTCCCATAACCCGCATTGATCGCGACCACCCAGCGGCCGTCCGGTGAAGCCGCCAGCGACAACGGCAAGCTATTCAGGCGCTGATATCCACCCGGCGCCGGCGGCAAAAGCTGTTTGCTGGTCGCCAGATCGACCGGCTTCTGCGCAACGGCTGTTCCAGGCATACCTACAGCCAGCATTGCCGCAACTGCCATCCCTGCAATACCATAGCTGCCCGAACAAAACCGCGTGAATGCACCATCGACATTGACCGTCTTCGCCATTACAAAAGTCTTACACCCGCTCATGCCGACCTCGCTATATCGTCATAACTGTAGCTGAAGCACAAGAGGAAGTGATGAACAAATGCAAATGAACAGTCTCCTGACACAAGCCGAAATCGACTACATCGAAACCAAGCCGGAGCCCATCCAGAACGCCCCGGTTATTGAGGCTCCCGCAGTTGGATCTCCCGACCGCCTTACCGCCGTCAAGGAGACCACGCAGAAGATCAAGCAAGACCTGCGCATGGGCCGCGAGCACCAGCAGGGTCGCATCAACTGGATCACCACCATCTTCATGGGCCTGTTCCACGTCGGCGCCATCGCCGCACTCTTCTTCTTCTCCTGGAAGAACGTCGCCGCCCTCGCCATCATGTACTTCTTCGCGATTAACGTCGGCATCGGCATGGCCTATCATCGCCTACTCACACACCGCGGCTATCGCGTTCCGCACTGGCTTGAGATCTTCCTCACGGCTTGCGGTTGCCTCGCGCTCGAAGGCGGCCCGATCTTCTGGGTAGCCACTCATCGCGTTCATCATCAGAACTCCGACGACGAAGGCGATCCGCACACACCGCACGATGGCACCTGGTGGGCCCACGCCGGCTGGATTCTCTCCGGTCGCGCACTCCACTCGGAAACCGCGCTTCTGGGCCGCTACGCTCCCGATCTTACCCGCGACCGCGCTCATGTCTGGCTCTCGAAGTATCACTACCTTCCGCTCGTCGTCACCGGCCTGTTGCAGGTAGCTATCGGCGCGGCTCTCGCGCCTGCCGGCCATCACATCGTTGGCGCAGTCGGCATGTTGCTCTGGGGAACCTTCCTCCGCACCACGCTCGGCTTGCACGCTACGTGGCTCGTCAACTCGGCAACGCACCTCTGGGGCAAGCGCCGCTTTGAGACCAAGGACGACTCCCGCAACAACTGGTGGGTCGCGATCCTCACCGGCGGCGAAGGCTGGCACAACAACCATCACGCGCACCCGGTCAGCGCTCGTCACGGCCTTGCCTGGTACGAGTTCGACATCAACTACTACGGCATCTGGGTTATGGAAAAGCTAGGCCTCGCGAAGAAGGTTCAGATCGCGCAGTTCGATCCCCACAACCCCAAGCCCGCGGGCGCAGCATAAGTCTCGCTATAAAAACACAAGACCTCCCATGCAGGGAGGTCTTGTGTTTTTAATCTCGTCCTTATTACACTTTGATCGCAGAGCGAACGGTTGAATTACAGGTATCTGTAGGGCAGGGATTCGGGATGAGACGATCTATCGCGGTAGCAGCACTTTTAGTCCTCTTCACGGCATTGCCCTGGAAAGCTCAGGCACAGAAACAACAAGACGAGATATTCGGTGGATACTCGTATGTACACGCCACATTGGGCGCCAATGGGTACGTCGCGTGCCCGGTTATTGGCATTATCCCGACATGTACCGGCCCGTTCCCGGCCTACACCTCCGACGGAAGCTTGAACGGGTGGGAAGCGGCTTTAGCTTATAAATTTAGCCACAGGCTGGGGGTCGCAGCCGACTTCAGCGGCAACTACGGATCGCCAAATCTGAGCAGCCCTACCTACGGCGGGACGACCACAACGCACCTGTATACCTATCTCTTTGGACCGCAAGTGTCCTGGCCCGGACGCATCTCGCCTTTCGTGCGCGTCCTCGCCGGTGGCGCGCATGAGTCTGAGTCATCTTCCACCGCACCGTACGAGGGTCTCTCCAACACTAGCTCTTTCGCCGCCGCCTTTGGTGGAGGGGTCGATATCAAAGTGGCGCCACATATCTCAATCCGGGCGATTCAATTCCAGGAGTTGCTTACCCGTTTCAATTTGGGCACCGCGTCCACGCCGCTAACCGGCACCCAGTTTCAGCCGCAGATCTCCGCAGGCCTGGTGATTCACTTCAACGACTCCCATAAATGAACGCTAGGCGATTGGAGATGAGTCTTAGCACCGTCCGCTATACTCACTCCCAAGCATGAATCTCACACGACGCCGCGGAGCCATTGCCTTTTTCATCACCCTCGGTGTGTGCCTCACGGCGCTTGCGGTCACGCTCAACATCACGTGGATCCACAACAACGGCCGCCGCCTCGCCATCGATCTGCTCGGCATCCTGCTCTTCTCGCTGCTCATCGCGGGCGTCGTCCTCAACACCGTCTTCCTCGTCCGCGAGATCCGCCGCAATGAGCGCCAGGACAGCTTCCTGAACGCCGTGACCCACGAGCTCAAGACCCCCATCGCCAGCATCCGTCTCTATCTCGATACCCTTGAGCGCCGCACCGTCGACGAGGCCCAGCGCCAGAAGTTCTACACTGTCATGCGCTCCGACACCGACCGCCTCCTCCAAACCGTCGAGCGCGTCCTAAAAGCCGGCGAGCTCGGCCAGCGAGGCCGCGAGCACCAGCGCAAGCGCATCGAACTCCACCCTCTCGTCGCCGATTGCATCCAGACCACACTCACCCGGCACCACCTCGCACCCGGCGCCATCACCCTCGCTGACGTCCCCGGCGGCGTTCGCCTCGCAGTCTTTGGCATCGCCGAAGACCTTCGCACCGCCATCCTCAACCTCCTCGACAACGCCGTAAAGTACTCCCCCGACAACGTCGCGATCGACTGCCGTCTCCAGATAGAGCACTACACTTGGGTTGTGCTTTCCATCACCGACACCGGCCTCGGCATCCCCTCCCGCGAGCTCAAGCGCATCTTCAAACGCTTCTACCGCGCCCGCTCCAACGACCTTGTCAAGATCAAGGGCACCGGCCTCGGTCTCTTCCTCGTCTCGACCATCGCCCGCCAGCATGGCGGCTCCGTACGAGCCGTCAGCGAAGGCCCCGGTAAAGGATCCACCATGTTGCTCAAGCTGCCGCTGGCTATCGGCGGCTCTGCGAACGGCGGTACCTTATGAAGATCCTGCTCCTCTGGAAGTTTTTCGCTCTCGCCTTCAGTGCCCTGCTCCCGCTGGTCAATCCCCTGGGCTCGTCGCTGCTCTTCGTCGGCTTCGTGGGCGAAGTTCCCATCAGCCTCTATCACTCTCTGGCGCGGCGCATTGCCATCAACATCCTGATCTTCTTCGCGGTCATCCTGCTCCTCGGCTCCGCGCTGCTCACCTTCTTCGGCATATCACTGCCCATCGTGCAGGTCTCCGGCGGCCTGGTCATCGCGGCCATGGGCTGGTCGCTGCTCAACCAGCCAGACACGCGTCCCAGCGAAAAGAACCTGCAACTGACAGCCGAAAACGACGCTCTCACCGACTCGCTCACCGCCAAGTCGTTTTATCCCTTCACCTTTCCGCTCACCGTAGGCCCCGGCTCTATCGTCGTAACACTTACGCTGGAAGCACAAGCCAAGCAGCCCGATCTGACCGGCACACTGCTCTCCCACGCCGGCATCATGTTAGCTGCGGTGCTCATGGCTGTCCTGGTCTATCTCTGCTACGCCAACGCGCCTCGCATCACGCGCGCCATTGCACCCGCCACGGCCCACGGAATTTTGCGTGTCGTTGCGTTCTTTCTGCTCTGTATCGGCGTCCAAATCACGTGGAACGGCATAAGCGCCCTTCTGACTGCGTTTCTCCACCATCCCCTATGAGCCAGCAACCTCTCATCGCTGTCATTGAAGACGAAGAGCACCTCGCCGAGGGCCTCATCTTCAACCTCGAAGCCGAAGGCTATCGCGTCCACCACGAAGCCGACGGCGACGCCGCCCTCGCCTGGTTGCTCACAGCCTCGCCTCAGCCCGCAGCCATCCTCCTTGACGTCATGCTCCCCGGCCGCGACGGCTTCTCCATCGTCGCCGCCCTGCGCGAAGCCGGCCTCTTCACACCCGTCCTTCTGCTCACCGCCCGCGGCCGCGCCGAAGACATCGTCGAAGGCTTCGCCGCCGGCGCCGACGACTACCTCCCCAAGCCCTTCGACCTCGCCATCCTCTTCGCCCGCCTCACCGCTCTGCTCCGCCGCATGCACTGGCAGCGCGACCAGCCCTCAGCCGAGCCCGAGCAGCCACCCACAGCCCCAACCCCCGACTACACCCTCGCCAACCGCACCATCAGCTTCGAAAACCTCGAGATCCGCGGCGCGGAAAAGACCATCCACCTCACCCTCATGGAAGCCGATCTCCTCCGCTATCTCGTCGACCGCCCCAACAAGATCATCCCCCGCAAAGAGATCCTCGAAAATGTCTGGCACGTCCGCGACGACACCGACACCCGCGCCATCGACAACTTCATCGTCCGCCTCCGCCGCTACCTCGAACCCGACCCCACTACTCCGATCCACCTCCAAACCGTCCGCGGCATAGGCTACCGCTTCATCCCCGAACCCTAGCCCGCGATACACTCGAAGCGGCACCAACAATGCGCATCTTCACCCGCTACATTCTTCGCGAAGTCATCGGCTACGCCCTCCTCGGCGGCGTGCTGTTCACCTTCATCCTGTTCATGCGCTACCTGCTCCCGCTCATGGAGCTCGCCGTCCGCGGCGCCGCCTCGCCGCTGGACATGCTCCGCGTCATCGGCTATCTCCTGCCCAGCTTCTTCACCCTCACCATCCCGATGGCGGTCCTCATCGGCATCCTCCTCGGCCTCAGCCGCCTCGCCTCAGACAGCGAGATCACCGCCATGCGCGCCGCCGGCATGGGAGTGCTGTCCTTCGTAGGAATCGTCAGCCTCTTTGCCGGCCTCTCCTGGGCGCTGTGCCTCGCCAACACGCTCTACCTCGCCCCGCACGCCGCCGCCGCGCTCCTCAACTACCAGGAGCAGATCGCCCCAGGCGCCTCTGCCGCCACCCTCGTCCAGCCCCGCGTCTTCTACGAAAACCTGAAGAACGACGTCCTCTACGTGCAGGACGCCACCCCCGGAGCCAACGGCGCCTCCGTCTGGCGCAACGTCTTCCTCGCCGACCTCACACATCCCGCCACGCCTCACATCATCACCGCCAAAGAGGCCATCGCCATGAACGGCGGCCCGCAGACCCTCCGTCTGCAGATGTTCGACGGCACCCGCCACGACATCGCCGCCAACAACCCAAGCGAATACAACATCGCCACCTTCACGGCCACCGAGCAACCGCTACAGGTCGTCCCGCAGGAAGACTCCCACATCACGCGCAACGACACCCCCATGCAGGCCCTCAGCTTCCACGAGCTCTGGCGCCTCGCCCATGGCCCCGATAAAGCCGCGACCCAGCCCTACCGCATCCAGCTACAAAGCCGCTTCTCATTCCCCGCCGCCTGCCTTGTCCTTATGCTCGTCGGCGTCCCGCTCGGCCTCTCATCCAAGCGCGGCGGCAAGGGCACCGGCTTCGTCGTCAGCATCATCCTTGTCTTCCTCTACTACGTTCTTTCGGAGATCGGCATCGCCATGGCGCGCGACGGCAAGCTCTCCGCCGTTGCCGGCGTGTGGGGAGCCAACTTCATCTTCACCGTCTTCGGCGTCCTGCTCATCCAGCAGCTCAGCCGCGGAGGCATCGCGCTCAGCCTGTTCTCCAGCGCCGGCCAGGGCCTCGTTACGCTCTTCGGCCGCCTGCGTCCCTCCAGCCGAGCCCGCGCAGAAAGCTTTGCTTCCGGCGCCTCCATGCGAGGACTCCGCCGCGCTCTCCGCATCCGCTTCCCGCTCATACTCGACGAGTACGTCATGGGCAGCACCGTCCGCAACTTCCTCCTCGTCCTCGTCAGCCTCTCCATGCTCTTCCTCGTCTTCACCTTCTTCGAGCTCATCGGCGACATCATCAAGTACCGCACCCCGCTCGTCACCGTTGGCGAATACCTCCTCAACCTCATCCCCTTCATCCTCTATAACGTCGCTCCGCTCTGTGCTCTCGTCGCCGTGCTCATCACCTTCGGCACGCTCAGCCGCACCAGCGAGCTCACCTCCATGAAGGCCACCGGCACCAGCCTCTACCGCATCGTCGCCCCGGTCCTGCTCATCGCCGCCATGCTCGCCGTCGCGCTCTTCGCCTTCGACGACGCCTACCTCCCTGCCGCCAACCGCCGCCAGGAGGCCCTCCGCGCCGTCATCAAAGGCAAGCCTGCGCAAACCTTCCTACGCCCCGACCGCAAGTGGATGTCCGGCCAGTCCCTCGGAGACAACGAGCCCTCCCGCATCTTCTACTACCAGTTCTTCGACCCCGACAAAGACGCCTTCGCCAACCTCACCGTCTTCGAGTTCCAACCCGGCTCCTTCACCCTCACCCGCCGCATCTTCGCCACCTCCGCCCGATGGGACGACACCGTAGGCCGCTGGGTCTTCGAAAACGGCTGGCAGCGCACCTTCGCCGGCGAAACCACCACCAGCTACCAACCCTTCACCCTCAGCAGCTTTCCCGAGATCCGCGAGCAGCCCTCCTACTTCAAAAAGGAAGACCGCCAATCGCAGGAGATGTCCTATTCCGAGCTCTCCGGCTACATCACCGACCTCAAGCAATCCGGCTTCGACACCACCCGCCTCCGCGTCCAGCTAAACCGCAAGCTCGCCTACCCGCTCATGGCCCTCGTCATGGCCATCCTCGCCGTCCCCTTCGCTCTTTCCGCTGGGAAACGCGGCAACCTCGCCGGCATGGGCGCCGGCATCGGTCTGGCCATTGGCTACTGGGTCATCGCCCTCTTCTTCGAGAACCTCGGCAACGTCAACTCCCTGCCGCCCATCCTTGCCGCCTGGTCACCAGACATCCTCTTCGCCATGGTCGGCTCCTACTTACTCCTCCGCGTCCCCACCTAGCTAATAGCTTTATAAAAGCCGTCATATAGTTTTATAGAAACATGTCATTCTGAGCGCAGCCCTAAACCAAAAGCCGTCATTCTGAGCGCAGCGAAGAATCTCTGTATTGGCACTTGCACTCTCCCGTTCTTCGCACAAGCCACCACAACTCACAGCGGAGTATCAAGCCACACTCAACCGCTCCCTATTTCCTACTCCCGACTCCACCACGTATCCTTCATCACAGCCCCATGGCCGAGACCCTCTCCCCATCCCGTCTTGAAGCCTTCTCCGACGGCGTTATTGCCGTCATCATCACCATCATGGTGCTCGAGCTCAAGGTTCCCTCCCACGAGATCTCCAACGCCGCCGCCCTCCGCGAAGACGCGCCCCTGCTCCTCGTCTACCTGCTTAGCTTCATCCAGACCGGCATCTATTGGGTCAACCACCACTACCTCATCGACGACGTGGAGCAGGTCAGCCACGGCATCCTCTGGTCCAACCTCGTGCTCCTCTTCACCCTCTCGCTCATCCCCTGGGCTACCGAGTGGGTCGCCGTCCGTGGCATCACCTCTTTCTCCGTCGCGCTCTACTGCATCGTCTGCCAGCTTCCCGCCCTCGCATGGATGGTTCTTTCCACGCTAATCTGCCGCCGCAGCGGAAAGCCGCTCGCCGGCAGCACACCCCAGCAGATCGTTTCCGCTGCCCTGTATATGGGAGCGGTTCCGGCGGCCTACTACTCCCCGTATCTTTCGCTGGGGATGATCAGCATCGTCTCCATCCGCTGGTTCATTCCACCCCGCAAAATCGTGGAATTAACCCGTGCCACGCAACCAACTCACCCTCGCGGCCAGTAATGCACTAAACTGGCTGTCGAATGAATCTGCAAGGCTGCGGCACCGCGCTCGTCACTCCGTTTCGTCCCGACGGCTCCCTCGATGAGGCAGCCCTCACCTCGCACGTCAACTGGCAGATCGCCAACGGCATCACCCTGCTCATCCCCGCCGGCACCACCGGCGAAGCCTCCACCCTCACCGAGTCCGAGTGGCTCCGCGTCGTCGAGCTCACAGTTGCCGCCGCCGAGGGCCGCGTCCCGGTCTTCGCCGGTTGCACCCACAACGCCACCCATCAGGCCGTAGCCAACGTCACCAAGCTCTCGCAGATCAAGGGCCTCACCGGCATCCTCACCGCCAACCCCTACTACA